>Ga0207428_10000377_pt1 | contig 56405 bp, 37 predicted proteins | sample RhiMethybrSRZTD1_FD_187600 | JGI IMG/M metagenome (GOLD analysis project Ga0207428, IMG submission 187600) | Populus rhizosphere microbial communities from Tennessee, USA - Rhizosphere MetaG P. TD hybrid SRZTD1 (SPAdes) (version 3) | ecosystem: Host-associated > Plants > Roots > Rhizosphere >...
AGTCGTACCAAGCGCTGCCCGCGTTTCACTGGGAGTGGAACGGCGGGAGAAGCGGAGAGTTGATATGTCCATTCCTCCCAACCCCTCGCAGTCGTGTCGCTCCGTCCGGTGAGAAGCCTGGTCCGTCTCTAGGCTTCGACGCCCGGACGCGCGCCGCAGCGCCCAGGTTCCCTCCCTGGGTCCGAAGGAGAGGGGTTCACCGTGCACACGGCCTTGCGGTCCGGGTGCGGCCTCCTGTGTGGAGTGCTCGCATCGGCCCCCGTCTGGGCGGAGCCTTCGCGCGGCTTCCAGCTCGCGGCCACCACCCCGCATTTCCTCTTCTACAGCCGCAACGGCGAGCCCATCGACGTCCACGAGGTCGAGCGCTCGCTGTGGAAGGTGCAACGGCTGCTGGGACAGGAGCTGCCGGGCCCGGCCGAGTACTACCGGTACGGGACGCCGCAGGAGGTCGCGGCGAACCTCGGTGAATACGCGACGGGCGTGACCCTGGGCAGCCTGCGCCAGATCCACACGGTACGGCGCGAGAGCCACATGCACGAGATCGTCCACCTCGTGGCCGCGCAGCTCGGTGATCCCGGCCCCTTCTTCCACGAGGGACTCGCGGTGGCGCTGAGCGGCCGTTCGTGGCGCGGCCGCACGCTCTCCCGCGTACGCCTGCCCGCTACCTGGCGGCGGCAGACGATCTCGACCCTGGCCGATCGCTTCGAGACCCTCTCCCCGGAGGCCGCCTATCCCGTGGCCGGCTCCTTCGTGGCCTTCCTGATCAAGGCGTACGGCGTCTCGCGCGTGGCCGCGTTCTTCCGCGCCTCCGGAACCGCCGGCGCCCCGCGCGACGAGATCTTCCACGCGACCTTCGGAGTGGGCCTCGACCAGGCGGGCACGGCCTGGGCCGCGCGATCGGGCCATAAGTGAGCAGGCCGTCCGCGGGCACGCCCCGGTTCGTATTAAAAGACGTAGAGCCGATGGGCGATGAAGATCACGACCTGGAACGTCAACGGCATCCGGGCCCGCGCGGCGACCGTCCTCGAATGGGTCGAGCGCGAGCGGCCGGACGTCCTCTGCCTGCAGGAGATCAAGGCCTCTCCGGAGGCGGTGCCTTCGCTCGTCTGCGATCTCCCCGGCTACTGGTGCCACTGGCACGGCTACAAGGGGTACTCGGGGGTCGCCCTCCACCTCCGGAAGGAGACGTTCGCGCACCCGCCCGCCTACGTCCACCCGCCCTTCGACATCGAGACCCGCATCGTCACCGCCCGGATCGGCGACTGGGTGCTCGCCTCCGTGTACGTGCCGAACGGCAACCGCGACTTTCCCACCAAGGTGCGATTCCTCGACGGCCTCGACGCGTTCGTGGCCGAGGTCCACGCTTCCGGGAGACAGCTCCTCCTGTGCGGCGATCTCAACGTGGCGCGCGAGCCGCGCGACGTGCACCCCAAGCTGCGCAAGCCCACGGAGACGGGGCAGACCCCCGAGGAGCAGGCGATGCTCGCGCGCATCCTGGATCGAGGCCTCGTGGACCTCTCGCGCCGCTTTGATCCCGACAACGAGCGCCTGTTCACCTGGTGGGCGCCCTGGCGTCAGATGCGCGAGAAGAACATCGGCTGGCGCCTCGACTACATCCTGGCCAGCGCCGCTCTCGCCGAAGCGGCCCGGAGCACCACCGTGGAGCGCACGTTCGGCACCAGCGACCACGCGCCGGTCACGGCTGTGCTCGACCTTCGCGTCCCGGCGCCCGCGCCGGGCGAGGAAGACCGTCCGCCTCCGCCGGCGCCTCGCGGCCAGCTTCCCCTCTTCTGATCGCGACTAGGAGGGGCCGCGGTCCTTCTGCTTGAGCCGGCGGAAGAGCCAGGCCTTGGCCGTGACCCAATCGCGGTTGGCGGTGGCCACGGACACGTCGAGCGCCCGCGCCGTCTCCTCGATGCTGAGCCCGCCGAAGAAACGCAGCTCGACGAGATGGGCCTGGCGCTCGTCCAGCTCGGCGAGCTCGCTCAGCGCCTCGTCGAGATCGAGGAGGTCGGGCGGGGCGGCCGAGTTCGCCACCAGCCCTTCGACCAGGGTCACGCGGATGCCGCCCCGCTTGGCCGCGGCCCGCGCGCGCGCGTGGTCGACCAGGATCCGCCGCATCAGGCGCGAGGCCACCCCGAAGAGCTGCTCGCGGTTCTGCCAGAGGGGGTTCTGGGCGCAGAGGCGCAGGTAGGTCTCGTGCACGAGGTCGGTGGGGCGCAGCGTGTGGCCGCGCCGCTCCCGCCGCAGGTACCCGGCGGCCCGGCGCCGGAGCTCCTGGTAGACGAGCGGGATCAGGCGGTCGCGGGCGACGTCGTCGCCGTTGCGCCACGCCTGCAGGAGGCGCGTCACCTCGCCCGCCTCCAGATTCGGCGTCGATGCCGGCACGCCCGGCAGTGTAGGACCGCGCGGCCCAACTTCAAAGGAGTCCCTCCCGTCGGAGACGCGCAAAACGGAGGGAAATCGTCTCAGCGTCCCATCCTCCGGAGGAGCGCGACGAAGCGCGGGTCCCCGCGCAGGGAGTCCAGCCGGGGATCGATGGGAAGGATCATGGTCTCCGGGTCGTGGGCGGCCAGCGATTTCTCGAGCCCGGCCAGCGCCTGATCCCTTTCGCCCAGGCCGGCGTGGATCACCGCGACGTCGTAGGGTGGCACCGCGCGGGGGCGCGCGTCCTCCGCCAGTTCGCGCAGGACCGCGGCCGCGTCGCGGGGCCGGCCCAGGACCGCGTACGCGTAGCCGACGCTGCCGCCCACGCCGCCGTCGGGCAGATGGCGGTAGGTCTCGAGATCGGCCAGCGCCTCCGCGTCGCGGTGGAGGCGCTGGAGGGCGAGGAACGAGACGCGGCGGGCCTCCGCGAAGGACGGGTTCATCTGCAGCGTCTTCCGGCACTGGGCCACCGCCTCCTCGTGCCGCCCCGCGAAGTAGAGGATCTGGGCCATGTCCGCGTTGATGATGAGGGACAGGGGATCGAGTTGCTGGGCGCGCTCGATCGCGGCCACGGCCTCGTCCGTCCGTCCCCTGGAGGCGAAGTTGTAGGCCCGCCACTGCAGGGCGGGGGCATAGCCGGGGTCGAGCTCGAGGGCGCGCTGGAACAGGCGGTCCGCCTCCTCCCAGCGCCACGCGTGCATGCGGAGGTGGCCGAGGGACGCATAGGCCTCGGCGCGCGTGGGATCGAGGTCGAGGGCGCGGCGGGTCGCGGCCTCGGCGCGCTCGAACGCGTCCGCGGTCGGCATCAGGTAGAGCATGTCCCCGAGCATCGCGTAGGTGTCGCCCAGCCCCACGTAGGCCTCCGCGTACAAGGGATCGAGCTCCAGCGCGCGGTTGAACTGCGCGACCGCCCGCGGCGCCGCCTCCGTCGAGCGCAGGTTCCAGTAGTACCGCCCGCGCAGGTAGGCCTCGTAGGCCTCCACGCTGCGGGTCTCCGCGTGTACGGCGTGTTCGCCGGAGGGATGAGCGGCCAGCGCGATCTCGCTGGAGATGGCGCCGGCCACGTCGTGGTGCAGGGCGAAGACGTCGTGCACGTCGCGATCGTAGGAGCCGGCCCAGACCGGTTCGTTGGTGGCGGCGCGGACGAGCTCGACGGCGATGCGCACCCGCGATCCCATGCGGCGGACGGAGCCCTGCACGACGGCGTCGACCCGCAGCTGGCGCGCGATCTCGGCCCGGTTCGCCCCGGCCTCCTGCAACGCGGCCGCGGACGCGCGCGACATCACGCGCAGCCCTTCCGTCCGCGCCATCTCCGCCACCACGGCCTCCGTCATCCCGTCGGCGAAATACTGCTGGTCGGGATCTTCGGACGCGTTCGCCAGAGGAAGCACGGCCAGGGACCGGATGCGGCGATGGGCGGCCCCTTCCGTGGGCGCGTCGCCCGAGCGGACGCGATCGAAGAACGCGGTGGCGCCGAGCACGGCCGCCAGCGCCGCCGCCGCGGCCAGGGGCCAGCGCGGCCGGGCCGCCGACGTCTTGACCTGCAGGCCTTGCAGGGCCGAGCGGACCTCGTGCGCCGTCTGGAAGCGATCCTCCGGCCGTTTCTCGAGGCAGCGCCACACCACACGCTGCAGTCGCACCGGCACCGCCGCATCGACGTCGAACGGCGCCGGCTCGTCCGTGAGGGTCGCGCTCAGCTCGCTCGCCGTCCGCTCGCGGCCGAACGCGGGCCGCCCCGCGAGCATCCGGTAGAGGATCGCGCCCAGCGCGAAGAGGTCGACGCGGCGGTCCGTGGGCTGTCCTTCCAGCCTCTCCGGAGCGATGTAGCCGGGCGTGCCCATGACGCCGCTCCCGCTGCTGGAGGGGGGAGGGCTGGGCGATCCATCGTCGCGCGGATCGTGGATGAGCTTGGCCAGGCCGAAGTCGAGCAGCTTGAGCCGGCCCTGACGGGTGAGGAACACGTTGTCGGGCTTGAGGTCGCGGTGGACGATCCCTTTCTCGTGCGCCGCACACAGGCCCTGCGCGATCTGGATGCCGTATTCGACGCTCTCCCGCACCGTGAGCGGCGCCCGCCGCAGGCGGGCCCCCAGCGTTTCCCCTTCCAGCAGCTCGGAGACCACGTAGGGCATGCCGTTGGCGGCGCCCACATCGTAGACGGCGAGGATATTGGGGTCGTTGATCGCGCCCGCCGCGCGCGCCTCCTTCTCGAACAGGCGAAGACGCGCCGTGTCGCCCGTCATCCACGGCCGCATCACCTTCACCGCCACGTCACGGCCGAGTCCCGTGTCGCGCGCGCGGTACACCTCGCCCATGCCACCGGCGTCGAGCAGCTCCAGGATCTCGTAGCGGCCCACGCGGCTGCCCGCGGCCAGGGCGGGTGCGCCCTCGTCCCCGAGGACCTGCGCCGCCATGCGGTCGACCTGGTTCGGCGATTCGAGGAAATCGCCCGCCTCCTCGTGCGCGGCGAGGAGCGCGTCCACGCTCTGGCGGAGAGCGGCGTCCCCGGCACAGGCGTCGTCGAGGAACGCGGACCGTTGGCCGGGGTCTTTCTCCAGGGCCGCGCGCAGGAGCTCGCGGATGCGGAGCCAGTCTTCGGCCGCCGTGGCCGGCCGGCCTTCCCGCCGGCCCGCGTCCGCGCTGCCGTCACGTCGCACGTTCACCGTCGCCTCGGCACGCCGGGCCGGCAGCATAGGGTCGAGTCCGCGGGCGGTCAAACCCGCGTCATTGCTTGGTCTGCCTCCACGTGTAGGTGATGGTCAATCCTTCGACCACGAGGGGCGCGGTCGCATCCAGTCGCGTGCTCGTGTAGGTCCCCGTGAAGGTGAGCTCGCCCACCCGGAAGCTCAGGGTTCCGTTGCTGGCGCTTCCGCTGAGGCTTCCGGAGCCGGTCTGACCGGCGATGACCGCGTTGATCTCCGAGGGCAGGGGAATGGAGCAGCTCGCTCCTCTTCCGACGGACGTCCCCGTGCCGGTCAAGGTCGTGCCCGACTGGACGAGGTCCGTAGTGAGGTCCCATAGAACCGTGCAGGTGACGCCCTCGAGGCTGACGACCCCGGTCAGGCCGCCGCCGTTCGCGGCGTTGCCGACCCACCGCCCGGTGAGCGTGTTGGTCGTGGTCCCGCCGCCGGGCGCGGTGGAGCCGCCGCCGCCCCCGCCCCCGCTCGATCCCGAAGACCCGCCGCTCCCCGAGCCTCCGCCCCCGCCGCCCGCGGCCACGGCAACCAGCGCGCCCGCCCCCACCACGCCGCCGGCGATGACCAGCGTCTTGGTGGAGATGCCGCCGGCCGACTGCGCGGTGCTCGAGGACCCGGCGCCGGCGCTGCTCCCCGGGGCCGCGCCCGTGCTCGCCATCGACACTCCGTCCGCGCTGAAGCCGCTGATCGACGCCGTGGTTTCCGCCGAGTGCGCCGCCGCCGCCTGCAACACCTTGCCGCCCGCGTCACGAGCGACGCCCATGACGACGGAGCCGGTCGGGGTGCCGGTGGCCATCATCATGCCCTGGCCGCATTCGCGGCGGTTCGCCACGACGCGGGGGGCGTACGACTGGCTGGGCGCGGCTTCGGGCTTCTGCACGGCCGTGAACGAGCGGTCCACCACCTCGATGAAGTAGTGGAACGTCCCGATGTCCTTCTTGGGCTTGGGCAGCAGGGCCGAGCGGCAGCCACCTTCCTCCTTCATGTCCACGTAGTACCAGGGCCCCTTCTCGTCGGCCCGGAACTGCACCTGCGCCTTGCCCACCGACTCCGGCGGGGTGAAACACGCCTCGAGCTTCGGGAACTCGCCGGCCACCACGCAGCCGACGTCCTGGTGCACGATGACCGGACGGTCGCCCTTCCAGGGAGACGGAGCGGGCGTGGGGGCGGCGGCCGCGGGAGTGGCGGCGCGGGCGGACGGCGCGGCGGCGGCCGGAGTCACCGGGGCCACGAGGCGCGCGCTCACGTAGCCCTCCACACCCGCCGCAGTCTTGACGTGGTACCAGTCGCCCGACCGCTCGATCACCTCGAGCGCTTCACCGCGGCCCACCGTGGTCACGATCGCGCTGGCCGTGTTGGGGTCCTTGCGAACGTTCACGCGGGCGGCCTCCACCCGCACCGAATCGGCCCAACTGCCGCCGGCGGCGAGGGACAGGGTCAAGACGAGGGACGCGAATCTTCGGAATCGTGTCGGCATGGACGTGGCTCCCGTGACCGGATCGAGGACGCACCGCCCCCGCGCCGCACGGCGCGGATCGGTCGTGGGCCGCAGAATCCCACCAGAGACGCGTGGAAACCGGCGGAACCGTCTCACGACCGGCCCGCGCAGCCAAGTCCCTGAGCCTGGAGTGAAAAGAGCATACGCTAGGGTCGTGCGCGTCGCGACCTGGAACGTCAACTCCTTGAAGGCCCGCCTGGAGAAGGTGGCCTGGTGGCTCGACCGCGCGCGGCCGGACGTCTTGATGATGCAGGAGACCAAGCTCGCGGACGCCGAGGTCCCGGTAAAGACCTTCCGGGACGCCGGCTACGCGCTGGCTCATCACGGGGAAGGCCGATGGAACGGCGTCGCCATCGCCAGCCGCTGCGGCCTCGAGGACGTCGTGACGAACTTCGGCGAGCCCTTGCGGCCGGGAGCGACGCCCGACGTCGGTGATGACGAGCCCCTGGCCGAGGCCCGGATGATCTCCGCCTCCTGCGGCGGCGTGCGCGTCGTCTGCGTGTACGCGCCGAACGGGCGCGTCGTGGGCTCACCGTTCTACGAGGCCAAGCTCGCCTGGTACGAGCGCCTCGCGCAGTGGCTCGCGCGCGCGGGGCGGCCCACGGATCCGCTCGTCCTCGGCGGCGACATGAACGTCGCGCCCACCGACGCCGACGTCTGGGACCCGCGCGCCTGCCACGGCGGCACCCACGTCTCGGAGCGCGAGCGCGAAGCCTTCGCACGGCTGGCCGGCTGGGGCCTGCGCGACGCCTACCGGCAGCACCATCCCGAGCCGGGCCGCTACACCTGGTGGGACTACCGCGCGGGCAACTTCCACAAGAACTTCGGGATGCGCATCGACCACCTGCTGGTGTCGCCGCCGCTCGCCGGCCGCGTCGTGTGGTCGGAGATCGACCGCGAGGCCCGCAAGGGCAAGCCCATTCCCTCGGACCACGCCCCGCTGGTCATCGACATCGACGAGCCCGGGACCGCCTTCGACGCGGGCTGGGCATCGGCGGAGGGACGGATCGCGGTGCGCCGCGGCCGCGGCTGATCCCGGATGGCCTTTCCCATCGCGCCGCCCGTCGATCCCATGTTGGCCAAGCTGGCCACCGCCCTGCCCGAAGGCGACGGCTGGCTCTTCGAGCCGAAGTGGGACGGGTTCCGGGCCATCGTCTTCCGCGACGGAAGCGACGTGTACATCCAGAGCCGCGACCTCAAGCCGCTCGATCGCTACTTCCCCGAGCTCAAGCCCGCGCTGCTGGCCAGCCTGCCCCCGCGCGCGGTGGTGGACGGCGAGATCGTGATCGCGACGGACCACGGCCTCGACTTCGACCTCCTGCAGCTCCGCCTGCACCCGGCCGCCTCACGCGTGGCCAGGCTGGCGGAGGAGACGCCCTCCTCGTTCGTGGCCTTCGACCTCCTCGCCGAGGGCGACCGCGACCTGCGCGACCAGCCCCAGGAGCGGCGCCGCGCCGCGCTCGAGCAGGCCATGGGCCGCGCGTCCGGCTCCGTCCACGTCACTCCTTGCAGCCGCGACCGGAAGGTGGCCGGCGAGTGGTTCCATCGTTTCGAGGGCGCCGGCCTCGACGGCGTGATCGCCAAACACGAGGCGACGACGTACCAGCCGGGCAAGCGCGCCATGATCAAGGTGAAGCACGCCCGCACCGCGGACTGCGTGGTGGCCGGCTTCCGCTGGCACAAGAACGGCCCGGGTGAGCTGGTGGGCTCGCTCCTGCTCGGCCTCTACGACGCGCAGGGGCGGCTGCATCACGTCGGCGTGACGTCGTCTTTCACCGCGTCCACGCGACGCGAGCTCGCGCGCGAGCTCGAGCCGCTGCGCAAGGACGCGCTCGGGGCCCATCCCTGGCGCGAGTGGGCCGTGGCGGAGGGCGGGGGATCGACGCGCATGCCCGGCGGACAGAGCCGCTGGAGCCAGGGCAAGGATCTTTCCTGGGAGCCCCTGCGCGTGGAGCGCGTCTGCGAGGTCAAATACGACCATCTCCAGGGCGACCGCTTCCGGCACGCGGCCGTGTTCGAGCGCTGGCGTCCCGACAAGCGCCCGCAGGACTGCCGTTACGATCAGCTCGAGGTCACGCCTCCCGCGGAGCTGCGGGAGATCTTCCGCGCGTGAGGCTGGCATGCTGAAGCCCCTGGCCGCCGTGCTCGTGGCGGTCGTGGCCGGAGCGGGGAGGCCCGCGTTGGCGGAATGGCGGACCATCGAGAAGGCCCGCGCGACCCTTGTCTACGAGGAGAGCGCGCTCACGGCGGCGGAGGCCGCGCGCTTCGCGAACCTCCTCGACCAGGGCATCGCCGACGTGGAATCGTACCTGCGCCCGGCGGCCCCGGACGGCCTCCGCGAAGGCCCCATCGTCTACCGCGTCGGGGCCGACCTGCCCTATTCGATGACGCGCGGGCGCACGGTGTCCCTGATGGTGGAACGCGTGCGCACGGACGCCGCGCCCTATCTCCACGAGACCGTACATGTCCTCGTACCGTCTCCGAACCGTTCCGTGTGGCTCCGCGAGGGCTTCGCCTCCTACGTCGAGAGCTACGTGAGCGAGAACATCGGCGGGTACGACGCGCACGTCTTCGCGCGGACGGGCAACCGCGGCGTGGACGCGGAGGCGGCGCGCTGGCTGGGCCGCGACGCCGGACGTACGGTGCTCCCGTGGGTGGGGACGCCGGGCGAACCGCCGGAGATGGACGAGGAGCGGCGGCGCGTGGCCGCGCCGTTCTACGTCCTGTCCCAGTCCTTCTCGAAGTTCCTGGTTGGTAAGATCGGCCTCGCGCGCGTTCTCACCCTCGTCTCCTCGCGTGATCCGGAAGCGGCGCTCCTGCGCGTCTCCGGGCGCAGCGTCGAGGACTGGAAGACGGAATGGCTGGGCGTGATCGGGACCCCGACGGCCGACCGCCGGTGACCGACGAAGACGTCGTGCTCGCGCGCCTGCGCGACCGGGTGATGGCCGCGCTGTCCGTCCTCGCTTGCGTGTTCCTCGTCCCGTTCGCGATCCACGACTTGATGCGGGAACGCTGGGCCCTGGCCGGCGCGATCCTCTTCGTGGTCGCCGTGTTCGCGGTGGACGGGTGGGCGCTCCGCCGCGGACGCCAGCCCCCGATCCCCTACGCGCTGCTCCTCGTGCCCATTACCGTCGCCATCACCCTCTCCCTCTCCATCCAGGGCGTGATCGGGGCGTTCTGGTGCTATCCGGTGGTGTTGTTCTTCTTCTTCGTGCTGCCGCGGACGCTGGCCAACGTCTGCAGCGCCGCCCTCCTCCTCGCGTCCACCGCGATCGTGTACCACTACCTCACCATGCGCATCACCGTGCGCTTCGCGGTGTCCCTGTTCCTCACCATCGTCATGGTCAACGTCATCCAGGACATCATCCGCGAGCTGGAGCGGCGGCTGCTCGAGCAGGCCATCACGGACCCGCTCACCGGCGCCTACAACCGGCGCCACATGGGCCGGCGGCTGGCCGAGGTGCTGCAGCCCGGCGCGCGCCCGGCGCCGTCTTCGCTCCTCCTCGTCGACGTGGACCATTTCAAGCGGATCAACGACGAGCTCGGCCACGAGGCGGGAGACACCGTGCTCAAGGGGATCGTGGACGTCATCCGCAGCCGGTCGCGGAAGACCGACCAGCTCTTTCGCATGGGCGGCGAGGAATTCGTCCTGCTGCTGCCGGAGACGTCGGAGGCCGATGCCGTGGCCATTGCGGACGACATCCGCCAGGCCATCGCCACCGCCACCTTGATCAGCGGGCATCCGGTGACGGCGAGCATCGGCGTCGGCGTGGCCGAGCCCCAGGACTCGGTCGAGTCCTGGATCAAGGGCACCGACGCCGCCATGTACGTGGCCAAGGAGTCCGGCCGCAATCGCGTCGCCCGCCGGCCCGCCCGCGCGGTGTAATCCGGCGCACAACGCCGCCGGCGGGGACTTGACGGGGACACGGACGGGCGGGCACCATCCTCACCGTGCGGGGCCTTCGTTTCCTGGCGGCCGCGGGCGTCCTGGCTCTGGCGAGCCGGGTTTCCGGCGAGAGCCTGGGCGAAGCCGCCACCCGGGAGCAAGCCCGCCGCGAGGCCTCACGGCGCAAGGGCGGTCTCGCCGCCGTGATCCACGAGGAAGAGCTGAAGAACGCGCATGGACGGATCGCCAACGATCCGGCCCTCGCGCCCGCGGCCAAGCTCTCGACACCGTCGATGTTCCCGGGCTCGGCCATGCTGCTCACCGACCAGGATATGGAGCGCCTCGGGATGCCCGCCACTCCCTACGTGGCGCCCGTGCCCGGCGCCCAGGACGACATTCGCACGCGCGAGGCGTATTGGCGCGCGGAAGCGCAACGGCGGCGCCACGAAGCGGCGGCCGCGGAGCAGGCGCTGAAGGACGTGGAGCGCTGGTCCGATCCGACCTACGCGGGCGCCGATCGGCCGTCCTGCCCCATCACGCGCCGGGTCGACCGCCGGAAGGCACGGACCGACGCCGCCCGCGCCCGCGAAGAGCTCAAGTCCCTCGACGAGGAGGCGCGTGTCGGCGGCGCGCTTCCCGGCTGGGTCCGCGAATAACGTTCCCCCTCCATCGCGAGCGCATCGCCTGCGGCCTCATCGCCGCCCTGCTCGTCGTCCCGACGCTCGCCGCGCAGACCGTCGGCCGGCCGCTGCCCAAATGGACGCCAGGCACGCTCGACATCCACCAGATCAACACCGGCCGCGGCAACGCCGCCCTGCTCGTCCTGCCGGACGGGACGTCCCTCCTTCTCGACGCCGGCGACGGCGGCAATCCGCCGCCGCGCGGCACCGCGCCACGGCCCGACGGCTCGCGCCCGACCGCGGAGTGGATCGCGCGCTACGTGCGCGCCATGGGTGTCTCCGCGATCGACTACGGCTATCTCACGCACTTCCACGCCGACCACATGAACGCGATCGTGGACGTCGCCGCCCGCGTGCCCATCAGGAAGATGTTCGACCGGGGATGGCCGGACTACGCCTATCCCGCCCCGGACCACCGCGAGCTGCAGGCGCCGGCCTTCCGGCGTTACCGCGAATGGATCACGCGTGGCGGAGTCCAGGGCGAGCGGCTGAGGCCGGGTCGTAATGACCAGATCGTCCTCGTCAAGGACGCGAAGGCCCATCCGCGCTTCGAGGTGCGCAACGTCGCCGCCAACGGCGAGGTCTGGACGGGGGAGGGCACGGAGACGCGGAAGCTGTTCCCGCCGCTGGACGGCCTCGACCGCGAGGACTGGCCCACCGAGAACATGTGCAGCCTGGCCCTTCGCCTGCGCTACGGCGCGTTCGACTACTTCTCGGGCGGCGACATGCCCGGCCGGCCCCGGCCCGGCTACCCTGCGTGGCAGGACGTGGAGACGGCGGTCGCGCGCGCGGTGGGACCGGTGGACGTGGCCATCCTCGATCACCATGGCAACCGCGATTCCACCAACGAGGCGTTCGTCTCCACGCTGAGGCCGCGGGCCTGGATCATCCCCGTCTGGTCCGCGGACCATCCGGGACACGACGTCCTCGATCGGATGTATTCGACGCGGCTCTATCCCGGCCCCCGCGACGTGTTCGCGACCAACATGCTCGACGCGAACCGCCTCGTGATCGGGCCGCTGCTCGACCGCCTGCTCAGCGCGCAGGGCCACCTCGTCGTCCGCGTCGCCCCCGGCGGCGCTTCCTACCAGGTGATCGTCCTGGACGACGCCGCGGAGACGTACGCGGTGAAGGCGGTCCACGGCCCGTACGAGTCGCGCTGACGCGCGCCGCGCCCTACTTCATGAACCCGCTGCGGCCGCCTTCCGCGCTCAGGGCGTCGTTCGCGGGATCGTCCAGGGCGAGCATCGCGCGCGCCGCGGGCGAAAGGGCGGCCACGGTCTCCGGGCGGAGGAGTGCTTTCTGGTACTGCTGCTGCGGCTTGTCCCACCGGCAGTAGAAGGCGTGCAAGGCGAGGCGCCGGCGATCGGTGCGGTTCGCGGTGCCGCCGTGCCAGAGATGCGAGTTCATGACCACGAGGTCGCCGGCCCGGCCCGTCACGAGCACCTCGTCCGGATGCGTCGCCTCCGGGTCCGTGAGCACGTCCTGCGGTCTCTGTCCGGAGCGGTGGGAGCCCGGCACGACGCGTAGGGCGCCGTTCTCCGTCGTGAAGTCGTCGAGCAGCCAGACCGTGTTGCAGACCCAGTAGCCGGCCTCGTCGGGCAGGGCGCCGGCGTCCACGTGAAGGGGCTGGCTCTCCGCGCTGCGGGGGTTGGCCGACCGTGCGTTCAGGCTGCTGAGCTTGAAACGCGGGCCGAGGACGTGGGCGAGGTACGCGCCGACCGTTTCGTCCACGACGCAGTCGAGGAAGACCGCGCCCTTGTCGGCGAGATTGGCCAGCCGCCGGGCGCCCGGCTCCTGGCGGAACTCCGCCCCCGCGGTGTCGCCCTCGGCCGCGAACAGCGCGTCGATGCGCTCGACGAGGCGGCGGTGCCGGTCGGGCGCGATGAACCCCTCCAGGCGGACGTACCCGTCTTCGTCCAGACGGCGCGCCTGCGTGGAGGGGACGGCGATGGTCATCGCGTCAAGGCGTAGTAGACGACGTAGAGCCAGCCCAGGAATCCCTGGAGGATGGCCCAGAGGATGGAATGGTGAACGCTCCAGGAGATCGTGATGGCCAGCGCGGACCCGAAGCTCACACCGTGCGTCACGTATTCCTTCATCGCTCTCCTCCGCCGCGTACATTACCAAACGGCGGTACTTGTCAGGACGAAGGACGGCGCCAATACTCGCAGGTGCGGGCGGCGCCGCCGCCGGAGCGAGGAGAGGCCCATGATCCTGGTGACGGGAGCGAGCGGAACGGTCGGAAGCGAGGTGGTCAGGGCGCTGGGCGCCGTCAAGTCACGCGTGCGCGCGGGATACCGCACGCGTCCGCAGAACGTGCCCGAAGGCGTGGAGTCGGTCGCGCTGGATTACGACCGGCCGGACACCCTCCGCCCCGCCCTGAAGGACGTGGACACGCTGTTCCTGGTGTCGAACTCCATCACCCCCGAGCTCACGGTGGTGGACGAGGCCCGCCATGCGGGCGTCAAGCGCATCGTGAAGCTCTCCGTCCTGAACGCGGCGGAAGAGGGATACATCTTCGCGCGCTGGCATCGGCTGATCGAGAAGCACATCGAGGCCTCCGGCCTGGAGTGGACCTTCCTCCGCTCGAACGGGTTCATGCAGAACGTCGTCACCTACATGGGCGAGACGATCCGCACGCAGTCCGCCTTCTACTCGTCCGGCGGCAACGGGGCGGCCAGCCACGTCGACGCGCGCGACCTCGGCGCGGTGGCCGCGAGCGTCCTCCTCGAGATGGGCCACGAGGGCCAGGCCTACGAGCTGACGGGGCCGTCCGCGATCACGTACGGGCAGATCGCGGAAACCCTGTCCGGGGTCCTCGGCCGCCCGATCCGGTACGTGCCCATCTCGCATCAGCAGTACAAGCAGGCCCTCCTGGGCGCGGGCACACCCGAGCCCTGGGCGGACGCCCTCGTGGACTTGAACCGCTACTACGCCGAGGGTCATGCGGCCGGCGTCTCGCCCGCGGTCCGCCGGGTCACCGGCCGCGACGTGACCCCGTTCGCGCAGTTCGCGCGCGACTACGCGAGCCAGCTCCGCTGAAGGCTCAGCGCCGGCCGGGCCCGCGCGGCGGTCCGCCCCAGCCGGGCGTGTCGTCGGGATCGAGCGGCTCCGGCTCCGGCCGCAGCCCTTCCGGCACGTGCTCCAGGTTCACGCGAACGCGCGTCCACGTCGTGTAGCGCCCGCGCATCGCGTCCACGAGCACGTCGGCGGGCTGGAGAAGAGCGGCCGCCTCCGGGTGCCGGGTCTTCCAGCGCTCGAGCCCGGCCAGGGCCTCGTCCTTCTGGCGCGAACGCCCGATCTCGAGCAGGGGCTTGGTGGAGACGCGCCGCCCGCTCGGACTCGATCCCTTCTTGCGTGACGGCGCGACGCGCACGGGCTCGCCCGGCTGCTTGACGTAGTGTGGCGGCCAGGGCGCGTCGCCCTGGCCCTCGGCTTCCTGCCGCGCGGACAGCTCGAGCACGGCGTCCAGCGCGCAGGGATGATCGTCGATGCCCGCGTGGCGATCGCCGACCTGCGCGAAGCGCGCGGGCATCGTGCGCAGCGTGAATTCCTCGGGCCGGCGGGCGTCCAGCTCGTCCCAGGTCAGTGGCGCGGACACGCGCGCGTCGGGCTTGGGCCGCACCGAGTACGCGCTGGCCACGGTGCGGTCCTTCGCGTTCTGGTTGTAGTCGAGGAAGACGCCCTGGCGCTCCTCCTTCCACCAGTGACTGGTGGCCAGCGCAGGTGCCCGCCGCTCCACCTCGCGGGCCACGGCCAGCGCGGACCGCCGGACCTGCGTGAACGACCACCGCCGATGCAGGCGCACGATGATGTGAATGCCTCGCGAGCCCGATGTCTTGGGCCAGCCGACGAGCCCGAGATCCTCGAGGACCTCGTGTACCACCCGCGCGACCGCGACGAGCTGGGGCCACTCCACGCCGGGAACGGGATCGAGATCGATGCGCAACTCGTCCGGATGGTCGAGGTCCTCCGCGCGAATGGGGTGGGGGTGCAGCTCCAGACAGCCGAGGTTCGCCATCCAGCAGAGGGCGGCGGCATCGCGCGGCACGACCTCTTCCGCGGTGCGCCCGGAAGGGAACTGCAGGGCCGCCACCTCGATCCAGTCCGGACGGGCCGCGGGCGCGCGCTTCTGGTAGAAGAACTCGCCGTGGATGCCGTCCGCGTAGCGCACGAGGACGTTCGGCCGTCCACCCGCCCCGCGCAGCGCGCCTTCCGCCACCGCGAGGTAGTACTGGACGACCTCGAGCTTCGTGATGCCGGCCTCCGGGAAGTAGATCTTCCCCGGGTTCGAGATCGCGACCTCGCGGCCGCCCGCCTGGACGACGGCCTTTTCCTTCTTGGCGGCTGCCATCTGCGGAAAGGATACGGCGGGGAGACTACTCCTTGGCCCCGCGCTCCCGCAGCAGCTTGACCGCCGCGTCGTTGCGCTCCGCCACGGCCAGGGCCAGCGGCGTCTTGCCCTCGCTGTCCTTGGCGTCGATCTTGGCGCCCTTCTCGAGGAGCAGGAGCAGGATGTCGCGGCGCTCGCCGTCGAGGTTCCCGTGGTCCGCGATCTGGTGGAGGGGCGTGCGGCCGCGTCCCGTCTCGACCTTGTTCACGTTCGCGCCGCTGTCGATGAGGAAGCGCACGGCGTCCAGATGTCCCTTCCAGACCGCGAGATGGAGCGCGGTCTCGGTGGTGTATTGGGGGACGATGCCGTCGACCTTCGCCCCCTTGGCCAGCAGCATCTTCAAGGCGGGCACGTGCCCCTCCTCCGCCGCGACCTGGAACGCGGTCTTTCCGAAGACGCCGCCGTCGAGAGGCACGCCGCGTGCGATCAGGAGCTCCATGGTCTCGACGTGTCCTCCCCGCGCCGCGGCGTGGAGAGGCGTGCCCGCCATCGACTGGCCCATGAGGTCCGTGGCCTTCACCGCGGCCTTGCGGTCCAGAAGCAGCTTGACCAGCTCCGTGTGCCCGCCCGCCGCCGCGTAGTAGATGGGACCTGCGGTGTGCTCGTCCCCCACGTTGATGTCGACGCCTTTGGACAGGAAGAGCAGCACCACGTCCGTCTTGCCCTTCAGTGCGGCCAGGTGAATGGGGGCGGCGCCGTCGGCCTTGGCACGCGGATCCGCGCCCGCGGCCAGGAGCAGCTCGACGACCGGTTTCGCGCCCTGGCCGGCGGCGAGGTGCAGCGGCGTGAACCGGTGGCTGTTCGGCGCGTTGAGCGGGGGCTTCTTGGCCAAGAGCAGGCGCGTCACCTCCACCGAGCCGGCGCGGGCGGCCTCGTGCAGGGGCTGGTTGCCGTCTTCGTCCGCGAGGGCCACGCTGGCGCCCTTGGCCAGGAGCAGCTTCGCGACCGCGGGCTTGTCGGCCTGGGCCGCCCAGTGCAGGGCCGTGCGCTTGTGCTTGTCGAGCGCGTCCACCTCGATGCCGCCGTCGAGCAGGCCGGTGACGACCTCGACCTGGCCGTCGTGGGCCGCGGACTGGATGCCTCCGTTGCCCGCGCGCTTGAGCAGGTCGCGCGCACTCTTGCGCGTCTCCTCGTCGCCGTCGCGCAGGGCGGACCGTGCCGCCGCCACCCATTCGGCGGCCGCGGTGTCGAGGTTGTTGAGCGCGCCCGCCGCCTGCACGCGCACGCCCGGATCATCGTCGCTCAGCCGTTTCATCAGCTCGGGGACCGCGGGCCGCGCCGCCTCGCCGAGGTTCCAGAGCGCGCCCGCGGCGTTGTAGCGGACCTCGCGCGAGGTGTCGTGCAGGGCCTCGATGAGCGCGGGCACCGCTGCCTCCACCTTCATGTCCACGAGCTCGTAGGAGGCCTCGATGCGCTTGTCCTCCTTCCGGTCCTTGAGCTGCTTGAGCAGCTTCGCGACCTTCTTCTCGTCCGCGGCCGCGGCGGGCCGCGCGGGCGCGGCCACGGCGGCTGCGCAAAGGAGGGCCAGCACGAATCTCGCGTGTCTCATCTTTCCTCGCAGGGGGCAGATGATGCCACGCTTGCGCGCCGCGCGCCGCGCCGCGGCCCGGACGAGTCCGCCTAGCCGCGGCCGACGGCCGGGGTCAGGCCCGCCGTCCTGCGCCAGGCGAGGCCTTCGAGGAGCGCGAACACGAGCACGACGTCGCCGACCAGGATGAGGGCCCAGTTGCCTTCACGCGTGAGCGCGCCGGAGAGGATGACGGCCGCCGTTCCCACCAGCCAGGCGACGTTGAGGGCCACGGCGGCCGCCGCCGTCCGCCGCGCGCCGGATCCGCGTGCACCCGTGACCAGCATGGCCGCATAGCCCAGGAGACTCAGCCCGACCGCCGCCACGATCGCGGGCGAGCCCACGCCGATCACGCGGGCGATGGGTGCGGGCGCGACCAGCAATCCGAGACCGCACAGGCCCGACACCACGCCGTCCGCGACCAGGACGCGCCCGAGGAACCGCTCACCGTTCATGACGAACCTCCTTGCCCCGCGCCCCAATCTGCGGCCACCGCGGCAGGCTTTCAATTACCTCGGAGGTCATGGCCGGGCCGCGGGGCGGACGCCTATACTGCGCGCGTGAGTCGCGCTGCCGAGTCCGCTGCCGCGAGCGCGCCGGCCGGGCACGTCGGGCCGCTCCTCCGCCACTGGCGCGCGGCCCGCCGCGTGAGCCAGCTCGACCTCGCCCTGGACGCGGACGTCTCGTCGCGCCATCTCAGCTTCGTGGAGACGGGCCGCGCCCAGCCCAGCCGCGAGATGGTGCTGCGCCTCGCCGAAGCGCTCGAGGTCCCGCTGCGTGAGCGCAACGCGCTCCTCCTCGCGGCGGGGTACGCGCCGCTCTATCGCGAGACCGACCTGGGCGCGCCGGAGATGGTGGAGGCGCGGCTCGCAGTGGAGTTCATCCTGGCCAAGCAGGAGCCGTACCCCGCCATCGTGGTGGACCGGCACTGGAACCTGCTCCTGGCCAATCCGGCCACGCACCGCTTCCTGGCCCTGTTCCTGCCCGGGCCGCCCGCGGGCCCCCTCAACGTGATGCGGCTCATGTTCGATCCCCGCGGCGTGCGGCCGTTCGTCGAGAACTGGGAGGAGGTCGCGCGCCACCTCGTCGAGCGCCTGCACAGGGAGGCGGCCGGTCCGCCGGACGAGACGACACGGGCGCTGCTCGAGGAGCTGCTCGCCTACCCCGGCGTGCCGAGCGATTGGCGTACGCCGCAGCTCGACCGCGTGCCCGCGCCGCTGCTGAGCATCGTCTACCGCAAGGGAGACCTGCGCCTCAGCGTGTTCTCGACCATCACCACCTTCGGCACGCCGCAAGACGTGACGCTCCAGGAGCTGCGCATCGAGTGCTTCTTCCCGGCGGATGAAGCGACACGGGTGCTGCTGTCCGGCGGGGGAGGCACGGCCGGCGGCTGAGCGGCCGCCCCGCGGTCAGGACGTGCGGTGGCCGTCCGGGTGATCGCAGCCGGGGAAGCTCGCGAAGAACGTCTGCCCCGTCCATCCCAGCTCGCGCATCCCGATCTCGGACGAGTAATACGCGCCCGCGATCCAGCCCTTCAGCTCGTCGAAGCGGTCGCGGGTACTGGGCGGACGCTTGGGAAGGGGCGGGGGAACGATCACCGCCTCCCCGCGCACCCAGAAGTGCGGCGGCTCCGCTGGCTCCGCGGTGGAGACGGCGCTGAGCAGCTCCGTCTGCTGGACTGCCGTCAGCGCCTTCCACGGGTGGTCGTAGCGCGCGATGGCCTCGGCGTCGATCCAGCCGAGCGCGCTCAGGAATTTCCGCTGATCGTCCGGCGTGTCCACGGCGACGAGCTGGTCGATGAAGGGAGCCACCTTCGCCCGCGTGGAACCGGGCACGATGCGCTCGGCGAGCGAAGCGAGCGTCTCCATCTGGTGCGCGTCCAGGAACACGGGCTTCGCGCCCGGCGCGCTCGCCCGCGTGTCCGCCGCGGCCACCCGGTCGGCGTGAGCGAGATGATCGCGCACGGGATGGTCCTGGGCGACCGCGGGCAGGGCCAGGCCGGCTCCGGCCGCGCCCATCAGTCCCAGCACCTCGCGCCGGCCCAACGTCTTCGGCGCGGCCCCGGCGATCGGCAACTCCACTCTCTTGGTCATGGGCGCCTCGTGACTGGTCGCCGACGTTAGCACCGCGTCTCGGCCCAGACAAGATCGCGAGACGGGTTTGACCGCCCGGAGGCGGGGGAGCTACGCTCCGACGCCGAGGCCGGAGACGTTGGGGCGCGCAACAACCGACGGAGGGTGCACGTGCAGAGCAAGACTCAGGACACGTTCGACGTGCTCGTGGTGGGCTCCGGCGCGTCCGGGGGCTGGGTGGCCAAGCGCCTCACGGAAGCCGGGCTGAGCGTCGCGCTCGTGGAAGCGGGACGGCCCCAGTCCGACAAGAACTTCAGCGAGCACCGGCCCGAGTTCAGCGCGCCCTACCGCAACCGCGCGCCCGAGGTCATCCGCAAGACCCGCCCCGTGCAGAAGGACTGCTACGCCTGCAACGAGTTCAACTACGACTGGTTCGCCAACGACCTCGAGGAGCCGTACACCACGCCCAAGGACAAGCCGTTCAGCTGGCAGGGGCGCACGCGCATGGTCGGCGGCCGCACCAACGTGTGGGGCCGGCAGAGCTACCGGTTCAGCGATCTCGACTTCAAGGCCGCGTCCTACGACGGGTACGGGATGGACTGGCCGCTCGGGTACGCCGACCTCGAGAAGTACTACGACCTCGTCGAGGACTATGTCGGCATCACGGGCATCGCGGAAGGCGTGGACGAGCTGCCCGACGGGCACTTCCATCCGCCCATGGGGATGACCTGCGCGGAGACGCTCTTCCGCAACCGGGTGAAGGACAAGCTCGGGTGGACGACGACCCTCGGGCGCGCGGCCAACATCACGAAGCCGCTCAACGGCCGCTCACCCTGCCACTATTGCGGGCCCTGCCACCAGGGTTGCGCCACGCACTCGTATTTCAACGCCGCCTTCACGACCGTGGCCGACGCGATGAAGACGGGCAAGTGCACGCTCGTCACCAACGCGATGGTCTACAAGGTCCTCACCGACACCGGCACCAACCGCGCGCGGGGATTGCTCTACATCGACCGCGTGACGCGCGAGCCGAAGGAGATCCGCGGCCGCGCCGTGGTCCTGTGCGCCCAGGCTCTGGAGTCGGCGCGCGTCCTCTTCAACTCCGCCAATCGCCAGAACGCGGGTGGGCTGGGCAATTCGAGCGGCGTCCTCGGGCACTACCTGATGGACCACCTCTGGGTCGCGGGCGGGGCCAGCGGCGAGTTCCCGGACATCGCGGGCAAGGCCACCATGGGCGGCCCGCAGCGTCCGGACGGCTTCTACGTCATCCGCTTCCGGAACACGAAGAAGAAGAAGTACGACAAGTTCCTCCGCGGCTACGGATTCCAGGGCGGCGGCTCCACCAGCTTCAACTGGCGCGCGCCCGGCTTCGGCGAGGAGTTCAAGAAGGGATTCCGGGATCCCGTCATCAGCGTGGGCCTGGCCGGGTTCGGAGAATGTCTGCCCCGCTTCGAGAACTTCGTCGAGATCGATCCTTCCGGGCAGCGGGACATCTACGGCATCCCCATCCTGAAGGTCCAGATGACGTGGGGAGACAACGAGCGCGCGATGGTCACGGACATGGCGGAGTCGGGCGCGGAGATGATGGACGCGGCCGGCGCGAAGAACATCCGGCCCTACGCCATCCCCGACCGCGTGCCCGGCTACGGCATCCACGAGATCGGCGTCGCCCGCATGGGCAGCGATCCGAAGACGTCGGTGCTGAACCAGTTCCAGCAGGTGCACGAGGTCGCGAACCTCTTCGTGATGGACGGGGCGGGATTCACGTCGGGGGCCTGCCAGAACCCGACCCTCACCATCATGGCCCTGGCCGTACGCTCGACCGACTACCTGATGGACGAGATGAAGAAGGGCAGCCTCTAGGCGGGCAGTGCCGCCGGACGATCCCGACCCCAGCCCGACCGAAGTCGACGACGGCAGCGCCGCCCAGGCGAGCGCGCACCTCCCCGAGCGCATCGGCCACTACCGCGTCCTGCGCGAGCTGGGGCGGGGCGGCATGGGCACGGTCTACCTGGCGGAACGCGACGAGCCGGGGATGCGCAAGACGGTCGCGGTCAAGGTGGTGAGCCGGGGCATGGACTCCGCGTTCGTGCTGCGCCGCTTCCGCACCGAGCGGCAGATCCTGGCCGGGCTCGAGCACCCGGGCATCGCGCGTCTCTACGACGGCGGCACCACCGACGAGGGGCTGCCCTACTTCGTCATGGAGTACGTGGACGGCGAAGACCTCGTCGCCTATTGCGACCGCCACCACCTTCCCATCCGCACGCGCTTGGAGCTCTTCCTGCGCGTGTGCGAAGCGGTGCAGTACGCGCACCAGGGGCTCGTGGTCCATCGCGACCTCAAGCCCTCGAACATCCTCGTGACCGCGGCCGGCGAGCCCAAGCTCCTCGATTTCGGCATCGCCAAGCTGCTCGGACCCCAGATCGGCGAGGAGAGCGACGACCAGACGGCGTCCGTCGTCCGTCTCCTGACTCCCGACTTCGCGAGCCCGGAGCAGGTGCGCGGCGACCGGGTGACCACCGCCAGCGACGTCTACGCCCTGGGCGTCGTCCTCTACGAGGTGCTCTCCGGCCGGCGGCCCTATCGCCTGAAAGGCGGAACCGCGGCCCAGCTCGAGCGCGCGATCCTGGAGCGCGACGTCGAGGCCCCGTCCACCGCGCTCGCCCGCGACCTGCGACGCCAGCTCCGCGGCGATCTCGACAACGTCGTCCTCAAGGCCCTGCGCAAGGACCCGGCCGAGCGGTACGCCACGGCCGCGGAGCTCGCGGACGATGTGCGACGCTACCTCGACGGCTTCCCCGTGCGCGCGGCGCCGGATCGCCCCGCCTATCGCGTCAAGAAGTTCCTGCGCCGCCATCGCACGGGGGTGACGGCGGGGGTGGCGGTGATCTTGAGCCTGGTGGCCGGCCTGGGCATCGCGCTGCGCCAGGCCCGGGTCGCGGAGGCGGAGCGGCAGCGGTCGGAGGCGCTGTTCCAGGACGTGCGCGGCCTCGCCAACTCCGTCATCTACGAGCTGCACGACGCGATCGGCAACCTGCCCGGGGCGACGCCGGTGCGCCAGCTCATGGTGACGCGCGCCCTCGAATATCTCGACCGCCTGGCCGCGGAAGCGCGCAGCGACGTCTCGCTCCAGCGCGAGCTGGCGGACGCGTACCAGCGCGTGGCGCAAGTCCAGGGCGGGGGCGTGGGCGCGAACCTCGGCGACACCACGGGCGCCCTGCAGAGCTACGGCAAGGCGCTCGCCATTCGCCAGGCCTTGCTCGCGCGCGCCCCGGTTGATTCCCGCGACGTCCTCGGCCTCGCCCTCCTCGAGTTCGATCTCGGCGCGCTGGAGCGGGTGATGGGCGCGTCCGCGAAGGCGGAAAAGTCGTTCGTCTCGTCGGCGGCGCGACTCGAATCGCTACGTGCGCAGGGCGCGCTGGCCGACGACCAGCGTCGCCGCGTGGCCTCCGTCTACCAGCGCCTCTCCGAGGTGCAGCGCTTCCAGGGCCGACACGAGGCGGCGCTGGGCTCCGCGCAGAAGGCCGCGGCGGAGGCGGAAGCGGCCTGGAGCGCGCGGCCCGGCGATGCGGCGGTGCGCTCCGCGCTGGCCGCGGCCTCGCACCAGCTCGCGGAGGTGCTCGCGGACGGCCGGCGCTACGCGGAGGCCCTCACGAAGACGCGTCGCGCGCGCGAGCTGCTGGAGGCGGCCCTGCGCGAGAACCCGCTCGACGCGCAGCACACGCGCATCCTCCTCTTCGTCCTCAACGGCGAGAGCCGCTATCTCTGGGAGCTGGGCGACCGGGCGGGCTCGCTGAAGGTCCGCGCCCGCGCCCTCGAAGTCGCGGAGGAAGCGTCGCGCCGCGATCCCCAGGACCGCTGGAGCCAGATGGGCGTGGTGGTGGCGGCGGTCGCGCTGGCGGAGGCGCTCCTGCAGACGGGGTCGGCGCGCGAGAGCGTCCGGCACTTCCGCGAGGCGGTTCGCATCGGGCGCGCGGCCGCCGACGCCGATCCGCAGAACCGCTACGCGCAGCTCGAAGCGGCGGCCGCGGAGTACGGGCTCGGGCGCGCGCTGCTGGCCGAAGGCTCGCGACCCGCGATCGCGGAGGGTTGCGCGTCCCTCGCGCGCGTGCAGGAGTTCTGGACCGGCCTCGAGGGGGCGGGAAGCCTGCCCGCGGGCGAGACGGAGGACCTCGAGCAGCGCCTGCCCGCGCTGCGCGCCCGCTGCCGCTGACGTCAGCCGGAGCGGGTCAGGGGCAGGCTGAGCACGAACACGGCGCCGCCGGCGCCGCTCGCGTCCAGGGCGAGATCTCCGCGCTGGGCCCGCGCGAGCCGGCGGCTGAGGGCCAGCCCGAGGCCGATGCCGGGCGCACTGTTGGCGGCGTCGCGATCCGACTTCGAGAAAGGCTGGAAGAGACGGCGCCGCTCGGCGGCGGAGAGGCCCGGACCGTGGTCGCGCACGCGCAGCAGTGCCCGTCCCGCCTGCGTCGCGACCTCGACGTCGATGCGCGGCGGAGTGGAACGGGACGCGTATTTGCACGCGTTGTCCACGAGGTTGAGCAGGATCTGCTCGACCGCGGAGCGGTCCACGTGGACGGCAACGGCACCGCCCTCGCGCGCGGTGACCGAGAGCTCGAGGTCCGCGCGCGCCGCGCGCTCGGCCAGGCGCGGCCGCGCCTCCTGCAGGAGGGTCTGAAGGTCCACGACCTCGCGGGCCGCCTCCCCGCGGCCGCTCTCGACGCGCGCGTAGAAGAGGACGTTCTCCACCAGGTGGCCGAGCCGCTCCGCCTCGCCGCGCAGGCGCGTGATGTACTCGCGACGGCGCGCCTCCTCCGTGACCATGCCGTCGGCGAGCATGTCCGTGTAGAGGCGGAAGGTCGTGAGGGGCGTGCGCAGCTCGTGGGTGACCGCGGAGACGAACACGTGCCGCCGCTCGCTCAGCTCGACCACTCCGCGCAGGAGGGCGGCCACCGCGAGGGCGGCCAGGAACGCGAACGCCCAGGCGCCGGCCAGGGACACGCGCGTGGGGGAGGGGCCGGTGCTCTCCGGCAGGGGCGCGGGTCCGGTCTCGAGCCGCACGGGCAGCGTCGCCAGGCGGCGCTCCTCGTCCGGGCGCGCACCCGCCGCCACCGGCTCCAACCGTGCCCCCGGGAGCAGGTCCTGGATGGAGGCCAGGAGGTCGGAGCGGAGGCGCGGCCAGTCCAGCCAGCTCCCCTGCACGTAGACGGCGTCGCCCACGCCCACGCGCCGCGCCAGAACCAGCGCGTCGCCGACCCACAGGGCCGCGGGAGCGCCCTCTCTCGGCGGGACGGGACGGGGTGCGATCACGAGGGCCTGCTGCGTGACGGAATTGGCGAAGCTCTGCTGGCGGGCCTGGTATTCCTGGACGTTCTTCATCTTCTGTACGGACGCCAGATCGTTCGTGGCCACGACGACATTGGCCGGCGGTGCGGGTGGCTGGCGGGGGAGCCGCGCGGCGACATCGGTGCCGCGGAGAGCGGTGCGAAGCGCTTCGAGACGTTCCGTGCGCTGCTGCGGCGAAGTGACCTCTCCACCGGGCGCGATCTGGAAATGGAGCAGGACCTCCGGCGGCGTCTCGCGCGCCACGGACGCGGTGCCGCCCGAATCGGCCGAGAGTGGCGCGGAGGGCCGGGCCGTCACCTGCGCCAGCAGTGGCATGAGCGCGGAGTCCAACCGCCAGAGCGCGAGGCGCGTGTTCTCCTCAAGGGCCGCCTGCGCCCGTGCCTGCTGCTCGGCCCTCTCCAATCGGAGGACGGTGAGGCTGATCCACACCATCGCGCCCAGGAGCGCGGCCGCGCAGGCCGCGAAGACGAGCCAGACCCGCGCCGGCCTCACGACCCCGTGCCGTCCAGGCGGTAGCCCTTGCCGCGCACGGTCACGAGGAGGGCGTCCGGCGCTCCGGGATCGCGGAGCTTCGTGCGCAGGCGCGCCACGTGCACATCCACCGTGCGCGTCTCCGTCGCCCCGGGGCGGACGCCCCACACGCGCGAGAGCAGCTCCTCGCGCGAGACGACCCGGCCCGGGTTCGCGGCCAGGTAGCGGAGCAGCTCCGCCTCGCGCTGCGAGAGCTCGTGGCGCGTGCCGTCGGTGAAGACGACCTCCTGGCGCTCCAGGTCCACGCGGCCCTCGGGCAGGCGCAAGGAGCGCACGTCGCCCGGCCGCTCGGGCGAGCGGCGGAGCACGGCATCGACGCGCGCGAGCAGCTCGCGGATGCTGAAGGGCTTGGTCACGTAGTCGTCCGCGCCTTCGCGCAGGCCGCGGACGCGATCCGCTTCCGCCCCGCGCGCGGTCAGGATGATCACGGGCAGCGTGGGGTGGGCCCGCCGCAGCTCGCGCAGCACGGCCAGCCCGTCGCGGCCGGGCAGGACGAGGTCGAGGAGCACGAGGTCGCAGCCGCCGTGCAGCGCCTTGTCGAGGCCGGTGTCGCCCCGCTCCGCCTGCACGGCGGCGTACCCGTGGAAGGCGAGAGCATCGGCCAGCCCCTCGCGGATGGCGCGGTCGTCTTCGACGACGAGCACGCGTGGTCGCGACATGGCCGCGCTACTGTAGCGCGAACCCGTGGCCGGCATGGGAGACAGCCTAGGAGACGGGGAGGCCACCCACGTAAACGAAAGGTAACGGCGTCGTCCGCTCGTCCGGCGAGGAAAGGGTCCTAGCGGGCGTTCGTCCGGTTGGCTTCCTCGAGCGTGGCGGCGATGTCGCGCCACCTTCCCGGCGCCGCCGCCCGCAGGAGCTTCTCCACGCTGCCGTCCCAGCGGCGCCCCGCGCCTTCCAGGTTTTCCTTCGTCTTCTTCAGGAAGACGTCGGTGAACTCACGCTCGTCCCAGCCCTCCAGCGCCGTCCAGAGCGAGTACTGCACGATGAACTCGCCATAGGACTTCGGGTTGCTGTCGGGATTGAATCGGCCGCCGTCGCGCCGGGACCGGCCGGCCTCGAGCAGGGGCGAGAGCCTCTCGAAGGCGTCCTGAACGGCGGGAGGGGCGGGACGGTAATGCATGCCCGGGCTGGGCACCGGTCGCTGGAACTCGAGGCAATAGGCCTCGAGCATGCCCGTCACCGCGTGTCCCGCCGACGCCGGCAAGGGGGCCGCCACTCCTTTGACCGGCTCGAGCACGACCGTTCCCTCGTCGATCGTGACCGTCACCGGGCTGTCGTTCACGACCTGGACCTGGAACCCGTCGCCGCTCGATTTGCCGAGACTCACAATCGCGATCTGGATCCCGGCCGGCGGGGACGAGGCGGGCGCTCCCGCCAGCGCCGCCAGCGACACGCGCCGGGCCGCCTTCGGCGGCGCCGCCGACACGCGCCGCGGCGGCTTCGTGTCTCCGGCCCGGCGGGCGCGCTCCCGCTCGATCGCGCGTCTCAGGTCGTCGTCGCGGACGCCGGCGCGGTCCATCGCGGCCTTGTACGAGCGCAGCAGCACTCCCGGAGCTACGCCGCCGCGTCCGATGCGGCCGAGGATCTCGCGTGCGAGCTCGTCCGCCACCGCGGCGCCCGGGCCCCCCGCCGCCAGGGAGGAGGCGGGGGGAGGTAGGTTCTGCTCGAAGCCGCGGATGAAATCGTTGCGTTTGAAGGCCGGATTGGCTTCATAACCCTTGGACGCCTGCTGCAGCGGGACCTGGCTGAGGTCGGTCTGGATCGCCTGCGCGCGCGGCCCGAAGGGAGTGACCGCCCCGCGCGCGTCCTGGATGCTGGGCACGAACACGCGTCCCTGACCGTCCCTCAGCACGACGTATTCGATCGTGCCGTCCTTCGAGCGGTACACGAACGCTTCGACGTTCTTGTATTCCGGATGCAGGAAGCGCCAGGAATCCACCGGTCCGCGCGCGAAGTCGGGCGCGGCCCCTGCGGCGAGGCTCGCCTCGCTCAGCGGCCTCTCCACGTCGGCCACGGTGACCATGGCGCCGAACTCGCGCGGGCTCTCCCCGACGTACGGCCGCTCGAGATGTCCGAAGAACGCCCGTTCCGCATTCGCCGGGGAGAGGGTCAGGATCGGCTTCTCGTTGGCCAGGCGACCCACCACCCCCTGCAGGCCGGCGGCCAGGTCCACCGCGCTCTCGTTCACGAACTGGAAGAACGGGTTCTTGCCCGCCATCACGAGCTGGTCGTATTCCGCCCGCGGAATCGCGCGCCCCCCGTAGAAATAGCGGATCGGCCCCTTGTGGATCAGGTCCGGCCGCGCCCCGGTGGCGACTCGCCACACGCCGTGCTCGTTGCTCAGGTAGAACGTGCGCGGGACGACCTTGCCCCCGGCGGTCTCCTGGAAGGCGATGATCGCCCGGCGCCCGTCGGGCCCCTCGAAGGCGGAGGTGAGGTGGAAGCGTTGTCCCCCGATCTCCACCGTCCGCCGCGGGACGAGGCCCTGCTTGCTGAAGAAGGCCGCGTCCCCGGGCAGGCCGGCGCGCTCCACCGCGGTCGCGGCGAGCGCCGCGTCGTCGATGCGTGCGAGGATCTGCTTCCCTTCCGCGGCTCCGATCTCGCGCACGATCGCTCCCGTCGCCCCCGCCGCCGGCGCGGCGGCCGCGGTGCGCGCGCCTGCGGCCATGGGCGCGTTCGCGGCGGCACGGGCATTCGCCGCCGTGCGTGCGCCCGCGGCCGGTGGAGCGGCTGCGGCGGTGAGGGAGGCGCGTCCGGCGGCGACCTCCGCCCGGTTCGCGGCGCCGAACAGGCGGCGGGCGGTGGCGATCGCCTCCTCGTCGAAGATGCGGACGAAGGAGCCCTCCCTCGGCGCGAAGCCGTAGAGCTTCGTCGCATCGGGTCGACGGAGGAGGCTCTGGAGCGCCGCGATCTCGTCCCTCGTGAAGCGGGCCAGCCGCCCTTGGGCGAGGAACGTGAGCTTGCCCTTGATCTCGAGGAGCTTCACGAGGTTCGTCTGGAGCCATCGCTCGGGGAGAACGCCGCGGAAGAACCGCTGGAAGAGCGTCCCCGCGACGTCGTTGAGCTTCTCGCCGTCGACCACGCCCTTGTAGGGGACGTCGAGGACGAACGTCAGTCCCTTCTTGTTCGCGGTGGCCCGGAACAGATCGGTCGCGAGGTCGCCGTAGGCGCTGAGGGTTCCCGCCTTCGCCGCCTTGTCGAACAGTGCCGATACCTCCTTGTACGGCACACCGGCGGCGAGTGCGGTGGTCCGGAGGTCGTCGATCTGGGCCAGCTGGGCGAGCTGCTTGGCGGCTTCGCGGTTCGTGGCGCCATTGCCGGCGCCGGCGATGCGCAACGCGGTATCCACGTCGCGCGACGCGATTCCCAACTCCCTGGCCTTGGCCGCCCCACGCTGGACCGCGGGCAGGGTTGCGGGAACGACGTCGATCCCGACGGCAGTGGCGCGGCCGGCGGCCGCGGCGGCCCGCGCCTCGGCGGCGGCATCGAGGGCAGTGGCCGCATCCTTGAGCGACGTCCGGGCCCCGAACCCGGACAAGACGAGGACCGGCGCGTCGATGGCCAGCGCGAGGAAGCCGTCGGTCTGTTCCTGCGTCAGTTGATCGACCGTCCCGCGGCCGAGCACGCTGACGCCCTTGCGCGCACGGTCGAGCTTCGTGGTCACGGTGTAGAACTGGTAGCCGTCGAACGCGAGCTGTCCGGCCGCGAGCCCTACGCCGGCGCCCGTCGCGGCGACCTGGGTCGTCGCCGCCACCACGGCCGCTGTCTCCGCGGTGGCCACCTCTGCGGCCACGAGTCCAGCCAGGGGAGCCGCCAGGGCGGTGACGAGGCCGATGGAGCCGACGACCACGGCGAACGTCGCCCGCGTGACTTCCTCCTTCCTCCGCCCCGCCTCGCCGATGAGGGCGACTTCGCCGATGAGCTGCTGGACGCGCGGTCCGTACAGCGCCGCCGCCGTCTCGCGGACGCGCGCGTATTGCGCGTCGCCGAACTCGCCGAGCTCCTGCCGCGTCGTGAAGCCGCGGACGCGGTTGATCTCGGCGTGCGCGCCGTCGATGGCCTCGCGGATCCGGCTGGCGAAACGCACGCGCAGCTCGGGCAGGGCGCTTTCCTTGAGGCCCGCCGGCCCCACGCCGAGGGGCTCGACGAGCAGGGGGAACTCGTCGTAGAGCTCGAAGAGCTGCCTTCGGACCTCCTCGCGGCGCGCCGCGTCCGGGAGGGCCACGAGCCCGCGGACCCACGCCGCGTCCTCGGCGTGCCCGTTGCGCTCGAGTTCCAGAAGCTGGTCGAGGATCAGGCGGCTCGCGGCCCCGCTCAACAGCTGCTGAAGGAAGATCTCGCGCGTCTCGGCCTGGGCGAGCTGGCGGATGTAGGCGTCGCGGGCGTCCTGAGGCCGAGACGAGAGCGACGACAGTCCGGAGACGAGCTCCGTCAACTGCCGCACGTAGAGGTCCCGCACGATCACGAGGCCGCCGACGGTGTAGCTGGACACCGCGACGTCGTGGATCTTGAGGTCGCCGGCGAGGGTCCTGCCCTCGGCGACGGCGGCGTCGACGAGGCCCTTGTTGGCGGCGATCCGTGATGCTTCCTTCTCCTTCGCCGCCTGGTCGAGCTGGACCATCTCGGCCGGGCCGAACGCCGGAGGCGGCTCGGCGGCGGCGGCTCCGGCGCCACCCGGCGCCGCCCGGTACACCTCGACGACGATCTTCTTGCCGTCCTCGCGTCCGACGAAGCGGCGCGCGCCGTCGCGCCGGGTGTAGACGACGCGGTCGTCCGTCTCCTCCACGTCGTAGTCGCTGAGCGTTTCCGTCGTGTTGGGATCCAGGAAGATCGCTTCCTCGACGGCTCCCGCCCGCGTGTAGTCGTCGGCGTCGACCGCGTTGAACGTCTTCTCCTTCTCCCAGCTCCGCGAGAGAGGCGCCGACGGCGCGGACGCGGTCCCCGGCGGCGGGGTGGGCACGACTGGCGGCCCGTCCTGGGACGGAGCTTCGATCCCCTCCAGGCCCGCGTTTTGGACTTCGGCAGGGGGCGGCGCCTGGGCGAGTCCGTCGATTACCTCCTGGACGTACTCCGCGTAGCCGGGGATGTTCACGAACGGATCGATCGGATCGAACCGCGACGGCGCGTCGTCCGCGATTCCGCCGCCGCTGGTAGGATCCGTCCCGGGAACGGTGAGGCCGGGGAAGTAGCCGAATTCGTATTGGGGCCGGCCCGGCCAGGACGAGGAGAGCGGCAGGTCCAGTGTGACGGGAAAGCCCCGCCCGCCGTCCTGCGGCAGCCCCGGGACGGGAACGAGCGACAAGGTCATGGCCCACGCGACGGTCGCGCGGCCGCGGCGGCCAGCCATCCGGTTTCTCATCGAACACCTCCTCCGGCGGCGCTCAGTTCTTCGTGCCGTCGACGCTGAGGACCTGCTGGGGCGGAGTGGGTGGGAGCTCGTTGATCGTCACCATCCCCGTCAGGCGGTTGTTCGAGGCGTTGCCCGTGAAAGTGATTGGACGGTCGGCCAGGCCGGCCACGGTTCCGCTGCCGGCGACATTGAAGTTGCCGGTGCCGGCGTCGAACGGTCCGGTCAGGGTCACCCACGGCGGCGGACCCGTGACGGTGAGAGTGCTCCCGTTGACGGCGAGGGCCAGCCGGTTGATCCGGTCGTAGAGGGTGGCGTTTGCGTGGATGGAGCCGACGGTGGTGGTGAGCCGCACCGCGTGCTCACCCGCGACGGACGTGCCGCCGCCGGGGCTCGGGGGAGTCACGGGAGAGGCCGGCGTCACCGGAGAGGGTGGAGGGGATCCCCCTCCGATGGGCGATGGCGAGCCGGCGGGCGTGGTCCTGGCGCTCCCGCCCGCGGCCAGGCCGATTCCGCCCGCCACGAGGAGCGCGCCCGCGCCGACCTTCAGGGCGAGACCGGGTCCGCCGGCCTGGCTCGTGACCGTCCCGCGTCCGACATCCACGACGACGCGCTTCGCGTCGCCCCAGATGAAGACCCCGGCCATCTCCCGCTTGCAGTCTCCGTCGCGCTGCACCTCGCCTCCCGCGGCGACGAGGTGGACGCGCGTCGTGCCGTCCGGGCACTTCTCGACCACCACCTCCGTCCGGGACTTGACGAGGTTGGCGAAATCGAGCGGACCGCTTTCACCGTCGGCGCCCGTCCGTCCGAGGCGCTTCGGGACGTTGGCCGTGTCGAGGATCAGCTCCACCCCGGGCGCGGGCGCGCCCTTGTCCCGGACCACGACCTGGAACGGTCCGCTCCCTCCGGCGTGGGCCGTCGGCCCCGCCGTGGGCATGGCCACGGCCATCGCCAGCAACACCGCCACCCGGCGTCTCTGCATGGGTCCTCCTCCGAGCTTCCATGAGCGAGAGGAGGAAACGTTTCGCGGGATCCGTGCGGGGCGTCAGCCGACGAGGCCCCGGCCCTCCACGATGCGGAGATAGCGGCCGAGGGGGACGTCTTTGATCCGCTCCACGCGCCCGCTCGGCTTCGGCCACCGGATCTCCAGCCAGTCGAGCGCCGTTGCGGACCCGAGGCCGATCACCTCGCGCGGGTCGTGCGACGAGAGGTAGCTGGCGCCCCCATTGCGGAGCCGCGATCGTTGGATTCCGCCCACCGACCAGGTGATCCGGGCCCCGATCGCGTCGCGATTGCAGTCCTTGCCTTCCAGCTTCAGGCCGACCCAGCGCCGCCCCGCGGCCGCGCGGTTGCGCAGCAGGAGCGGCGCGCCGCCGTTGTTGCCCACGAGCACGTCCACCGCGCCGTCGTTGTCGTAGTCGCCCACGGCCAGGCCGCGCGCGGGGAAGGACTTGGCGAACACCGGACCCGCCTGCGCGCTCACGTCGCGCAGCCGCGTGCCGTCGTTGCGGAAGAGGAGCAGGGGCTCCTTGTAACGGACCTGCCCTCCGTAGCTGTCCACCATGTCGTCGGGATGGCCGTTGGCCAGGAAGAGGTCCACGAGCCCGTCGTTGTCGAAGTCGAAGAACTTGAGGCCCCAGCCGGAGAGGAGGCGCGTGGCCTGGCCGATGCCGTGGCTGTTGGCGACGTCGCTGAAGGACTCGTCGCGGTTGTTGCGGTAGAGCGCGAACATCTCGTTGTCCACGTTGGCCACGAAGAGGTCCTGCCAGCCATCGCCGTCCACGTCGGCGGCGTCGACGCCCATCCCGGAGCGCGGCTGGCCGTTCATGCTGAAACCGACCTCGGAGGGCAGGCCGATTTCCTCCCACTTGCCCTGCCCGCGGTTCATGAACAGGAAGTTCTGGACGGTGTCGTTGGCCACGAAGAGGTCGAGGAGGCCGTCGTTGTTGACGTCCGTGGCGACCACGCCCAGGGCCTTGCCCAGTGCGCGCGCGATGTCCGTGCCTTTCGAGACCTCGGTGAAGGTGCCGTCGCCGTTGTTGTGGAAGAGGACGCTGGCCGTGGGCTTGAAGACGCGCGGAATGCAGTAGTAGCGGCGCCCCAGCTTGTTGTCGCCGCAGACCACGTTCTTGGCCGCGCCGAACTCGACGAAGCTGCACAGGAAGAGGTCCAGGCGGCCGTCGTTGTCGTAGTCGAACCAGACCGCGCTCGTGGTCCAGGCGGGCGCGGCCAGCCCGGCCTTGTCCGTGACGTCGGTGAAGGTCCCGTTGCCGTTGTTGCGATAGAGGATGCAGCGCCCGTAGGCGGTCACGAGCATGTCCGGATGGCCGTCGTTGTCGTAGTCGCCGACGGCCACGCCCATGCCGAAAGTGCCTCCGGTCACTCCCGCCTTCTCCGTCACGTCCGTGAAGGTCCCGTCGCGGTTGTTGCGATAGAGCGCGTTGCGCAGCGGCGCCTTCGGGGTGAAGAAGTCGGAGGGGCCGCTGTTCACGATGTAGACGTCCATCCAGCCGTCGTTGTCGTAGTCGAGGAACGCGACGCCGGGTCCCATGGTCTCGGGAAGGTAGCGATTCGGGGACATGGCGTTCTCGTGCACGAACGTGATCCCGCTCTGCGCGGGGTCGATCTCCTCGAACAGGGGCGCGCTCGCGGGATCGGCGGCGGGGAGGGATCGAGGCAGGAGGAGCGCCGCTCCGCCCGCGCCGAGCGTGCGGAGGAACGCGCGGCGCGACGCGTCACGCGGGAAGAAGGGCCGAGGGCTCATGAGGCCCTAGGGTGTCTCCGCGATCTCGGCCGTGCAAGTCGTGATCTATACTCGCGAGCTGGCCCGATGACTTCACGGCGACGACTCTCCATCGGGCTGGCGCTCGCGGCTATCGTCGTCCTCGGCGCGCGCCTTTCGCCCCGTCTGCCACCCCTGCGGGCGGCCGCACCGGCGGCCAAGCCCGCGGCCAAGGGCCAGGCCCTGGCCAAGGCCCTCTGCCTCGCCTGCCACAAGGTGCCCGACCCCGACATCCTCCCGCGCGCGTCCTGGCGGCCCGAGATCCAGAAGATGGCGGCGATCGTGGCCGGCCAGTGGACGCCGGAGGGAGCCGGCCCCGCGGCCAAGGTCGCGCTCTCGGATCAATACGAGGCGATCGCCGCGTACTACGAAGCGGCCGCGCCTCCCGCCTTGCCGCCGCTTCCCGTCTGGCCGGCGCCGGACGACCGTCCCCTCCGCTTCCGGCGGCGCACGATCGGGTTCAAGGACGCGCTCACTCCGGAGCCCGCGGTGGCCAACGTCCGCCTCGTCGATCTCGACGGCGACGGCCGGCTCGACCTGCTCGCCTGCGACATGCGCCAGGGCGTCGTGCTCCAGGCGCGTCCCGATCAGCCGGAGGCGGGAGCGGTCGCCATCGCGCAGATCCCGAATCCGGATCACGTGGCGGTCGTGGATCTCGACAAGGACGGCCGCAACGACCTGATCGTGAGCGACCTGGGCGGCTTCTTCCCCGGCGACCACGAGCGCGGCTCCGTCACCTGGCTGCGGGCCCTGCCCGGCGGCGGCTACGCGCCGTTCACCATCGGCGGGTTCCCGCGCGTCGCGGACGCGGAGGCCGTGGACGGCGCCGGCTCCGGGAAGCCGGATATCGCGGTGGCGGCGTTCGGATTGCACGCGAAGGGTGAGATCGATCTCCTGCGCAACCGGACTCTCGATTGGAGCCAGCCCTCCTTCGAGCGTACGAAGCTCGATCCGCGCGCCGGGGCCATTCACATCCTGCCCGTCGACATCGACGGCGACGGCAAGGTCGATCTCGTCGCCCTCCTCGCCCAGGAGCACGAGGCGGTCGTGGCTTTCCTGGGGGATGGCAAGGGCGGCTTCGCGCCCGCGCGTACGCTCTACGCCGCGCCCCACCCGAACTGGGGGTCTTCAGGAATCCAGGTCATCGATCTCGACAAGGACGGCGATCTCGACGTGCTCATGACGAACGGCGACATGTTCGACGACGACATCCTGAAGCCGTACCACGGCATCCAGTGGCTGGAGAACGAGGGCCGGCTCCGCTTCGAGGCCCACCCCCTGGCCGCGCTCGCGGGCGCGCACCGCGCGGTGGCCGTCGATCTCGACGGCGACGGCGACCTCGACATCGTGGCCTCCGCCTTCACGGGCGTGGTCACCGGGCCCGCGGCCGCCGGCCTGCCCTCGCTCGTCTGGCTCGAACAGGTGAAGCCCGGCCGCTTCGAGCGCCACACGCTCGAAGTGGGCGCTCCCGTGCACGCCACCCTCGACGTGGGCGACGTGGACCGCGACGGCGACGTGGACGTCGTGACCGGCATCTTCCGCGCCCAGGGCGCGTCCGATCACTGGCTCGAGGTGTGGGAGAACCAGAAGGTCAGCGCCCCGGCTCCGGGAGCAGGCTCGCCAGCAGGAACACGAGGGGCGCGTTCCAATTGATCGCCATCTCGTTCGACGCGTACGAGCCCTGGTCGTCGCGATAGCGGCGGGCCGGGGGCGTGGCCGGCAGCGCGTCGATCACGGGATCGCCACCGTAGCGGTTGGGACCGCCGGAGAGCATTCCCGGCCACGGCTCCGCATTCGCGTCGCCGCCGCTGGGACGGTGATGCGGATGGCGGTAGGGCCGGTCGCCGAGCTGCGTCACCCAGGAGAGGGCGAACGTGTTGCGGCCGAGCAGGTAGTGGAGGTTCTCCGCCGCCGCGTCCAGGAGCGCGGGATCGGGCTGGAGCATGTTCACCAGGACGAGGGCCACGCCGTAGTTCGCGACCACGCCGTTCGACCCCCAGACGTAGTCGGTCGCGCGCAAGCTGAGGCGATACGGGTTCGCGCGCGTTCGGGCCACGATGTCGGCCCCGGCGGCGGCCGCGTCCGCGCGGATGCGGGAGCGCACGGCCTCGTCCGTCGCGGGCTGGCGCGAGAGGGCATACGCGAACAGGGCGAGGCTGCGCACGTCCGGCCAGGACGGCGGTCCGCTCGCGAGCACGGGCCCGCCCGTGGCGTAGTTCGACTTGAAGTAGGCGTCGTACTCCGGCGTGCCCGTGGCGCGGAAGAGCTCGGCCGCCGCCCACAGCCGCTCGTCCGCGCAATTGCCGTCGCCGTATTCGCCGGTCTGCACGCCGCAGCAGTTCCGGAAGACGACGGCGGGGTTCTTCGCGAGCCAGGCCCAGGCGCGCTCCGCCGCGGCCAGCGCGGTCCGCGCGAACTCCGGGTCGAACGGGCGGAAGACGCGCGCCGCGATGGCCATGACGGCCGCGAAGTCGCCCGTGGCGCACGAACTCTTGAAGGGCGCCGTGCCGGTGCCGATCACGTAGCGCGGCCCGCCGTCGTCCTTCTCCGGCATCACGAAGCCGCCGAACCGCTCGCTGGTGAGCTTGTGCCAGACCCCGCCGTCCGCGTCCTGCATCTTGAGCATCCAGCGCAGGTTCCAGCGCGCTTCGTCGAGGAGGTCGGGCACGCCGTTGTCCGACTCGGGGATCTGCAGCGAGACGGCGCCCACGCGTTCGGGGAAGAGCTCGTAGGCCCAGAGCAGCTCGCCTGTGGTGATCCCCGAGTTCACGACGTACTTCCCGTAGTCGCCGGCGTCGTGCCACCCGCCGCTGCCGTCCACGGCGCCACTCGCCCCCGCGGACGCGTGCAGCGCGGCGTCCGGGTTGGGCGTGCCCGCGACATGGCAGGCCGCGTGCGCATATCCGGGATGGAGGGGAGCGAGGTCCACGGCCATGCCGCAGCGCTGTCCGTAGAAGGAGCGCGACGTGAGCAGGAATGCGCGCGCGTAGACGTCCGGAGCGACGTCGAACTCGTCGCTGGTGCCGACTCCGGGCACGTCGAGATAGAACGCCCCCGTCTCCGTGAGCGTGGAGAAGTCGGCGACACGCACGGTGTCGCCGGTGTCGGGGTCGCTCTGCGCCGGGCCGAGCGCCCCTCCCGCGACCTCCGCGCCGTCGCGCACGCGCCGCACGCGGAAGGCGCCCGTCGCGCGCGCGTCCGTGACCATCGCCAGCTTCGGCCGCATGGGCAGGTAGCCGACCTGGTCGACCTTGATGGCCTCGCTCACGGCGGAGCGGGAAGCGCCGGCGGGCGCGAACAGCAGGGCCAGCGCGGAAGCGGCGGCGACACGGATCATGACTCCTCCCCCGAGGTCTTCAGGTTGACCGTCGCGCGGCCACGACAGTATCGTCTCTCGCGCGCGGGGCGCGCGAGAGAGCGGAGCGGAGGCGCCAGTTGAAGGGGACATCGGGACGCGCCCTGCTCGCCACCGGCGCCATCGCGTTGTCGCTGGCCGCGGTCACGCGGCCCGCGTCTCCGCCCTCGCCCGAGGTGATGGTCCAGCGCACCTGCGCGATCTGTCACGCCCTGCCTCCACCGGAGATCCTACCGAAGTCGGCCTGGAAGGGCGTGGTGCGCGACATGACGGGGCTCATCGTCGAGGGAACGGGGATGCCGTCGTCGTCGTCAGCCGCCGCGCTCGATTTCGACTTCGAGCAGATCGCGGACTACTACGAGCGGCGCGCTCCCCGCGAGCTGCCGTCACCCGCGCCCTGGCCCGCGCCCGGCGCCGACCCCGCGCGCTTCGTGCGCCACCGTCTCGACCTCGCGGGGGCCAAGGGGCCGGCCGCCGTCGCCAACGTCCGGCTCCTCACGCTCGCCGCGAGCGCGCCGCCGGAGATCGTGGCCGTGGACATGCTGGCGGGACTGATCCTCGCCGGCGGGGGCAAGGGGGGAGCGTCGGGCCTGCGCGAGGTCGGTCACCTCGCGAGTCCCTGCCACGTCTCCGCCGTCGATCTCGATCGCGACGGGCGCACCGACCTGCTGGTCGCGGACCTCGGCAATCCCGTCCCGGGCGATACGAAGCAGGGTTCCGTGACCTGGATGCGGTCGAGAACCGACGGCACCTATCAATCCATCGCGCTCGCCACGGGCCTGCCCCGCGTGGCCGACGTCGAAGCGGGCGACTTCGACGGCGATGGCGATCTCGACCTCGTCGTGGCCGCGTTCGGCTGGCGCAAGGTCGGCGCGATCCTGCTTCTCGAGAACCAGACGAAGGACTGGAGCAAGCCCGTCTTCGAGACGCATGTCGTGGACAAGCGCACGGGCGCCATTCACGTCCCCGTCGCCGACCTCGATGGCGACGGACGGCTCGACTTCGTCGCCCTCGTCGCCCAGCAGCACGAGACGGTGTCCGCCTTCCTGGGCGACGGCAAGGGCAGCTTCCGCGAGGAGACGATCGACCGCGCGCCGCATCCGGCCTGGGGCTCGTCCGGAATCCAGCTCGTGGACCTGGACGGCGACAAGGACCTCGACGTGCTCGTCACCAACGGCGACATGCTGGACGACTTCCAGCTGAAGCCCTACCACGGCATCCGCTGGCTGGAGAACCGCGGGCGGTTCCCGTTCGTGCCCCACGACGTCGCGCCCTTCTTCGGTGCCTTGCGCGCGCAGGCCGCGGACCTGGACGGGGACGGGGACATGGACATCGTGGCCTGCTCGCTCGTCCAGCTCGCGCGTACGGCCGGAGGGCCCGCTCCGTCGCGCGACCTCCCGTCGCTGGTGTGGCTCGAGCAGACCGCGCCTGGCCGCTTCGAGCGTCACACCCTCGAGACGGGCGGCCGCCACCTCAGCCTCGACCTCGGAGATGCGGACGGCGACGGGGACGTCGACATCGTCGTCGCGAACTCGCTGTCGGGGACTCCGGGCTTCGTCGAGGTCTGGGAGAACCGCGGCCGCCGCTGACCGGCGCTTTCAGCGATTCACCTTGACGGTCCGACGGCGAGTGTGGTTTCGTTCGCGCCCGATATGAGAACCCACCGGATCCTGGCCGTGAGCCTCTCCCTCCTCGCCGGCGCGCCCCTCTCCGCCCTTGCCCAGGGCGCGGGCAACCAGCCGCCGGCGCTGCTGAGCGACCTCGTGGACGTGAGCCGCGACTTCCGCGACTACACGAACGCGTATTACGTCGCGGACACCCTGGCCGGCTTCGATCCGGCCACGGGCACCGGACGGGTGAAGTACCGCCGGAACCAGGTCGTGCCCCGCCTCGCCTTCAACAACATGGAGCAGGGCCTGCGTCCCTTCGAGGGCGCGGTCTTCCCGGCCATCGAATATCCGGTCGATCCCGAGCTCGGGTTCTCGGTCCAGTTCATCTCGCCGCGGGCGGTGCGCTTGCGCTTCCGCACCGGTCCCGAGGTTCGTCCCGACGGCGAGGAGCTCATGCTCGTCGGCGAGCCCGGGCGCGACACCTCGTGGAAGTACGAGAAGACCGCGGGCGGCCATCGCTACACCAGCGCCGCCGGCTCCCTCACCATCACGGAGAGCCCTTGGCACGTCGAGCTGCGCGACGCGGCCGGACGCGTCCTCACGCACACCCAGCACAGCAAGGACTTCTCGAACACGCTGGTGCCGGCCCTGCCCTTCTCGTTCATCCGTCGCTCCTCCGACTTCTCGCGCAGCGTGGCCGCCGTGTTCTCGCTCGCGCCCGGAGAGAAGCTGTTCGGCTGCGGCGAGTCGTTCACGCGCCTCGACAAGCGCGGCCAGCGCGTCATCCTGTGGAGCAACGACGCCAACGGCGTCGAGAACGAGCGGATGTACAAGCCCGTCCCGTTCTTCCTGAGCAGCCGCGGCTACGGGATGTTCGTGCACACGACCGCGCCCGCCACCTTCGACATGGGCGCGACCTATCACGGCAACAACGCGCTCCTCCTCGGCGACGACGAGGCGGACCTCTTCGTGTTCCTGGGGCCGCCCAAGGACGTGCTCGACGAATACACGAAGCTCACGGGCAAGGCCCCCATGCCCCCCCTGTGGTCCTTCGGCCTCTGGATGAGCCGCATCTCGTACTTCTCCGAGGACGAGACGCGCGCAGTGGCGGCCAAGCTGCGCGCGAACCGGATCCCGAGCGACGTCATCCACCTCGACACGGGCTGGTTCGAGACGGACTGGCGCACGGACTACGAGTTCTCCAAGACGCGCTTCAAGGACCCTGCGAAGATGATCGCGGACCTGAAGAAGGACGGCTTCCACATCTCCCTCTGGCAGCTTCCGTACTTCGTGCCCAAGAACCGCCTGTTCCCCGAGATCCTGGAGAAGGACCTCTTCGTGCACGACGGCAAGGGGAAGCTCCCCTACGACGACGCCGTGCTCGACTTCTCGAACCCCGCCACCATCCAGTGGTACCGCGACAAGATCGCGGGCCTCCTGCGCCTGGGCGTGGGCGCGATCAAGGTGGACTTCGGGGAAGCGGCACCGCTCGCAGGGATGTACCACTCCGGCCGCAGCGGCTTCTACGAGCACAACCTCTACCCGCTGCGCTACAACAAGGTCGTCGCGGAGGTCACGAAGGAAGTCACGGGCGAGAACATCATCTGGGCCCGCAGTGCCTGGGCGGGCAGCCAGCGCTACCCGATCCACTGGGGCGGGGACGCCGGCAAGATGGACATCGGCATGGCCGCCAGCCTGCGCGGTGGGCTCTCGCTGGGCCTCAGCGGCTTCACGTTCTGGAGCCACGACATCGGCGGCTTCTTCGGGGACAAGGCGGAGGACGTCTATCACCGCTGGGTCCCGTTCGGCATGCTGACGTCGCATACGCGCAGCCACGGCCAGCCGCCCAAGGAGCCGTGGGAGTTCAGCCCCGGATTCCTGGCCGACTATCGCAAGGCCGCGGAGATGAAGTACCGGCTCATGCCCTACATCTACGCCCAGGCCAAGGACTCGAGCGAGCGCGGCCTGCCCATGTTGCGCGCCCTCTTCGTCGAGTACCCCGACGATCCCGGCTCCTGGCTGGTGGAAGACGAATACCTGCTCGGGTCCGACATCCTCGTGGCCCCGCTGCTGGAAACCGGCATGACCGGCCGGGCGGTGTACCTCCCGCCCGGCAAGTGGATCGACTACCAGACGGCGAAGGTCTACGCGGCGGGCTGGCAGCAGATCTCGGCGGGCGCGTTGCCCGTGGTGGTACTGGTGCGCGACGGGGCCGTCCTTCCGCACGCCCAGCTCGCGCAGTCGACGGCGCAGATGAATTGGTCCGACCTCGACCTGGTCGTCTACGCCGACGCCGCCACGGAGGCCCGAGGGCTGGTGGCCCTGCCCAGCGACAACGTCCTCCGGCCGCTGAGCCTGACGCGGAAGGGGGGCGCCTTCGCGCTGGCCTCGGATCCGCTGGGGGGAAAGGTGAAGTGGACCGTCCGCCGGGCGGTGGCCTCGAGACCGTCCCCATAATCCATCGCGGGCGACGGTTTCGCCGGGAGTCTCGTCCCCCTCGTGCGGTAACCGCACGTCCGCCGTCGCGGCTTTCCTCGTAAGTCAAGGACTGAGAGCGGTTTCTTGGTGAAATCGTTTTCAACAAACTTGTGACGGAGGGGTCAATTCCGCTTGACAGGACCCGCTCGTTTTATTTGAATACCGTCACTTTTACGCGCGAAATCTACGTGGCCGTCGGTTGTTGCGGATTTCTCCGTCGCTTCGCCACGGGACCTCGCCGCGCGTGATCGAGAGAGGGTGACCGATGTCCAGGAGCTTGCTGGTTAGGCTGAGCTTGGCGCTGCTGTTCCTCGCCCATGCGGGCCAGGTGATGGCCCAGAGCGCGGGCAGCCTTCGTGGCACCGTCGCGGACAGCACGGGCGCCGTATTGCCCGGCGCGACCGTGACCTTGACCAACGAGGCCACGAAGTTCACCCGGAACGCCACGTCCGACGCGAAGGGCCAGTACTTCTTCGCGTCCGTGGATCCTGGCAGCTACACCCTCAAGGTCGAGCTCACCGGATTCAAGAGCCACGAGACCAAGAGCGTCCGCATCAGCACCAACGACACCGCGGCCGTCGACGTCCGTCTCGAGGTCGGCACCCAGTCGGAGACGGTCACCGTCACCGGCAGCCGCGAGATGATCCAGACCCAGACGGGCGCGCGCGAGGGTGTCATCTCCCAGGAGCAGATCGAGAACATCTCGATCATCGGCCGCAACCCGACCGAGCTCCTCCGCACCCTGCCGGGCGTGGTGGCCCCCGACTACGCGGACTTCGAGGTCATGGGCACCCAGTCCGGGTTCGGAAGCGCGGGACAGTCGTTCAGCATCAACGGCGCGCGCTCGACGAACATGGGCGTCACCCTCGACGGCGCCAACATGCGCGACATCGGCAACAACGGCGGCTCGATGAACGTGCCGAACAACGAGTTCGTGGCCGAAGTCAAAGTGCAGATGAGCAACTACGCGGCGGAGTTCGGCACCGCCGCCATCAACGTGCAGGCGGTCACCCGCAGCGGCAGCTCGGAGTTCCACGGCAGCGCCTACGACTACCTGCGTCACCACGACTTCTCGGCCAACGACCGGGCCCGCAACTACGCGGGCCAGGATCGCCCGGCGACGAAGTTCCAGTACCCCGGCTTCACGCTGTCCGGTCCGGTGCTCTTTCCCGGCACCGGCTTCAACAAGAACCGGGACAAGGCGTTCTTCTTCCTCGGATACGAGTGGCAGCGCCAGACGCTGGCCCCCGACGCGATCCGCGGCGTGGTGCCGACGGCAGGCATGCGACAGGGCCTCTTCAACGACTTCGGGGCCGGCCAGCACCTGAACCTGAACACCACGCCGAACATCCCGTCGGGCTTCCCGGGCGCCGGCACGCCTGCCCCTGGCGGCAACCTGACGCCCTACATCGACCCGAGCGGGCTGAAGCTCCTGAACCTGTACCCGCAGCCGAACTTCCAGGATCCCGACAACCGCTACAACTACATCGTGAACACGCTGGTGGACGCGAACCGCCAGCAGGGCGTGCTGCGCCTCGACTACAACATCACCGACAATACGCGCACGTACGTCCGCCTGGCCCGCGACACGGAGTCGACGCAGAACCCGCGCGGCCTCTGGTGGCAGCCCGGCAACATCCCGCTTCCCACGGCGATCCGGGGCAAGTCGCTGGCGCGCTCGGCGGTGGCGAACGTCACGTCGGTGCTGTCACCGACGGCGACGAACGAGGTCATCTTCTCGTACAGCGCGCTCAAGCTCGACAACGGCTGGGACGATCCGTCCAAGGTGCAGCAGTCGGCCCAGGGCACCAACTTCGGGAACCCGTTCGGGAACTCCCAGTACATCCCGGACGTCGTGATGAACTTCCAGTCCGAGGCCAGCATGTGGGCGGCCCAGGACGTGGACAACATCTTCGCGTACAACGGATTCGCGCGCTTCACCGACAACTTCACCAAGGTGCTCAACACGCACGCGGTGAAGGTCGGCGGCATCGTCGAGCGCCAGTACAAGCAGCAGAACTTCCAGCACCAGAACAATACCCAGCTCATCTTCGCCCCCTGGGGCAACGGGAGCACGGGCAACGAGTTCGCCGACCTCATGGTGGGCCGGCCGGCGCAGGCCCAGGTCGGACAGCCCTCGGCGATCGGGCACTTCGTGGCCTGGAACTACGAGTTCTTCGTGCAGGACTCCTGGAAGGCCACCAAGAACTTCACGCTGGAGTACGGCCTGCGCGTCGGCAAGTGGACGAACAACGTCGAGACCAACGGCCTCGGCGCGATCTTCGACGCCTCCCGCTACAACCCCAACGCGGGCACGTACCTCGATGCCGCCAAGACGCAGCTCAACGGCGTGGCCTACGCGACGGAGATCGGGGACGACCTCACGGACGCCCGTCCGCTGCTCGTGATGCCCCGCGTGAACTTCGCCTGGGACCTCAGTGGCAACGGCAGCACGGTGGTCCGCGGAGGCGGCGGCATCTTCTACAACCGCGAGCAGGGCAACGCCCAGTACGGCATCATCAACGTGGCCCCGAACTCCTACGCGGTGACCTTCGACGCCGGCAACTTCCCGGCCGGCGGCCTCAACTACAACACGATCGGCCGCATCGATCCGCTGACCGCCGCCGGCGGCACCGACCTCAGCACGATGAGCATCAACGACCTCGACTGGCCGCGCATGTACCAGGTGAGCGCGTCCGTCGCCCGCCGCATCCCGTGGCATCACACGCTCGAGGTGGGCTACGTCGGGACATTCGGGCGCCACATGGCCGCGCAGCACCAGATCAACTCGGTGCCGATCGGGACCTTCTCCAGCGGGCGCGTGGGCAACGCGGACCTCTCCAACCCCCTCCACCGGGCCGCCCTCACCGCCAACGTCGTCAACGCTCGCCGGCCGTTCCCGACCCTCCAGAACGTGAACATCTTCGAGCCCATCGGCACTTCCAACTACAACGGCCTCCAGCTCACGCTGAGCCGCCAGACGGGGCGGTTCACCTACCTCGCGGCCTACACCTACTCGAAGTTCAAGGGAACCATCGGCGGCGACTTTGCCCAGATCGACCCGCTCGATCCGGCGCGTTCGTACGGCACGCTTCTCGGAGACCGCACGCACAACCTGGCCTTCTCCTGGACGGCGCGGCTGGGCGATCCGGTCCTGAACAATGCGATCGGCAAGGCCTTCCTGAACGGCTGGAACCTCTCCGGCATCTCGAGCTACGTCAGCGGCCAGCCCATCCGGCTCGGCTTTACCGGCGACCTCAGCACCGACTCGGCTGAGCAGGCCTGGTTCGGCAGCAAGGACTTCCTGCCCTACAGCCGTGACTTCTCGCAGGGCGGCACCGGCGCCATCACGCCCACGTTCACCTGCGATCCGACCATCAAGGGCGGCCACAACGTCGGGGACAAGGTGCTCGACCTCAGCTGCGTCGGCATCCCCGCCTTGGGCCAGAGCGGTCCCTTCGCGTCGCCCTACAACCTGCGCGCGCCTTCGCGGAACTTCCACGACCTGACCGTCTTCAAGGACTTCCGCTTCGGCCAGAGCGACCGGCGCATCCAGATCCGGGCCGGGGTCTTCAACCTCTTCAACCAGGCCTACCCGATCGCCCCCGCGGGCCCGGGCGGCACCGACATCGACCTCACCCTCGAGGCCAACTGCAACCGCCGGGTCAACGGCGTGCCGAACGGAGAGGGCGGGTTCGCGGACAACGTCTGCGATCCGACCGGCGGCTACACGTTCACCTCGAACACGGTGCAGAACTTCGGCAAGATCATCACCAAGCGCGGCCGGCGCGTCGTCGAGTTCGCCCTCCGGCTCTTCTTCTAGAGCGAGCGGGCGTCTCGAAGGGGGGCCTCGCGGCCCCCCTTTTTTTCTTGTGCCCTATAATCTTCGGGCCGTTCCACAGGTCGCCGCCGCCATGAGAATCGCCGTCATCCCCTCGGTGCTCGCCGTCCTCGCCGTTCTCGCGAGCGGGCCCTTCGTGCATGCGCAGGGATTGGACGCGGACGCCCTCCTGGCTCGCGCCGTGGCCCTGCATCAGGCGGGTGACACCCTCGGCGCCATCGAGAACTACGAGGCGGCGCTGGAGAAGGAGCCGGGACGCCTCGAGGCGCGTTCCAACCTCGGCGCCGCCTACGCTCAGCTTGGCCGCTACGCGGAGGCCATCGAGAACTACCAGAAAGTCCTGGCCCAGCGGCCAGAGATCCATCCCGTCCGCTTCAACCTGGCCCTCGCCTTCTACAAGGCCTCCCGCCTGCCGGAGGCGGCCGCGGAGCTCGAGCGCGTGGTCGCGCAGGATCCCTCGAACCTGCGCGCGATCCTCGTTCTCGCCGATTGCCGCACGCAGCTCGGCCAGGATGCGGGCGTGGTCGACCTCCTCGCTCCGCGCGAAGCGGACTTCAAGGACGACCGGCTCTACGCCTATCTCCTCGGAAACGCCCTCATCCGGCGCAACGAGATCCTCCGCGGCCAGGCCCTCATCGAGCGGCTCTTCAAGGGCGGCGAAACTCCGGAGGCGCACCTCCTCATGGGCGTCGCGCACCTGCAGCGCGAGGACTACCGCGCGGCGGTTTCCGAGCTGGAGCGCGCGGTCGCGCTCAGCGAAGCGCTGCCGGGCGCCCATTCCCTGCTCGGGCGCGCGCTCATGGGCGCGGGGCGCCGCGACGAGGCGATCAAGGCCTTCACGGCCGAGCTCACACGAAGCCCGAACGACTTCGACGCGAACCTGTACCTCGGCATCATGCTCAAGGACGACGGCAAGCTCGACGAGGCCTACGAGCACCTCAAGCGCGCGCAGCGCCTGCGCTCGCGCGACGTGGCCGTCCAATACGCCCTCGGCGCGCTGCACCTCGCCGCCGGCCGTACGCAGGAGGCGCGCCAGGCGCTGGAGATCGTGACCGCGGAGGCGCCCGACTATCGGCAAGGGCACGTCCTCCTGGCCACCGCGTACTACCGGCTCAAGGACAAGGAGAAGGGGGACCGCGAACAGGCCCTGGCCGAGAAGCTGCGGGAGGCCGAGCAGGCGAAGGAGCCCGGCGCGTCCGTTCCCTCGCCCCCTCCGAGCGTTCCGGAAGGGTCGCGTTGAGAGCGCTCGTTCTGACGGCGCTGTGCGTGGCGGTGGCGGGTGAGTCGGCGGCGGAGCCTCCTGCGCCGCCCCCGAAGCCGTCGCCGGGCGCGGCGACGGCCGCACGCCCGCGAGCGACCTTCGACGCGCTGTCCGCGAAGGCCCTGGCGGCGCGCGAGGCGGGACGGCTCGAGGAAGCGGCCGGCCACTATTCACGGGCGCTGGCTCTCCGCCCGGCCTGGGCCGAGGGCCGTCTCGCCCTGGCCACCATCCTGTTCGACCTGAAGCGCTATCCCGAAGCGCGCGACCATCTCCAGCGGCTCACCGCCGCGAGCGAAGGCGGAGGAGAGGCCTGGGCCCTGCTGGGTCTGTCCGCGTCGCGCCTGGGCGAATACGAGGCGGCGCTGGGCGCGCTGGGACGCGCGCGCTCCCTGGAGATCGCGAGCCCGGAGATGCGCTCGCGGGTCCAGTTCGAGACCGCGCTCGTCCTGAACCGCACGGGCCAGCACGACGCCGCCTTCGACGTCCTCCGCGCGTACGCGAGCGAAGGCCAGGACAGCCCCACCGTCATCGTGGCCTTCGGCTTGTCCATGCTGCGGCTGCGGCAGATGCCCGACGAAGTGCCACCGGAGAAGCGGCCGATGGTGCTGCTCGCCGGCCGCGGCGGCTATCACATGGCACGGCCGCGGCGCACCGCGGTGGGCCGGATGGCCCTCGAAGAGCTCGTGTCGCGGTACCCGTCCCAACCCAACGCCCACTACGCGCTCGGCACCTACATCGCGCCCGACGATCCGGACGCGGCGGCGGAGGAGTTCCAGAAGGAGCTGCGCCTCAACCCCGACCATGCGGAAGCGCTGATCCAGATGGCCCACCTCGAAACGCGCCGCGGCAACGCGGCGGCGGCGTTGCCCGCCGCGGAGAAGGCGGTGTCCCTCGTCCCCGACGTGCCGGCGGGGCGGCTGGTCCTGGGGCGGGCGCTCCTGGACCTCGAACGGACGGACGAGGCGATCACACAGCTCGAGCGGGCGGCCCAGCTGGCCCCGGAGAGCGCCGAAGTGCATTTCACGTTGTCGCGCGCCTACCAGAGAGCGGGCCGGAGCGAAGACGCCACCCGCGAGCGCGAGGCGTTCCTTCGGCTCGAGAAGCGCGCCCCCGAGCCTTGAAGAGAGGATTGGTATCAGCCATGCGGAAGAGCAAGCTCACGAGGTCCCTGGTCCACCTCCTGTGGATCGCACTCGGCGTAGGCCCTCTCCCGTCTACGGCCTGGGGTCAGACGCCTTCATCGGCGCCGGACGTCCCCGTCTTCGGCGCTTCGACCGCCGCCGTCGTGGTCGATGTCGTGGTCCGCGACAAGAAGGGCAAGCTCGTCCGCGACCTCACGGCCGCCGACTTCACCGTCCTCGAGGACGGCGCGCCCCAGTCCGTGGAGTCGGTGCGCGTGGTGGACAACGCCCCCGCCGCGGAGGAAGCGGCGGCGGGCCCGGTCTCCCCGGCGCCGGCGGGGACTCCCGCGGCGGCGTCACCGCCCAAGGTCGAACGCACGGGCGCGCCGTCCGTCATCGCGTTCGTCTTCGATCGGCTCTCTCCTCCGGCCCGCAAGACGGCGGAGAAGGCCGCGCTCAGCTACACCGACCGCGGCTACGTCGAAGGCGACCTCGTGGCCGTATTCGCGATCGACCTCGCCCTGCACACCCTGCAGCCCTTCACGAACGACGTGAAGGCGGTGAAGGTCGCGCTGGCCCGGGCCGCCACCCAGGGCAACACCGGCTTCTCTTCCGAGCGCCAGGAGGCGCGCGAGCGCACGGCCGCCGTCGACCGTGCCGACGACAGGCTGGCCGGCATGAGCGGCGACCCCGGGAGCGCGAACGCGGCCTCGCTCGTCGCGGCCCAGCAGGCCTTCGACCAGGTCCAGGTCAACATGATCCGGACCTTCGACGCCCTCGAGCGCGACCAGCAAGGCTACGCGACGACCAACGGCCTCCAGGCCGTCGTGAACGGGCTCAAGGCCATTCCCGGCCGCAAGACGGTCGTCTTCTTCTCCGAGGGCCTCGCCATCCCCGCCAACGTGCAAGCGCAGTTCCGCTCCGTCATCTCGTCCGCCAACCGCGCGAGCGTCAGCGTGTACGCGATCGATGCGGGGGGACTGCGCACGGAAAGCGGCAACCGCGAGGCCGCCGAGGAGCTCAGCCAGACGTCGCGGCGCCGGGCCGACCAGGAGGCGAGAGGCGACTCGCGCAGCTCGGACGCGATGACGCGCGGCCTCGAGCGCAACGAGGACTATCTGCGCCTCAACCCGGAGAGCGGCCTCGGCCAGCTCGCGGACGAGACGGGCGGGTTCCTGGTGCGCGACACCAACGACGCCACTCCGGGCTTCCGCCGCATCCAGGAGGACATGCGGTTCCACTACCTCGTGTCCTACACGCCCGCGAACCTGTCCTTCGACGGGAAGTACCGCACGATCGCGGTGAAGGTGGCGCGGTCCGGCGTGACCGTGCAGACGCGCAAGGGCTATTACGCCGTGCGACCGGAGTACGCGGTGCCCGTGCGGGGTTACGAGGCCCCCGCCCTCGCCCTCCTCGATCGTTCGCCACGGCCCGATGCCTTCGCGATGAGCCTGGGCGCCCTCAGCTTCCCCGAGAACGAACGGCCCGGGCTCGCGCCCGTCCTCGTCGAGATCCCGGGCAATACCATGGCCTGGGTCCCCGAACGCACGGGCGGCGCCTCCCGTGCCCAGTTCGCGGTGGTCGTGCGCATCAAGGACGCGCGGGGCAAGGAAGCGGACCGGCTGAGCCAGGAGTATTCGCTGGAGGCGGCCCCGGACAAGGTGAAGCAGGTCCGGGCCGGCGGCGTCCTCTTCTATAGAGAGGCGGACCTGGCCCCCGGCATTTATACGGCGGAGGCGGTCGCCTACGATGCGATCGCGCAGACGGCCAGCACCCGCACCTCCACCTTCGAAGTGCCGAAGGCATCCTCGGACAGCCTCCGGATCTCGAGCCTCATGGTGGTGGGCCGGGCGGAGAAGCTCACCAAGGAAGAACAAGATGGCAAGAACCCGCTCCAATACGGCGAGGTGATGCTCTACCCGAACCTGGGCACGCCCATCAAGAAGTCGGTGGCCCCCGTTCTCGGCTTCTTCTTCTCCGCGTACGGCAAGGGAGCGGGTCCCGGCCAGCGCGCCACCCTCGAGATCCAGCAGGGGGAGAAGGTGGTCGCCAAGACCAGCACGGCGCTCGGGGCGGTCGATGCGCAGGGCCGGTCGCTGAACGCGGGCGTGTTGCCTTTGAACAACATCGCTCCGGGCGCGTACACCTTGAAGGTGTCGATCGCGGACGCCCAGGGTGTGCAGGTCCGCGAGGCGCCTTTCACCGTGGCGGAGTGAAAGCGCCCGTCCGCGGACGGGGCCACCTGACGCGCGGCGCGGCCCTGGCCGCCTGTCTCTGGACCCTCGGCGCGAGCGTGCTCGCCGCACCGCCGGCGGCCCGCCCTTCGCCGAGCCCGTCTCCGCCCGCGGGCACCTTCCCGGCGGCGGTCGACCAGGTCACGGTCGATGTCGTCGTGGCCCGGCGCGACGGTAGCACCGTGGGGGGGCTCACCGCGGACGACTTCACGGTCCTGGAGGACGGCCGCGAGCAGAAGCTCGTGAGCTTCGACGTGGTCAAGCAGGACCCCGCCCTCGGCTCCGCGAGCGGTCCCGATACCGCGTCCTGGCCCGTAGCTACGAACGTCGGACCCGCGGCTCCGCGCGGCCGCACCTTCGTCATCGTCTTCGACAACATCCACATGTCGCCGCTGGGCGCGCGTAGCGCCAAGTCCGCCGTCGCCGCCTTCCTGGAAAAGGGGACCCGGCCCGGGGACGACGTCCTCCTCGTCTCGACCGGAGACAACTTCTGGTGGAATGCGCGCGCGGGGAAAGGCCGCGCCGATCTCCTGGCCGTGCTCAAGGACCTGGAAGGCCGGCGTTTCCTGGCCCCCGCGGGCGACCGCCTGACGGACTACGAGGCGGTGCAGATCACCGTCTACCGCGACGTGCGAGTCGCGGGCCAGGTCGCCAGCCGCTTCGACCGCTACGGGGTCACGTCCCGGGACCAGATGCTCCAGACGCAGCAGAACACCACGGAGCCGGGGATGATCGACACCTACGTCGATCAGAGGGCCCTCGAGGCCTACCTCCAGCTGCGGAACCGTCTCAACGTGACCTTCGGGATCCTCGAGCGTTCCTTCCAGTCCCTCCAGGACAGCCGGGATCGCAAGACGGTGATCCTCGTGTCCGAGGGGTTCGTCTACGACCCGAGCAACCGGCGCCTGCGCACGGTGACGGAGGCGGCGCGGCGCGCCAACGCCGCCCTCTACTTCGTGGACACCCGCGGTCTGGAGGCGCTGAGCACGCACTACAGCGCGGAGTTCGGCGCGGCCATGCCGGAGGCGGACCGGCTGGGTGCGATCGCAGACATCGGGCGGGAAGGCGACGGCGCGGAAGCCCTGGCCTCGGACACGGGCGGCTTCTCCGTCCGGAACACGAACGACTTCGCCGCCGGCATCGTCCGCATCGCCCGCGAGTCCGAGAGCTACTACCTGCTCGGCTACGCGCCCGCCGCGCGCGCGTCGGAAGGCAAGTTCCACAAGATCGAGGTGCGGGTGCGCGGGCGGGGCCTGGTCGTACGCGCGCGCAAGGGCTACTACGACGCGGGCGGGCCCGGTGCCGATCCCGCGGCCGCGACCGCCAGTGACGGAGCGCCGCGCGAGCGGTCCGATCCTCCCTTGCAGCGCGCGCTCGATTCGCCCGGCCTCCTGGACGGCGTCCCCCTGCGCATGAGCACGTACGCGCTGGGGCCGTCGGCGGACGGAAAGGAACAGATCGTGGTGGCGGCCGACGCCGACGTCGCGAAGATCGCTTTCGCGGAGGGCACGGGCAACGCCGTGCTCGACACCCTGCTCGTCATCGCCGCCCAGAAGGGAGGAGGAGTCGAGCGCGCGGACCGTCAGGTCGAGCTGCAGCGGCGCGCCCAGGCGCCTTCCGAGAAACCCGTCTGGTACTCCTTCGTGCGCGACTTCACGCTCCCGGAGGGGCGCTACCAGGCGAAGCTGGTGGTCAGGGACGCCGCCACCGGGAAGATCGGCACCGTCCGCTCCAGCTTCGAGGTGCCGGCGCGGGACGAGCTCCACCTGTCGACGCCGCTCCTCACGGACACGCTCCAGAAGGACGCGGGCGGCGTGGTGGCGCCGACGGTCCTCGCGCGGCGTGAGTTCCGGCGGGACGGCCAGCTCTACTGCCAGTTCCGCGTGTTCGGCGCGGCCAAGGGGCCGGACGCGCTCCCGCGCGTGAAGGCCGGACACGAACTCCGGCGGCGGGGCGGTGGCGTGGTGGGACGCGTGGTTCCCACGACCGTGACCCCGACGTCGCTGGGCGCCGTGATCCGCCTCATCCAGATCCCGCTCTCCATCGCGCCGCCGGGCGAATACGAGCTCGTATTGACCGTCCAGGACGAGATCTCGGGACGGACGATCGAGAAGGCGGAGCCGTTCGTCGTGACCGCGGCCCCCTGAGGCGCCGTGCGGGACCTACGAGAGGGGCGCCGTGACTTCGAAGCGCTCGCGTGACGTGAACGTACGGTTGGCGAGGTGGTCCTCGACGGTGAGGACGAGGTCGTAGGCGCCGGGCGAGAGGCCGGTGAGCGGCCAGGCCAGGCGCCGCACGATCCGCTTCCCGTCCCCGCCGATGAGGGTCGGGGGCGCGGACGCCACGGCCTCTCCGTTCACCCGGGAGAGGGTGTAGCTGCCCGTCACGCGTGGCACCCCCTCGAGGTCCCGCCCGCCGAACATGAAGAGCTCGTATTGGCAATACAGCGTGCCCCGCGCGGCGAACGTCCGGCGCGCGGTGGGCACGAGCTGCGGCGGCTCGCCCTTCTCGCGCGGAGGCTGGGTGGCGTCGGCGAGGAGCGGGGTCGAGAGGTAGGGCGCCTCCACGTCCGGGATCTCGACGCGCTGGGCCACCGCGCCCTGCGCCCCCGAGGCCGTATCGCGTACGCGTACGCGGAGCTGCGCGACTCCGGGCGGCAGCCTCACCTCGCGGAAGAAGGCCCACCATCCCTTGTCCTGCGGCCGGAGCTTCATCTCCACGGTCTGGGCGAGGGGCAGGACCTTCGGCTGGTCGCGGCTGACGGCGAGGATGCTCAGCTCCAGGCGCGCGATCTCGCTCCCCGCCGCCTCCGCGGTGCGGACGCGGTCCCCGTCCACCTCGATGACCATGAGGACCGTCGCGCCTCCGGCGCCGTCCGGGCTCTTGAGGTACGAGGCCACGCGCAGGGGGATCTGGGCGTGCGCGGCCGCGGACAGAAGGGGCAGGCGGGGGGCGTCCTTCTTGGCCCGCGCCGTCGCGCGGTCCGCGGGAACGTCGGCCGCGGCCGCCGCCGCGGCCACGTAGCCGCGCCGCGCGCGGACTTCGAGCCCCGGACGGCCGACCTTGACCTGCAGCCGATGCCACTTGCCGTCGGGCGCGCGCTCGGGCTGATAGCCGAGGAGGTAATAAGACGACGCGTCGCGCGCCATCCGCGCGAGGCCGGCGGCCAGATCGTTCGAGGTGGTGATGGAGGCCCCGCCCGTCTCGTCCGCGAGGTGCTCGCCGCCCGCCACTGCCAACTGCGTCTCTTCCACCTCCAGCGAGCCCATGTCGCTCGGGTGGGCGACCACGCCCCCGGCCGCGCTGAAGGACGTGGGGCCGGTCAAACCGGCGGCGCGCGAGAAATAGAGAGAAATATTGCTGCGCTGGGCGGCGGCCACGACGTCGCGGAACTTCACCTCCATCGACAGGTCGCGCAGCAGCTCGTCGGAGACGATAAGCACGGACTTGCGGCCGGGAAGGCCCGCCAGGTCGGCGGATATCCGTTTCGTCATGTCCAGCACCGCGGCCGCCCGCCGCGTCCACTGGCCGTAGGCGTGGTCCGCAAGCGTGACCGCGAGCTGCTTGCACTGGTACATGACCGGCCGCGGCGAGCGCAGGAGGACGCAGGAGTGTGACTCGAGGAGCCGATTCGCGACGCGGTCGATCACGGTCGCGTTCGTTCCCAGGAGCGGCGGGGGCGACGGTTCGCTGGGTCCTATGGTGATGTCGGCCCGGTCGCCGGTGGGTGAATCGACGTCCGCGGCCTGGAGCCGGCTCTCGTGGACCACGATCCGGTAGGCCTCGACCTCGCTGATCCATTCCGTCGAGGGCGGCGGCGTCTTTTTGCCCCGCAAACGGTCGAGCACGGCCACGAGGTCGCCGCGCCCGGCGCCCGCTTCCGCGCTCCACCACAGGTCGCCGCTCGAGGTCTGGATGGTGATCTCGTCGCGGGCGTCCGCCTTGTCGCGGATCCAGCGCGCGAGCGCGGGCCCCAGCTGCTGGGCCGTCGTCGCGGTGAGGCCGAGGTCGTCGATCAGGATGACGAGGACGCGACCGCGAGCCGGGCCGCTGGAGATGTTGGTCGCGACACGCTCGGCGACGGCATCCGTCGCGGCCGCGGGCGCCAGAGCCCCCGTGAGGGCCCGGCGTTCCTCGAAGCCGACGATCTGTTGGGGTCGTCCGCCGTCGAGGAGCGTGAAGTCTTCTTTCGTGAGACCGGCGACGGGCTGGCCGTCGCGGTCGAGCACGACCACGTCGACGGTGATGGCTTCGGCCTGGGCCGGGAACGACGGCGGCGCCGGGCCGGCCTGTCCGAAGAGGGTCGCCGCCGCGGCCGCGGCAAGCGCCCCCGCCAGCCACGCGACCCGATGGTGGCCGCAGTGCAGGCTGGCCAGGACCGCGGGTCGAGCCGCCGGCATGGGCCTACTTCTTCTTCAGGGTCTCGATCAGGGCCTTGGCCGCGCCCAGGTTCGGCGCGTTCGCGGGGGCGAGGCTCACGTATTTCTCGAGATACCCCACGGCCTTCTTCACGTCGTTGGCGCTGATGGCGAGGCTGCCCAGGTAGAAGTTCGGCTCCGCGCTCGCCGGATCGAGCTCGACCGCCTTGAGGAACGCGGCCTGGGCCTCGTCGCTCTTGCCCAGGTTGAAGGCGGTGGCACCCAGCGCGAACTGCACGAGGGCGTCCTGGGGAAACTTCGGGGCCGCGTCCTGCAGGGCCTTGAATGCGTCCTCGTTGCGGCCGACGGTGGTCAGGAAGTTCGCGAGCACGAGATGTGACACGGAAGTGTCAGGATCCACCTCGACGAGCTTGCGGTATTCGGCCTCCGCGCCCGCGGTGTCGCCGCGGCCGGCGAGGACGGACCCGAGGGCCTGGTGGGCGGGACCGAACCCCGGCACCACCGCGATGAGCTCCTTCAAGAGCGTCTCTGCCTCCGCTGGCTGCCCCGCCTTCATCGCGGCGATGGCCGCCGTGTATTTGGCGGCCAGCTCCTTGCTCTTGTCGGCGCTGACCCCGGGCCCGGCCGAAGGGCCGGCAATAGGCGCGGCCGCCCCGATGGCCCCGGCCACGGAGCTGTCGCCGCCCGACGCCGCCATGGTCACGGCCTCGATGTCGGAGATGCCGCCCAGGGAGATGCTCGTGTTGAGCTGCGTGGTCTTGTAGCCGGCCTTCGTGAAGTGGAACGTCCAAGCGCCGGGCAGGAGGCCGGAGTAGATGTAGCCGCCCCTCTTGTCCGTGGTCGTCTTCTTGACGATCTTGACCCGGCTCTCGCCCTTGAACTCCAGCTCCACGTTCACGCCGGCCAGGGGCTGCCCCTGCTCGTCCTTGACCTGGCCGCGGACGGCGGCGGCGTTGTTGAGCTGGGCCGCGCTCTCGCGCGCGGCGAAAACGGCGAGAAGGAAGAAGGCCGACGACACGAACACGGACGTTCGCTTCATGAAGGCTCCCTTGGAATTTGCCAACAATATACACTGCCCCGAATGCGCTCGACCGTGGCGTTTGCGGTCTTGCTGGCCGCCGGTTTGCCGCTCGCCGGCGCCCCCGGCGCGCAGGAACCGACGCCGGTTCCGCCGTCTTTCCCGGCCCAGGTCTCGGCCATCACCGTGGACGTCGTGGTCCTCGACAAGTCGGGGGCGCCCGTGCGCGGCCTGACCCGCGACGACTTCACGGTCCTCGAAGACGGGCGACCCCAGACGATCGTGGGCTTCGAGGCGCGGGACGTCGAAGGCTCGCTCCCCGCGGCGGAAAGCCCCGCCTCGCCCCTCATCGGCACGAACGAGGGCGCCGCCGCGCGGCCGGGACGGACGCTCATCCTCCTGATCGACGATCTCGGCCTCAGGCCGATCGTCGCTGGCCAGGTGCAGACCGCGATCGGGAAGTGGCTGCGGGCGAACCCGGTCCCCGGAGACGAGGTCACCCTGATCAACACCAGCGGCGACATCTGGTGGGTGGACAAGGTGGGGACCGGCCGTACGGACCTCCTCGCCGTGCTGGAGAGGCTTCGGGGCAAGCGGGAGAGCCGCTCCCAGAGCGAGCTCACGATGACGGACGAGGAGGCAGCGGTCGTCGAATACGCGTCGCCGCTCGGCGCCGGCGACAGCCAAGGGGGCGGGCCGGGCACCGCCGGTCCCCCCGACGGCGGCGGACCCCCGCTTGTGGCCAGCAGCGGATCCGTGCTCGAGCGCGTGGCCGGGCGATTCCTCGCCGCCGGCCTCTGCTTTCGCTGCATGAACTGCGCCGACCCCATGGCGTCGTGCAAGTCGGCCGCGCAGACGACGGCGCACCTCGTCAACACGACGACCCGGGGGAGGATTGCCGCCGTTCTTGGCACCATCGAGCGGCTCTCCCTCGGCCTGGCCCCGCTGCCGGGGCGGAAGTCGATCCTGGTCGTCAGCGAGAACCTCTTGCGCGAAGAGTCCATGGAGGCGCGCTTCCGGGCGGCGATCGACGGCGCCCAGCGCGGCAACACGTCCGTTTACTTCACGGCGGCGCGCGGCCTCGCCGGGCCCTCCAGCTTCTCGGTGGACGCCCGCACCGCGGCCGCGCCCGGCGATCTCGCGGCCATGAGCGTGGAGCAGAACCTGATCGCGTTCGCCGGGGCCGAGCAGATCACGGAGGCGACGGGCGGGACCATGTCGCAGTCCAACGATCTCGTCGCCGGACTCGACCGGATGGCCACGGACCTCTCCGCCTACTACCTGCTCGGCTACCAACCGGAGCCAAGCGCGTCCGGCAAGTGGCACAAGCTCGAGGTCCGCGTGAATCGTCCCGGAATCGAGGTGCGCGCGCGCCGTGGATACCGCGCCGGCCCGCCGACGGTCGAGCGCGCGCCGGACAAGAAGGATGCCCGCCGCGCGTGGCAGAGCCTCGTCAGCGCCTCGCTCGCGGGCGGCGCGCGCGACATCCTCCCCGTGCGCCTGGCTGCGAGCCTGCAAGCTCCCGACGGGAAGGGGAAGGCGCGCGTCCAGATGGTGATGGAGGTGGACGGCTCGCGGCTGCGGCTCGACGAGGTGCCGGAGGGAGCGAAGGCCGCGCTCGATCTCACGATCCTGGCCGTGGCGCGCGATCGCCCGACCGTGGTGCCACTCGGCGAGACGATCAACGTCGCCCTCACGTCGAAGAAGGGTGCGGAGTGGTGGACATTCGTCCGCGAAGTCTTGCTGCCCCCCGGCGTGGCCCAGATCCGGGCGACGGTCCGGGACCATGCCGGCGCCGCCGCGGGCACGGTCACCGCCCGCATCGAGGTGCCCGACGTCGAGAAGCCGTATCTGGGAACGCCGCTCCTCACCGATCGCACCCA
>Ga0207428_10000378_pt1 | contig 56382 bp, 60 predicted proteins | sample RhiMethybrSRZTD1_FD_187600 | JGI IMG/M metagenome (GOLD analysis project Ga0207428, IMG submission 187600) | Populus rhizosphere microbial communities from Tennessee, USA - Rhizosphere MetaG P. TD hybrid SRZTD1 (SPAdes) (version 3) | ecosystem: Host-associated > Plants > Roots > Rhizosphere >...
GGTCGATGCCGTAGACCCGCTCGAGCCACACGTTCTTCTCGCTCGCGGCGAGCTCGACCTTCTCACGGAGGATCTTCGGGTCGAGCAGGTCCTGCACGCGGATCCCGATCCGCGTCGCCTTGTCCGCGTACGCCGGCCCGATGCCGCGCCGCGTCGTCCCGATCTGGAGGCGGCCCAGGCGGCGCTCGCGCGCGCCGTCGAGCGCAACGTGCCACGGCATGATCAGGTGCGCGTTGCCGGAGACGAAGACGAGCCCGTCGGTGCGACGCCCACGACCCTCGAGCTCGTCGAGTTCCGCGACGAGCACGTCCGGGTCGACGACGCAGCCAGCGCCGATCGCGCTCGCCACTCCTCCGACGATCCCCGAGGGGATCGCGCGGATCTTGAAGGTCTCGCCGTCGACGACGATCGTGTGGCCCGCGTTCGGGCCGCCCTGGTAGCGGCAGACGAGCTCGGACTCCTGCGCGAGCAGGTCGACGATCTTCCCCTTCCCCTCGTCACCCCACTGCGCGCCGACGATCACGGTGGCGGGCACGTGATCCATTCTCGCACGCCGTCCGGCAGCATGAAGATCACGTGATCGACGTCACGACGGTGCACACCTCCTCGCTCGACGCGACCCGGCTACAAGCGATCCGCCGACTCCTCGACGACGCCTTCCTCGTCTTCGACGACGACGCCTGGGAGCACTGCCTGGGCGGGATGCACGCGACGATCTGGGAGGGCGGCGAGGTCGTCGCCCACGCCTCGGTCGTCCAGCGCCGCCTCCTCCACGGGGGCCAGGCGCTCCGGACGGGCTACGTCGAGGCGGTGGCCGTCCGCGCGGATCGGCGGCGACGCGGCTACGGACGCGTCGTGATGGAGCGTCTGGGCGAGGTCATCCGCGGCGCCTACGAGGTCGGCGGCCTCGGCGCAGGCGAGCCCGCCGCAACGCTCTACCGCTCGCTCGGTTGGCGTGCCTGGGAGGGCCGCACGTGGGTGCTCGGGCCGGAGGGGCTCGCGCGGACGCCGAAGGACGACGGCGGGGTCTACGTCCTGCCGGTCACGGCGACGCTCGACCTCGCGGGCGACCTCGCCTGCGACTGGCGGGGCGGCGAGGTCTGGTGAGGGCTACGACGGCCCGCCGCCGGCGAGGTCGGCGAACTTCGCGTAGCGCTTGAGGAAGCTCAGCTTGACGCCGTCGGTGGGCCCGTTCCGGTGCTTCGCGAGGATCAGCTCGGCGACCCCCTGTGAGTCCGACTCCTCGCCGTTGTAGTACTCGTCCCGGTACACGAAGAACACGAGGTCGGCGTCCTGCTCGATCGACCCCGACTCGCGGAGGTCGGAGAGGATCGGGCGCTTGTCGTGCCTCTGCTCGACCGCGCGGGAGAGCTGGGACAACGCGAGGATCGGCACGTCGAGGTCGCGCGCGAGCACCTTGAGGTTGCGCGAGATCTGCGACACCTCCTGCACGCGGTTCTCGACGGTGCCGCCCGAGGTCATCAGCTGCAGGTAGTCCACGACGATCAGCCCGAGATTCGGCTCGCGGCTCTTGAGGCGACGCGCCTTCGAGCGCAGCTCCATCATCGTGATCGAGCCGGTGTCGTCGACCCAGATCGGGGCCTTCATCAGCTTGTCGCAGGCCGCCGTGAGGCGCGGCCAGTCCTCCTGAGCGAGCTTCCCGGAGCGCACGCGGTTTGACTCGACCTTGGCCTCGCTGCACATGAGCCGCTGCGTGACCTCGGCCTTCGACATCTCGAGCGTGAAGAGGGCGACCGGCGTCGAGCTGCGCACGCCGAGGTTCGCCGCGATGCAGAGCCCGAGCGCCGACTTCCCCATCGACGGACGCGCCGCGAGGATGATGAGGTTGCCCGGCTGGAACCCGGACGTGAGCCGGTCGAGGTCGCGGAACCCGCTCGGTACGCCGGTGACGTCGACACCGGCCTCGTACAGCTTGGTGATCCGCTCGAAGCTCTCGGTGAGGAGCGGCCCGATGTGGTCGAAGTCACCCGTGACCCGCTGCTGCGAGAGGTCGAACACGATCTGCTCGGCCCGGTCGACGAGCTCCGTCGTCTCGCCGACCCGGTCCCGGCCGAGACGCGCGATCTCCTGTCCGGCCTGGATGAGCGCCCGGAGCGTCGCCGACTCCTTGACGATCCGCGCGTAGTGGTCGACGTTCGCAGTCGCGGGGACGAGGGCCGCGAGCTCCGCGATCCGCGCGCTCCCGCCGACCGTCTCGAGCGCGCCCTGCTCCTCGAGCTCGTTGACGAGGGTGATCGCGTCGACCGGCTCGCCCTTCTTCCAGAGCTCGAGGGAGGCGAGGTAGATCGTCGCGTGCGAGCCGCGGTAGAAGTCGGACGCATCGAGGATCTCCGTGACCGAGCCGATCGCGGTCTCGGAGAGCAGCATCGCGCCGAGAACCGACTCCTCGGCCTCGAGGTTCTGCGGCGGGACGACGGGAGTCGCGGGCGGGGCCTGCACCGTGCTCACGGCGCGAGATCAAACCCGGCGGGGCGGGACGCGTCCAGAATCGACCTGCTCACAGGCGCCCGGCGCGAAGACCAGGGAGAAAGGAACACATGTTCGCATGATATCCCCAGCGCCGGACGCGCCGTCCACAGGAACGGCCCCCGGGGTCGGCGAGGGATGGACGCTCGGAGCGAAGAGTTCGTGCGGTCGTCCACAGGCCCGAGGGCGTCTGTGGACAGTCCTGGAGAGAACCTGTGGACGACGGGAGGGCGCGCGCGCCCTCCCGCGACTCACTCCTTCTCGGGGGGCTCGGGCGCCGCGTCGTCCGCGGCGGATGGCTCGGCGTCGGCCTCCACGTCCGCCTGGAGCTCGGGCTCGGGCTCGAGCTCGGCCTCGTCGGCGGCCTCCTGCGCCTCCGCCGCGCGCAGCTCGTCCTCGGCCGCGACCGCGGCCTCGGTCTCGCGGATGGCCTCCTCGTGCGCCTCCGCGGCGGCTTCGGCCTCGGCTTGCTCCGCCGCCTCGAGCGCCGCGAGCTCCTCCTCGGGCGGCAGCTCCCCGCCCTCGGGGACGACGAGGGTCTTCACCTCGGCGGTGACACCCTCGAAGACGTGCACCGGGATCGAGTAGCGGCCGATCCGCTTGATCGAGTCGATGTCGATCTTCCGCCGGTCGACGCGGATCTTCCGCGTCCGCCAGAGCTCCTCTGCAACGTCGGTCGGCGTGACGGAGCCGAACAGGGCGCCCGTCGGGCCCGCCTTCACCTCGAAGCGGAGGATGGTCTTCGTCAGCGTCGCCGCGATCTCCTCGGCGTGCTCCGCCGTCCGCGCCTCATGGCGTGCCCGCTCCTCCTCGACCCGCCGCAGCTCCGCGACGCGACCCGCGGTCGCGACCTCCGCGAGCTTCCGCGGCAGGAGGTAGTTGCGCGCGTAGCCGCGCTTCACGTCGACGACGTCGCCCTTGAGGCCGAGCTTCTCGACGTCGTCGGTGAGGATGACCTCCATCACTGCCCCTGGACGTACGGCAGGAGCGCCATCTCGCGGGCCCGCTTCACCGCGACCGCGACCTGCCGCTGGTGGCGGCGGCACGCGCCCGTGATGCGGCGGTTGCGGATCTTGCCCTTCTCCGAGATGTAGCGCCGCAGCTGGTTGACGTTCTTGTAGTCGACCTCCCGCACCTTGTCCTTGCAGAAGTGGCAGCTCTTGCGCCGGCCACCGGTCGCCCCGGGGCCCGGCCGCTTGCGCGTCTGGGTCTTGGCAGCCATGTGGCCTCCTAGAAGGGGATGTCGTCGTCGGTCGGGGACGTCGGGAAGTCGCCGGCGGGCGTCGGGGTCGCGTCGGCGGGGATGTACCCGCCGCTGCCGCCCTCGCCATCGCCGCGGCCGCCCAGGAACTGCACGGTGTCGGCGACGACGTCGACCGCCTGGCGCTTGTTGCCCTCGGGCGTCTCCCACTCACGCCACTCGAGGCGCCCGTCGACCCCCACCGGGCGGCCCTTGGAGAGGTACTGCGCGCAGCGCTCGCCCTGGTTCCCCCAGACGGTGATGTCGAAGTAGTTGGGCTTGTCCACCCACTGGCCCGTCTCGTCCTTGCGGCGCGTGTTCACCGCGAGCCGCAGGTTGCAGACGGCCGTCCCGGACGGCGTATGCCGGAGCTCGGGATCCCTCGTCAGGTTGCCGACGAGCACGACGCGGTTGATGGCGGCCATTGGTTACTCCTCCTCCGGGGCGTCCACGGGCTGTGCCCGGGCATCGTCGCCGATCGCGGCTACCGCCGCTATTGGCTCTGCGGGACCCCCCTCGGGCCGACGCGTCGCCATGTGGCGCAGCACGTCGTCGTCGATCTTCAGCACGCGGCTCAGCTCGTCGAGCGTCTCCGCCGGCGCCGCGAACGTGAGCAGGTGGTAGATCCCGTCGTCCTTCTTCGCGACGGGGTACGCGAGCTTGCGACGGCCCCACGGGTCGTGCCGCTCGAACGATCCACCATCCTTCTCGACGAGCGTCTTCACACGCTCGACGATCTCCGCCTGCTTCTCCTCCGAGAGCTCCGGGTCGAGCAGCAGCAGAACTTCGTATTCGGTCACGCGGTTCCCTGTCTCCTTCCTTCGGTCTGAGTCGGCCCCACCGGGTGTGTGCGGCGCCCGGGAGCGGCGTCGCGCGGCGTGGCAGGAAGCGGCGGAAGGGTAGCAGCGGAGGATCGACCCACGAGAGCGGCTGTCTAAGATGCCGTCGTGCGCAGGCTGATCGGCTGGACCGCGGGGGTCATCGGGATCGCGGCGCTTGCGCGGGCGCTCGCGCGACGGCAGGCCCGGCACGAGCGCGCCACCGTCGCGCCACCGGTCGACGACCGTGCGGAGGCCCTCCGGCGCAAGCTCGACGAGACCCGCGCGGCGGAGCCCGCTCCGGCAGTCGACGTCAGCGAGCCGGACGCGCCGAAGGAGTCTCTCGACGAGCGCCGTGCCCGCGTCCACGCGAAGGCCCAGGAGGCGATCGAGGCGATGCAGGAGGAGCCGCCCGCATGAGCGACGAGCTGGGCGGAGCGATCGAGCGCCTCTCGGACCAGGTCACCGCGCTGCAGGCGGAGGTGCGAGCGCTCGATCGACGCTCCGCGCTCCCGCCGCCGTCGCAGCCCGCGGCGGAGCCGGTCCCGCCCGGTGCCTATGCCTGGCTCGGGGAGCTCGAGGCGCCGGTGCGCCGGAGACCGCAGCTCCCCCGCGTCGTGCTCGAGGGGCTGTTCCTCGCGGCCGTGGCCGCGGCAGCGGCGATCGCGGAGCTCGATGCGGTCGCGATCGCGGGCGTCATGGTCGGCGCCTGGGTGCTCGTCGCGCTGATCGAGTGGGCTGCCTCGCGCGCGGAGCGCGAGCCCTCGATCCCCGTCTACGCGGCGGGCCCGCCGGAGGCGCCACGCGCCGACCCCGCCTGGTACGCCCCACCCGTCGAGCACACGCTGCTCCAGGGCACCGGCGACTCCGTCACGGCCGTCACCCGCCTACCGCCCGTCGCCGCCGGGGACGATCCGGAGGCAACCGTCGAGCAACGCCCTGCCGTCTGACGTCCGCCCGCACAGCCCGAGAGAGCGCCCGAGGCCGCCCGTAGGCTTCTTCGCCGGTGCTCTTCCCCACCGCCACTTTCGCCCTGTTCTTCCTCGTCGTTCTGCCGCTCTCGTGGCTGACGATGCCGTGGCCGCACCGCTGGCGGCCGTTCATCATCCTCGCGAGCTACGTCTTCTACAGCTGGTGGGACTGGCGGTTCGTCTTCCTCCTCGCCGGCTGCACCCTCTGGAACCAGCTCCTCGCCGTCCGCATCTGGCGGAGCACCGTCCAGTCGCAGAAGCGCGCGTTGCTGACCCTCGCGCTGGCCGGCAACCTGGGGCTGCTCGGGTACTTCAAGTACTACGACTTCTTCGTCTCCTCGGGGGACAACCTCGCCTCGTACGTCGGGATGGACCTCCCGCTCTCGCTGAAGGCGATCGTCCTGCCGGTCGGCGTCTCCTTCTTCACGTTCATGGCGATCAGCTACGTGGTCGACGCCTACCGCGGCGACTTCGAGCCGACGACGCTCGAGAAGTTCGCCGTGTACCTCTCGTTCTTCCCGCACCTCGTCGCCGGCCCGATCGTGCGTCCCGGCGAGCTGATCCCGCAGATCGAGACGCCGCGCGACCCGCGCCGGGTCGACACGAGCCGCGCCTTCTACCTCATCGCGACGGGCCTCTTCAAGAAGGTCGTGATCGCGAACTACCTCGCCTCGTCGATCGTCGACCAGGTATTCGCGACCCCGGGGCAGCACTCGTCGCTCGAGATCCTGATCGCGATCTACGCCTACGCGGTGCAGATCTACGCCGACTTCGCCGGCTACACGGACATCGCCATCGGGATCGCGCTTCTCCTCGGCTTCACGTTCCCCCAGAACTTCGACTCGCCGTACGCCGCCGTCTCGGTGCAGGACTTCTGGCGACGCTGGCACATGACGCTCTCGCGCTGGCTGCGCGACTACCTCTACATCCCGCTCGGCGGCAGCCGGGGCAGCCGTCTCCTCACCTACCGGAACCTGATGCTGACGATGCTGCTCGGCGGGCTCTGGCACGGCGCTGCCTGGACGTTCGTGATCTGGGGCGGGCTCCACGGGTCGGCGCTCGTGTGGGAGCACTGGCGCCGTGACCGGCGCGGCCCGGTAGAGCGCATCGAGACGCGCTGGACGACGTGGCGGGCGCGGATCATCACGTTCCACTTCGTCTGCTTCGCGTGGATCTTCTTCCGCGCCGACTCGTTCGCCGCCGCCTGGGACATGATCGCCGGCCTGTTCACCGGGTGGGGCGAGCCGTCGCCGCTCGTCACCGGCGGCGTGCTCCTCGCGATCGCGGTCGGGATCGGCTCGCAGTACCTCCCCGCGCGGATCCCGCGACTCGTGATGGCGCGCTTCTCGCGGCTCCCGGTCCTCGGCCAGGCGACCGTCCTCGCGCTGGCCCTGATGCTGACGAGCGTGATGGGGCCCGAGGGCGTGGCACCCTTCATCTACTTCCAGTTCTGATGCCCGACGCGCCCCGGTCTCCCCTCCCGCCGCTCCCGCCTCTTCCGGAGGAGGAGACGAGGACCCTCGAGCAGGCCGCGGCGCCACCGCCTCCGCCCCGCGAGCGCCCTCGCAAGGCCGACGACGGAGGCCCGGCCCGCCGCCAGTGGAGCGCCGGGCATGCGCTCATCGTGTGCGTGCTCGCCCTCGCGATCGGCGTGCTGCTCAACGCACCGGGCGCCCACAAGTCGGCCTACAACAAGTCCGACGGCTGGCAGCGAGACGTCGCGCTCGCGCTCACCGGGCCGCTCGCGGGCGTGAGCCATGCGCTTCTCCTCGACCGGCCGCGCAAGGGCGTGCAGGCGGTGATCGGGCGTTCCGGAGAGGACGAGATCGACACGAAGATCGCGCTGCCCCCGGCGCCTGCGCCTGTGACGCCGACACCGACGCAGCGACCGAGCACCGCCAAGCCCGGCGGCTCGCAGGCGCCGGCCAAGCCGCGGAAGGCGGCGTTCACGCCGAAGCGGAAGCTCAAGATCTGGATCGCCGGCGACTCGCTCGTGATCACGCCGGGCTACGCGATCGTCCGCGCCGCGGGGGCGAGCCACGTGATGCAGTCGGCGGGCGTCGACGGCCGCATCGCGACCGGGCTGACCCGACCGGACGTGTTCAACTGGTTCGACGAGATCCGCCGGCAGGTGAAGGAGCTCCGCCCGGACGTCGTGGTGCTCGACTTCGGCGGCAACGACGACAAGGCGTACATGACCGGCCTGCCAGAGGGCACCACGATCGACGACTTCGGCGGCTCGGTGTGGCGGCGGGAGTACGCACGGCGCGTGGGCGGCGTGATGAACGTGATCAACCGGGCCGGCGGGTTCGTCGTCTGGCTCGGGCTCCCCCAGACGCGCTCACCGGATCAAACGGCGCGCTTCGACGTGGTCAACGCGGTCGTCGAGAAGCAGGCCCGCAAGCGACCGGGCCGGGCGGTGTACCTCGACACCTACCGTCTCTTCGCCGGAGACGACGGCGGCTACACGCAGTACATGCGCAACCTCTCGGGCGAGCTCGTCCAGGTCCGGGCGTCCGACGGAGTGCACTTCGAGCGCGAGGGGGGCGACATCATCGCGCGCGAGGTGCTCAAGGCGCTGAACCAGCAGTTCGACCTGACGAGCTGGCGCAAGAAGGCGCAGTAGCGCCGCGGCGCCGCGCCGTGTCATCATGTGGGCGGAAGGAGGCCCCGGATGAGGCTGCCGATTGCGCTCGTGCTGGCAGCAAGCGCGGCTCTCGTAGGAAGCCCCGGCGTGATCACCGCGCATCCAGGCCCGGCCGCGTTCGTCCGCTCCGTCGACAACCCGTGGTTCCCGCTGGTGCCCGGGACGACGTTCGTGTACCGGGGCGTGAAGGACGGCGAGCCGACGCGCGACGTCGTCCACGTCACCTCGAGGGTGCGGGTCGTCGACGGAGTCCGCTGCATCGCCGTGACCGACCGCCTGTACGCGTCCGGCCGCCTCGCGGAGCGGACGACCGACTGGTACGCGCAGGACCGCACCGGGACCGTCTGGTACTTCGGCGAGGACACCGCCGAGCTCGACCGCTCGGGCCGGGTCACCAGCCGCGAGGGCTCCTGGCTCGCCGGAGTGAAGGGCGCCCGCGCCGGGATCTTCATGCCTGCGCACCCGGAGGTCGGGCAGGCGTTCCGCCAGGAGTTCCTCCGGGGCCACGCGGAGGACCACTTCCGCGTCCTCGGGCTCCGCGCGTCCGTCCGCACGCCGGCCGTCGCGTCGACGCGGGGCCTCCTGACGAAGGAGTGGACGCCCCTCGAGCCGGACGTCGTCGACCACAAGCTCTACGTCCGCGGCGTCGGGCTCGTCGAGGAGCGGACGATCCGCGGCGGCGACGAGCGGAACGTGCTCGTCTCCCGCGGCTGACGCGCGCTGCGTAGATTTCGCCCGGTGCGGATCTGCCTGATGATCGAAGGGCAGGAGGGCGTCACGTGGGAGCAATGGCTCGCGCTGGCGCAGGCGACCGAGGGTGTCGGGCTCGAGGGGCTCTTCCGCTCGGATCACTACCGCTCGATCGTCCGCGGCGAGCCCGCGGGTGCGCTCGACGCCTGGGCGACGCTAGCGGCGCTCGCCGCCCGCACCGAGCGGATCCGGCTCGGCACGATGGTCTCGCCGGTCACGTTCCGCCCCGCCTCCGTGCTCGCGAAGAACGTGGTCACCGTCGACCACGTCTCGGGCGGCCGCGTCGAGCTCGGCATCGGCGCGGGCTGGTACGAGCTCGAGCACGAGACGTACGGCTTCCCGTTCGGGACCGCGCGCGAGCGGGTCGACGAGCTCCAGCGCCAGCTCCCCGAGATCATCCGGCAGTGGACCGAGTCGGACGAGATCCGCCCGAAGCCGCTTCAGGAGCCGCGGCCGCGGATCATCGTCGGTGGGCGGGCAAAGCCGCGCACCGTGGCGCTCGCCGTCCGCTTCGCGGACGAGTACAACACGGTCTCGCCCACGGTCGACGAGGCCCGCGAGCGGGCGCGGTTGGTCGCCGACGCTGCGCGCGAGGCCGGACGCGAGCCCCTGCGCTTCTCGATGATGATCGGCTGCGTCGTCGGGCGGGACGAAGCTCAGGTGGCCGAGCGGCTCGCGCGGATCGACGGGATCACTGGACGGCAGGCCGAGCCGCCGCCGATCTCGGGCACGCTCGACGAGGTGATCGCGCTCCTGCGCGAGTACGAGGCAGCGGGCGTCGAGCGGGCGATGCTCCAGCACCTCCACCACGAAGACGTCGAGATGGTCGCGCTGCTCGGCGAGGTGGCCGCAGCGCTTCGAACGTAGGCGCCCCGGCGCCGGATCAGGTGCGACTCGCGGCGAGCACGCGCCCGAGCAGCTGGAGCGCGCCGACACCGGCGAGCCACCACGCGGCGACGTTCGTCGGGCCGGAGCCGCTCGCCACTGCCCAGGCCGCGATGTAGACGCTCCACAGCGCGAGCACCCAGGTGTGCGCGGCGCTCGGTCGGTTCATGGTTCCCCCTCGGGTCGAGAATTTGGTCCCTGATGCGCTCGGGCCGACGACCCACGTGCAGAGAAGACCCCGACGCTTACGACGCTGACCGAGCGAACGAAGTTAGACACACGATCCCGCGCCCGACCCTCACCGAAGGTGCAGGCCTGGACGACCGTTGGGCTGGGCCGACGTCGCGTCGCGGCGGCCGCTAGCTGAAGGCGCGGCCGCCGTTGACGGAGATGTTCTGGCCGGTGACGAAGTCGGAGCCCGGGCCGAGGAGGAAGAGGAGCGCGCCGACCATGTCCTCCGGCGTCTGCTCGCGGGCGAAGATCCGCTGCGCGGCGAGCGTCGACGCCATCTCCGGCTGGCGGTTGTCGTAGTCGCGGTCGAACGCGATGTAGTCCGGCGTCAGGGTGTTCACGCAGATCCCGTCGACGCCGAGCTCCCGCGCGAGAGCGCGCGTCAGGCCGACGATCGCCGCCTTCGACGCGACGTAGTGCGCGAACCCCGGCGGGGCGGTCGGCACGGTCGTCGACGAGACGTTCACGATCTTCCCGCGCCCCTGCCGGCGCATCGCGGGCGCGACCGCGCGGGCGCAGAGCCACGCGCCCTTGACGTTCACCGCGAGCACGCGGTCCCACTCATCGTCGGAGATCTCCTCGAACGGCTTCTTCACGATCGTGCTGTAGACGGCCGCGTTGTTGACGAGCGCGTCGATGCGTCCGAAGCGCTCGACGACCTGCCGTGCGAGCTCCTCGGTCGACGCGCGGTGGGTCACGTCGACCTCGACGGCGAGGTCGACGTCGTCGACCGGCGCGAGATCGGCGCCGACCACCGTGCAGCCCGCGGCCGCGAGCTCGCGGCAGTAGACGGCGCCCAGCCCCGACGCGGCGCCGGTGACGATGACCACGTCGCTCACGGATCCCACTCGACGTCCAGCGAGGTGAAGCCGCGGGCGAAGAACACGGTCTCGCGCTCCGGAGGCCTGGGGCCCGGCCCCAGGTTCGGCAGCCGGCGGATCAGCATCGGCAGGGCCACGCGGAGCTCGAGCCGCCCGAGCGGCGCGCCGATGCAGAAATGGATCCCCTTGCCGAACGCGAGGTGCGTGCCGAGGTCGTCGCGCTCGCAGCGGTAGGCGTCTGCGTCGGCGAAGACGCATTCGTCGCGGTTGGCCGAGGCGAAGTGCGCCATCACACGCGCGTCCTCGGGCAGAACGGCGCCGCCGAGCTCGACCTCCCGCGTCGTCACCCTGAACAGACCCTGCGCCGGCGCCTCGAGCCGGAGGATCTCCTCGATCGCCTGCGGCGCGCGGTCCGGGTCGAGGAGGTGCTCACGGAGCGCCGGCTCCTCGAACAGCCGCCGGAGCGTGCTCCCGATCGCCCGCGTGACGGTCACGTGTCCGGCGACCATCAGGTCGAGGGGCAGCCCCGCGATCTCGACCGTGTCGAGCGGCTCCGAGGCGCCGTCGTTCGCGGCCACCATCGCGCCGAGGAGGTCGTCGGTCGGGCCCGCCCGGCGCTCCTCGACCGCAGCGACGCAGTAGCGCTGGAGCTGGACGAGGCCGCTTGCATGCGCGAGCTGCTCCTCGAGCGGCCGCTCCTGCTGGAGGAGCAGCCAGTCGAGCCCCCAGCGGTGGATCTGCTCGAGATCCTCGCGGGGAAACCCGAACAGCTCGCCCAGCACCCGGAGCGGCAGCGGCCAGGCGAACGCCTCCACGATGTCGGCCCGCCCACGCGGCGCCAGCTCGTCGATCAGCTCGGAGGCGATCTCCTCGATCCGGGGCGCGAGCGCGTCGATCCGCCGCGGCGTGAAGGCCCGCGCGACGAGGCCGCGGATGCGATCGTGCAGCGGCGGGTCGAGCTCGATGATGTACGGCATCTCCGGGTACCCGTCGGCGAGCACCTCGAGCACCTCCGCCGGAAGCGCCGCCGACGACGACTTGAGCGCGCCCGTCGACGAGAAGGTCCGGTGGTCCTTGAGCACGGTAAGGACGTCGTCGTGACGAGTGACGACCCAGAGGTCGAGCGCCGGCGCGTGGAAGACGGGCTGCTCGCGCCGCGCCAGGGCGAGCACGTCGAAGGGGTTCTCGCGCTGCTCCGGCGTCGTCGGGTCGAAGGGGATCGCGGCGCCGGTGCCCACGCGGTCAGTCAACACGGTCCGACGCGCAGAACGGCGTCAGAAGGACCAGAACAGCGGCACGAGCCCGACCGCGACGGCTCCGAAGAGGGCGAGCAGCGGCAGGCCGAGCTTCCAGTAGTCGCCGAAGCGGTAGCCGCCCGGGCCCATCACCATCAGGTTCGCGGGGGTTGCGACCGGCGTGAGGAACGCCGCCGCGGACGCGACGCAGACACCCATCAGGAGCGGCTTCGGCGAGACGTCGAGCTCTGCCGCCGCGGAGACGGCGATCGGGATCACGATCAACGCGGTCGCCATGTTCGAGATCAGCTGGCCGAGCGCGAAGGTCAGGATGACGAGCCCGAGGAGGAGCGCGTGAGGGCCGGAGTCGCCGACGATGTCGACGAGCCCCTCGGCGAGCGTGCTGGCCGCACCGGTCGACACCATCGCCGTCGAGAGCGGGATCATCCCGGCGACGAGGACCACCGTCGTCCAGGCGATCCCGCGGTACGCCTGCTCCACCGTGAGCACGCGCGAGAGGACGATCCCACCGGCCGCGAGCAACCCGGCCACCGCCGGGGGCACGAGACCCGCCACGAGGAGGATCACCATCCCGGCGACGATCACCAGCACCTGCGGCGCGCCGGGCCCGAGCGGCACTGCCTGGCGGCGCACGAGCGCGGGGTCGTCGACCACGAGGACGTCGGGATCGTCGAGGTGGTACTCGAGGTGGTGCCACGCGCCCTGGAGCACGAGGACGTCGCCGACCGCAACCTCCGTCTCTCCGGGCAGGTCCTCGCCCCTGCGCTGGATCGCGAGGACGACGAGATCTCCGCTCTCGGTCGTCATTCCGGGAAACATCGTCGAGCCGACCAGCCCCGAGCGGGGCGGGATCACGACCTCGGCGACGCCCGAGCCGCGGCTGACGAGCTCCTGCGGATCGTGCGTGAGCGCGTACTCGTCCACGAGCGTGTGCGCGAGCCCGCCCAGGTCGCGTCCCATCGCGCGCGCCGTGCGGCTCGGCAGGAGCCGGTCGCCGACGAGCACGATGATCGCGGTCGTCCCGACGAGGAGCGGCAGGCCGACGAGCGCGAACGAGAAGAAGCCGAACCGGCCAACCCCGGCCTCGTCGGCGTACTCCGAGACGATGACGTTGACCGGGGACCCGGTGAGCGCGAGAAGCGAGCCCGCGTGCGCGCCGAACGCGAGCGGCATCAGGAGCTGTGAGGGCGACAGGCGCATTCGGACCGCCGTCACGGCGATCACCGGCAACAGCGCGGCGACCGACCCGTTGACGCTGATCAGCGCCGTGAGCCCGGCGACCGTGCCCAGCATCAGCACCATCAGCTTGGTCTGCGAGGCGCCGGCACCGGCGATCAGCTGCTGGCCGGCCCAGGCGGTGATGCCCGTCGAGTCGAGCGCCTCGCTGACGATGAACAGCGACGCGATGAAGATGACGGTGGGGTCGCCGAAGCCGGCGAGCGACTGGTCGAGCGTGAGGACATCCGTGGCCCACAACGAGAGCGCGACACCGAACGCCACCACGCCGACGGGCAGACGGTCCCAGACGAACACGGCGACGGTGATCCCGACGATGAGGAAGGTGATCGTCTCGTCGCTCATGCCGCTCCGCGCCGCGCCGTGGCCCGCGACGCCTTCCGGGCGCGGCGGCCCACGCTCAGGGTGCGTAACGCAGGATCGCCGCCACCGGCCCGCCGCCGGGGACCTCGTCCCGCCGCACGGCCAGGACACGGCCGCCGGTGAGCCACACGCGGCGCGCGATCTCGTCGACCACGCCGTAGGCGACGGCGTCGTCCTCGTCGGCGAACGTGACGGCGCCGGTCTCGTCGTCGACCTGGCCGGGGACGACATCGTCGATGTCGACCAGCACGGTGTCGACCGCCCCGATGGTCGCCGCCCGCGCCACGTCGACGACGTCGGCTGCAGCCCGCCCCTGCGAGCCCCGCTGGCCGTACAGCTCGCGGACCTCCCGCAGCTCGGCTGCATTGAGCTCGTCCAGCACTCGCCGTGCGCGCTCGACGAGGTCGGCGTCTGCGATCGACTCGGGGTTGCCCGTGATCCCGAGGGCGGCCAGGCGCGGGTAGGTGTTGAGCGAGCGGTAGATCGAGTCGATCGGCTCGGCCGCGGCCAGGATCAGCGGCACGTCGCTGCCGCGAAGCACGGGCCGTAGCGCCTGGTCGACCTGGCGCGCGTACTGGCGGAGGCGCACCTTCTGCCCCTCCGAGCCCTGCAACGCACCGCGCGGCGCGCGGTCGGCGATCGACGACATCCCGACGGCGCTAGCGGCGTCACTCGGGAGGTCGGGGACGTTCACCTCGTACGGAGGCGCGTCGGGGAGGGCTTCGATCAGCCGGACGGAGCCCTGCGCGAGCGCGAGCACGTAGGCGACCTGGGGGAAGCTCACGGCGCGGAGCAGCGGCTTCAGATGGAAGCGGTCGGAGACCGCGGCCATCGCCGTGAGCCGGTTGGGGAGCCGGAAGGTCGTGAAGCTGTCGGGGGTCGCGAAGACGGCGAGGCTCCGCGCCTGGAAGCGCCAGAACGCGTCGTCCTCGGCGAGCGCCTCGGCCGCACCGATCACCGCGTCGACGTCCCGCTTCGCCTCGCCCGCCTCCTCCAGCTGGCCGCGAGCCTCGGCGGCGAGGTTGCGCAACTCGATCCGCTCGGCCTGGCCGGAAGAGGCCGGGTCGGTGGGCAGGTACAGCGCCACGCTGGCCGGGTGGCGGCTTGTCAGCAGTCGGTCGATCTCGGCCCTCGTGGGGATGTCGGTGTGGAGGTTCACGTCCTATTCCAGCGCCGCGGCGATGCCGAGCATGACGAGGGAGGCAACGAGCAGTATCCCCATCAGCGGCAGCATGAACCGGATCCACTTGTCGTAGCGGACGCCCGCGAGCGCGATCCCGGCCATCACGACGGCGCTCGTCGGGGTGATGAACCGCGCGACGCCGGCGCCCCAGCTCCAGGCGGTGACGACGAGCGGCCGCGAGACGTCCGCGAAGTCGCCGAGGGGCGCGAGCAGGGGCATGGCCAGAGTGGCGTGGCCGGACGAGGACGGGATGATGAACGCGATCCCGGTGTTGATGATCGCGACGAGCCCGATGAACACGACGGAGTCCGTGCCGCTGACGGCGTCCTCCATCCAGCTCAGGATCGTGTCGATCGTCTGGGTGTTGTTGAGGATCACGGTCACGCCGCGGGCGAGCACGACCGCGACGCCGGCGCCGATGAAGTCGCCGAAGCCGCGACCGATGTAGCCCGTGATCTGCTTCTCGCTGAACTTGGCGACGAGCCCGACGACCACCGTCGCGACGAGGAACAACGCGATCAGCTCGGGGAACCACCAGCCGAGGTTCCACCAGGGGTCGTTGGGGAGCACCTCGTGCGTGTACGGATCGACCTTCTCCTCGAGGTGGAAGATCGAGTCCCAGGGGACGACCGAGAACACGAGGAGCAGGAACGTGAACGCGGTGATCCCGAGCACGATCTTCTGCCGCCCGGTGAGCACGAGGTGCGAGGCCGACTCCTCCTTCTTGACGAGCTCCTCGTCCTCGGGGAGGAAGCCGACCAGCGAACGGTCGGGGTTGGCCTTCGCGCGCTCCGCGTAGCGGACGACGTAGGCGATCGTGAGCGCGGTCAGCACGACCCAGCCGATCCAGCGGAGCGCGATGCCGTCACCGATGCCCGTGTTCGCGAACCCGCTCGCGACGCCGATCGAGAACGGGTTCACCGTCGACGCCATCGCGCCGACGGTGGCGCTCGCAATGATCATCCCCGCGACGGCCATGCGGTCGTACCCGAGCGCGAGCAGGAGCGGGATCAGCAGCGCATAGAAGCCGAGCGTCTCGTCCGCCCAGCCCATCGTCGTCCCGAGCAGCGAGAAGAGCGTCATCACGGCCACGATCACGAGCCACGGGCGCCCTCGCATCCCGTGCGCGAGCCTGCCGATCGCGACGTCGAGCGCCCCGGTGGCGAGCACCATCGTCATGAACGCGCCGATCGCGAGCACGAAGGCGAACACGCCGACGGCGCCGAACAGCGAGCCCACGCCGAACGGGCGCACGACACCCGTCTCCGGGTTCTGGAGGCCGTAGAGGCCGTTGACCGGCGCGAGGAAGAAGTCGCCGACCCGGTCGCCGAAGTCCTGCGGCGAGTCGATCCGCTGGAACGACCCGGGCTGCGGCACGCCGTTCTCGTCGTGCTGGTACGTCCCGGACGGGATCAGGAACGCGGCGAGCCAGACGAGGAACGTGACGATGACGAGCACCGTCATCGTGCTCGGGAACTGGAACCCCTGCTTCTCCTCGGGCTCCGGCGCGGGTGCGGTGTCGTCCGTGTCGCTCATCGCGTTCTTCTCATTCGATCTGCGAGCTCCTGGAAGAACAGGGTCTCCGCGAGCACGGCCTTCTCCCACTCGTCGACGAGCAGGCGCTCGTCCGGGCCGTGGATGTTGGCGAAGCTGTCCGTGGCGCCGAAGACGAACATCGTCGCCTCCGGCACCCCCTCGCTCATCGCCTTGACGAGGGGGATTGCGCCGCCTGTGGCGATCTCGACGGTGTCGGCGCCCCAGGCAGTGCTCATCGCCGCGATCATCGCGTCCCAGGCCGGGCCGCTCGACGCCGCCCGGTAGCCGTCGCCGATCGCGCCTGCCGTGACCTGGAGCGGAACGCCGAACGGGCGCTCGGCCTCGAGGTGGCGCATCACGATCGCCTGGGCCTCGGCGGCCGGCTGCTCCGGGTGGATCCGGACGTTCAGGACGGCTCGTGCGTGCGACTGGACCGACGCCGGCGCGCCGTCCACGGCCGGGCAGTCGATCCCGAGCACCGTGATGCCGGGCCCGCTCCAGATCTTCGAGCCGATCCCGCCCGTCCCGACGATCGGCATGCCCTCCTCGAGCCCGGCGAGCGCCCGGAACTCCTCGTCGGTATACGACTCGCCGCTCCATTCCTCACGGCGGAGGCCCTCGACGGCGACGTCGCCGTGCTCGTCCCAGAGCGACGCCAGCGCGCGGACGAGCACCACGAGCGCGTCGGGTGCGGCGCCCCCGTACTGGCCGGAGTGCTTGTTGCTCGCGAGCGTCCGCACCTCGACCGTGATCCGCGCGTCGCCGCGCAGGGAGACCGTCAGCGACGGCTGCCCCGCCCGGATCGAGCCGCCGTCGGCGACGAGGATCGCGTCCGCCCGAAACGGCTCGGGGTTCGCGCTCGGATAGCCCTCTTCGAGCGGGCTGCCGACCTCCTCCTGTCCCTCGATCAGCAGCTTGATCCCGACCGGGGGCTTCCCCTCCCACGCACGGAGCGCACCGACGTGGACGAGGATGTTCGACTTCGAGTCGGCCGCGCCACGCCCGTAGATCGCGCCGTCTCGCTCGGTCGCCTCGAAGGGCGGCGAGGTCCACAGCGACTCGTCGCCGGCGGGCACGACGTCGTAGTGCCCGTAGAGGAGCACGGTCGGAGCACCCGGCGGCGCGGGGATCTCGCCCGTGATCACCGGGGCCGTGCCCTCGAGCTCGAGCGAGCTGAAGCTCTCGACGCCGGCATCGCGCAGGAGCTCGACCACGGCCTGGTGCGCTTCGAGGAGCGCCGGGCGCGTGTGCTCGGGGTAGCCCCATTCGGACAGCGACGGGACGGCGACGAGCCGTGCCAGATCCTCCTTCAGGCGAGGCATCAACGCCGACACCGCCGTCGCGTGCGACGGACGTTCGCTCATGGTTGCCCTCCGGGGTGGGCTGTCGGGAATGGGGGAATTTCCGACGGTCGGCGACGATCATCCCCCAGTCACGTCGGCTCACGCAACCCCGAACGTGCGGGCCGACGACGAGCCTCGCGGGCATGACACGTTGACGCGGCGCCCCGCGCCTGTCAGCCTTGCGCGCGCATGTGTTGCTTCGCGCTCCTGGCGTTCGGCCTCGGTCCCCGGATCGCGCTCGCGCTCTGGTGGATCTTCGGCGATCGGGTCGACCTTGCATTCGACTCCTGGGTCGTCCCGTTCCTCGGCCTGCTCTTCCTGCCGTGGACGACGATCGCCTACGTGATCGTCTGGTCGCCGATCGGCGGCGTCGAGGGGGCGGAGTGGCTCCTCGTCGGCCTCGGCCTGATCCTCGACATCGCGAGCTACAGCGCGCGCGCCGCCCGCGGAAAGACGAGCTACTACTAGAGCCTGAGGGTTGGGTCCGGCGGCCGGGCTGTCGATACCCGAGACCATGAAGCCGAGAGGGATGAGCTGGACGGACTCGTCGTGGGTCTTCCTGCTCGTCGCGGTCCTCGTGCTGTTCGTGCGCGGGCTCGGCTGACCCGGAAAGCGCCGCCCCCGCCCGGCCGGTGCGTAGACTGCCGCGCGTGAGCGGGGTGCTCGTGGGCTTCGACGACTCGGCGGCGGCACGCCGTGCGCTCGACCGCGGCATCGCCGAGGCGCAGGCGCGGAAGGCCCGTCTGGTCGTCCTCTCCGTCTTCGAGGTGCCGCTCGACCCTCAGGTCGACCGGTTCTTCGGGACGCTCGACGACATCGCGGACTGGGAGGGCAAGCCGATCACACCGCCGCCGGAGCTCCTCGGCCTGCTCACCGAGGCGCGCGACGAGGTCGAGGGACATGGCCTGCAGGCGGAGTTCATGTGGGCGGCCGGCGAGCCGGGCAACGCGATCGTCGAGGCCGCGCGCGACGCGAAGGTCGACACGGTCGTCCTGGGCGAGCACCACCACAGCTTTCTCGCCGGCCTGTTCGGGTCGGACGTCGCGGCCGCCGTCGAGCGCGAGCTCGGCAGCGCCGTGATCGTCGCCTGACCCGCGATAGGGTCCTGCGCATGACGGTGCAGGAGTGGGTCGACGCGTATGCCCGGGCCTGGCGCGATCGGGATCCCGACGCGGCCGCGGCGCTCTTCACCGACGACTCCCTCTACCGCGCCCACCCGCTCCAGGAGCCACACCGCGGTGCGGAGGGTGTCCGCGCCTACTGGGCTGACGTCACGTCGACCCAGGATCGCGTCGACGTGCGGATGGGCCGCCCGGTCGAGTCGGAGGACGGCGGGCGGGCCGCGGTCGAGTTCTGGGTGAGGATGCTGAGCGGCGGCGCCGAGGTGACGCTCGTCGGGATCCTGTTCCTCCGGTTCGCCGACGACGGGCGGTGTGAGGACCTGCGCGAGGCGTGGTTGTTCGAGCCGGGCGATCACCCTCCGCACGACGGCTGGGGCACCTGAGCGTCGCGCCTCGTCGCCCCCAGCCGTCCGGCCTCGCACCCCGGAAGATCGATGTTCGAAAATCGGCGATACTGATCCGGTCGCGCCGGTTTCGCCGGCGCTCAGAGACCCGGAGGATCCCGTGATCGTCGACTTTCGCGTCCAGCCGCCGTTCCGCAGCTTCCTCGACATCTACTTCTACCGGCCCCGTCCGAGCTCCCCGGATCCGCTGACGGCCACGCAGTACGAGCGCGGCCGGGTCAACAGCCCCTCGTTCGACGCGCAGTCGGCCGAGCTCTTCGTCGAGGAGATGGACGAGCTCGGCGTGGACGTCGCGGTGATCATGGGCCAGCGGTGCGCGGCGGCCTGGGGCAGCGTCGACAACGCGCACATCGCGGAGCTCGCCGAGCGGTACCCCGGCAGGTTCGTCGGGTTCGCGGGGGTCGACGCGCACGACCCCGACGGGGTCGGCGAGATCCGACGCGCGATCGAGGAGCTCGGGTGCCGCGGGGTCTCGCTGCTGCCGGGCTGGAGCGAGCCGCCGCTCCACGACGACGATCCGCGCGTCTTCCCGCTGTACGAGGCGGCGCTCGAGCTCGGCGTCCCGGTCGTCGTCACGAGCAGCCACGTCATCGGCCCCGACATGAGCTTCGCGATGCCCGAGTACCTGCAACGCGTCGCGCTCGCGTACCCGGAGCTGACGCTGATCGTCGGCCATGCCTGCTGGCCGTGGACGGCGCAGGCCTGCGCGCTCGCGGCGCGCTGCCACAACGTCTACCTGATGCCCGAGTTCTACATGTACGTCGCCGGCATGCCCGGTGCCCGTGACTACGTCGACGCCGCGAACGGCTTTCTCTCGCATCGGATGCTCTACTCGTCCTGCTTCCCCACCCGCTCGCTCCATCAGGCGCTCGACGACTTCCGTGCGCTCCCGCTGAGCGAGGAGACGCGCGAACAGCTGCTGTGGCGGAACGCCGCGCGGCTGCTCGGGCTACCGGACGCTCCGAACTGATGTCCGCTCCCGAGGTTACGGACCTCGTCATCGCGGGCAGCGGCGCCGCGGGCTTCGCCGCCGCGATCACCGCGCGACGGGCGGGGCTCGACGTCCTGCTGCTCGAGAAGCAGCCCGAGCTGGGTGGGACGACTGCGCGCTCGGGGACGTGGATCTGGATCCCGAACAACCGGCTGATGCGCGACCGCGGGCTCGTCGACGCGCGCGACGACGCGCTCCGATACATGGCCCGCCTGGCCCGCCCCGAGCGGTACGACGCCGAGCATCCCACCCTCGGGCTCCCGGCGGACGAGCACGAGATGCTCGCGGCGTTCTACGACCACGGCGAGTCGGCGCTCGACGAGCTGACCGCGGCCGGTGCGCTCGACCCGGTCCTGCGCGCCGATGCGCCGGACTACTTCGCCGAGCTGCCCGAGAACAGGGCCCCGTACGGCCGGGTCGTCGTCTCGCGCGGCCGGGAGCGGCCGGATCAGCTCACCGGGCCGGAGCTCGTGGCCGATCTCACGGACACCACTCGCCGCCTGGGCGCGAGGATCGAGACCGGTGTCGCGGTGACCGGCGTGCTCGACTCGAACGGCCGCGTCGACGGCGTCGTCTGCGGAGAAAGGCGCATCGGCGCGCGCGCCGGCGTGGTGTTCGCGACCGGCGGGTTCGCCCAGAGCCAGGAGCTGATGACGCGTTTCGTGCCGGCGCCGCTCCGCGCGACGGGCGCAGCGGCGGGATCAGAGGGCGACTTCCTCCGGATCGCCATGGGGCTCGGTGCGCAGCTGCGGAACATGGGCGAGGCGTGGCTGGCGCCCATCCCGATCGAGCCCTACGCCGCCGACCCGGCGACGTTCACCACGAACATCTTCGCGCTCCGCGGCGACAGCATGGTGCTCGTCGACCGCAGCGGCCGGCGCGTGGCGAACGAGAAGCTTCCCTACCACGAGCTCGCATCGGTGTTCCTCCGCTGGGATCCGTCGACGGCGAGCTATCCGAATCTCCGTCTCTTCATGGTCTTCGACGAGGCCACAAGGCGGCTGTTCGCCGACGGCAAGAGCGGGAACCCGCTCCCGGTCGACGGCGAACGAGCGGAGCACGTCGTCAGGGGCGCGACGCTCGCCGAGCTGGGCTCTCGCCTGGCGGAGCGCCTGGCCGGGAGCGCGCCGGAGGTCGGCGCGGGCATCCGGCTGGCCACAGGGTTCTCCGAGTCCCTCGCGCGGACGATCGAGCGGTTCGACGCCGCGGCGGCGGCGGGGGTCGACGCGGACTTCTCGCGCGGCTCGTCCGCGATCGAGCTCTTCCGCAACGGGCCCGCCCGCGCCGGGAACGACGGAAACCCCGCGCTCTTCCCGTTCGCTCCGGAGGGGCCGTACTACGCGATCATCCTCGCCCCCGCGACGCTCGACACGAAGGGCGGCCCGGCGACCGACTCGTTCGGCCGTGTCCTCTCGGTCTCCGGCGAGCCGATCGCGGGCCTCTACGCAGCCGGCAACTGCGCCGGGTTCCCGTCCGGACGGGCCTACTGGGCCGGCGGGGCCACGATCGGGCTCGCGCTCACGTTCGGGTGGCGGGCCGCGCGTCACGCGGCGTCGCGGGTCGCGCGTCGCGGGGATCACGAGTAGGCCCAGCGACACCGGCTGCGTTGCTCGCGTGTGCGGGATGCCGTTTACTCCCGCGGATGGAGCACGACAGCGGTCCGGAGGTGCCCGGCGCGCGGCCGTTCGGCGGGTTCGGCGTCGACACGATCCTCGCGGGCGCCGTGCTCTTCGCCGGGGCGATCCTCTTTCTCTCGCTCGCCCCCTCGGCGTACTACGCCTACCTGGCGATCCACGTCCTCTCGGCCGTGATCTGGGTCGGCGGCGACGTGACGCTCACGGTGCTCGGGGTCGTCTTCGAGCGGCGCGGGGAGGGAGAGACGCTGGGTGCGCTCGGCAGGATGGGCGCCTGGATCGGAACCCGCGTCTACACGCCGACGCTCGTCGTCACGCTCGTCTTCGGCGTCATCCTCATGGAGAAGGGCAACTTCGACTGGGGCGAGTTCTGGGTGATCTTCGCGCTCGTCGGCTGGACGATCGCCGCGATCGTGGGCGTCGGCTTCGTCGGCCCGGAGCTCGGCCGCATCGACGAGGCCGCGCGCGCGCACGGCCCCGACTCGCCCGAGGTCGCGATGCGCGTGAAGCGGCTCTTCATGATCTTCCGCTTCGACACGGCGCTGCTCGTGCTGATCGTCGTCAACATGGCCGCCAAGCCGAGCTTCTAGAGGGTCGGCTCGGCGGCGTGGCTCGGCGCCCAGCCGATCGCGGGCGCGATCTCGCGCGCGATCGTCTCGAGCATCGCGGCGTTGTACTCGACGCCGAGCTGGCTGGGAACCGTGAGGAGAAGGGTGTCGGCGGCCTTCACGGCCGAGTCCTCGGCGAGCTCCTCGGCGATGCGGCCGGGCTCACCGGTGTAGCTCCGGCCGAAGCGGCTGATCGCGCCGTCGAGCCAGCCGACCTGGTCCTCGTTCGCGTCACCGCCGAAGAGCCGGCGGTCGAGGTCCGACGTGACGGGGATCACGCTGCGGCTGACCGAGACGCGCGGCTCACGAGCGTGGCCGGCCTTCGCCCAGGCCTCGCGGAACAGCTCGATCTGCTCGGCCTGGAGCCTGTCGAACGGGACCTGCGTGTCCTCGAGGAGGAGCGTGGAGCTCATCAGGTTCATCCCCTGCTCACCTGCCCAGACGGCCGTCTCGCGGGAGCCTGAGCCCCACCAGATCCGCTCGTCGAGCCCGGGGGACTGCGGCTGGACCGCCAGCCTGGCACCACCCGGGCGGCCGCCGACGTCTGCAGGGACGACGCCTGCCCCGGCGATCGCGGCGCGGAAGAGCGCCGTCTTGTCCCGTGCCTCGTCGGCGTCGACCGAGTAGCCGAAGGCCTCGGCGCCGCGCCAGGCTGGCTCGGGCGAGCCGCGGCTGACGCCGAGCTGGAGCCGGCCGCCCGCGAGCAGGTCTGCGGCCGCGGCGGTCTCGGCCATGTACAGCGGGTTCTCGTAGCGCATGTCGATCACGCCCGTGCCGATCTCGATCCGGCTCGTCATGACGCCGATCGCGGCGAGGAGCGGAAACGGCGAGGCGAGCTGGCGCGCGAAGTGGTGGACGCGGACGAAGGCGCCGTCGATTCCGATCTCCTCGGCGGCGACCGCGAGCTCCACCGTCTGCCGGAGGGCGTCGCCCGCCGTGTGCGTCAGCCCGCCGCCCGGGTGCCAGGCACCGAACGAGAGGAAGCCGATCTTCTTGCGAGCAGCCATCGTCTGTCTCATTCCAACACGACCGCCGGCTCCGGTATTCCGACGGCGCCTGTCAGCCGTACGCCCAGGGTGTGGAGAGCCGCACGCGCGTGGGCCGTCGCCGCCAGCACTCTCGAGAGAGAGCGAGCGAACCGGAGGAATGATGGACACCAGAACAGCGCAGGACGTCGTAGCCGAGCTCCGCGCCACGCTGGACGGCGCCGTGGTCACACCCGAGGACAGCGCCTACGAGGATGCCCGTAGGGTCTTCTACCGCAGCTTCGACCGACGGCCGGCTGCGGTCGTCAAGCCGACCGACGCGCGGGAGGTCTCGCGGGTCGTGTCGCTGGCACGCGTCGCCGGTGCCGAGCTGGCCGTCCGTAGCGGAGGCCACAGCCTGGCGGGGCACGGCGTCTCGGACGGCGGGATCGTGCTCGACCTCTCGGAGCTGAGGATGCTCGACCTCGACCTCGAGCACCACACCGCCTGGGCGGAGACCGGTCTCACCGCCGGCCGGTACACCGACGCCGCGGGGTGGCACGGCCTCGCGACCGGGTTCGGAGACACGGGCTCGGTCGGGATCGGCGGGCTCACGCTCGGAGGCGGCGCGGGGTTCCTCGTCCGCAAGCACGGCCTCACGATCGACCAGCTGCTCGCGGCCGAGGTCGTCACCGCCGACAGCCAGCTGCTCCACGTGGACGAGGAGACCCACCCGGACCTCTTCTGGGCGATCCGAGGCGGCGGCGGGAACTTCGGGGTCGCGACGCGGTTCCGGTTCCGGCTCCACCAGCTCACGGGCATCCTCGGCGGCCTGCTTGTCCTCCCCGGGGAACCGGACGTCATCGCATCGTTCGTGGCGGCCGCCGAGGCTGCTCCCGAAGAGCTCTCGGCAATCGCGAACATCATGGTCGCCCCGCCGATGCCGTTCCTGCCCGCGGAGGCGCACGGGAAAGTCGTCGTGATGGCCCTCGTGTGCTGGGCAGGCGAGGTCGAGGAGGGCGAGCGCGCGCTGGCGCCGTTCCGGGCGCTCGGGCCGCTGGCCGACCTCCTGAGGCCGATGGCGTACCCCGAGATCTACGCCCTGTTCGGGGAAGGGCCGGGGCCGGCGCTCCCGGCGCAGGAGGCAACACGCTCGTTCTTCGTCGACTCCCTGGACAGCCAGGCTGCCGAGGCCATCGTCGACCACCTGCATGCCTCGACCGCGAGCATGACGGTCGCGCAGCTTCGCGTGCTGGGTGGGGCGATGGCCCGCGTCTCGCAGGAGGCGACGGCGTTCGCGCATCGCGACCGAGGCGCCATGGTCGCCCTCGGCACGCTGTTCGAGCACGCCGACGACCGCCCCGCGCACGAGGCGTGGTTGAGGAGCCTGGCGGCGGCGATGAGGGACGGCGCCCCGGGTGTCTACGTCAACTTCCTCGGCGACGAGGGCGAGGCGCGCGTCCACGAGGCGTACCCGGGGCAGACCTGGGATCGGCTGGTCGAGGTCAAGCGTCGCTACGACCCGACGAACTTCTTCCGGCTCAACCAGAACGTCGATCCTGGCGTGAGCTCCGCACGGGTGGCGGCCTGACGGAGCATTAAGACTCCGAGAAGTCGGAGCGCGAGGGCCGCCCGTGGTACGAGGGCGCATGCTTCTGTTCCTCGCGTGACGAGTGCCGCGATCCCGGACGGAGGAGACATGTTCGACGGCGCGACCCCCGGCAAGGGGTCGCGTCGCCGCGTCGGCGCCCGCTGGGCGTGGCTTGCGGGGGGCGACGACTTCGTCCTCCGCCAGGTGCCGAGCGAGGCGAGCTTCTTCAACGGGCTCGGCATGTGGGTCGCAGGGATGGCGGTCGTCAGCGGCTTCGGGATGACCGTCGCCGCCAGCCAGTGGTGGAGCACGTCGATCACGAACGTCCTTTGGGTCCTGCCGGTCTGGGCGGTTCTCTACTGCCTGATCGAGCGCCTCGTGCTGAAGAGCTTCGGCACGAGCTGGGCCTGGAACCTCGTGCTCACGATCCCGCGCCTCCTCCTCTCCCTGGCGATCGCGCTCGTGATCGGGCTGCCGATGGCGCAGGTGATCTACAGCGGGTCGATCAACGACGAGCTCAGCAAGACGACGACGGCGCGGATCCACGAGGCGACGAACCAGATCACGCGCACGTACGGCGCGAAGATCGCCGCCGCGCAGAAGGAGATCGCGGCGGCGCAGGCCAGGGAGACGCGCCTCCAGCAGCAGGTCACGAACAGCCGCTTCCTCGCCGACTGCGAGGCCGGGCTCCAGACTTGCTCGCAGACGCACAAGCTCGGCCGCGGGCCCTACTACAGGCGCGACACGCGCCGGGCGGCCGCCGCCGCAGCGGAGCTCGAGCGCGCCCGTCCCGAGATCGCCGCGACGATCGCCGCGAACCGTCAGAAGATCGCGGTCTGGCGGGCAGCCGAGCGCGGCCAGATCGCGACCCGGGTCGCCACGATCAAGGCGAATCGTGACTTCCTCGCCCGTCAGGCGGCGCTCGACCGCGTCCAGAAGGCGAGCCCGGCCGTCACCAAGTACGTCCAGTTCTTCCTGGCGTTCCTGATCGCCATCGACCTGGTCGCGCTCATGCTCAAGCTCACGCATCTCTTCAGCACGGGCGGCGCATACGAGCGCGCCGCGGCCGCGCTCCGGGCGAACGACCTCGTGGACGTGCACCGCCTCCAGCAACGCGCCAACGTGCTCACCAACCGCATCACACTCCAGGCTCGAGCCCAGCAGGAAGCCGACGAGCTGAGGATTGGAGGCGACGTCTCACGCGAGCCCGATGTCGAAAGCGACGAGCTCCGGCTGGACGAGCGCCAGGGCCGCCGCCCGGCGCTCGGCGGCCCGGCGACCGCCACGCCGCTCGGCGACTGACCGCTCTGTAGCCCGATTACCATCGCCACCCGTGGCCGAGGGCGTCGTCATCCGTCCCGAGCGTGAGGCGGACCATCCCGTGATCGCCGAGGTGGTCCGCGCGGCATTCGACGGACATCCCGACGAGGTCGCGTCCTTCGTCGAGCGCATTCGGGCCTCGGAGCAGTTCGTTCCGGAGCTGGCGTTGGTCGCCGAGGACTCCTCCGGTGTGGTTGCTCACGTGATGCTGAGCTGGGTCGGCGTCGAGGGGGGCTCCCGTACGAGGATCCTCAATCTCACGCCGATGTCGGTTCGGCCCGATCGCCAGCGCATCGGTGTGGGGGCACGGCTGATCCGCGACGCGCTCGGCCGCGCCGAAGAAGCAGGCGAGCCTGCCGTGATGGTCGAGGGCATCGCCGCGTACTACCCTCGCTTCGGCTTCGAGCGGGCGAGCGCGCTCGGCTTCGTCTCCCCGCATCCGAAGATCCCCGACGAGGCTTTCATGGTCAAGCGGCTCCCGGGCTACAGCCCCGACCTCGCCGGCCGGATCGTCTATCCGCCCGCGTTCGACGCTCTCGGGTACGAGCGACCGGTCTGAGACATCGGGGCCGTTCAGGGCAGTGGACACTGGCACATTCGACCGTGGTGTCGCTAGCCGGGCCGAACTCGCGAACGGATGCGTCGTCGGGTCAGCCGGTCACGTGTGCCGGCGACGAAGTTACGAGACGTGGGGTCGCGACAAAGCCCGTCACGGCCACCCACACTGGCAGGAGCCAGAAGAGGATGATTCCGTAGCCTCCATCCGGCGCGAAGAAACCGTTCCGAGTAAGAGCAGCTCCGCCAGCGAGGAATATCGCAGCAGTTGCCAGCGATCCCCACCGGTACCAAGGCCGCGTCAGTCCCGGTCGTACAGCGAACGCAACCGACCCGATCAGCAGCGCGACGGGGAAGTACACGAAGGTTTCCGAGACGAACCTGATCTCCCAGAGCGACTTCGCGGTCTCGGGCGTTGCGTCCGTGGCAGCCCCGAAGGCCAGTGCGGCCGTGAGGAACACATACGTCGTGTATGCCGTCAGCGTCAGTATGAGCCCGAGACGAGCGAGCCTTCCGGCGATGCTGCTCTCCGGCATGACGTCTTCGGCGACTGTCGCGAAGAGAAGCGCGAGCAAGAAGAGGCGGCTGACCGCGATCTCGGCGCTGGCGTCTTCGCCGCGTTCGGCGATCTTCATACGGCCGCGCTTCTTTTCGAGCTTCCTGCGGTCGGCTTCGTCCTGCTGCTCGCGTGGTGTATCCACTTTGGACGAATCGTCTCCTGGCTCGGAGTAGTCGTCGGCCTCGGGTGTGTGCTCGCGGCCGGGGCAGCGATGAGCCGTGACTTCGATCAAGTGCACCGAGCAGGAGGGCCGTTCGGATTCGCTGTCGTCCTCTGGTTCATCGGTCTTCCGATCTGGCTCGTAGTGACTTCGATCGTCCTGCTGCGTCGCGGCGACCAACTAGCCTCGTCCGCCGCTCAGTAAAGCGCCCGCAGGGACGTCTCAAGCGACATTCCCGCACACTCGCGCAGGCTGTGGTTATCGGCCTTGGCGATCACCGCAACCGGCTGTACGGTCAACGGCGTGAACGCAGAACACATCGTTGTGCGTGAGCCGACCGACGTCATGCTCGTGCGAGTCGCAGACGAGCTGTCGGAGATCCAGCGGGCGTGGGCATCGTTCGAAGCTGCGGTCGGTCTCCGCGGACGCAAGTTCTACGGGGCGTTCGACCCGACTACGGCCAGCTACAGCGTCTGCGCTGTACTTCGACCGGGAGATGAACCGTCCGATTTTGGCGCGGAGCGTGGGACGCTCCCCGGCGGGCGTTACGCGTGTGTCCGTCTCCACGGCGAGCCTCCCGGTGTGTACGCGAAGATCGGGCCGACTGCCGAGCGCCTGGCGCAGCGCGCCGACGCCGATCACACACGCCCGACCTTGGAGTACTACCGCCGTCACGATCTCATCGACGTCCTCGTGCCGGTCGTCTGACCGGAGTTCGCCGAGGACTCGCTCAGGGGACATTCCCGAACACTGGCGCAGGGCATGCTGCTCGATCCTGGACGCGTTAGCGTCCGAGACGAGATGGTTGAGCGGGGTACAGCTCCGGGGCCTGAGTGGCTGGAGGCGCAAGGCGATGTCGCCGAATTGCCTGGGACGCGCGTTCTGCTTCGACGGTGGTTCGAACGGGACCTCGAGCCGTTTGCTGAGTTGAACGCCGATCCGCGCGTGATGGAGTATTTCCCGTCGCCGCTGACCCGAGCACAGTCAGACGGATTCGTGCGCGAGCGGATCCTGCCACTGTTCGCTAAACGCGGCTTCGGATCGTGGGCCGTCGAGGTACCCGGAGTCGCGCCGTTTATCGGATACGTCGGGTTCTTGGAGCACACCTTCGATGCCCCTTTCACGCCGTGCATCGAGATCGGCTGGCGGCTCGCCCGCGCGGCCTGGGGTAACGGGTATGCGACCGAAGCCGCACGGATCGCAGTCGCCTTCGGCTTCGACCACGGAAAACTCGACGAGATCGTATCGTTCACCGTTCCTGCGAACGCCCGCTCGATCGCGGTCATGGAGCGTCTCGGAATGACGTACGCCGGTGAGTTCAACCACCCCCTGCTCCCGGCTGGACACCCGCTCTCGCGGCACGTGCTCTATCGACTCGGTCCGCGACCGTAGCCTCCCGGCTCAGGGGACATTCCCGAACACTGGCGCAAGCGACCGCGTGATCGAATGACCGGCGATGGACGCAATGCCACCGCACCCAAGCGAGGCTGCGTTCGTCATCGCCACCGACGCGCAAGGACTCGACGTTCGACATCGCAAGGCGTTGTACAACTCGATCGCACTGCCGCGGCGTGGCTCGCTTTCCAGTCCGGGTGCAAGCGGAGAAAGACGTCATCGCCGAGAACGTTTCGCACGGATGCAAACACCGGCGAACCGAGACGTCTTCGTCGCCGTCGCGGACGAACGCCCAGTCGGGTTTCGTCACCGTCGCGTCGAACACCTTCCACGAACGGATGGGTGTCATCGACATCATCGGCGTCGACCCGGCGTATCAACGGCGCGGTATCAGCTCACGGCTCACTAAGGTTGCCATCGACCACATGCGGCGTGAGGGGATGGACATCGCGGTGGTCGAGACCGGCGGCGACCCCGGCCACGCACCTGCGCGAGCGGCTTACGAAGAGGCGGGATTCACACTCCTGCCAATCAGGCGGTACTTCTGACTCCTCAGCTGACGATCGTTTCGGGGGACATTCGCGAACGCTCGCCCAGCAGCGACCGACCGCGGCGCTCGATCTGTTACGTGAACACGTTCACGGCTCGTGCGATGACGAGCCCGAGGATGCCTAGCGAGACGATCGCCTGAATCGCCATCGCGATCTTCGCCCAGGGGGCGAGTGGCATGGCGTCGGTCGGGCTGAACGCAGTTGCGTTGGTGAAGCCCAGGTACAGGTAGTCGATGAAGCGCGGTCGCCAGTCGGGCGACCCCACGCCTGGGTTGAGTTGCTGGGGGAACGCGAAGCCGTGGGCGGCTGGAAGGCTGTGGGCGCGCGCTGCGGCGCCACCGCCGTCGAGCTCCCAGTAGAGAAGCGCGAACGCGATGTTGTTCGACGCCCAGACGATCGTTCCCGCCTGGAGCAGCTCGCTCGCCGAGTTCGTCACCGCGCCGCCATGGATGAGGTCGTCGACCAACTGCCCGGTCGCCCACAGCGCGCCGAGCACGAGCACCGCCACGAGGACGATCGAGAGCGCCCGCAGCCCGCGCGAGCGGCGGTTGATCTTGCCAGGGTCGCCCGCGATCACGGCCACCAGCAACACCCCTTCGACGAGCGGGAGCAGCCATTGCGGCCCCAACCGCTCGGCGTCCGGCAGCAGAATCGACAGGATGATCGCTGCGAGCACGGCGCCGACCATGGGCCAGCGGGACTCGCCGACGACGTCGTCTTCTGTGTCAACGCCGGCGGCCGTCGACGTATCCGTCCCCCGATCAGGCCCGGGCGTCACCCCGGGACGCATCCTACGAACTCCCCAGAGGGTTGCCGGCGACGGGAGCTCAGGATGGAGGCAGCGGCAGCGCTGACAGTTGCACGAGCGACAGCACGAGCAGGGCGATACCCAGACCGATCAGGCCGTAGCGGACGCCCCGGTATGGGAAGTGTGTCGAGATGCCCACCAAGAAGAGGATGCTGGCCAGGACGACCGTGAGCCGGACGTACTTGTCGGCGGTCGAGCCATCCGTTTCACCGTCGCGAAAGGCTGCTTTGGCTCGCTCATCGAGGGTCCGAGCCTCGGTCGCACCAGGCCGCTTGTACTGCGGCATGTACGTGGGGCCCCGCGGTGCTTCGCGGTTCGTGTCCGGCTTCGTCGCCCGCCAGGCGTCGAAGGCGACCTTGAAGTCGGGACGGAACCGTCGTTCCGCCAGCCGCATCGCCGGCTTGTTGCCCGCGATGTAGGCGGAGAACCAGGCCTCGAAGGCGGACGAGTCGTAGCTGCGCAGCTCGAACGCGTCGGCATCCGCCCGGCTGCCCTCGATCCGAAGGCTCGACGCCGTGGCGAGCTCGACACGCGACTCGGTTGCCCACTTTGAGGCCGCGTAGCCCGACCACGCCGCTAGCAGCGCCACGACCGAGAGGAGGACGGCCTCGGTGATGGAGATGAGCTGGTCGCGTCGCTCGTGCGGGTCGGCGTGCTTCGCGTGCGCGCTGATCTCTTTCCCAACCTCGCTCGCCGAAAGCCCCTCCGGCATCGAGGGAGCCTAACGCCGTGGTCAATCTCCAGTCGAGCGACATTCGAGCACACCGCGGGGTGTTCGGGGATGTCCCTTGATGAACCGTTCGTTGCCGCTGAACGGTTCTGTTAGCTGCGCGCTGGTTGTTCGCGGACCCCGGGCCCGTCTGCAAGCTGGAGTCCCAACGTGAGTACTTGCCGACCATGGTCACCATCCGGCAACCACTTGTTGACACCCAGCGGAGTACCCTTTTATAGCGATATGAACGAGTCCTCGCTCGGGAGAGAGCCCGGAGCCTGACCTCTCTGGTGACGACGACGCTGGAAACCCAAATGTCGGTCGGCGCGCACACAGCCCCTGCGCGCGTGACAGGCGGGAGGGCGTGCCTGCTTGGTGTAATTGCGGCGTGCGACAGCTCGCTCGAGCGTCTCAACGGGAGCGAGAACCCCGCTCTCGTTGTGCGTGCGGCCGCCATACGGGTGGCGCGAGCCCGGGCTCAGAAACGCCTCGCCGAGATTCGGCAGGCACTACCTGCCGACGCGCGACACCCACCTCCACCGGGAGGGCTGTGAAATGGGCGTCGACCCGCGCTCACCTAGCGAGCCTTTGCCCGCATGAGCCAGAAGCCCAGCTACGAGTTCGTCGCGATTCCCATCGTTCTGGGAATCATCGGTGTAGTAGCGCTCGTGTTGTTCGCGGCGACGGAGGGGCCGTGGGCTTGATCTTGCTCGGCGTCGGCTTGCTGATCGTCCTCGCACTCGTCATCCGACTGGTGTCGAAGAAGTACCCGCACATGTGGGACGAAGCACCCGCCGACAAGACGGTCTCGCAAGATCGAAACGACTCCTCGAGGACATGAAGGCTGCTCCAGGCAAATCAGAGGTCGCTGATGCCCGGCCTACTCTGGTGCGCGCTCGTAGCTGACTCGATGGCGCAGATTGCCCTTGTCAGCTGGGTCGAACCAGATCGAAATCAGCACCGCGCCACGCGTCGCGGGGGACTCCACTGACTCCGCATATTCGAGCGCAGCAGCGTTGCCCCGATCCGCGATCGCCGCGAGAGCGTCAGCGTTGGCTGACTGTTCGGCCACGACACGGGCCCTTTCCCAACACCGAACCTCGGCGTGGAGCTCCTCGCCATCCTCGCGCCGGATCCGGTAGTCCACCGCCCAGCCATTCTGCGAAGGCGCGGTGAGGTCGTGGGTTTCGACCACCTCGGCCATAGGCGCCACGGTACCCAAGATCTGACGTTGGCTTTTTTGGCAAGCCGATGCTGACAGATCGTCACGACTGAGGTGCCGGCGATGCCATCGCGAAGGTGATGTCGCGGGCATGTCGGAAGGCCGACGTGGGGGATGCCGTCCGCGACGAGCAGTCCGAAGCACCCGGCATCGGGCGAGCCGCCGACACCCTCTTCGAAGAAGAACCGGTAGAGGATCAGCTGGCTGCCCGTCGAGCAGCTCGGGTTAAGCCGGACCGCGCCTTCGATGCAACGCGGCCCGGCTGTAGGTCTGACTAGACGCCGACCAGCGTGCCGGCTTCGACCTCGTCGAAGTAGGAGATCTGAACAGAGTCGGCATCCACGCCCGCCTGGCTCATTGCTTCCTTCAACTCAGGGATGGCGAAGAAAGCCTTCGCGGCCTCGGGTGAGTCGAATGTGTGAGTGACGATGACGTCGTTGGGATTCTCGATCGAGCGCAGCACCTGGTGACCGAGTACGCCGTGCTCGGTTTGGATCGGGGCGAAGCCGTCGTAGATCTTCTTCCAAGCGTCGAAGTCGGCAACGCGGTGGCGGACCAGAGAAATGGTGTTCGTCATAGTGCCCCCTTCCGGGGCGGGTGCCCTGCTGCGAAATAACGGGCTTCAGGAGAAGCGCGCAACGAAGGCGACGATCAACAGTCTACTCCTCCGCAGTCGACGGAGTTTAACTATAGGCGACAGTCCCGCTCCGTCAAGGGACATTCCCGCACGCTGGCCCAGGCGACCGGGTTATCGCCGGTCGAGGATGTGGCACTCGCCTGTTTGGTCGGGATCGCAGGAAGCGAGGCTTGGTAGCGCCGTCATCGACCACGTCGTACCATCCCGTCCCGATGGCAGCCCACGGCGACAAGTACGTCCTCAACGCGGGCAAGTCCGGCCACGCGCGGCTCAGAGTCATCAGCGAGAGCCATGACGATCACACACGCGCGCTGCTGCTCGGAGCGGGATTCGAGGCCGGCCATCGGTTCGTGCAGTTCGGCTGCGGCCTCGGCCACGTCACCCGCTGGGCGACCTCCATGGGCGCCGATGCGCTCGGCCTGGACCTCAGCGCAGTCGAGTGTTCTCGGCCCTCGACGCGAGCTTGCGCGCTCGGAACCGTCTGGCTTTGATCAGGTAGTGCGCCGCGCGGCCTGCGCATCCACTGGGGCTGGGTTCCGGCGGGCATCTTCGTCACCGTCGCGGGTGTTCTGCGGTGGGGCTGGATCGTCACGGTGTTGCTGGTGATCGGTGGAGTCGCCGTTGCCGCGTACGCGGAGTGGAACGGTCGCCGACGAAGGCGTCGCGCCCTCGAACCTTGATCTGACCCCGCCAGCAAACATCCCGCACGGGCGCCGTCACCTCGCCGACGGGTGAGAGAAACCGGCTGGGGCGTATCGTTTGTTACATGGTTGATGTGGTTTCGGTGGGGGTCGTCGGTGGCGGGATCGGCGGCCTCGCTGCTGCGCTCTCACTCCACCGGGCCGGGTTCGATGTACATGTGTACGAGCAGGCGGGTTCGGTCAGCGAGATCGGTGCGGGGATCCAGGTGAGCCCGAACGCGACCCGCGTCTTGCACGGGCTCGGGCTTGGCGACGATCTGGCAGCGATGGGTGTGCGGCCTCGTGCGCTTCACCAGCGGCGCTGGGACGACGGCCGCACGCTCCTGCGTACCCCGCTAGCAGACGAGGTTGTTCAGGCCTTCGGGTTTCCGCACTATCAGATGCATCGCGCCGACCTGCTGACCACCTTGCTCTGCGCACTCCCGTCGGAGCGCGTTCACGTCGGGTACCGGCTGGTGGGGCTGGCCGATCACGGCGACGCCGTCGAGGCGGACTTCGAGAACGGCAAGTCGGTCCTCGTCGACGCGCTTGTGGGTGCGGATGGCATCCACTCGACGGTCCAACGGATCCTGTTCGGTCCGCGGAGCGCGCATTTCACCGGCTGTGCGGCCTATCGCGGCCTCATCCGGGCCGAGCGCCTGAGCCATCTCGATCTCGAGGTCACGTGCGATGTGTGGATGGGTCCGGGTAGGCATTTCGTCCACTACTTCGTGCGCAACAAGCAGATGTTCAACTTCGTCACGGCCGTCGAGCAGGACAGCTGGACGGGCGAGTCATGGACCGACAAGGTCGACGTCGCGACCGCGCTTGCCGAGTTCGACGGATGGCACCCTCAGGTACGCGCCATCATCAGCGCTGTCGACGAGGTGTACATCTGGGCGCTTTTCGACCGCCCGCCGCTCGAACGATGGTCGGTTGGGCGCACGACGCTCCTCGGCGATGCCTGCCATCCGATGCTGCCGTTCATGGCCCAAGGCGCTGCACAAGCGATCGAGGACGGCGCAACGCTCACGGCTTGCCTCGCGGGCACCAGCCGCGCGGACATCCCGATGGCACTCCATCGCTACGAGCAGCTGCGGTTACCCCGCGCCTCACGTGTTCAAGCGGGGTCCGCTGCCAACAAGACGCGCTTCCACCTCCCGGACGGTCCCGAACAAGAGGAACGCGACGCACAGATGGCGACCGGATCAACGGACTTCTCGAAATCCGCGATCGCCTGGATCTACGAACACGACCCCACCAAGCTCGAGACGTAGGAACGGCGAGCGCACGCGGGACGTGCTGCGGTCGACGATCAAGATCTCCGTCGTCGGGCAACTTGGTACACGCTCGCGCAGGCCGGCGACCCGGCTCGAAGCGGTCCTTCCGTTCGGTTGACACGATGGGCTCAGGCGCTGAGAATCGCGTCGCGGACAACACCGGACGAGGGAGGCGGAGGTGGCCTGGAGTCTGACTGGCACCTATTTCGAGACCTGCTCGTGCGAGCTGATGTGTCCCTGCAACTTCTCGTTCGACCACGGCGCGACGTACGACTACTGCCGCGTCACGCTCGTCTTCGACGTCGCGACAGGCGAGGTCGAAGGAACAGACGTCGGTGGACGAACGGTGGTGATCATTGCGGATACGCCGAAGGTCATGACCGAGGGCAACTGGCGCCTCGGGATGTTCGTCGACGAGGGCGCAACCGACGAGCAGCTGGAGAAGCTGACAGCGGTCTTCGGTGGGCAGAAGGGCGGCCCGATGGCCGGGCTGGCCCCACTCGTCGGCGAGATGCTCGGCGTCGAGCGCGCGCCGATCGAAGTCGTCGAGGAGGGGCTGCGCCACAGCGTCCGAATAGGCGACGCGATCGACTTCGAAGTGGAAGACATCGTTCCCTTCGGCATCGAGACGGGAGAGCCCGCTCGTCTCGTCGGCGTGTTCCACCCGGCCGGCTCCGAGCTCACCGCGGCCGAGGCGACGCGTTCGCAGATCAACGCCTTCGGCATCGAGTACGACGGGAAGACGGGACTCTCTGCGCCGTTCGCGTGGGCCGCCTGAGCGGTTGATCGCCTCCGCGCACGATCCCACGGTCGATACCCGGAGCCTGTCGCCGGCGTTCGCGGCGGTGCGAAGTCGGCTCGCCCTGGTCGCTCTCCTGCTCCTACTTGCGGTCGTCGGTTGGTGGTGGAGCGTGCGCGAGATGCAAGGCATGGACGGCGGGCCATGGACGGGTCTCGGGACACTCGGCTGGTTCGTCGGGGTCTGGGTCGTGATGATGGCGGCGATGATGTTCCCGTCGGTCGCACCGACGGTTGCCCTCTACTCCGTCATGACGAAGCACCGATCACCGGGGGCGCCGCTCTTGTTCACGTCGGGCTACCTGCTCGCGTGGACGAGCATCGGAGTGCTCGCCTTCGTCATCGCGACCGAGGGCGGACGAGTCTCCGACGACCTCCTCGCCTGGGATCGTGGTGGTCGTTGGGTCGCCGGAGCGACGCTGATCGTCGCTGCGGTGTACGAGTTCACACCTCTCAAGGACGCCTGTCTAGGAAAGTGCCGCAGCCCGCTTGGCTTCCTGCTCGGTTCCTGGCGGCCGGGTCACCTCGGGGCCGTCCGGATGGGCGCGAGGCACGGCGCATGGTGCATCGGCTGCTGTTGGGCCTTGATGGCCTCGCTCTTCGCGCTCGGCGTCATGAGCGTCGTCTGGATGGCATTCGTCGCCGGCCTGATCGCGTTCGAAAAGCTCATTCCGTTCCGTCCACTCGCGACCTATGGAACCGCGGCCGTCCTGTTCGCACTCGGCGTGCTGGTGATCGTCGCGCCGGACATCATCCCGGCGCTCACGGTTCCCGGGAGCGGCTCGATGTCTCCGATGGACAACATGGGGGCCTAGCCGCTCAGGCGGGAAGCGTGAAGGACACGCTCGTCGCTCCACCCGAGCGCCGCTCGGCCCAGGCGTTCCAGGCGGTGAACCGTCGGTGCGAACGGCGCGGTAGACGTTCGTCCCGCGACTCGAAATGCGAACAGGGAGGACGACGATGTCGAAGCTCACGAGCGTCGCGATCGCCGCGCTGGCCGTCCTCGCGGTCTCGGGGACGGCCGCCCTCGCGGCGAATCAGGCGATGAGCCCGAGACTCGTCCGAACGATCATGGACAAAGAGCTCGGCGAAGTGCTGACGACCTCGCGGAAGCAGGCGATCTACATCTGGAAGAGCGAGCCGAAGGGGAAGATCCGCTGCACCGGCGCATGCGCAAAGGCGTGGCCACCCGTGCTCGTGAACAAGGGCGTCCTGGTTCCCATGCATTACGCCGGAATCAAGGGCGATTTCGGCACGATCCGCCGACCCGACGGCTCGCGTCAGCTCACCCTCGGCCGACGGGCGCTCTACACCTATGCCCACGAGAAGCCGGGCCAGGTGCTCTGCAACGACGTCGACAACTGGTTCGCGGTGCAGATCCGGGCTTGAGCGAGCGCCGCACACCTGATTGTCTATCCGGCCGACGCACGGGAGCGAGATGATTATCGAGGCAGTGCCCGCAGCGCTACGCACGACCGATCGTTGGGACTTCTCCGCCCTGCGCGCGTTGTACGTCAACTGCACGCTGAAGCGGTCGCCGGAGCGGTCTCACACCCAGGGGCTGATCGACCTCTCAAAGGCAATCATGGACGCAAACGGCGTCACCGTCGAAGAGGTCCGCGCCGTCGACCACGAGCTCGCGCCGGGCGTGTGGCCCGACATGCGCGAGCACGGCGCCGAACGCGACGACTGGCCGGCGTTGTACGAGCGCGTGCAGGCTGCCGACATCCTCGTGCTCTGCTCGCCAATCTGGCTCGGCGAGAAGTCATCCGTCTGCACACGCGTGATCGAAAGGTTGTACGGCAACTCGTCCCTTCTGAACGAGGAGGGGCAGTACGCCTACTACGGCAAAGTCGGTGGCTGCCTGATCACCGGCAACGAGGACGGTATCAAGCACTGCTCGATGAACGTCCTCTACTCGCTCCAGCACCTCGGCTACACGATCCCACCGCAGGCCGATGCGGGCTGGATCGGCGAGGCAGGCCCTGGCCCGTCCTACCTCGACGCCGGGTCCGGCGGGCCGCAGAACGACTTCACGAACCGCAACACGACGTTCATGACATGGAACCTCATGCACCTCGCACGCCTGCTGCGCGTGGCAGGCGGGATTCCCGCTCACGGCAACCAGCGCTCGCTGTGGGACGCCGGCTGCCGCTGGGATCTCCCCAACCCCGAGCACCGCTGATGACCGGCGGCCGCTCAACGGAAAGGAGCCACAAATGGCCCTAGCACGTGTCGTCTCCTTCGACGGAGTGAGCGCCGACCGCATGGCAGAGATGCGGCGCGACATGCAGGAGGAGGAGCAACCCGAAGGGCTGAACGCGACGGAGCTGATCGTGCTCCACGACCCCGACTCGGAGAGATCGCTGGTCATCCTCTTCTTCGAGAACGAGGACGACTACCGGCAGGGTGATGCCGTCCTCAGCGCGATGCCGGCGAGCGACACGCCGGGACGGCGCTCCGGAGTCGACAAGTATCAGGTCGCGCACCGAATGACGACCTGACAGCGCGTCGGAGCCGCCATTCGCCACCGAGTCGACGACGGGAAGGAGACCAAACCGTGGCAGGGGTAGAGACACGCAGCTTCGACACGCCTGACGAGACCCGAACACCGAGCAAGACGAAGGTCGAGCTTGTCCGGTTGGGCAGCGCCACTGCGGCCCGCATGACGCTCGATCCGGGGTGGACGTGGGCCGAGTGCATCAAGCCGATCGTCGGAACCGACAGCTGCCAGCTGCGGCACGTGGGCCTCGCCCAGTCCGGCGCGATGGCGATCGCCCACGAGGACGGAACCGAGCAGGAGATCCGTGCCGGCCAGGCGTACGTGATCGAGCCCGGTCACACCGCATGGGTCGTCGGAGACGAGCCGTTCGTCGGCTTCGAGTTCGAAGCGCCGACCGCCGAGGAGTTCGCAAAGGCCTGAGACGCGACTAACGAACAGCGACCCGGTCGTTGAACCTGCGGGGCCGAGTTGTCGTCGGCCCCGCGCAGTGCCGCCCACATCGTGACGAAGCGCCGCGGAGCTCGACGCTGCAGACTGAGCCCTGGTGAGCGACCGCCGGGTCACCGTCGTCGTCACGACCCGCAACCGGCGAGGGCTTCTCGAGCGCGCCCTGGCGAGCGTCGCTGCCCAGGTCGGCGTCGACGTGGAGCTCGTCGTCGTCGACGAGGCCTCGACGGACGACACGGCGTCGTATCTCGACTCGCAGGAGGCGCCCTCAGTCCGGGTGCTCCGCAACAACGTGCCTGTCGGGGTGGCCCGGGCGAGGAACCAGGGGCTGGAGGCGGCGTCCGCACCCTGGGTGGCGTTCCTCGACGACGACGACCTCTGGGCGCCGGAGCGGCTTTCGGCCCAGCTCGATGCGCTCGAGGGCGCGCCCGCCGCCGGGTGGGCGGTGAGCGGCGCGGTCGTCGTCGACGACGCACTCCGCGTGGTCGGGGCCCAGCGCCCCCCGCGGGAGGGCGTGATCCCCGCGGGGGTGCTGGCGTACAACTGCATCCCGGGCGGCGCGTCGGGCGTCCTGGCACGCACCGACCTCGTGCTGGACGCAGGCGGCTTCGATCCGGTCTTTCGGATCCTCGCCGACTGGGATCTGTGGACCCGCCTGGCGCTCACGTCATCGCTTGCCACGGTGTGGCGCCCGCACGTCGCGTACGTCTTCCACGGGGCGAACATGACAGCGCAGCCGCGCGGCTTCGACATCGAGCTCGAGCGGATTCGCGCGAAGCACGCCGCGGCGCGTGCCGAAGCCGGGGTCGAGCTGGACGTGGACGCCTGGGCACGCTGGTTCGCGGAGGTTGCCCGCAGGGGCGGGTCGCGCCTCGTGCCGGCAGCGACCTACGCCCGGCTCGCCGCCCGAAGACGCCGGCCGGTGCTCGCCCTGAAGGGGCTTTCGATGGCCGTGCGGCCCGGGTGGGTCGCGCGGCTGAACGCGTACCGGCAGAGGACGATGGATCCGGGCTGGCTGGAGGAGGCCGAACGGTGGCTCGAGGCGTCCCGCGCCCACCCGCCGCCCGGGGCCGACCGCCCCACTGACGAGCCCGCGGCGCCGACCTAGGATACGGACCGTCTCGACGATCGCTCGCCGACAGTACCCGGATACCTCAGCGCCCTTTGCCACGTCATATCCCGACCGCCACGGTCGTCGTCCTCGAACTCGACGAGCCGCTTCGGCCGCTCGCGGTCGATGCCCGCCACGACCGTGTCGTGCTCGTCGTCCGCCTGGGGCGTCGGGTCGTCGCCCAGGTCGAGCTGCAGACCGGCGGTGCGTCGACTGTCGACGTGCCGGGGGATCCGCTGCTGGAGCAGGTCGCCGAGGACGCCTGGCGGGCCGAGCTCGAGCGCCTGTTCCTCGCAGCCGTCGGAGCCGACCGTCACGTCGCGGCCGATCCGGCGGTCACGGTGGTCGTGTGCACACGCGACCGTCCCGACGACCTGCAGCGGTGCCTCGAAAGCATCGGCGACCTCGACCCCGCCCCTCACGAGGTGATCGTCGTGGACAGCGCCCCGACGAGCGCCGCGGCGCGCGGGGTCGCCGATCGCTTCGGCGCGTCCTATCTGCTCGAGCCGGCACCCGGGCAGTCGCGGGCCCGGAATCGCGGCATCGTGGAGGCCGGCGGGGACGTCGTCGCCTTCACCGACGACGACTGCGTCGTCGATCGCGCATGGCTCGCCGACCTCGGCACCGAGCTCGCCGACCCGCGGGTGGCGGCGGTCACGGGTATCGTCGCGCCCCTCGAGCTGCGCACGCCGTCCCAGTGGCTGTTCGAAGCACATGGTGGGCACCGGCGGGGGTTCAGGCGCTTGGTCGCCGACGGCGCCTACGTCAACGCGATCATGACGGTCGGTCGCCTCGGTGTGGGGGCAAACGTCGCGTTTCGCCGCAGCGTCTTCGAGCGCGTTGGCCTGTTCCGCGAGTGGCTCGGGCCCGGCACGCCGGCGCGGGCCGCGGACGACTACGACGTCTTCTGCAGGATCCTCGCGGCGGGAGACAGGATCGTCTACGACCCCGCCCGGCTCGTCTGGCATCGGCACAGGACCGGGCTGCCTGCCCTCCGTCGCACGCTGCGCGACTACGGCTGCTCGTCGTCGGCGCTCGCGACTCAGCGGATCCTTGGCGACGGCGACTTGGGCGCGCTACGGGTCTTCCAGTGGTGGTGGCTCGAGCACGTCCCCGGCGATGTCGGCGACATGCTCAGGCGCGCGGAGAAGCGTGTCCCGCTCCGAATGACGCTCGGCGAGCTGGCCGGCACGCTCGCGGGCCCTGCCGCGCTCGCCCGCTCGCGCTACAGCCGCAGGTCGATCCGACCCGTCGAGCTCCCCGTCGCCAGGCCACCCGACCGCGGCGCCGTGCGCGGACTGGAGGGCGCAAGCACGCCCATGTCGGTTGTCGTCGCTTCGGTCGGACGTGCCGCTTCGCTCGAGCGGCTCATGCGCGCGCTCGCCGCCCAAACCCACCCCGCGCCGAGCACGGAAGTGGTCGTCGTCCTGGACGGTGGCGGCGACGACAGCGCAAGCAGGCTCCGTGCGCTCGAGGTGCCGTTCCGGCTCGTCGTCGAGGAGCTGGAGCGGGTCGGGGTGGGAGCCGCCCGCAACGCAGGCGCGGCGACGGCTACCGGCGAGCTCGTCGTCTTTCTCGACGACGATGTCGTTCCGGCACCCAACTGTCTCGCCGCGCACGCGGCTGCGCACGTCGCGGATGAGCACGAGATCGTGCTCGGCTACGCGCCACCTGTCGTCTGCGGAGACTGGTGGAGCCTCGTCGTCCGAGCCTGGTGGGAGGACCACTTCCACCACAAGTCGAGCCGGGGCGTGCTGCGGTGGAACGACGTCGTGACCCTGAACAGCTCCTTCAGGGCGTCAGTGCTGGCCGACCTCGGTGGCTTCGACGCGACGTTCGCGCGCCGGCACGAGGACTGGGAGCTCGGGATCCGAGCACTCGGACGGGGCCTGCGGGCACGGTACGAGCCACGCGCCGTCGCCCGGCACCATCTCGACGACACGCTCGCGGGTGCGATCCGCCGGCAGCGGGAGGAGGCACAGGCGGACGTGCAGCTCGCACGCCTGTACCCGTCGATCGGTCGCGAGCTCGCCCTCGCGCACTACCTGGGCGACACCGCCCACAGGAGCGACGTCGCCGGGGACGAGCAGGCAGCGCTCGCGCGGGCAACACGCCTCGAGCGGCGCGGCCGCAAAGGTGCCTGGCGCAACCTCACCTCGGCGCTCATGCGAGACGCATACGTCGCAGGGCTCCGGGAAGCCCTGCCGACCGACGCGGAGTACCGCGCATTCGTGGCGGCGGTCGAGGCAGTGGCTCCCACGACGGTCACGGTCGCTCTCGACGGCGACGCACCCCCGCACGTCCCGCCGGTCGGTGCCGTCGAGCTCTGTCTCACGCTCGAAGGCAACGAGGTTTGCAGGATTCAGCCGGGACAGCCGGGTGACTCGTGGAGCTGGCCCACCGCGCTCGAGCGTCTCAACCGAAACCCGCCTCCGAGCGCGCGCGCCGCGATCCTCGAACGGCTGGAGCGTGGGGTGCGGGAGCAGAGCACGGAGCTGGCCGGTGTCGACTGACCGCTCCGCTCTCTGCGACCTCGCGGCCCGGCGCCTCCGCGAGAGCACCCACCCCGGGTGAGCGTTTCCCGGATCGAGCTCGGCTCTCCGCGGCCGACGCGCCGGCGACGGCTCGGGCACCGGTTCGACGTCACGGCCCACCTCGTGCGTACCGAGCTCGCGACCCGGCACCGCGGCTCGCTCCTCGGATGGCTCTGGGCGCTCGTGCCAACCCTGGCCCAGCTCGTCGCAACGTACTTCCTGTTCACCCGGGTGATCCCGCTCGACGTGCCCGACTATCCAGTCTTTCTGCTGGTCGGAATCCTCGCCTGGCAGTGGTTCACCCGTTCGCTCGGCGAAGGTGTCGGGTCGCTCGAGCAGCGACGCGAGCTTGCGCTCAGGCCCGGTTTCGCCTTGGAGCTCGTCCCGGCAACGAGCGTCCTGGTCGCGCTGGTGGACTACCTCCTGGCGCTTCCCGTGCTGGTGGTCGCGCTCGCCGTGACCAACGGGCTCCAGCCGGAGTCCGTGCTCCTACCGCTCTTGCTTGCGATCCAGCTCGTCTACTGCGTCGGGCTCGTGCTCGCCCTCGCGCCGCTCCAGGTCTTCGTCCGGGACGTCCGCCAGATCGTCGCCCTGCTCGTGACGGTGGGTTTCTGGATCACGCCGGTCTTCTACGGCGTGCGCCAGGTGCCCGACTCGTTCGTGTGGGTGTACCGCCTCAACCCGATGGCCCACCTGATCGGCGCGCAGCGGGAGATCCTGATCGAGGGCACCTGGCCGGAACCGGGCCCGCTGCTCGTCGTCGCGCTGGTCGGCCTCGCGTTCCTGGGCGCGGGATGGTTGCTCTTCAGGCGTCTCCGCGACAGCGTCCCGGAGCATCTGTGAGCCGAGAGCCTGTCATCGGCGTCCAGGGGGTCTCCAAGCGCTTCAGGCGCAGGGGCCCGAGACCGGCGACCCTCAAGGACCTCGTGCGCCACCCTCTCGAGCACCGCAACCGCGACGACTTCTGGGCGCTGAAAGACGTGAGCCTGCGCGTCCGAGCAGGCGAGACAGTCGGCCTGATAGGGGCCAACGGGTCAGGCAAGTCGACGCTCCTTCGTCTCGTCGGAGGGCTCGGGAAGCCGACGCGCGGACGCATCGTCACCACGCGGCCGGTCCAGGCGATCCTCTCCCTCGGAGACACGCTCGACCCGTACCTCACCGGACGCGAGAACGCCACCCTGATCGGGATCCTGTCGGGCCTCCGGCGCCGTGAGGTCGTGGCACGGCTCGACGAGATCGCGGCGTTCGCCGAGTTGGAGTCGTTCTTCGACCGGCCGCTCCGCACCTACAGCGAAGGAATGCAGCTGCGGCTCGCGTTCGCCGCAGCGACGAGCGCCGCCCCCGAAGTGCTCCTGCTCGACGAGGTCATGTCCGTTGGCGATCTCCGCTTCCAGGAGAAGTGCTTCCATCGCCTCGAGGAGATGCAGCAGGGCGGCACGGCCGTGCTCTTCGCCTCGCACGACGAAGAGCACGTCCGCCGACTTTGCGACCGGGTCGTCTGGCTGTCCCACGGGGAGGTCGCGGCCCACGGAAGCCCCGACGACGTGTACGCGCGCTACGAGACGGGCATGCATCTCGAGACGGCGCGGCGCTCCGAGTCGTTGGCGCGTGATGAGCCCGAACACGAGGCCGCAGCGGGAGAGGAACGTTTCGGGACGTACGAGGTCGAGATCGCAGCGGTGCGGATCGAGCCGGCGTCCGTGGTCTCCGGCCGAAACGACGGCGGGAGCCTGCGGATCGCCGTCGACCTCGCCCCTCGTGAGCCGGTGGAGGGGCCGATCCTCGTTGTCACAATGCATCACGCCGACGACTACGCGAAGGTGCTCGAGGTGAACACGAGCGGCGACGGGAGCGAGCTCGGCCGGCTCGACACTCCGCGAACGGTCACGCTCGACCTCGACCGGCTCGACGTCCAGCCGGGCGAGTACCGGCTCTCGATCGGCCTGTTCGAGCGCGACTGGAAATTCGCCTACGACTACCACTGGCACGCGTACCCGGTTCACGTCGAGGACGGCGGCGCCGGGTTCGGACCGCCGCGCCGCTGGTCTGCGACGTAGATGGCCGCCGCCAACGTCTCCGTCGTCATCCCGGCTCGGAACGCGGCCGAGACCCTGGCAGAAGCGATCGAGTCCCTCCAGGCGCAGACGCTGACCGGCTGGGAAGCGGTCGTCGTCGAGGACGGGTCGACCGACGAGACGGCAGAGCTCGCGCGAGCGCTGGCCCGTACCGACTCACGGATCGTCGTCGTCGACGGGGCCGGTCGAGGCGTCAGCGCGGCCCGGAACGCCGGCATCGAGCGCGCCCGTTACCCCCTGCTGGCGTTCCTCGACGCCGACGACCTGATCCGACCCACGCTGTACGAGCACGCCACCGCCCGCCTCGAGCGCGACGCCGCCCTTGCCGGTGTGCATTGCGGCTGGGCGCGGCTCGCCCCCGGCGGCGAAATCGTCGACGCGGTCCCAGCGAAAATCGAAGGAGACCTCTTCACCGAGTTCGCCCGCCACTGCCTCTTTCCGATCCACGCGTGCGTCGTCCGTACGGACCTCGTCCGGTCGGCGGGAGCGTTCGACGAACGGCTGACCACGTGCGAGGACTGGGACCTCTGGTTGCGCGTCACCCGATACGGGCGACCGTTCGCGGCGATCCAGGCCGTTCTCGCCCTCTACCGCATGCGGCCTCGGTCGGCGTCGCTCGACGCGCCACGGCTGCTCGCCGACGGGCTCGGCGTGATCGCGCAGGCCCGGCGCCCCGATCCCAGAGTTCAGGGGCCGGTCGCCCACGAGCGGGGTCTCGCGTCCGACGACCTCGCCGTGAACGGGCTCAACCATGCGTGTTGGACCGCGGGACTCGCGATCGGCAGCGGTGTCGACCCGGAGCCGCTGCTGGACGCCGTGCGGAGCACGGCACCGATCCCTGCGGAACCCCTCGTGATGGCCGGCTGCCTGTTCGCGAGCACGGTCCTGCCGCGGTGCCTGACACCGGCGGACTGGACCGGGCTCGCCGACGAGCTCCGCGACCCGATCGACTCGTTCCTGACCTCGGCGGAGGAGGTTGCCCGCTTGCCGGGCCTCGCCTCGCGCGTGTGGCGCCGGCTGGAGGAGAAGATCCTTGCCGCCTCACCGCGCGGCGTCGCCACCCGGATCGGCACGAGCGCGGCGCTCGACATCGAGGTGACGGAGCCGCTCGCCGACATCGAGGTGGCCGACGGCGTCGAGCGGCTTGTCTGTCGCATCGCGCTCGAGGGTGAGCCGTTCGGGGTGCTCGGACTCCCTGCGTGCGACGGGCTCCTGCCCGGCGCCGTCCTGGCCGATGCGATCGCCGGGGAGCTGGGCTGGTCGCTGCTCACCCGCTTCCTGACGGGCTCCACCCTGCCGTCGCTCGCGCTCCGCGACCGGGGGACACACCTGGAGGTAGTGCGAGGATCGACCCCTGTCGGCCGCGTCCCGCCGGGAACGCAGCTCGGCCCGGCTGTGCTGAACGGGCCCGTCGGCTGGGCGGTGTTCCTCCAGGAGCTGTTCGACCGGCCGGAATGGCCGCCGGAGTGGTTCTACCACCCACCCCGCCCCAGCCGCCACGGAAGGCCGCGATCCGAGGCGACGGTCGAGCTCTCGGGGGAGATCTCTCCCATGACACCCGCACCAGCCAACCCAGCCGTCGTCATGACGCTGGGAGGCGCGCCGCTCGGCCTGGTGACGGTGCAGTGCCGCGACGGCGGCGTTGCGCCGGAGCGCCTTGTCGCGCAGGCCGTGCGGAGCGCCGGGGTCGAGCTCGCCCTCGTCGCGGTGCGGGAGGCGCTCGTCGGACGTCCCCTCCGGTCCGGCGGCGCACTGCGCGCCCGACTGCAGGCGGCAGCAGAGCGGGAGGGGGCAGAGACCGCGGCGCCGCACGAGCTCGTGCTGGCACGGCGTCAGCCTCTCGACATCGGCGGGCCCGCCTCCCGCTCGTACGCGCTTCCTGTCGGCGCCGCGTCGGAGCTCCTCGAGTCCGCCCGTGCGACGGGCGAGCCCGTCGTGAAGGACGGATCGCACCACACCCACGTGCGCTACGCCCCGGAGCTGATCCCCGCCCTACCCGTCGTCCCGGCCCCCAGCCGAGCGCCGCTCCGCCGCCGCCTGCTCGCGCGCGCCCGCGTACGACGCACTTCGTCTGCCACGCAGGTCACCCGTGAGTTGCCGATCCTGATGTACCACCGTGTCGACGAGAGCGGCGCCGAGGCCCTCGCGCGTTACCGGATCACACCGGCCCGTTTCGAGGAGCACCTCCGCTACCTCCGCGACGAGGGCTTCCGGTCTGTGACGTTCGGTGAGCTGGGCGAGGCGATGCGGCTGCGGCGGCCGCTCCCGGGCAGATGCGTACTCGTGACCTTCGACGACGGCTGTGCGGACTTCCTCGAGCACGCCCAGCCACTCCTGGCCCAGTACGGCTTCACGGCGACGCTCTTCGTCGTTACCGACCGGGTCGGCGCGACGAACTCCTGGGATGCCGCCTACGGGGACGTGGTCGAGCTCCTCGACTGGGACGCGCTCCGCGAGCTGACGGCAGCGGGCGTCGCGATCGGCTCGCACTCCGCCACGCACCCTTACCTCACGAGCCTCTCGAGCGCGGACGTCGTCCGCGAGGCCGCCCGGTCCCGCGCGGCCATCGCGCGCGAGCTCGGGGTCGCCCCCGTGGCGCTCGCCTACCCGTACGGCGACGTCGACGCGATCGTCCGTCACCTGGCCGGAGGCTGCGGATATCCCTACGCGGTCACGACCGAGGGGAGGCACGCGGCGCTCACCGACAACCGGCTCGCCCTACCGCGGATCGAGGTGCCCGGGTGGTTCACCGCGCTCGACCTCGCCGACGTGCTGAACGGGCCACGTCTGTGAGGTCTCCAGCCCATGGCGGCGGGCGGCACGGCGTTCGGATTCCCGGGCGATCGCCTTCAGCCGCCTGCGAAGCAACCGCGTCGGAGCGGTGTGGATACCGAAGGCGGCGCCCACCCCGCGCAAGCCGTGGTGGACGGCGTGGAAGGTCGTCCCGACCGCGTTGATCCCGAGCAGCCGCATCCCCGGCCCGAGCAGGCGCACGTCGATCTCCTGCCACCGCGAGTCCGCGAAGCGCGGCTTGTAGTCGGTGTCGCCACCGCCCAGGTCGAACTGGGTCACGGCGGGATCGTCCGAAAGCGCCTCTATCAGCCGGAAGAGCGTGTACGTGCCCGGGCTGTGCGAATGGAACGCGGGGTCGTAGCCCGTCGCACCACGCCACCCGAACCAGCCGCCATAGCTGTAGCCGGTCCAGAACGCAGCAGGCCTGCCGCCGAGCCGGAGGATGTAGGCGCGGTACCAGCCGCGTCTCAGGCCGAGCAGCGCAAGCTCCCGCTCGAGCTCCGACCTGGCGAACAACGTTCGCCCGTGCAGCTGGTACGAGCGTGACGCGACCTCGTCGACTGTTGCGAAGAGGCGCTCCGCGCACGCGGGCTCAGAGAGCACCTCTAGCTCGAGGGCGCCGCTCCACGCCCGCTCGATCCGGCGGCGGAGGCGCCTGAGCCCTTCCCTGGTCGAGGCCGAGCGGTGCGACAGCGTCTCCTCGAGCGACCCGCCGATGCTCATCGACCAGTGCGAGCGCAGGGGGACGAGGTGCTGGCGCCGGCCCAAGGTCGCCGTCGCGCGCGCGCGCTGGTGCATGAGGCCCCCCGGTTCGAGGTACCGCAGCTGGATGAGCTCCGCGACGCGCTCGTCGAGGGCCCCCCTGAGCTCCGCGATGCTCGCCTCGACCGTCTCCTGCGACTGCTCGCCGATCAGGCCTCGGTACGAGACGTTGACCGACCGCAGGGTCGGCCTGTAGCCAATCCAGGGGCCTAGCCCGTGTGGGATCCATCCCCGCTGGAGGTGCCCGGCGACGATCGTCACCGGTGAGCCGTCGCGCTCGACGACCACGACATGCGGACGGAGTACCTCCGGATGAAAGCGACCGACGGTGAGGACGTAGTCGATGTCTGTCGTGAGGCTCGCTCCCCCGAGCGCCTGCCACTCCCACCGCAGCGCCTCGATCTCCTCGGCCGATTCGAGTGTTCTCGTCGTGATCGCTCCCGGCCCCGTAGCCCGAGGGAGCGCCGAAACGCCCGCGCCACTAGCCAGAGGCATCGACGGCGAATTCTGACGCATCGTGTCGCCACATGCGCCGTTCGTCCGGGGAAGTCCAACGGTCAACCGCGGGGTCGAGGCTGGGTGCCTGGACGGACGAGGCGGCGGCTCACGACCCGGTACTGACTCCCACATCGGCGTCGTTGTCACAAATGAAGACACGGGCAGAGTTCAGTGGAGCAGGCGACGCGATTCCCGTTCAGGCGAGAGGACACTCGCGCAGGGCGCGAACGCCTCGCCGGCACCGAGAATTCCCATCATGTGGGCGTATCGTTTGTTACATGGCTGATGTGCTTTCGGTGGGGGTCGTCGGTGGCGGGATCGGCGGCCTCGCTGCTGCGCTCTCGCTCCACCGGGCCGGGTTCGATGTGGACGTGTACGAGCAGGCGAGTTCGGTCAGCGAGGTCGGTGCGGGCATCCAGGTGAGCCCGAACGCGACCCGCGTCTTGCATGGGCTCGGGCTTGGCGACGATCTGGCGGCGATGAGTGTGCGGCCTCTCGCACTCCATCAGCGCCGTTGGTATGACGGCCAGACCCTCTTGCATACCCCGCTCGCAGATGCGGTTGTCGACGCTTTCGGGTTCGCCTGGTACCAGACGCACCGCACCGACCTGCTGACCATCCTGCTCCGGGCGTTGCCAGCGGAGCGCGTTCACGTTGGGCACCGCCTCGTGGGCCTCGTGGAATGTGGCGATGCCGTCGAGGCCGAGTTCGAGAACGGGAAGTCTGTTCTCGTCGATGTGCTTGTCGGTGCGGATGGTATCCACTCGACGGTCCAGCGGATCCTGTTCGGCCCGCGCAGCGCGCATTTCACCGGCTGTGCGGCCTATCGCGGCCTCATCCCGGCCGAGCGCCTGAGCGATCTCGATCTCGAGGTGACGTGCGATGTATGGATGGGGCCCGGTCGGCATTTCGTCCACTACTTCGTGCGCAACAAGCAGCTGTTCAACTTCGCCGCGGCCGTCGAGCAGGACAGCTGGACGGGCGAGTCATGGACCGACAAGGTCGACGTCGCGACCGCGCTTGCCGAGTTCGACGGCTGGCACCCCCAGGTACGCGCCATCATCGCCGCGGTCGATGAGGTGTCCATCTTGGCGCTGTTCGACCGGCCGCCGCTCGAACGCTGGTCCGTTGGGCGCACGACGCTCCTCGGCGATGCCTGCCATCCGATGCTGCCGTTCATGGCTCAAGGCGCTGCGCAGGCAATCGAGGACGGCGCGGCGCTCACCGCCTGCCTCGCCGGTTCTAGCCGTGCAGACATCCCGATGGCGCTTCATCGCTACGAGCAACTCCGGCTACCCCGCGCCTCACGAGTTCAAGCGACGTCTACTGCCAACAAGACGCGCTTCCACCTCGCGGATGGTCCCGAACAAGAGGAACGCGACGCACAGATGGCGACCGGATCAACCGACTTCTCGAAAACGGCGATCGCCTGGATCTTCGAGCACGACGCAACGAGGCTGGAGCCATAGGACATCGTCGAGCCGCCGGCGGGGCAGGCTGCGGACGCGACTCACTTCTCGCTCAGGGGGACATTCCCGAACGCTGGCCCATTCGAAGGTTGGTCCCTCGTGCGTTCGCGTGCTCGATCGCAGTCCGTCGACGGCATCGGTGGACTGTCCACCGAGGATCGTCGATTGCTTCCACGATGGCGGCGCAGGTCGTGACGACGTCGGGTCACGACTGATCCGAGTTGACGCCGGTAGCAGGCGACTGTGGCCGGGGTGCGATCTGCGGGCGTTCCGGTGAGAGAAGCACCACCGGTATCCGTCGGGTTGTCCGTTCCTGGTAGCGGGCGTACCCGGCGTACGTGGCGGTGATCTCGCGCCACAGCAGGTCGCGTTCCTGCTCCGACGCCGGCCTCGCCGTCACGACCACCCTGTCGGTGCCGATCTCGACGACTGCCCGGGGAGTGTGATGCAGGTTGAGCGACCAGCCGGGCGGGCGATCCGCACCTCCGTTCGATGCGATCACGACGAGGTCGGTCGCGTCGCGAAAGAACGTAAGCGGTGTCGTACGTGCCTTGCCCGACCGGCGCCCCGTCGTCGTGAGTAAGAGCACCGGCATTCCCGCCACCGAGCCGAAGACACGTCCTCTGCTCACCCGATAGGCAGCCACGTGCGCCCTGCTGAGGGCTCTGATATCCCAACGCCGCAGCGTTTGCCGAACCGCTGACACGCGCGCACCGTCACACACCTCGTCGCCCTGGGGGGGCGGAGGCGACTCGCCACAACCAGCGCCACGGCAGGCCGCGACGCCCTTGTCTTCTCGAGCTCGGCTGTTTCGGCGCGTACGTCAGAGGCCGACGCAGACAAGTTGCGGGCAGACGCATCGCTCGGTCGCGGACAGTGAGTGTCGACGCGAGGCGGGTTCCAGCGGGTGCGAGCGGAACAAGACGACCCGGGTAGCGGCTCCAAATCGCGCGGCTCACATACGACGAGGACCCGTCGCCTTACTCGTTGTCCGGCTGTCTCGCGGGTGCGTCGTCATCCGAGGCTACAAGCTTGCGCGCCTCTCTCTTCTCCTGCTTTCGCGCGCGCTTCTCGAGACGCGCCCTCTCACGGTCGCGTTTGGCCTGTGTCAGCTGACCCTTTGATCGCGCCATCCGTGTCCTCTCTGTTTACCCACAACGGTGGGCGGGTCGTCACTTCTCGGTCAGCGTGGCCGCGCTCAGGGGCGTTCACTCGAGCGGGACCGCGAAGGCGGACCCGCGTCGGCCACGTAGGGAAGCAGCGCCATCTCACGGGCCCGCTTCACCGCGACGGCGACCTGCCGCTGGTGGCGGCGGCACGCGCCCGTGATGCGGCGGTTGCGGATCTTGCCCCGCTCCGAGACGTAGCGCCGAAGCTGGTTGACGTTCTTGTAGTCCACCTCAGCGATCTTGTCCTTGCAAAACAAGCACGACTTGCGCCTCAGCGGTTTCCCCGCGCCAGCGGCACGACCGGGGCGCGCTCGCGTTTCGGCGTCCTTCCTCGATCGCGACTTCGCGGCCACCACCCGACCCTACAGGTGCAGGCCCGCCCGAACGCCCGAACTGAGGGGTCCGGGCCGCTCGGCTTGCGCTCATGTGGTCATCCCATAGGCGACGTCGAGAGGGACGGAAGCCGCAGACTGCTTGTCGGCGAAGGGTCGAGCGCGGCGAGGTCACACGGCGCGAGGTCAGTCCGAGCGTACGGCGTCGAGCAGGTCTTCGAGCTGTGCGATCGCGACGCAGATCGTGGTGTCGGCTGCTCCGTAATAGAGCTTGACCTCACCCGACTGCGGGTCGTGCACGAGCCCGCATGGGAACACAGTGTTGGGTATGTCGCCCTCGCGTTCGTACGGGGCGGTAGGTCCGAGGACCCAGTTCGGAGCACGGTGCAGCACGCGTGCCGGATCGTCCAAGGCCGTCAACGCGAGCCCCACCCGATAGATGGTGCCGGCAACGGTCTCCTTGACCCCGTGGTAGATCACCAGCCAGCCGTCGTCCGTGCGAAGCGGGGGCGGGCCGATGCCGATGCGAAGCGAGTCCCACCAGGCTCCCTCCCGGGGCTGCAGGACTTGTTCGGGCGGCCCCCAGGTCTTCAAGTCGTCCGAGCGAGAGAGGACGACCTCGCCGCGCGAGCCGCCGTACGACGTCATCGGCCGGTGAAAGAGCACCCATCGTCCGTCGACCCGCTCGGACAGAACGGCGGCGTTCTTGTCCTCCGGTTGGCAGATGACCCCGACTCGTTCGACCGTCCGAAAATCCGTCGTCTCGGCGAGGTAGACGGCCGGGCCACTCGGTCCGTACGCGGTGCACGTGATCAGCCAACGCTCGAGCTCGGCCACCCACACTGCGCGTGGGTCTTCGAACCCCCACTGCTCGCTCTCGATCCCGTCCGTCGGCGCGAGCAGCGGCTCCGGATCGATCGACCATCCACTCAGGCCGTCGGCCGAGCGAGCGACACTGAGATGGGAGATTCCCCGGCGGTCCTCGACGCGCGCGAGGACGACGGTTTCACCGTCGACGATCGCAGCTGCGGGGTTGAAGACGGCGTTGACCGGTTCGGGCCAGTCGGCGGCGGTCAGAATCGGATTGCCGACGTGGCGTCGGAACACTTCGTGGCTCGACATCACGCCGCCCTGGCTCGAATCCTGCGTCGGTCCGGGGCCGGGAGGGCGGCGGCGTCGAGCAGGAGCTGAGCACGATGGAAGGCGAGCGTGGATTCGGCGCCCTCGTTCTCGTTGAGGTCGGTCTCGCCGAGGCCGTCGCTGCACCCTCCCGTTGCGAAGTCGTAGAGCGGACGGTCGAGCCGATTGCGACCCAGGAACCAGTCGAACGCGTTGCGTGCGCGCCATCCGTGTTCCCGATCCCCCGTCGCGACGAGCGCGGCGAGCTCGGCCTCGACGAACGCCGTCGCCTCGAGAGGCTGCTCGTCGCCCGCACCCGGGGCGGGTTCGTCGCGGCCTCGCCCGTGATGGCCAGGGAGGCGCAGCGTGCCCTCGTCGAGGCCGCACTCGTCACCAAGCCAGGCAAGCGCCTCGAGCCCGATGGCGACGTCGGTCGGCCGCCTGAGCGCCGATCCCCCGACGATGAGCGCCTGTGGGAGCCGCGCGTTGTCGTACGCAAGGCGGTCCTCGAACCACAGCCACGTACCCGCCGCAGATTCGTGGTAGGCGGACGCGAGCTGCTCGACGAGCCGTTCGAGCAGCACTCTCGCGTCGGGGTCGAGGCGATCGGGATCGAGACGCGCGAGGCCCAGAACGGTGTAGGCGGCTGTCCGCAGCGAGACGTCCGAACGGAGCGACGGCAAGAGTGCAGTGAGGAGCGCATGAGCCGGCCCTGAGAGAGCCGGGATCCAGGCGGTCGCGAGGATCTCGCCGAGCGCCCACATCGTTCTGCCGACATGGTCGCCGACATGCGGCTCGTCCAGCCAGCGTCGGTCGTACCCCATGAAGTTCCGCATCCCGGTGCCCTCGGGCCCGGCGGCGAATTGTAGGAACGCGAGCGAGCGGTGGAGCACCGGCGTCCACTGACGGTCGGGCGTGCGCCCGGTCAGCTCGAGCGCGACGACCGCGAGCCGGGCGACGTCGTCGACGCAGTACCCCGTTTCCCAGCTGGGAATCACGCCGTTGGCGTGCTGGATGATCCCGACGTCGTCGACCAGAGTCCGCAGATGATCCGTTCTGACCGACGTGAGCTCGAGCTCGACGATCGGTATCGGCTCTCGCCGCGGCCGGGCCAGCGCGGCCTCTTGCAGCACGACCGCCGTCTCGGCGGCGATCGACGGCCAGGCGAGCTCGGCTCCGATCCGCCCTGCCTCGGCACGCGCTGCGGCAAGGGAGTCGGGGCGCTCGATGAAGCCGCAGACCGCATGCTCGATCGCCGCGGCATCGTCGAACGGAACGAGCTTCCCAGCGCCCGTCGCGAGCATGTCCTTCGCGAAGAGGTAGGGCGTCGAGATCGCAGCGCAACCGGCGGCCAGGGCGTAGGTCAACGCCCCTGACGCGATCTGCTCCGGATTGCGGTAGGGCGTCAGGAAGACGTCGGTGGCGTGCAGCAGATCGGCCAGCTCGTTGACCGAGAGAAAGCGATCGTCGAACTCGACGTGATCCGCGACTCCGAGGTCGACCGCGCGACGCTCGAGGAGGAGTCGATACTGCTCCCCCTGGAGCCGCGCCACTTCCGGGTGGGTTCTTCCGGCGACGAGGTACAGCACCTCGGGATGACGCTCGACGATCGCCGGCAGCGCCGCAATCGCCGTCTCGATCCCCTTTCCGGGAGAAATGAGCCCGAACGTCGAGAGGACGAAACGTGACCGGAGTCGATCGAGGCCAAGCACGGCGCCGTTGCCGCTTCGGCGACCGAGGACGACCGGCGCCCCGTGCTGAACGACGCGGATCTTCTCCGGGGCGCAACCGTTCATCCGCAGGAGGAGCTCTCGCGCAGTCTCGGTCATGACGATCACGCGCTCCGCCTCTGCGCACAACGCCGTGAGGACTTCGCGTTGGTGATCCGTGGGCTCCGACAGGACGGTGTGCAGCGTCAGGACGAGCGGTCTCGTGAGCTCCTTCGCGAATGACAGCACGTACTCGCCGTCGGCACCGCCGAAGATCCCGTATTCGTGCTGCAACAGGACGACGTCGATGTCGAGTCGACCCAGAAGTCGTGCCGCTCGGACGTAATCGCCCCGCACCGCCTGCGACACGGTTGCGAGGACATCGTGCCGCTGCGGGCTCGACGCCTCGTCGACGATCGCGATTGCGCCCACGCTCTTGACGCCGGGAACCGCCAGCAACGACGACCGCACGTCGAATGCGAAGGTTCCGATCCCGCACGCGCGCGGGGGGTACGTCGAGAAGATCGCTGTACGCACGGTGGCCGTGCGCCCCTTTCGCCAGGTGTCCGGCGTGCTGGCGCTCAAACGCCGAAGCCTGGCCGGGTCGGACCCATCGTAGCCGACCGCGTCACGATCACACCGTGACCTTCCCCGGCCCGCCCGATGTCATTGGACCGTTCCGACGGCCGCTGGCACGCGCGGGGACGCGGAAACCTCAGGAACGGAGCGGTTCGGCCGGCCGCATGGACACCACGCCGTCACTGTCGACCGAGAGAACCTGACGTGCCGGCGCCCCGTGCCTCCCGAATACGTGGAGCAACGAGCGACGCCGGGCCGGGGCGATGATCGCGTGCGTGTCCGTGCGAGTCTCGATCCGGTACCCCTCGCGTACCCGCGCATCGAGGAACTCGGTGAGCGCTCTCGTCCGTGCCTCTTCCCGGTCGTCGAGTGCTCGCGTCATGGTTCCTCGGATAGCGACTGTCCTTGGCGGTGGCCCACGACGAGAGTCGGGCCCTCGCCCTATTGGCCACGCCACGTTTGGAACAGCTGCCGCGTGGCGAGCGAGAGCGCTCCGACCACGCTCATGCCCAGAAGCCACCAGAGGGTCGCGAACTCCGGGGCGGCGCCTGTGAGCACAGCCCACGTCGCAACGTACCCACTCCAGAGCATGAGCGCCCAGGTCATCCCGGGCCAGTGGAGGACGTTGGTCATCTGTGTCTCCTCTTCCCGACCGGGCAGCCAAGCTGCCGATCGAATCGCACGAACGGGTTCCCTGCTGCGCTCGGGCCAGGGAAACAGCTGAAGAGGAGTGCTAAGCCTCGGCGGCTACGACGCTCGACCGGACGCGCACAGAGAATAGCCGAAACTTGTGCGATCTGTCACATTTTTGGCTCGGCGACCACCGCGCGAGAAGCGGCGCACGCCAGGGCGCGACCCTTTGCCCCTTCCCCCGTAGCCTGGCTCGCTCGGCAACGAGTGCTGGCCCTGCGAGTCGAATCCTGTTCGCCTTGGCTCCTACGTCTCGCGCGCCCAGGGCGCGTCGGGAGATTGCGGGCTTTCGGCCGGGGTTCTGGCCGCAGGGCCAGTCAACCTACCCTACCTCATTCGGAGCCGCATGCCGCTTTTCGTTTCGCGAAGCTCCGTCGTAGGCGTCGAATCCGGCCGTCGGACTTGCCGCCGGCTCAGCGGTGAGCCGCGGTCGGCGACCTCCGGGGCGGAGGCCTGGTCGCCGCGACCCTATCGGCGATCGCCCGACCCAACCCGCTCGCTCGTGCGATACCGCGCGTAGAGCCGTGGGAGCGCCACGTTCGGCTCGACGAGGAACTCCTCGGGCTCGAGATCGATCCACGGGTACTCGTCTGGAGCGGCGAGTCGCCGAGCGCCGGCGAACGCCTCGACGACGGCAACGGAGGGCTTGGGCACGCCGTCCGCCCGCCACAGCCCGAAGGAGCGCTCGTGGACGGCGAGATCGAGCGGCGGCTCTTCCCAGATTGCCGGGGCGTAGTCGGTGTAGCACCAGAGCATCGCGCCCACGCTGCCGGCCCGCTGCAACGCCGTCAGCGCTCGTTCGGTGAAGGCCGCCGCAGCCTGCTCTTCGACGAG
>Ga0207428_10000379_pt1 | contig 55990 bp, 89 predicted proteins | sample RhiMethybrSRZTD1_FD_187600 | JGI IMG/M metagenome (GOLD analysis project Ga0207428, IMG submission 187600) | Populus rhizosphere microbial communities from Tennessee, USA - Rhizosphere MetaG P. TD hybrid SRZTD1 (SPAdes) (version 3) | ecosystem: Host-associated > Plants > Roots > Rhizosphere >...
GACGTGGGGTACCTGGAGACGCAGCTGGCACACCACCGGGAGATCGCTGCCCGTAGCGACGTACCGGTGCGGGTCCGGGAGGCTGCTATCCGCAGCGCGGCGCGGGTCAGTGCCCGTATCGCCGAGCTGGGGGTTGGGGCGGTGGCTACTGAGGTGCCCGTGGTGCTGAGGGGCGGGACCCTGGTGACGTACCACGTGGACGGCAAGGATCGCCCGGCCCGGGTGCGGGGGACGTTCAAGGGTTGGAAGATCCGCATTGTGTTCTGTGACACCGGTGACGGATGGTACGGCGCCAACCGCTGGACCGACGTGACCCGCGACTACCTGACCGTGGTGCCCTCTGCCCTCTGACCGGCTAGCGGGGGTCTAGGTCTCGCACCTAGGCCACCCGTAGCCCGTCAGTGGGAGTTACGAAGTGAAGGGAAGTAGATCATGGGTGACGATTACACGGGACCCGCATACCAGGCCGGTAGTGATCTAGGTGCTCGGGGGCTGTTGAGCTCGGCTATCGCGAGGCACGTGGACATGGTGTCGGCGATCAGCCGGAAGGACTCCCCGTCCCCGTGGGACGCGCCTCGGCTGGAGGGTCAGTGGCTGCTGCTCGTGCACATGACCATGGTGACCCGTGGCATGGATGAGGAAGCAGCCGCCGAGTGGCTGGCCGAGGAACTCCAGGATCGCTACGCGGCGATGGCGGACTGATCATGGGCATTCCGGCGATCAGACGGTATGAGGGCATCCCGGGGGAGCATCCACGGGTCACGGCCATGCGTGTCCAGATTGCGGCTGAGGAGCGGGCGTTCATGCTCCGCTACGCCGGTGACCCCGACGTTTCGGATCTTGATCTCACCTACACGCTGCACATGATCAGCTATGAGCGCATCCGTGACATGGTAGCCCTTGCGCTCAAGCTGACCGACACGCGAGAGGATCGATCACGATGAGCAGGTACAAAACCGCTACGTATGAAATGCAACGTAGGGGCCTGTATGACTACGCAGTACTGCGTATCGGACCCAGGGGAGGCACGCGGCTGATCAATGTCTACTCATCTGAGGTGAAAGCTCAAGAGGTCATCGACGCGCTGACGCGGGCAACCCCTTGGGAGCGATGAGCGCTTGATCCGATTTGGGGCTGGCATCGGGGCGACTCGGTGCTAGGCCATGTCGGCTCAATCCCGAGCTGCAACGAAAGGAAATGATCATGGCCAAGAAGTTCACTCGCGCAGAGCTGCTCGTGATGATCGCTGATCTCGTGGACACGTGTGCCCCCATCACCCTGAAGGTCACGCGGGACCACGTGCTGATCCTGGAGTGCCCGCCACGGCTGATCAACACGATGGTGCAGCACCACGGGTACGACGGGTGGCACATGTCCATGCGGGGCGGTGGTCTGCGGATCGAGGTAGCCGACACCGACTCCTGAACGGTGACTAGGTGCCCCATCCCGTCATGGGGCACCGGGTGACCAGTCAGGGTGACTGGCAGGAAAGGAAATGATCATGAGCGACAAGGCAACCCTCCGCGAGATCATCCGTGACCTCGGCATCAGCGCCACGGACGAGGGGTGGATCGACGCCATCGAGGGTGCCACGATCTACGCCATTCAGCTGGGCTACACGGGCGCCGTGGGTACCGGCGGGGCCTACGCGGACACGGAGGTGTCCGGGGAGCACGCGGCGATCATCAAGGACCTGATGATCAACACGAACGATGACGGCGTCTACACCGGTGACCGTGACGCCATCGCTGCCATCGCCGCGGATGAGGACGGCATCTACACCGACCGCGACTGAGCCGGTTCGGTCGGGTACCGGGGCGACTCGGTACCCGAGCCGTGTCGGCTCAGCGTGGGCAGGCAGGAAAGGAACGATCATGGCCAGCGAAGAGGATGCCCGTAGGGCACTGAACGAAGAGAAGATCAGGCTGCAACGGGAGGCCGAGGCAGCGCGGGAACGCCAGCGTCAGCGCGTCATGGAAGAGGCGCGGCGGCGTGCGGAGGAAGAGGAAAGGCGCCGCAAGAAGTAGTCCCAGCAAGAGCCCCCGGTGACCGACGTTGCCGGGGGTCTTTTGCTACCAGGGTGTTTCGATGATCACCTAAACAGTCTGTACGCCTCTTGAGGAGATCGACTCCCCGACCCCCAGTCAGGCATGGACAGCGAGATCAACAGAGCTCAGCAAGAGACCCCCGGTGCCGTCTGGCATCCGGGGGTCTCCTGGTAGCTAGGGGTCAGTGGTCGCGGCGCCGGAGGTAGTCGGCCATGATCTCCTGACGTTCCTCTAGCGTGCTGTGCTCGCCCGGCGCCCAGTTCGGATCACCGGTAATGAGTTGCCCGAACAGTAGGTCATCACCGTGCATTGCCGCCCAGATGATGTTGCGCTCCCGTTCCCGGATGCGTTTCCAGGTGTGTCGGTTGGTCTCCACCGCCCGTACGTGGTCGCGGGCACTCATCGCCGCGTCGCCAGGGTTTTTCCAGCCGTACGCGAGATGATTGGGGATCCTGGGACCACGGTCCGGATGGACGTCACAGGGCACGCAGACCCGGTACCACCGATCATCACGCCCCCGAAAGATCCACGACCGGCAGGGACCGGGTAGCGTGTAACGGGGCGTCCCCGGGGGCTTCATCGGCACACCACACAGTTGCAGTCGTGCTCTATGTGCGCACAGTCAGGACCAGTGCCGTCATACATGACCGACGCGTCGCATGGCATCCCATTCTCGGCCTGGCAGTGACGCTCACCCGGGTAGCCGTGCTCCCGGGAGGTGTCGCCGGAGCATTCGCCCGCGGGCTCCCCGTCGCCGGTGAAGTAGCTCCCGTAGCCCCCGTCAGGGTCATACTCAAGGTCGGGACGCAGTAGCCAGTGGCCACCGCAGGTCAGGCACGACTCGCACCCGTCACCGTCGCCACAGCCCATCATCCGGTGCCCGTGGCTGGTGGACAACAGGGTCCGGTACCGGGTGTCGCGGGTCACCACGTCTTCGACGTAGGCCAGCAGGGCATACAGGGGTCGCTTGTCACCGTCCCCCGCGTCCGCTATGGCTGCCCGTACCGCTGGGGCTAGATCGTCCAGCATCACTTCCCCGTGGCTGGCGAACGCGGTGATCGCCCGGTCGCGATGGTTCGGTGAGTGATACCAGGATGCGATCTCCATAGCGATCTCCGGGTGCACCGGTTCATGTAGCCGGTACCACCTGGATACCTGTGCATACACGTAGCGTGAGGTGTTGTCGACCGGTCGTGGCTGGTGACCTTCCGGGGGCACGTGAGCCCATGTGTAGCGCATCAGTGCCCCTCGCTCCCACAGTCATCGGTGGTGCAGTAGCGGCCAATCTCGGCACCACCACAGTGGATGCACCCCTCATGTCCAGGCTCACCGTCGCACCAGCAGTACGACTCACAGGCGTCGCAGCCGTACAGGCGACCGGGCTCATGGGGGTAGGCGGCATGCGGCATCTCGGCCACCGAGTACATCAGGCCGAGGTCATGGGCACTCTCGGCACCCGGGGTCGGACCCCACACGGCGCCGGTGCCGTCCGCGTTGGTCAAGGTGTCCTCGTATGGGTTGCCGTGCTCGTGCTCCCCTGACGCGATGTACCTGAGCGTTGACCAGGTATCGGAGTACTCGGCGTCATCGGTGCCGTCCTCCGCGTGCTCTCGCTCCCTCCACAGGTACTCCCACGCCTGCACCGGGGTGTCGGTCACGTGCGGCTCGTCCGCCATCGGCAGATAGCCGGGGATGCTGATCGTGGCTACATACCGTTTGCGTTCGGTCATGATCATTCCTTTCGCTCCCATCCGGCCGAGTGGCCGTGAACCCTGGCAGCCCCCCACTGCCAGGGAACATGATCACTCGGTAGGAACCCCCGCCTGCTGGCAGAGATTGATCATGTGCTGTAGGGCTACCTCGTCACCGATGACCAGGCCATCGAAGAAGTAGTGTCGGGCGCCCTGCTCTCGACCCGCGTACGCGGACTCGCCAGTGACGTACATGTACTGGTCGGCGAGCATGCGGATACGGGACTGGCGTTCACTGCGAGACATGGTCACTTCCCCTCACCCATCGGCCCGTACACATAGACACCCGGGTCCGCCTGGTAAACCTCGATACGCAGCGGCTGTCCGTCCCCCGTATCCGCCCGGATGGACACCAGGCACCCGGTGCCATCCGGCCCGCTGATGGCGATGATCCGTTCCCAGGGACCCGCGTACCGGTCGGCGACCGGACGCAAGTAGATCTTGATCGACTGGTTCCCGGCCATGATCATCGCCCCTGGTAGTAGTAGGTACGGCCGTCGATCTCCAGGATCGAGTAGTCCGATCGGTGATCGTCGGCCACTTTGTCCCAATCGATGCGATTGAACGGCGACCGGCTGAACAGCTCCTCACGGGAGATACGCTCATGCCCATAGGTGTCCGGATTGAATTCGTACAGTTCGGGACCAATCTCCAGACAGAGGTCTTTGATGTAGTCGGTGAAGTGATGGTCAGAGATCAGGGTCACCCCGTGTCCGGCCTCGTCCCCCACTTCCTCCACTATCTCCGTGAGACCTCGGTACTCGGCCCGCTCCTCAGTCGACCACTGATCCCATGGCGCGAGCTCCCCCTCGTCATCCGTGTTGTCGAGCTCGATCTCATCGATCCTGGCCACGATGTCCCGGGTGTCGATGAGGTCATCCCGCTGGAAATCGATCTTCCTCATGGCTTCTCCGTTTCCCGATGGATGTCGATCCCGTACGTACCGGTCATCCGGCAGTACCACTCCCACTGAGGCTCATGATCGACACAGCCCCACAGGCCCACGGCGCGTGCCCCGGGCGCCCGGTCGTACTCGGCACCGACGGGGCCGACCACGATGCCCACCCGGCTACCGTCCGCAGAGCGATAGGCATCCGCGGTACCGGTGCCGATCAGCAGCCCGGCAGCCACGAGCATGGTCCCGGTAAACACGGCGGCATGGGCCATGGCCATGAAACGCAGCCTCATCGGGAGCTCCCCGTCCGGTAGGGACCCTGCGAGCACAGCGGATCACAGGGCAGTGTGGTGGCGGTGGGCGTGGGCTCGGGGGCCGAGTGGTCGCTGCGTCCCTCAGAGACCCACAGTCCCAGGATCAGCAGCAGTGCCAGGAACAACAGCAGCCCCCCGGTGACGGTGTTGACGTCTCTAGACGTGGTGCGCACGGTGCGCACCCCCCATGGATGCCGGGCGCGCCGTGAGGCACAGCAGCGTGTAGGCCACGGCCACCGCGACCGGCAACCAGATGATCACGGACATGTCAGTCTCCTAGATCCTTGTTGAGCCAATGAACGATCATGGCCACGATGAGCACCATGGCCAGCGTGCACAGGAACGTTTTTAGTGCGTCGCCGGTCGACATGACCGACGGATCCGACATGATCAACATGCGGCTTCCCTCCGCACCCGATCGCGGACCAACGTCGCGATCACCTGGTTACCGAGGTCACGCTGATCGGTGGGCAGGCTCGCCAGCAGCAGCCGCTCTGCCTCATACACCAGGCACGGAGTCTCCGCCAGCAGTGCCAAGACCTGGATGGCCATCCCGTCCTCGACGATCGCCAGCAGACCGCGGACCTGGTCACCGGTCAACATCGGCCACCCCCGGCATCCGGCACAGCTGATGGAACGCGGACACCACGATGGGCAGCGCCCGGAGCATCACGTATCGGCCGAGGATCGCTTTCAGCGGAGGCGTGAACGCGTCCTGACGGATGAACCGCGCATCCCGGGTCTCGCCGTAGCTGGCCACGCTGGGATACACCACATAGCCGACGTCACCGTTGTACGTGGTGACCGGCTGCACGATGGTAATCATTGCCTCACCTTTCTGTCGTGAGCCCGGCATACCGGTACCCGCTGGGACAGCCGGTTGTATCCATGGGTGACTGCCAGCTGACAGCACCCGAGCTCATAGCCGCACAGCACCCGACGCACCCGGACGCCATACCAGGCCGTGGAAATCTCGATCATCGCCGCTCTCCCGTGCCCCTATGCCATGAGTCGACAAACGTGCCGATCATGGCAATGAACCCCGGCAGCATGGCCAGTACCTGAGGGTCGGAGCTCGCATGTTTCGAGGCGATAGCGTCCACCTGATCTATGGTGAATCTCTGGCATCCGGCCTGAATTAGGTGACCCTTAGTCGTGCGATAAACGGTGACCGACCATGTCCACGGGATGGTCAGCCAGAGAATGTGTCCCGCACTGAAGATCTCAGCGTCACCGTAGACCTGAGCGTTACCGGAGATCTCAGTGTCACCGTAGACCTGAGCGTTACCGGAGACCTGAGCGTTACCGTAGACCTGAGCGTCACCGTAGACCTGAGCGTTACCGTAGACCTGAGCGTTACCGTAGACCCGAGCGTCACCGGAGACCCGAGCGTCACCGTAGACCCGAGCGTCACCGTAGACCCAAGCGTCACCGGAGACCCAAGCGTCACCGGAGACCCAAGCGTCACCGTAGACCCGAGCGTTACCGGAGACCTGAGCGTTACCGGAGACCTGAGCGTCACCGGAGACCCAAGCGTCACCGGAGACCCAAGCGTCACCGGAGATCCAAGCGTCACCGGAGACCTGAGCGTCACCGGAGACCCAAGCGTCACCGGAGACCTGAGCGTCACCGTAGACCCAAGCGTCACCGGAGACCGTCAGATTCTTCTCGGATGCGATGAGTCCACCCCGATCCCCCGTGGTCACCATGCGGCCTACGTCGCGTAACGCCGTGATCCGATAGAGGCCCGCCTCGGGGGTGAGACTGTACTTAGAATTCATGATCCATCCTCCATTTCCGTCCGTGGCCAGTGGCCACAGGTACCTCTCGATAGATACTTGCGATCATCGCGCCACGCGAACATGGCCAACCCGAACCGGGTTACCGTCGACCCCCCCGCCTACCGCCGTGACGCTTCGACGGCTTGCGCTTGCTGCCGAGCTTCCGCACCGTCACCCCGTGACCGTGCTCGGACACGTACACCTCGGCCGACACCTGGAGACCCGCAACGTCCGACTCCGTGGGCAGGCCGTAGGGGCACTCCTTGCCGTCGACATGGTCTGCCGGAAGATCGCTACCGCACGTGTCGCACATAGCCGGGGCCTCGATCCGCTGGGCGATCGCCGCGAGATCACGTGCCAGCCTGGCGTCGGACTCGGCATTCTCGGCGCTCAGCTCAGCCTTGCGCTGCATGATCCGTTCAGCCTCGGCCCGGCCCTCATCCGTGATCATAAAGTGGTACCGCTCGACAGACGCCAGCCCCCGCCTCACCAGCGCCTTACCGATGTCCCCCGGGCATGACACCATGACCCCGCTCGGGGAGTGCTGCACCGTCGCCACCAGGGCGCGCTTCATGCGGTCAGTCAGCTTGTACACACCCGTCTTGGCGTTGCCGACCGGACGAGGCGCCTCGATGACCTCGACATCAGTTCCAGCGGTCACCTGCCGGGCTTCCGGTCCCCCCACCGTCAGCACGTACGACTCACTGAGACACGTGTAGTCATCGCCGTGGGCCTCGCCGCAGTCGGCACACGGGGCTGCCTCGGCCTCGATGGCAGCGACCACTTCAGCCTGCACGCGGCGAACCTCAGCAAGGTCCGCTTCAGTGATCGGGCGGTGCGCTACCTCGAATGCGCGCTCAGCATCACGGCGCCACCCGTGCCCTTCGATACGCCACACGCACTTGCTACACCTTGCGTGACTCTTCTCGATGATCAGCGTGTGGACGTCGGTCTCCTGTTGGTCTGCCATCCGAGCCTCGGCCCGCCACGCCTCCACCTGCTCGGCGATACGGGCACTGACCCGCGCCGCGCTGCGGATAGCAGCCTCCCGGACCCGCACCGGTACGTCGCTACGGGCAGCGATCTCCCGGTGGTGTGCCAGCTGCGTCTCCAGGTACCCCACGTCGGTGCTCTGCAAAGTAGCCATCCCCGCAACTCCTCTCCTCGTTGTCTCTCGCCTACCTGTCCATGGGACCACGCCCCCCCATCCGTGCCCCTAGTACTTTCGGTCAACTGTCCCTGTCGTTCGGTCACTACTTGTGGATCATGGGTTCTGGGACACTGGGCACCCGGGCAACCGGCACCTAGGGGCACGGGCACGGGGCACCGGGGGGGCAGAGGCACCCGGGGTCCCCGCATCGTGATCAAGGGGCCAATGGATCATGACCTATCATGGTTAGTCGACCATTAACTAGTGATACATGGTTAACCTGTTACCTGAGGTACATAGTTGACTAGCCCGTGAACTGGGGACCCAGTAACACCCAGTACCCATAGGGCCTGAGCTGCCGGGACACCAGGGCAACGGGGGAAAACGGACATCCGGGCTATTTTGATAGGCACAGCCACCCATCGCGTCCAAGGTCAAGGATCTTCCCCAGTGACCTTGTTCGATGGATCCATGGTTCGGGTGGTTTCTGGGGGCCGGGGTGCGGTGGTGTCTTTTGGGTTACGATGATTCTTTAGTATCGTGTGCATGTGAATATGCATGTTTGCCCAGGAGGAGACCGTTGTGTCCGACTATAACCCGTTGCGGGATCCGGTGGTGCGTAACCTGCTGTCCCTGACCGACACGGAGATGGCATCGAGGCGCCCGGAACTGCGGGCCTTGGCCGCGGAGCGCCTGGAGATGCTGTGGCGGGCCTGTAAACCGCACATCCTGGGCCGGGATGACGAAGGCAACGCGTTCTTCCCGGACTACCGGTACGTGGACCTGGGTCTGCGGATCATGGACCGGCAGATCCGGCTGCTGAAGGTGATGACCCCGGACCCGCCGGTCGAGGACCGGGTGATCGAGGGCCGGGACCCGGCCGCGGTGAAGGTGTCGGGGGATCTGCTGGCTCTGGAGGCGCGGATGCGGGGCGAGGCGGGGGCCTAGGCGTCGGCTATCTGGGCCATGAGGCGCCAGGTTTCATTGTCGGCCAGGTACTGGCCTGTCACCGACGGCTGGGACCGGAGCAGGAACGTGGTCACCTCGATCCGGTAGGCGCGGGTGCCGTCGGGCATGGACCAGGCGTAGCGCTGGCCCCGGTATCCGTGGCGCCGGGTGTATCCGGCGGCGAGGAGTCTCTGGACGTATTCCTTGGCGGCTTGTTCACGGGTCACGTAGGGACTGTATCCAGTCTCTCGCGGGAGACTGGGCGTGGAGCGAGAGACTGGGGTTGACCTGGGAATAGTCTCTGGGGACCGTTTCAGTCTGTCGGATCGCACGACCCATGGATCAAGTGGCGAGAGACTGGATAACCGAATCGATAAGTCGGTCTTGCATAATGACAGACTTGAGAGACTGAGAGACTATTACCTGGTAGAAGAAGAAAAGTATCAGGCTGTATGGATACACCAGTCTCTGGGGAACAGACTGGAGTCTGTCGCGGGAGACTGGGCGCCTGCCCGTCCCCGCGGGACTGGTTCCCGGGAGACTGGCGAGCGCCTGTGGTCCCCGCAGCTGGCAGGGTTGAGCCTGGGGGACTCAAGTCTCCTGGGGTGTCCTAGGAGGCTGGGATACGTCGGTGGCCGGTGGTGCTAATTGACACGGGGGGAGGGGGTGGTAGAGAATAGGAGGATGAGTGGAGTGGCAGGATTCGAGGTCCTGGCGATGATGGCGCAGGCCCCCAACGGGCTCTTCGGTGCCGTGAACCAGGCAGAGCAGGAGCTATGGCACGCCGGTGATGCGACGGAGGAAATGTGTACTAACGTTGACGTGATGAAGCTAGCCTGGTCCCGGCTCAACGAGGACCAGCGCGAGGAGGCGTTCGAAGACCTGCTGCACGGGTACTGGTGTATGCGGCGGCACCTGAGCGAGCGGGTTGAGATGTTCGCCCGCGCCCGGGAAGCCGGTGACTCGTTCCTGGAGCACGACGACCTGGAGATCATCGAGTATTCGCTCAGCGTGGTCGACGGGGTTCCGCTCCAGGAGATCGACGACCTGGAAGGGATCAACGTCCCGTTGGACGCCTTGGCCCGGCTGGTCAGTGAGGTCAAGTTGCTGCGAGCCCGCGAGGAACTGAGGAAGGGAGAGGGGCTGTGACCGGCAGCCAGGTATGGAACTGGATGCGGCGGATCGAGGAGTCTTCGCTGCTGTGGGAACTGACGTTCATCTCCGCCGGGGTCGCTGCGGCCTCCCGGTGGCTGGAGTGGCCCGACACCCTGATCCGGGTGGCCCTGGCGGTCGGGGCGGCGGCTTTCATCTGCGACACGATCCTGGCGGTGGCCCGGATCAAGGGGGAGATGGCCCGCGACAAGGAGGCCACCGAGGCGCTGGTGGACGGCTGGTACCGGGTGGCTGAAGGCTACACCGCCGTGTACTACCGCGAGTTCAATCGGGTCTACATCTTCAAGGAGCCATCATGAGGGACAGCCTGGTCAGGGTGATCCAGGAACTGGAAGGGGTCGACGATGCCACACGCGTCCAGGCGGCCGGGGTGCTGCAGGACGAGCTGCGCGAGGCCATGGGCATGGTTGCGGCCATCCGGTCCGCGGCAGCGAAGGCCGCGGTGGCGGGTCACGGGTTGAGCGAGGCGGCGCGGCTGGCTGACCTGGATCCCGGTCGCCTGCAGGCCGTGGCGCTGGGGGGCGGCCGGTGAGCGAGACCTACTGGTGGGAGCTAGGTGACGACCCAGCCACGCAGGCGGCCATGGAGCAGGAGGGAGCCAGGATTCAGGATCTTGTCGGCGACCTGGTGACCCTGGAGGTGCGCGACCACCTCCGGTATCCGCATGATTGCGTGGAGAACTGTTTCAACGGGGATGTGGCCGACGCCCTTCTGGACAAGATGCCCGAGCCTCTGGTTCGAGCCTTGGCGCTGCATGCTGTCAGGGGTCTGGCCCGGGCGTACCTGTTCGACCATCCGGAAGAGATCATCGGGGAGGATGCGTGAGGATACCTCAGGATCCGGTCATCGACGTGGTCCAGTTGCTCGACGATGTTGCGAGGCACCGCCGGTCCAGGCAGCACCGGCTGCGGTCGACCCGGGTGATCTCCCTGCAGACCGGGATCCCGCTGGCCACGGTGCAGTTGCATCTGAGGTCCGCGGACCAGCGTCCCGCGATGATCACCGCGGACCATGCGTTCCGCTGGATGCTGTGGATGGGCAGGTACGACATCCGGGACTACCTGATCGAGGAGAACCTGCGGTGACCGCGTACCACATCGACTGGGATCTGCTGCGCCTGCTGCTGCTGACCCGGATGGGCGAGGAGGGCGAGAACGTCTACTCCTTGTCCAAGCGGATCGGGATCCACCGGGACTCGATGGGCGGGTTCCTGTCGGGACGCTACACGCACCTGGATGCCCGCAACCTGGTGCATGTACTGACATATCTGAGCATTTACGATTGGCGTGAGGTGACGAAGGAATATGAAGGAACCGACGAGTATCGAATTGGATAAGGCGATCGTCCACGTGGTCAACAATCCAGATTTCACGCTGGAGATCATCGGCAGCCACGGCGCGAAAGCGTTGCTGGTGTCACCGGTCCTCATCCAGCGGTTGAGGGACCTTGGCATCCTCACCGTCACCAACCGGAAACCGTGGGACGGTGAGCCGTGACCGGCGACTGGGGTCCACTCAACGGCGCCCTGCGGGAGCCGACGCAGCCGCTGTTCCAATTGGCCAAGGACCGCAGCGAGCCGCGGTCAACCCTACGGTCCCTGCTGGGATGCGCCACGGTGATCGCGGCCCTGGGGCTCGCGGCAGCGACCATCATCCTGGCGGTGGGGGTGGCGGTGAGGTGAACGGGGATCGAATGATGACGGAGGCGGATGTGATCCGCGGGGAACCGCTCCGGGAGCAGCGGTACTGGCTGGGGGTGTCTGGGCAACCGATGTCCCTGGTCACCCGGGAGGAATATATCCGGGCGGAACGGGCCGCCGGGTTCCGGAGCAAGTTCGGCCCCGACGAACCGGCAACCGCCGGGTTTTCTGCGGGGGCCATTTGCGGTCGCAAGGAGTTCTGGGCCCCGGAGCTGAAAAGGTGGGTGCAGGGATGAAATGGGATCCAGGTGTCGCTGCCGATGGCGAGAAACGTGAGATCAGGGTGGAAATAGGCGGGAACCGCGCCACGTATGGCTTCACCCTGGATTACGACACGGCGCATGAACTTCGGGACATGATCACCGACGCCTTGGAACACATCGAGGGCTGTGACCGTCGGAAGAATCCCCCGGAGTTGCCATGAGGGTCGTCGTCACCAGCTATCGGCACTGGGCGCACCCGCGGGTCGTGTGGAACCGGATGCAGCGGTTGCAGGACTACTGCGCCATGCAGCGCACCGGCCTGGAAGTGGGGGTCGGGGACTGCCCCACCGGGGGGGACCTCTTCGTTCGCGACTGGGCGGTCACGGCTCCGGTACTGCTGCGGGTCTTCTATGCCGACTGGGCGACCCAGGGCCTTGCCGCCGGTCCCATCCGGAACAAGAACATGATCGACACGATGCTGCGGGAAGGCGGCCTCGACCAGGTCATCGCGTTCATGGACCCCGCATCCAAAGGCGCCAGGCAGTGCGCCGAGTACGCCGAGTCCCTGGGGATACCGGTGGACAGGATCTGGCCGAACTCATGATCCCGAAAGGATACGAGTCATGACGAAGATCGAACGCCTGCCCTGTCGGCAGGAGCTGAACTTCCACTATGACGAAGAACAGGGCACCCTCATCTATCCCGGGGGGCATCACGATATCCTCCAGGTCATGGCCGTGGGCACCGACGGCGCCGTCCACACCACCCAGGCGGCTCTGGTCGCCGGGCTCCTCGACAAGGATGAGCGCCACCTGGAGACCGTCTACTCCCGGCTGGAGGCGCACCTGGAGGCCAGGATGCGGGGTGCGGGGGTGTGGGATGCCGGGGAGGCCGACGAGGCCCAGGGCACCTAAGTGTGGTTGCGGGAAGCGGAAGTTCGCGACCCAGGACAAGGCCATCACTCAGGTGCTGTGGCGTCAGACGAACCGCGGGGCACCTGCCCTCAACATCTACGATTGCCCTGAGGGCGGCGGCTTCCACATCTCGTCCAGGGTGAACGTGAAAGGCAAGAAGGCCAAGTAGATGCCTAGTTGACACGACCCCCTCCCCTAGCTACTATTTGGCCACTAGCCGAAGTAACTAGGGGAGGCTCATATGGAACCTGCCATCCGGTTCGCTGCCAGTCAAGCCCAGGCAGCCCGGGGCACCGTCGTCAGAGGGTTGGGGGCCGTGGCGGAGGAGATCGCCAAGCTGCAGCACTTCCTGCAGGAGCCTGGATTCCTTGACCCGGAACAGGTGGACTACGACCTCACCGGCATCGTCGCGGATCTGCAGACCATTCAGCGCCAGGCTCTGCGCTGGCGACTCATGGACCTGGTGACCAATGCTCGATGACCAGACCCGGGCCGAATGCATCCGGCTCGAAGCCATGGCCCGCCGCAACGGCTGGGACCTGTGGGAGACCCTGGAGCGTGGCGGGATCGTTTTGTCCTTGGATCGACGGGCGATGGTGGAACGCGGCACTGTGGCCGCCCTGCTGGTGCAACTGGAAGACATCCCCCACACGGCTTTCCCGGAGCTGGTGAAAGGAAACCAGACGGTGACCGGCGCCGTGAACGGGGTCGTCAAGTTCATCGAACTGTTCGCGAAGGGACTGGAGTCGTGACCGACCTGTGCCCGCGGGAGATCGACGTCTTGAGACTGATAGCCGAAGGATACGACAACCGCAGGATCGCCGAGACTCTGCACATCAGCATTCACACGGTGAAAGGCTACCGGATTACGGCCAAGCAGAAGATGGGGGCCCTCAACTGTTACCACCTGGTGACCTTGGGTTTCCGGTCGGGGGTGCTGGCGTGAGGCGCCTGTCGCTGGCCCGGGACCGGGAACTGCGGCACGTGGCCGCCGGTCACGTGGCCTGGCGGTGGAGCTGGCTGCGCAATTGCTGGTATTCCTGGTGCCGGGTGTGCTCCCGGGACGTCAGTAAGCAGATCGACTGGCTCATCGGAGTCGACTACGTCCAGGCATGTGGCGGCCCTGTTGCTCCCGTTAATGTCCAGCCCGCGGGGCTGGTAGATCGCTACTTGGAAAGGTATCCACGATGAAGAAGTTCCTTCTGCTCCTGGCGGACCTGCCGACACCGCAGTTCCCAGACCGGTGGTTCAGGTACGCCGACCACTACTTCCGTAGGGGCCGTCACCATGACCGGCCGGGATCGGTCAGCGGGTACGCCCTGAGGGCCCAGTTGAAGGTGACGCTGGATCACTGGTACGAGGTATATGCGACCCAGGGCATCGAGGCGGCTATTGCCCTAAACTGTTAGGGTGAAGCGCCCGGAGAGCCCCAATGATCTTGTTTGTGACACTTGTCCAGCTCGCTACCCGGATGTCGGGGACATCACGACCGCCAGGGCCCGAGCGCGGGGATGGCACGTCTACCGCGGGCTCTCGATGACCGGGGCGCCCATCAGCAAGACCCTGTGTGAGCAGTGCGTGGACCGAGGTAAGCCGATGCGTCCCCGCAGTACCGCGGTGATGGTGGATCAGATGGAACTGTTCGAAAAGGAAGATCGATGACTCATACCGCTACGGCAACGAAGCCCCCGGCCGATCTCACCGTCATCCGGGAGAAGATCGACAACTACCGCAACGCGCGGGAGCGGGTCCGGGAGTACCGGCGCAACCTCAAGGAATGGGAGGACTACGTCAAGCGCCTGGAGCGGGAGATCGCCCTGGCTATGGGAGGCTCGGCTCTGGGCACCATCGACGGCCGGGACGCGGTCACCTACGAGCCCCGTGACCAGTTCGCCCACGCCCAGTTCCTGAAGGACCACCCGGACCTGGCGATGGCGTACATGGTTCCCGCGGAGCCGACCCTGGAGCTGGACTGGCGGACCCTGGTGGCCCGGGAGCCCGGGGTCGCCGGTCCCTACCAGACCAAGATCATGAAAGTGGTCGGCTGATGGTCAACAAGTCCGGAAGGATCGGCGCAGAAGCCGAAACCTGGGTCGTGGAGTACATGAGCAAACGCGGATGGCCCAACGCCGATAGGCGCAAGACCAACGGAGCCAAGGACCGCGGCGACGTCAACTCGGGGCAGTCGAAACTCGTGGTCGAGGTCAAAGCTGACAAGGGGCTCAACTACTCCGAGTTCCTGCGGCAGACCGAGAAGGAACGGGTCGAAGCCGGAGCCGCCGTGGGCGTCTGCGTCGTCAAGCCACCCGGAGTGGGTAAAAGGACCATGCACCGGTGGTGGATGCTGATGGCCAGCGGAACCTACGACGCCCTGAGGATGATGGCCGGTCCGGAGAACTTCGCGGCCTGGTTCGACGACGGGAGCACCCTGCCGGGCCGGGCCTTCCATCCAGGCAGATGCCTGGCCCATGCCGCCGAAGGGCTGCAGTCGTTCCCCGGCACCATGCTGAAACCAGGCGCCAGCAAAATCTTCAGGACCGGCTGGGACGGGCGGTTCCTGTACCTGCCGGACGGCCTGGAACTGCTCCGGCTGGCCGGATTGGCGGTGGACTGATGATCCCCAGGGACGACAACGGCAACGTCAGCATCGCGATCAGGGCGGGGACCATCGAGGCACTGCTGGACCACATCAAGCAGCGCGGCGTCCAGGCCCACGGGCACCACTCGCACTGGAACGAAGGTGCCGGGGACTTCAAGGAGTGCATCCGCGAAGACTGCCGGGAGGTCCGGGGACTGCTGGAGCCGTGGGAATGGCTGTGACCCCCGACGATCCCGCTTTCACGGACCGGCGGTTCCATGTGCTGCTGGCCGCCAAGACCCCCGGCAAGGTGTGGCGCAGGCGTGGGGAGGACTACCTCCTCACGTCGGCCGGGACGATAGAGACCGTCACCGGTGTGACCCGGTGGCTGCAGGACAGCCAGTTACTCAAAGAGGGCCCGGCCCGGGCTCTCGGGGGCCGCATGCTGGTCCCCACGGTTGATGGAGGGACGCTGCTGCGGCAGCGTTTGCATCTGATGGAGGAGAAGAAGTGAACGAAATGAACGATGCTGAGCGCCTGGCGGCGAAGTTCGCCCAGGTCGACGGGGTCGACGTGGTGGACCTCAAGCCCGCCCGTTCCCCGCTGTCCGAGACCCCGAACGTGGGTGGCGCGGAGGTCGTCTTCAAGAAGGCCGTCGTACTGCAACTGGCCGACGGCAGCGTCCGGTACGGGTGCACCTGGGAGGACTGCACCTTCACGGGCGAGAGCAGCGGGGCGATCATCAGCGGCCACTGGAAAGTCCACGAGATCACCCCCGACCTGCGGCGCGTACCGTTCAAGGACTGGACCCTGGAGCAGATCCTGGGCCGCCTGATGGACGCCGACGCCGACATCAATGCGCTGATGGCTCAGCGGGACCGGATCCTGCTCCGGCGCAACAACACCGACAAGATGGACGCCCTGAAGGCGGAGAACAAGGAGCTGAGGGCCAAGGTCGACTCGTATGAGCGGGCCCTGAAGACCCTCGGCAAGCTCATCCCGTCCGTCAACCCCGGAGACTGAACACCCGGATAGCGACACCGGCCCCGGACGCATTCAACAGCAGCTCCGCCCCGTACACCGACACCGGGAAAGGCCCGGCACGGTAGATACCGTTGGCGGGGAGCGAGTAGATGCGGTCCGGGGCCACCAGGTCCAGGTCCACGCCGCCCGGGATGTCGACAGTGACGGTCCGGGCCACGCCACCGGTCAACGTCAGCTCCAGCTCCGTGTAGCCGTCGTTGCCGCAGATGTTGCCGTTGGCCACGTCCATCGCCACCGGCGGCGTGGTCACACTGGAGATGAGGGTGAACCGGTCCTGGTGGATGACCCTGAGGATCGTGCGCGCCATCGGGCACCCCTGTTCGGATGGTTGTGCGGCTCCCGGCGCAGGACCGAGACTTCCGAGATCAGTCTAAGAGGTACCGAGGTCGCCAGTTGTATGTCGGCGAGAAGTTTCCTGGCCCGCCAGCGTACCCGCCACTGGTCTTTGCTGCTGATCGTCACCGAGAACCGCAGAATCCCGTACAGGCTGCCGGTCACTGTCGGCTCGGAGAAGAACTGCGGCTTCGTGGCGCAGACCCGCATCAGGGAGCACAGGGCCTGCTCCGCCAGTTCCCTGGCGTCGCCACGGTCCGCGGGGCGGTGCTCCCAGGTGTAGCGCCTATGACACGGCACGGGGCCCGAACCCCTCGGCGAACGCCTCGTAGACCCCCTGCTTGACGGTCTCCGCATGGAGCTCGCCGCAGTCGTGGTCCGGTGTGGCCGCCAGGACCGCACGGATCTCCTGAACCTGCGCGGTCAGGGAGCCGACGGCCAGACCCAGTAGCCGTAGTGATTCGGTGATCCCCCGCAGTTCCCGGGCCAGCTTGTTCTCCTCCAGCCGGTCCTTGCCGTCGGGGCCCTTGACGTGCAGGTTGATGGGATCGGCCATCTGGACCACGCTGTCCATCCGGTACTTCAGGGCCGTGAAGTCCGGGTCGGCGTCAAGTTCCAGGGTCATGTCGATCCTCCAAGGGGTCCGGTTGTTGCAGATCACGCCGTCGATAAGCGACACGTGGACATGATCCCCGTGATAGGTGCCAGCATAGTCGCGCCACGTCCAGGCCGGGACACCGTGGGCCGGGTAGGACGAGAACATCCGCTGCCGCCGGATCACGTACTTGATCCGCGGGTCCCGGCCCAGGCGTAGCTGTTCGGCTAGTTTGTCGGCGTCGAAGCCGCGGGCCGGGTCATGGGTGTAGTCACCCGCGGTGCAGATCAGGTCCGTGGTCCACGCCACCTGGTGGGGCTCGTGGTCGGAACCCGGGTTCTGCTGGTGGTGTTCCGGCGACGGGAAGGCGCCGTCGGATTCCCGGCCGCGGGTCGGGGCGATCCGGTCGGCCTGGTTGAACAGTTGCAGGATCCCGCCAGCGACCCGGTTCACCAGGTCACCACCAGGATCACGGCGATCAGGATGGCGACGCTGACCGCGGAGACTGTCAGCCCGGCGATCAGGCGGCAGCGTGCCGAGGATGCCATTCGCTGCTGGGCGCATCGGTGAGACCGGGATCCAGGCTGGGAGGCCGGGCCGGAATGCGGATCCGGTTGATGGCTAGCAGATCCTCCAGGCGCCCGATGTGTACCAGGGCGCCAAGGAAACGGGATCGCGCCCGTTGGTGTTCTTCCCAGCATGTTTGTAGGTCCTCTCGTAGCTGGGTATTGCGTGTCCTTCGTAACCCTGACCAGGCGAGAATCAGACCAGCGATACCGGACAGCGAGGAGGCAATGACTGCGCCAATGGCCTCGGGTGCCACGTGGCCTCCAATAATCTCTTTCAGAGATCATAGGCCATTTGCCCCGCTTCATGCCACTTAGCTGAACCTCCATATCTCCAGGCGTGACCGGGTGTTGACGGTGGTGTTCGCCACAACCGCGACGTTCTGGGCGAATTGGAACTGCAGGTTCCCGGCCGTACCGCCCATCGTGATCTCCCCGTAGATCGACACCACGGGAACCGTGCCGGAACCGTAGGCGTTCGCGGTACCTGACGCGGTCACCGAGTTGAAGTTGCCGTCACCGATACCGGCCACGGCTGTCGTCGCCGGGCCGATGGCGCCCCAGCGCATCGTGGCGCCTGCGGGGATCGTGTAGGCGAACTTGATGTCGGCCGTCGCATCCGTGTCACAGAAGACCAGGTGGTGCCACTGGAAGATGCCCGCGGTCGGCAGCGGCACCACGAACTGGGTGTCGTTGACCAGCACCGTGCTGTTGTTGACCGTCTGATCCGCGGTTTTGCGGATCAAGGCGTACAGGCTGCGCCGATACAGGGAGATCCAGTTGGCGCTATCGAAGACCTCGTACCGGTCCACGTCCAGCAGGTGACTGATCTCGCCCTCGTTCGGCGCCGGGTTGCGGGCGGTCCGGTCGGCTTCGCTGGCGTACCGCTGGGCGAGGCGGTTCTCCATGACCCCGTCCCAGGCCGCCTGGGCGCTGGGCAGGTTCGCCGGGTCCCCGCCCTGCTGCTCGGGGATCCCCTGATTGGGTGACGGGATACTCATGACCGGCCTCCGATTTGCGCTGCCGTGTAATCATCGATGTATGGACTATCATCTGTACGCGGCTCTGGACTGCATGGCCCGCCTCGGGTTCGCCATGAGCATGATCGTCGGCATGCTGTGGCCCTTCCTGCGTCCCCGGTCACGGCAACGTCACCAGACGCGCACCTAGTCGGGCCGTGATCGCCAGCGGGCCACCCGTGCCGGTCCACAGGTACTGGACCCGGATGATGTCCCCGGCGACACAGGACGACATTGCCGATGCTTGAACGCCATGCGTCGAGGTGCCAGCCGTGATGTCCTGTTTGCGCTCGGCGAACGCGACCGCGTTCTTGGTGATGATCACCGCGCAGGAGGTCATCGTGGTCGCGGCCACCTCGCTGTTGGACCCGAACCGGAACATGTAGACACCGTTGCGCTGGATCGTCAGCCGGTCGTTGCTGACACCCAGGTTCGCCAGGCCCCCGACATCCCACTGCTCCGTGTCGTAGGTGATCGTCGTAGCCACGCCCACCGCCACGTTCGTCCCCACCGATGCCGCCACCAGGGCCGAATCCCGGTTCAGCGACAAGGTCCGCAACACGTCCACACCGGAGACCGCGGCCTCCACAGCTGTGGCGAAACTGGCGAACGTGGCAGCGTTGATCGCCTCCCCCATGCAGGGATATGGGATGGCGTACCGGGGCGTGGATCCGGGCATCACAGGCTCCCGATGAGATCGCCGGAGCCGAGCCGGGTCAACCAGATCGTGGCACCGATGGGAATGTTGACGTTGCTGGCGGCGTTCTGGTGCTGCAGGAACACCGACAGGAACGTTTCCGAACCGGCCGGGACGTAGAAGGTGCCCTCGGTCATCAGGTGTTCCCCCGCGGTCGAGGAGTCGAAGCGGTTACAGCCGAACGTGGTGCCGCCGTTGATGCCGCTCGGGGTCACGTATGAGGTGACCTGCAGGATGATCTGACGTAGGCTCAGGGCCGTGATCGCACCGGCGGCCACCATCGACACGTAGCATCCGGCATGCCACCAGGCGCCCTCGTCGTCGGGGATCGAGACGTTGCCGGTGGCGAACGTGGCGCCGGTGGGCACGAAGTCCGTGAACGTGTAGTTGCTGAACACGGTGGCCAGTTGGCCACCGGATCCGAGGATGCCGACGGTGGCAGCCCCGGCCAGCATGACCTGGGCCACGTTGGTGGCGACGATCGCGGTGGGGGCGTGCAGGAACCCGTTGAACTCGTCCTGCTGGGCGCCCAGTTGCGCCTCGATCGCGAGGGCCTGGCGCTGCATGTACAGGGCCACCGCCCCCGGATCGGTGGCGTCCAGGCACGACAGGCCGTACTTCACCTCAGTGGTCACGAGGGGTCTCCGAACCAGTAGACGGTCAGTTCGGACCGGGAGATCGTGCCGACCTGGCTGCTGACGAAGTTCGGGTACGTGTCCGCCACGTCCCCGGCCACCCAGTTCGGTGCCGTCGGGTCCACCGCGGTCCGCGGCTCGATGGTGACGATGTCCATCGGGTGTGCACCGAGGGCACTGCCGCCGTGGCGGTCCGTCTGCCCGGCGATGGTGAAGAAGTTGCGCCTCGTCGACAGGCCGAACACGTTGGCGCCCACGCCGCCGGTTTCCTCCATGTATCCGACGACCGCGAACTTGCCGTTGCGGGCGATGGTGGCGTTGCTGCTGATCGTCAGGTCCACCATGGAGTCCGTGTCGACTTCTTCCGTGTCGTACACGAAGCCGGACAGGCCCCAGACGTAACTGACCGACGAGGACACCTTGGCGATCGGGATGGTCCGGGCCGTGCGGTCCAGGGCGTCTTCGAACCCGTCCATCAGGGCCACCAGTGCATTGGTGAAGTCGCACCAGACGTCCGAGGCGTCGCAGGGCGCGTCGGAACCGATCTGGTAGGGCAGCATGTAGATCGGGGTGCAGGTGGTCACTGGAACACCGCCAGGATCAGGGTGGTGTGCAGGGAGTTGAGCTGCAGTGTGCCGTCGGCGCCACCGGCCCGGTTGGCCCGCAGGATCGCGGTGTGGCTGCCCGGTGTCACGGTGCGCAGGTCGGCGTTGCCGGTGGTGGCCCGGTAGTTGATCACGTCACTGCGCCAGATAGCCGCCGGTGACGCCAGGGTGACCCCGTCGAGGCGCAGCATCGTGGTACCGGTGGCCGCGTTCGCGGCGATCGCCTGGTAATCGGCGAACCAGATCCCCATCACGACGGCCGCGGGTGCCGTGGTGGTGAATGTGAGGGTCGTGTTCGGGACGTCCTGTTCCACGGCGGTCAGGCCCAGGTTCGCGTTGGAGGCCGACATCTGCAGAGAGGTCAGTCCCAGTCCGGTGACTCCCGGGCCGATGATGGCGCCCAGGGCCAGCCAGGTTGCCCTTTCCCGCAGCAGGGCCACCGGGTCACCGGTGTTGAATCCGGCGTCACGCAGCCGCCCCACACCCTCCAGGTCCTGGCCGCGGGCGTTGACCACGAACGGGTTGCCGGACACGACGGTGCCGATGACCAGCTCGTTGTCGGACGGCAGCTTCCCGGTGATCGTCTCAGGGAACGTCACTGCAGTCCCCCGATCACCTGGGCGTGCGCCTGCACCGTCATCCTCGCCCCCACATCCAGCGGCATCGCGAATGAAGCCACCACCTGAATGATCCCAGTTCGCCCAAAAGCATTCAAGGAGGCAATATCTCCCAATTCCAGCGACGCGTCTGGCGGCTGCTCCCACTGCCACGTCTCCGACAGGGCCACACTGCGGCGCAGATAGTCACTGGCCGCAGTGAACACCGACCCCTGCGTCTGCGGGGTCTGCAACCGGATCGTCTTGTGCCTGCGCCCGAACGGTCCCAGCACGTAGGTCGGGGACGCCGGATTGTTGTCCGACACCCGGGCCAGGACCGGGAGGGTCCCGTCGGCGCGCTCCCCGATCGCCGTCACGTCGTTCCACACGTCCTCGCGGCTGCGACTCGGGCTGGCCACCAGGACCCCGCCTTCACCGTCGGACAGGGTCACCACCGGTGTCCCGGCCACCGTCCAGGGATACTTGCGGATCACGAAGGAACTATCGGCCAGGGCGTACCAGAAGGCCCCCACGGTGGTGGCCATCTCCTCGATGGCCCCGGCCCGGTCCGACTCCCACGACAACTGGGGCACCGTCTGGGCGAACGTGTCCGAGACGCCGAATACTGCATCCGGCAACGCGTCGGACACGAGGCGCTGGAACTCCCCGGTCACCGTGTTCCCGGCCTGCGAGTTCTGGGGCACCACGAACCCGGCTTCGGCCACTTCCCAGGTCCGGTCACTGGCCGGGACCACCACGGTACCGGTGGGGGCCAGGACAGCCTGCTGGATGCGGCCGGTGAACACCTGCCAGGAGTAGCGGGAGCCGTCGGCGAACTGGATCCCGCGGTACGCGGCCAGCCGGTTGCCGTAGGGTGCCAGGATCCCGTTAATGGTCTCGGGATACAGGGACTCATCAACCATGAGGGTCATGGTCCGCGACACCTGGGAGTTCAGGCTGGCGGTGACCCCGGAACCGGGCAGGAACTTCAGGCCGCCGGTGGACGCTTCGGAGCCGCGGGGAAGCGGGAGCAGGTTGCCGCTGGCATCCAGGACGTCGACCCGGACGTACTCGGTGTGCGGGGCCGCCAGGGCCCTGCGGTAAAGACCGTCTGTGCCGCCGCTTAGCATAGGATCGCCAGTTTCTGCCGTGCACGTCTATTACGTCTTGCCGCATTGAAGCAGGTTCTGCAGAGCCGCTTTGCGCTAGTTACCTTCGTGTTGCCTGCGGTCATTTCATGACCCAATTTGCATTCTTTCCTCAGTGGATATACTCTGCCTGCGTTTCCGTTCCTAAATCTACCCTTCGCTATGCAATCTCTCATATTTTCCAACTGGCTGCCGATGAACAAATGGGTAGGATTTACGCAAGCTGGATTGTCACATCTGTGGCAGACGAACTGGTCCTTACCCAGGGGGACGCCTAGCATGGATTCCAGAATCCATCGATGCGCGAGGAATCTTTTACCCCTTGCATAGAAGCGCCCATATCCATTTGAGTACAGGTATCCGCGCCAAAGCCAGCATGAATCTGGCGCCGAGATTTCCACTCGCTCCCAGAATTTGACCATCAACGAAGTATCCATTACGGAAAACCTTGCCATGCGTCGTCCCAGTCGGACTCGTTGGCGTTGAGGGCGGTCCAGTTCGCGAAGTCCGCGTTGACGTCGGCCCAGGTGGCCGGACTGAACACGACCCCAGTGCCCGCCCTGCCGCGCAGCAGGTCCGCCCATGTCAGACCACCCGCGGTCATGGCGTCCCAGGTGGCGAACCGGTCACACAGGTCCTCCACCCGGGCGCCGCAGATGCCCTGGGTCGGGCCGACCGGAGCGTCCACCGCGACGTGGGGCATCCGGACCACCCGCGGCTGCTGCCGGTGGTCGGAGAAGCTGCGGTCCACGGTGAGGTCCAGGACCGCCATGTAACGGTCCGGGATCCCGTAGTCGGCGGGTCCCCGCCACAGCAGCGGGCTGCCGGGTTCGTTGAGGGCCAGGACGGCGTCACGGTCCGGGAAGGTCGCGGTGACTAGGTTCAGCAGGGACCGCACGTCGCGGCGCTGCCGGGACACTACGATGGGGCGCCGGGCGTTGACCGGGAGCAGTTGGGCCGAGTTGTCGTCGTACGCCTCAGTGTCCATGGAGCCGAAGAAGATGCCCTGGTTCGGGACGCAGTCCCCCTCGTCGGCGAGGCAGACCACCTGATCGTTGCAGGGGCGCACTGGGTCCCCGAGGCGGAAGCAGCCGCCGGAAGGTACCACCACCTCCTGGCTGCACGCTTGCACCGGTACCAGGTCCGCGCAGACATCGGTGACGAACAGGTTGTCCCATTGGAAATTGATGGTGCCGTTCGTGTTGCCCGCCCCGCGCCGGGCGACCAGGTTCAATCTTCCGGGCGCAGTGAAAGTGCTGTCGGTGGCGGTGACCTGGAAGTTGGCGGGCATGGGCCCCGTGTTGTCCCACACCATGGCGCTGAGCTGGTTGCCCCAGGCGCGCAGGCGCATCCCCATTAGCGTGGTGGCGTTGTAGGTCATTACTGCGGACTGGGTGGCGAGGGTCGTGATGACACCGGCAACCACGCGCTGAAGGAAGATGTTTACGTTGCCGCTGGTCGCCATCTGGCTCACCAGCCGGTACCCGTTGGCCGTTGTCCCGTCGGAGCGCAGCCAGAGGTGCATTTCCGTGGTGGCCGTGAGGGCCAGGGCGGCCGGGAACGCGGTCACCATCCCGTCGGCGTTGGGTGTCGTCATCGGCAGCGACGCTATGTAGTCGGTGGCGACGCTGACCGTGGCCATCTGCCCCCGAGTGCCGGTGACCGAGTGATCGGCCGCCGCGCCTCCCGAGTTGACGTACACCTGTCCCGAGGTGGCCGTTCCCCAGCTGGCCACAGAGACCCGGGTGAATGTGTCATACAGCAGGAAAGGTGCCGGTTGCGTGATGGTCTCCCCGGCCGCGTTCATCGCGGTGCCGCAGTAGTAGACGCATCGGTCCAGCGGCGCCTCGGTGTCCCACCAGATTCCCTGGCCGCAGGACAATGCCAGGCAGCCGTCGGTGCTGTAGGACACGTAGGGGCGCAGCGGGAACCGTTCACCGGTGAGGCAGTCGACCCGCTCGATGCAGCCGTATACTGCGCCGGACACGTCCGCGAAGTTGCCTTCGACGATCACGTAGCCGGGTACCGGGAGGACGGCGGCGGAAACGGCGGGCATCAGCGTCCCCCTCGCGGCCCGTGAGCCATGGACCTGGCGTTGCTCTGGTTGTTGCTGCTGATCCGGTAGTCGATGTGCTCGTACAGCTTGTCACCGGCGATATAGACGTTGACGACGGACGGCTGGTTGAGCAGGTCCAGCATCCCAGCATCGGCGAGGATGCCGCGGTTGCGGGCGTCGCTGTTGGCCGGGTCCAGGATCGGTTCGCCCTGGTGGACCATGGCGACCTGGTTGTAGGGGACCACGCCGCCACCGGAGTAGCCGGGCAGGTTCGTGTGGGCCAGGGAGGTGCCGGTCCGGGTGACGCCTTCCTCGTTGATGACCCCCAGTGCTTTCAGTAGTGCGGTGGCCAGGGACACGGCCCGGGACAACTGGGTCACGATGACTTTGATTGTGCTCAGTGCGATGCTGAATGCCTCCGCGAACGCCAGGGCCAGGACCACTGCCTGCTGCAGGGCGGCCCGTCCGTCGGGACTCTTCAGCCACGCGGTGAACTTGTTGATCGCTTCGGTGATCTTCTCCAGGAACCGGCGCCCGCCGTCCTCGGTCTGTGCGAACAGTTGTCCGAACAAGCCGATCAGGGCCTTGATCAGGTTCCAGATATCGGTGGCGGCGGCGATCGCGTCGTCCAGGAACTTCTGGAACCGGCCATCCGCTACTGTCGTCTCGATCCAGGTCGCGAAGTCGTCGATGAACCCCGCCAATTTGCCGATGAGCAGTTCCAGGGTCGGTAGCGCCGCAGTGGTCGCTGTCGCCAGCGCCTGCATCAGATGGATCAGCGGGAACGACAGGGTCTCGATCATCCTGGCCACCGTTGGGAACAGTTCCTGCACGAACCGCTGGAACGCGGGATCCTGCAGCAGGGACAAGGCGTTGGCGACGAAGACACCCATCGCCAGGGACGCCTTCTCCAACCCGGCCCGCAGGATCGGCGCGATCGACTTGATCGCAGGGGCCAGGGCCATGAAGATCGGGCCGAAGAAGGTGCGCTGCACGGTGTCGCGGATGTCTTTGAGGATCGGGGCCACGGTGCGCAGGTTCATGACCAGTTCACGCATCGTGGGGGACAGCTTCTTCAGCCCGTCGGCCAGTTTCTTCGGGTCCTGTTCGAACACCAGTTTCAAAGCGTCACCGAGGTCGTGCAACGCCAAGACCAGGGGCAGCACGATGGCCAGGATCACGCTCAGGGCGGCGGGGACGGCCGTTGCGAATCCCAGCAGAGCAGCGAACGGGGCCGCGACGACCACGAGCACGGCGGCCAGGGCGGTCAGGACCGATACCAGGGCCACCGCGGCGACCGTGGCCGCGATGATTCCCGCCGCCGCGGTGGGGGCACTGGCGGCCAGGGCGGCCAGGGCTCCGCCCACGTTGATGGTGGCGGCCACGACGGAGGAGGTGACCTTGCTGAAGTCGGTGGTGGCACCCACCAGGAACTTGATCCCTTCGAACGCGAGTTCGAGGGATGCCTTGGTGAGGGTGCCGAAGGCTTTGGCCACGTCGAAGACCAGCCCGAAGACCTTGACCAGGCTCTTGCTGAGGGAGATGAGGCGTTCACCGAGGTTGCCGATGACCCGGAACAGGATGAAGTTTCCGGTGGCCATGCGCCGGAAAGCCTTCTCGAACGCGTCCCCGCCTTCGCTGCCGGTACGCCGGGCCCAGCCCACGAACCGCTCACGCCAGGTCAGCAGGGAACGGTCGGTCTCCTTGCTCAGGCCCGCACTGACGCCCTTACCCAGGGACGCCCCGATCTTCACGCCCTCGGCACTGACGTTGACGTCGAGCTTCTTGAGGATCGAGGTGATCTCTTTCTTGAGCTCCTTGGCGAATGGACGCGTATCCGCATGAACCTCCACATACGCTTGCCCCAAGGTCGCCACGAAACCATCATAGGGTAAGAATCGGACGTAAACTACCTAGCTCGGCTCATTGCCGCGCGGAAAGCGGCACGGTTGGCCTCCAGATCGAACGCCTCTTTCGCCCGGCCCGGTGGCGGGGACGTGAGGTGCGCCGTGAACTTGGTCAGATTCTTCGGGTCGGCTTCCTTGATCAGCCTCAGGCAGGTGGCGTAGGCACCGTCCAGCCAGTAGGACAGTGACACCCCGAACGGGGTGACCCCGTGTGCCGCCAGCTCCCCGCCGACCTGATCCCACTGGGCCCGCAGGAACCGGCACAGCCGCAGCGTGATCCACCACCGGCGCCCCGAGGCCGCTTCGAGCACGTCGAAGAAGATCTCCTCCATGTCCTGCGAGGTGAGTTCCCCGCTGATCAGGAGCCGGTTCACCTCCATGATCACGTCGGGGCCACAGAAGCCGGGGAAGATGGCCTCCACGTCCAACTGCTCATCCAGGAGCACCTGCAGCCAGGCTGCCGCGTCCAGGGCCGGGATCAGCCAGACGTGACCGGCGGCCTGGACCCGGACCTTGGAGACCGACAGCGAAGCCAGGGGCTCCGCGTTGGTGGGTGACAGGCGGATCGTCTGGGATTCACTTGACCCGGCTTGCCTTGGTGGCACGCTTGCCCTCCGGTGCGAAAGCGGTGGTGATCACGGAGAGGTCGCCCAGTTCGATGTCGCCGTTCTTCATGGCCTCCACCAGCCACGCCCGGTCCTGCGCACTGGCCACCAGACGCTCGATCATGTCCAGCATCTCGGAGATGGCGTCCATGCCCGCGCCTCGGGCCGCATCCAGGTCCGCCTGATTCGCCGCCTTATCGGCCTCCAGGCGTTCCAGCTTGTCCGCGGCGGCCTGGCCGATGCGTCCCGACCGGTGGATCATGGTGGCCTGGACCTCGTTGGGACGTTTCACGGTGATGTCGCGCCCGGCGATGACGACATTAGCGAACTCGGCCTGCTTGGGGACCGCAGGGATCTTGGGGGTGGGAGAAACCGTCATAGGGTGATCTTATCGAACCCTGCGGACAAACGTGACCCGGAACCCGTTCTTCTTGCCCGCCACGATCAGCGGCTTCACCAGATACTGGGTGCCGTCCATGCCGGGATGGCGGACCGATTTGAACTGCACCATGCCGCGCTTGGTCACCGGGATGCCGTACTGGGCGGCCTTGTTCCATTTGAATGACAGGAACTGTTTCCTGCGGGGCCGGATCCGGTGGAAACTGGCGCCCTGGTGGGCGGGTTCGGCGTACTTCAGCCGGGAACCGACCCGGGCCGTGACCCGGTAAACGGTCACGGTCAGCCGGGTACCGATCGAGGCCCGCAGGCGTCCACCGGAACGGCCGTTCTCGTTCGGCTTGCGTACCGGCGCCTCCCGCTTGGCGCCTTCCTCAGTCTGCCGCGCTGTCCTCGCCACCAGCAGAGTCGCCTGCGTCTGGGCGAACCTTCTGGTCTCGGGAACGTTCATCACGAACCGGGACGCCACGGCGCCTCCTCGGGTTGGCGACCGGCGGGGCCTGGGTGCCGAGACTCCTCAGGAAGCCCATGTCCGCCAGTGCCTGCAGGGTCGGCGTGGTCTCGGCGTGGAACTCGGCGCCGACCTGATACGACTTGTGTGCCCGCAGCACGCGCCAGTGATCCATGGTTTCAGGCTACCTGAACCCGGATTGTCATGGAAGAACCGACACATCCACCTTCGGGACCGTTGTCGATGATTTCCCAGTTGTCCACGAACACCGTTTTGCTGGGACGAGTATTGATGAAACAGCACAAAGCAGAACGAAGAGTAGCGAAATCGTTCATCAGGTCCGTGTTCAGGGTGTTCCACTGGTCACACGTCGGAGGCGCCTGCAACGTACCCGTCGGGGCGCACCGCCAGATCCCGAACTGGATCTGCAGCGCCCACGTGATCCCGCAGGACACCGGGACACCGTCCGGGTTCGGGAACCCGGACCGGGACGGGTAGGCCGGGCCACCCGAGTAGACGAACGCCAGCCCCGGGCAGCACTCGTCCTTGTTGGTTCCCAGCAGCGGCGCCCCGTTCAGGTAGGGCCGGTAGCAGCATGCTGCCGGGGGCTTCGGATTCAGTGCCGCCTCCTGGCATAGGCACGTCAGCAGGGCATCCGTGACCGGCAGGAACTTCGCGTCGGGATACGTCACCATGTCTGCATCCTCGGGTAGTCGATGTCCGGAGTCAGCAGGCGCATCCGGTGCGTCGTCCCGTAAGGGTTCAGGTCACGGATGACCCCGTCGACCTCCCACAGGCCGGTGAACCCGCGGTCCAGCAGAACCAGCGGATCCACCGCGGCGAAGTCGACGCCCTGGCGCGACAGGGCCGTGATGTACTGCGGCAACCGGCAGTCCATGTTCCGGCATGCCTTCGCGTACTCGCAGGCCAGTGTCCCGGCAGCGGTGAGCAGGGTGTCCGGGGGCCGTTCGCCGCGGGCGTAGGTGACGAACATGGTGCCGGGACCGGAGTTCGCGTCGTAGTCCTGGCAGTCGGGCCAGCAGTTACCGGTGCCTACGCGCACCAGCCAGCGCCCGTCGTCCACGCGATAGGTGGCCGGGTCCACGACGACGCCGTCCACGATGACGGAGATGATGGAGCCGATCGGGCCGGGCAGGTATATCTGGCACGACGGACGACAGGTGCAGCAGCTCCCGCCGTTGCAGCCGCACCAGCAGTTGCGCCAGGTCCCGTCGACGATGTAGGGCAGCCACATGCCGCCGCTCCAGTACCAGCCGCCCACCCCGTCGTCGTTGCAGTCGCGTCCGCAGGGACGCACGGTGATCGGGCACAGGCCGAACTGGCGCCCAGTGCGGGCCCACAGGGCCAGGGAGGCGTAGGCGGCTGCGTTCTGCTGCTCGGCAAGGGTCAGCGTGTCCCAGAACTCCGAGCAGCAGTCGGTGTTGATCTCCCAGGTGCAGGGACCGGTTGTCGAGGACGAGTTGGCGACCGTGACGATCTCCGACGTCTGCACGGCTTCCAGGGCCGCGTCGGTGGCGTTCCAGACGACGACGTAGTCACCGGTGATCTCTGTCGGCGATATCGCCCAGACGAACGAGTAGAGACCGGTGGCCAGGTGCGTGATGCCCACGGCCGTGGGTCCCACGACGGTGACGGAGTCCGCGACCCGGATGATGGTGACCGTCTGGGCGCTGACGTCCACCGGCGGGCCGCCGGAGAATTCGTACCACTGCACGGTGACCGTGGCACTGGTGCCCGGGAAGAAGATCGTCACGCTTGTACCTTATGCCTGTCGTACGCGGATGTTCATCGGCGGGTAGTGCCCGTCCTGGCGGGCCTGCAGGGTCGGACTGGTGCCTGGGATCGTGTCCCACTGCGGGGACTGCAGGGTCGAGTTCGGCAGGTACAGACCGGTCAGGTTGCTTCCGGTCAGCCGGATGCGCAGGGAGCCCTCGGGATCGCCCTCGTTGTTGGCCGTGATCTGCAGGGACTGGCCAAGGTAGGTCACCTCCTCGTTGTCGGCGCCTTCCCAGTGCACGTGCCCTTCGTTGCTGGCCATGGATCCTCCTAGGGGATCGGGAACTTCGCCGCCGGGATGATGGCGGCCTGCGTCGGGTCGGAGAGGTTGACGGCGGTGCGCGTGGCGCATACGTAGGCCAGAAGCACGGCACCGCTGAGCAACGGGTTGATGATGTAGCCACCCCGGCCCACCGCGGCGATGGCCGCCGCGAGGCTGGCGAAACTGGTCTGCCCGTACTGCAGGGTGATCTGGTCGGCGACGACCGGGGCGCCGTAGGCGAACACTCTGGTGATCGTGGACGTGTTGGCGCCGCCACCGACCGGCGTGATCACTCCGGCCCCGTTGGGATCGAAGTTGGCCACGTCCACTGTCGTCTGCAGGGGCGCCAGGATCGTGGTGGCCGACGCCCGGCGGAACGTCGCCGGTACCTGGGCCGCCAGTGAGGTGACGTTGGGCGCCTGGTAGGCGGGGTAGCCGAATCCGGCGATGAAGACGGGACCGCCGGTGGTGTTGATTGAGAGGTTGACGCCGTTGGGCGAGATGACGTTGCCGTCGATCTTGAAAGATCCCAGCGCCGCGAACAAGTCGAACAACTGCGTACCCGGCTGGGAGGTCATGGTCGCCAGTTGCGTCGTGTTCGGGATGATGCCGCCCCGGAACCCGGAGATCCCCACACACAGGTGGGTGCGCAGTTGCGTGGACGTGGGGGGCGTCGTCTGCTGCACCAGCGCCCCGGCCGAGTTGATCAGCCAGAACGTGATGGTCGGCGATCCCGGCACCACGCCGACCTGACCCGGGAAGGTGACATAGGTGATCGTCGGATTGGCCGGGGCCACGGCGCCATGCGGGTTGTAGTCGTAGACGAAGCCGGTGGTGGCCGAGATGTCCACGGAGATGTTGTTCGGGTTGACCGTGATGATGCCGCCGGAGGTGATGCCGGTGGACAGGACCGTCGACAGCAGCTTCGACACGTCGCCGGTGAGGCCCTGGTATCCGTCGGTGAGGACACCGCTGACCGTGACATTGCCGCCGACCGTCAGATCGGTACCGGCTCCCGCCAGGATCAGGTCACCGGTCATGGTGTCCCCGGCGACGTCGACCTTGTTCGGGTCGCCCGACGTGAAGCCGATCGCTGTCACGATTCCTCCCGAATACTGTACTAAGGGTCAATCATGACACATCGGCGGATCTTACGCTGTGACCGCGACGAGGATGTGCACGCCGCCGAGGCTGATCAGGCCCGAGTTCTGCACGGTCACGTTGACCGTGTTCGTATCCACCACCGAGACGGCCGTGATCGACAGGGACCCCAGTGCCGAGGCCGACGCGAACAACTGCACGTTCGGGGTGTACGAGGTGTCGGCCAGGGCCGGGATCACGTCGACGGCGACAACCGTGGACGAGTTCAGCAGCAGCAGCGGCGACTCCCGGACCCCGACCGCGAGGATCCCGTCGATCGCCTGCAGCGCGGTGACCGCGGCCTCCAAGGAGGCGATGTCGGAGGGCAGGTCCGCGATGTCGCCGTAGGTGGCGATCTGCGTGTACAGGTTCGCGTAGTCCGTCGGGCTGTGGATCGAGGCGATCATGCCCTGGGTGAACCGAATCCAGTAGTTGGTGTTGACGGTCCACGGGTTGCCGGGAGGCGAGTCCACCGACAGGACCCCGCCCGACTCGCCGGTCACGTCGAGATAGGTGATGGCGGCGTCGATGTCCGCGCTGTTGGATCCGGTGTACTGGATCGCCTGATACTTGTCCACGATATTGACGGCGGGCATTGTCACGTCTCCTGACTGATGCGATGATGCCGGTGGCACACCCCCGCCGCCCACCGCGCCACGGGGGTGTGCCGCTCGTTACGGGACGTGCACCTGCGTGGACGCGGTGTCCGTGGCGCTGGTGGCGTCCGTGATGGTGATCGTGTAGAAGCCGTTGTTCGGGTAGGTGTGGTTCGACGAACCCGACTCCGCGGCGCCCAGGGTCGAGGTGCCGTCACCCCAGGAGATGTTCACGGTGCCAGCACCACCCAGGTTGGCGTAGGTGAGAGTGGTCGCCAGGGGGTTGCCGCCCACGTTGGTGACGAACGAGGCGCCGGTCGTGGTCGGCTGGGCCGCGGAGCTGGGGCACGTGTTCACGTTCTGCTCGATCGTGGCGCCGTTGTCCACGAAGAAAGTGATGTTGGTGCCTGCAACGTACCCGGCGAGCAGGTCGGTCCCAGCCCGCTTGAGCAGGATGTTGGCCGGGAACCGCTCCTCCGGGAGCACGAACGAGATGCCGGGACCGCGCCCGGTGTCCGTGCGCAGGAAGGGGCGGTTGGCCGCGGACATCTGGCACAGGATGCGCTGGGCCACCGCGGGGGCCATGTTGTTTGTCGCGACAGACACGGTTAGAGAGCCGCCCGCCATGATCAATCTCCTTATGCGATCGGCGTCGATGCGGAAACGTAGGTCGCCGACGAGGTGTCCCGCGGCGTGAAAGTGGCCACCTTGTTGCCCGGCGCCGCGTACACGTGCGATGCCGTGGTGCCCGAGGTGACCGTCTGGACCGGCGAACCGTCGCCCCAGTCGATGTCGGCCGGGAGGCTCCCCGCGAGGGTGGGGAACGTGACGGTGCCCGTCAGGACGCCGGTGTCGGCGAAGGCCAGCGCCGGGACCAGGTTGATGCAGTCGCACTGGGCCGTCGGGGGTGCCATCGTCGTGAAGATCATGGTCTTGTACTCGGTGGCCACCACCGGGTCGAACAGCGGGAACGGGTCCCCCAGGGTCGCCGCCGCAGCCGAATTGACCACGTTGTACGGACCCACGCCCCACGGGCTGTTGCGTACGGCGATGGCGTTGATCGTGAACGTCGCCGTGTCGTTGGCGTAGGTGATGTCGCCGATGGTGGCTTCCTTGACCCAGTGGTAGGCCACGTAGCCGAACAGCTCGTCGCCCTCTTCCGAGCAGAACCCCTCGTCCCCGCAGCGGGAGCCCAGGTTCAGCCAGCCCTCCAGGGCGAAGTTGGACACGGCGTCCTGGTCCACCGCGTAGCCGATGGCCTCGGGTACCAGGGCGTCGTTGAACTTCACCGTGTCGCCGGTGACCATGCCGATCATCTTCGGGTTCGTGTCGTTGAAGATGACCGTCAGGTTCAGCCACTTGCGCAGCGGCTTGGTCGTCTTCTCCATGCAGAACTCCCCGGCACCGTTCTCCGGGAAGAACTCCTGCCGCTCCCGGTACTCGCCGGTCTCCTCGATGCTGACGACGCATTCGTCGGTGAGCGAGGAGCAGGTGGTCTCCGGTACCCCGCAGACGCTCAGCTTCGTCACGCGCACGATCGGAAGCTGGTAGTAGACGTTGGCTTCATTCAGGGCCATGGCCTAAACCTCCGGACCTTCGGTGACTGGCTTGCGGGGACGGCCGGGGCCGCGCTTCTGGGGAACCTCGGCGGCCTTGGCCTCCTCGGGATCGTCGATCTTGTCGAAGGCCTCGGGTACCGAGACGACCCCTTCGGCATGCCACTTGTCGGCCACCTCGTCGGGGACCTGGAAGCCCAGGCCCAGCGGGGTGTCACCGGTGGTGGCGACCACGGTGGCCGGGTAGCCCAGGGCCGCGGCGGCAGCCAGAAGCCCGGCGGCAGTCTCGGTCATGCGCTCCGGCGGAGCGGATACGATAGCCATCAGTGCTCCTAGCAGCAGGTGGTGAGATCGGTGTCGGTGGCGAAGGCCGCGCATTCGTAGGTGACCACGTATTCGCGTTCCGCGTACCGCTTGATCTGGTTGGTCGCCTTGTCCACGCTCTCCCCCCACGGGGACAGGAAGATGTCCGGGTTGCGCCAGACCGTGGTGGGACCGGTCAGGTAGATCCAGGTGTGCCCGGCGGCCGGGGCGGCGTCGGCCGGGGAGAACCCGGCGTAGTTGCCGAACGAGACCACGTGCCCGGAGGCCGTGTACCACTTGCCGTTGCGGAACTCGACCTGGTGGTTGTTGAGCATGGCGGGCATCGCCAGCAGCGGGACGTGGAAGATTCCGGGCAACCCGTAGGCCGCCCCGAATGCGGACTCCAGTACGGCCATCGCTGTCACGATGTTGTTGACCGCCAGTGGTGCCACCACCGTGGCGCCCGACGTCGACAGGCCGGGAGCCTGGCCGCACAGCCCCCGGGAGAAGACGTTCTCCACGATCCGCTGCTCGGCGCCCCGCAGGTTGTTGATCACGTAGTCCCGGGTGCGGGCCTCGCTGGCGGCGTCGTTGCTGAAGCCGCACAGGCTGCCCTTGAGCACCGTGAACGGGTCCCCGGGGACCGTGGTCCAGCTCCCGGTCATGGCGGACGCCTTGGAGCCCGGGGTGCAACTGATCGCGTAGCAGCCGGGCATGCCGCAGTAGGGGGTCTCGAACTCCAGGCCCCCCATGATCGCCTTCGGTGGCAGATCCAGCGGGCCGTTGGCGGCCGTGAACAACCCGTACGGCTGCAGCTCGTACCCGGGACCAGGGCGTTCAACCCTGACGCGGGCATTCGCCATGGAGACAGTCACGGGTTACTCCTAGCTCAGCCAGAAGCTGATGTCGCCTACGGCCGTGGTCGCCACCGTGACCGTGACACCGAGGGTCGCCTTGACGCTGACCGGGAAGTTGTAGGTCTGCGTGTTGGCCGCGGTCTGGGTCGGGATCGTCTTCTGCCACAGGATCGTGCCGGACGCCGCGGATGCGTTGTTCCAGATCGTGATCGTGGACGCGCCGCCGGTGTTGCTGGCGTTGACGGTGAATCCGTGCAGGGTGATCGGGTGGTCCTCGATGACGGTCGCCGCGGTGAGACCACCGGTGTAGCTCTTGACGTTGATAGCCACCGTGACTCCTAGTAGGCGTGGATCGAGCCGACGCCCAGGGCGGCGGAAGCGTTGATGGTGACCCCGTTGCGGGCCTTCAGCGGGACCGGGAACAGCACGGTGTCGATCTGACCGGCGACCAGGGTCGCGGCGTACAGAACGTTGCCTGCGTTCGTGGTGGCGTTGTCGAAGACGCGGAACGTGCCACCGGCGGCGCCACCGTTGAAGCTGATGGCGGTGAGGGAGATCGGGTGGTTCTCGACGACGACGTTGCCGATGGCTCCACTCCACACCGCGGCGCGGGACTTGGTGCCTTCACCCGAATTTGCGACTGCCATGGGTACTCCTGTTCATTCCTCTTCAGGGTGAAGGGGGACCCCGTTTCCGGGGCCCCCCGATGCCTTACACGACTGCGCAGGTGACCTCACGCTGGGCGCCGGTGTTACCGGACGGGCAGATCGGAACGGTGTAAACCCGGCTCAGCGGGCACATCCGCATCATCTTCCAACCGGTCTCTGTGAACAGCTGGGTCAGCTGGTTGGTGGCCAGCTTCACGCTGTCATATACCGCCGAAAGGGTGATAACGTCGGAAACCGCCCGAACCCACGTTCCCGCCGGGTAGACGAGGAACTTGACACCGGTCGGCAGCGCCGAGATCGCGGTGGCCGCACCCGGCCCGCCCTCCACTGGCGCACCCACGAGGTCCGTCGGGGCGAAGGCGTCCTGCCAGTCCATGACCCACTGGGCGCGGGCACCGCGCAGCGTGAACCAGGACACGATCTGCGAATCGGTCAGCGCCATGTTGTCCATGTAGTCGCCGCCGTTGCGCCGGGAGAAGTCCGCGCGGAACTGGGCCAGCAGCCACCACGGGAGGATGACCTCCAGGGTCGCCGCCCGGCTCATCCGCAGCCGGTACTTGATGTCCACGATCGCCAGCTCGATGGCCGCCATCACCTGGGAGGCGACGGAGCCGTCGGATGCGAACGCCGGGGAGGCCGTGAGGTCCACTGCGGTGGAGTCCGCGACCATGGCCGCGATCTGCAGCGAGTTGATCTGGTGCGCGGAGGCGACCATGGCGGCGCGCATCCACAGGGCCACGAACTCCGGGTACCCGCGGTTCTGCAGGATGTTGCCGGTGATGCACAGGCCCGTGACGCCGAGACGGTCGTCGATAAACGTGGGGCACGGGATCTCGATGCAGGTCTTCGTGGTACCCGCGATGACCTGGGCCTCGGTGAGGTTGAAGAACCCGGTGCCGCCGCCGAAGACGCCGGTGAAGTCGACACCCTGGTTGTGGCGGATGCCACCACGGCGGGCCTGGACCTCGGGGACGTCCAGGAGGCCGTCGATGACGCCCTGGAAGCAGGTGTCGTACAGCGTCTCGGACGGGGCGCACCAGCCCGCGGCGGCCACGAGACCGTCACGCAGCGGCTCGGTGACGGCCAGCTCCTGGCGCCGCTTCTCCACCTGGGCGATGAGACCGCCGGAACCGAACCGGCCGAACTCGTCGATCACCTTCGCCAGGACGGCGTCGTCCTCCTCCCGGTCGTAGACCGAGAACTCCTGCGGGTAGTCGCGGGTCAGGTAGGCGACCTGGTAGCTGATCGGCTCGCCGGAACCACCGGCACCGAGGGCCGCCAGGGATGCGAAGCTGTTGGTCTTGTTGACGAAAGCCTTGGCCAGGTCCCGCAGGTCCTTGAGCTCCGAGTCGGCCTGGAAGCCTTCGACGTTCGCCGCGGCGAACATGCGCCCGTAGACCGTCTTCTCGCCGGTGACGATCTCACCTTCGAGGACCGGGACATGCGGGGCGAGTTCGGCGATCGTGGGAGCCGAGAACTCTTCCGGCTTCTCGACGACCGGCTCGATGGTCTCGATCGTCTCGACAGGGGTGGCCAGGACCGCGTGGCTGGCGAGCCGGTCGTTGGTGACGCCACGGCTGCGGATCTCGGCGGCAGCCGCATCCACGAAGCCCTTCAGGGCGTCCAGGTCGTCGGCCATCTGGTCGGTGCCCAGGCTCGAATCGGCCTTGAGGGAGGCTACGAGTGTGTTGTATTCGGTGGTCGCCTGGCTCGACATGGCGGTAAGCGCGGCGACCGTGAACAGCGACAGATCGCTGTCAGGGGTCTTGAAGATCACGGAAAGCTCCAGGGGAAACATCGCTTGGACTGCGCGGCGTCAGCCTGTCCGCTGAAAGATGATCACGGCGGCGCCAGCCGGTCCCCTGATATGCCTAAGTTACCACAAGAAATATGCTTCGCAAGCTTCTGCCCGTTTCACCCCATACAATCAGACACCCGGTGGTGTATGATCCTCCGGTGGACAATTACGACGAACTACTTACGCCAGGTGAAGTAGCCAAGCAGTTTCGGGTCGACCCGAAGACGGTGACCCGGTGGGCAGCGGCGGGCCGCATCAGCAGTATCCGTACCCCGGGCGGCCACCGGCGCTTCCGCAAGTCCGAAGTCACCGCACTCCTGGCAGGCAAAAGCCCCCAGAATCCGTGATCCCGGGGGCCCGTGCACTGTCGGATCATGGAGCCGGTCGGTACGTGCCCCCCACATTCCCGTCCCGGTCGGTGTCGTCGGCCCGCGACGCCGGGTTCATGACCCGCTGCCGGGCGGCGTCCAGGCCCACCACGTCCTCATGGGTGCCGTTGAAGTAGAACACCCGGTACACGGTGTCGTCGCCGGGCGTCTCACGCCGCCCCAGAGCCGTCATCGGCGCAGGATCGGCGGCCTTCCCGCCGCACCCCGGTCCACACATATCCCATTCCTCCTAGATCAGGTGGGCGCCCAGGCGTACCTGGCGCGCTCGTAGTTCCTCGTGGGTCGGCAGCGGCTCATATCCCGACAGCCGGGCGATGCGCTGCTCCCGCCCCGAGTCCTCGCCACTGCAGCCGCAGTCCTGCGACTCCTCGGCCTCCTGGGCGGCCAGCTCCTCGGGACTGAATGTCACCCCGGCGATCAGGCCCATCTGCATCTCCTCCTCGAACCAGACGATCGGCCCGACAGGTCCCAGCTCCATGTCGACCGGTTCCCCGGTCGCCGACGCGACAATCGGGTACGCGGGACGATTCACACCCAATGCTGCCACAAGTTCCAGGTGCCCGTCGATCGGGTGCCAGTGACCTGATGCCGGGGTGCGGCGGATCTTCTGAGCCAGCGCCGGATCGTTGTCGGGGACCTGGACGCCGAAGAACACCGGACCGAACTCGTCCTCATACACCCGGCCCACCGCGGCCTCGGTACCGGTGTGCTCGTAGTGGGCCCGGACCTGGGCCGCGGTGATCCCCCGCCGGGTGGACCCGTGGTAGGCGTCGATGGTCAGCTTGCCTACCTCCACCAGTTCCCCTTCAGCGGTGAGCTGCGTGCACACGTGGAAGTCCCGGTACCCCCGCCGGGACCGCGGGGGCTTCATGCAGATGTCCGGCCTGCCGATCTGCAGACCCATGTGACAGGTGTCCCAGTCGGCCAGGTGGCCGTAGACCTCGTTGTATCCGTCGCGGGGCACCACGGTCATCTTCGTCTTGCGGGCCAGGCGCCGCTGGGCGAAAGCCGCTTTCGGCGGGTGGATCCCGTCGTAGCCGGACGCGACGAGGCCCGCCTGCGAGGTGTAGAGGCCGTCCAGGATCCGCCGGATCGAAGCCTTGTCCGATGCCGGGATGTCGGCCTGGTTGAGGCGTCCCTTGGCCGCGGTGACCGCGGCCCGGAAGACGGTGAGCTTCCCGTTGACGGGCATCGCGATGGGGAACTTGTAGGCCGTCTTGTTCTCCCGGTTGGCCGCGTTGTACCACAGGAAGCCGCGGGCATACTTGGACATGTCGTCCCCGGCCCAGGCGTCCAGTGCGGCACGGGCGCGCCCCTCGTCCCAGGGTGCATCCGATGTGGGCAGCGAGGACCAGCCCGAGGTCCGCACCGCGAAGGTTTCGGTATCCATGATGTCCGCCTTTGTTGCCTTCTGTGCCTTCTCTGCTGCCCGGTCCCAGCTGGCCTGGATGTTCGGATCGCCGAACTCGACGGCCAGCTTGGCGTAGATGTCCGAGATGACCGACCGCAGCCGGGCCTTGTCCGGGTCGGGGATGTTGGGCAACCCGCCGTGCCCGCCTTCCAGCAGGGCCGCGGCGGCGTAGATCGCGTGGTAGATCAGGTAGGGCTTGCCGTCGATGATGTCGCCCCACGGCAGCCGGTATCCGGCCCGGTCCAGCGGTGCCCCTTCTGGGTCGATCCAGAGGAACATCTTGCGCATCTTGGACTCATCCGGCGAATCGCCACCGATGCCTGCATACAGTTCGATCCGGGACACCGCCTCATCGGCATCGAACTCGGCATCCCGGGGCGCCACCGGGGCACCCTTCCAACCGGCGGAGTTGACCGAAGCGAACTCACCTTCAGGGATCTCGACAACAAAAGGGATCGCCTGGGACCGGCCCCCGTCCTCCAGGGCCTGCGATGCCGCGGCCACCAGGGCATCCACCAGGTCGCCTTCAGCCACGGGCAGCCCTTCCGGGATGTACAGCGTCCCGGCATCGTCCTCCACAGCCTCATCCACAGCCTCGGGATACTGCAGTTCCAGCCGCAGATCCGCGAACGCGGGGATCGAGACCAGGGTGGCTCCCCGGATCCGGCCCTCAGTGACCGCCAGCATCGTCTTGCCGCCGAACTCGACCGCGGTGCCAGTGAACGAATCCAGGTCTACGCTGGGACCCGCGACACCGTTCTCGACAAGATGGATCGCCTTGGTGACTTCGGGGATGACGTCCGGGTTCAGGAAGTAGCCTTCGCCGACGATCGCGGGCTTGCCCTGCCATTCGCCCTCATGGGCGTTGGTGATGGCTGCGACCGTGACGGCCGACTCGTGTCCCGGCATGCCTTTCTCCTGCCACCGCAGTGGCGCCGGGAACGACTGGTACGTCAGGGTGTCGGGGGGGAAGATGCGCCGGTCGCCGGTGGGCTTGCCGATGGGCGCGAGGGGGCCGCGCCAGGTGACCGGCGAGTAGGTGCCCATGGAGGCGACCAGGGCACCTAGGTCCTCGGCTCCCCGCAGCGGAATGTCGTAGTGGTCCCCGCCGAACGCGAGGCGCACCGTGTCAAAGGTTACAGGTCCGAGCCCGTCCACTAGTCCGCGGTGTTCGTCGAGATCATCGGTGTACTTCGCGGTCACGTGGGCAGCGAAGGGCATGTGCTGGTCTGGCACCTTGGGCCCGTAGGTGTTGCCTGCCGCGTGCCGGATGGTGCGGTGCACCCGGTCCACGTCGGCACCGTCGATTCCGTAGACCAGCGCGGTGTCCTTGCCGTTGTCGCCGGGATTGAAGTACGCCAAAGCGAAGGCGTTCGCCCGTACGGGACCCTGGCTGCCCAGCGCCTTGGCCACCTCGGACGCCATCAGCAGCCGCTCCTGCGTGGACCATTCGACCGCATCGCCCAGGTAGGCCAAGGTGAGATGCAACTCCTCGACCGGCTCCCCGCCCTCCATGGCCAGACGCTTGGCGTCGTCGGCCGACGGGATCAAGGCGATCATGGCGCCGGTGTGGGTCTCGGCGGCGAACTCCTCCACGTCACCGTCGTGGGCGTTGCGGTCACCCGGGTACTTGCCGGTGGCCGCCTTGTGCAGGGTGTTGCACTCACCCTTCACCATGCGCTCGGGGACGTCGTGGCGGCGCAGGAACGCGACACAGCGGTCGAAATCGCCATGGGAGCCCCAGCCGATCTCGGCTGCCGCCTTCCCGTGCAGCAGGGATTCCCGCAGTTGGGGCGGGATCCGGCTGACATCGAATTCCAGGGTCATGCCGCCTCCGTGGTCGTCGCAGCGCATCGGCAATTTATCACCAAATGGGGCGGGGCGGATTTGTCGCCGGGCATCTGCATCGGGAACCCGCCCACGATGAACGGCTCCCGCAGGGGGCGCCGCTGCTTATCGGCCTGCTTGTGCTCCGCACGGACCCGGGTGTCGCCAGCCGCCAGCCACTCCTTGAGCAGAGGGTGCCCCAGGATCTGCTCGGTCTGGATCGCGGCTGCCATCCAACCGACGTTCGCAGCACCGTTGACCTCGGTGACCGAGATGACCCGGGCCCTGGCGGGCCAGTTCTCGCTGCCGGTGACGGTGAGGACGTTCTCGATCCGGGCGGCGATCTCTTCCAGGTTCTCCCCCTCGTTGTGGCCGTCGATCACCTCGGCGATGATCTGCTGGTACGTCTCTTCCGGGATGCGTACCAGGTAGTTGGCCACCTGGGCCAGGTGGCCCACGACGAAGGCGTCGGTCGACGGATAGACCGGCAGGTCGACATCGGGGTGCTCACTGTCGAAACGGTCCCAGCCGTGCGGGGCCGCGTTACCGTCGAGCCACGCGACCAGCTTCTTCACTTCCCTGTCCCACAGGGGCACCGTCGACCAGAGGGCGGAAACGTCCGGTGCCTGCCGGAACCGGCGCCACGGGGTGAGGATCTTCGCGGAGACCGCAGCCAGCCACGCAGTGATCGCAGCCAGGACCAGGGCATAGAACGCAGCCTCCAGGGGCGTCAGCGTCTCATCGACCACCGGTTCCGGTGGCTGGGTCACATCCTCGGGTGGGATCGGCTCGGTCACAGCAGCCCCGCATTGGCCAGCCAGCCCCGCATGACCCGGACCTGGTGGGGCCGGGCACCGTCTTCACCGAGCATCCGGTCCACGCAGTACGCGGACAGGGTGTCGCGCAGGAGCCCCACGTCGCCGCGGCGTCCCAGGTTCTCCATCAGGGGATCCAGGTACTGCCAGCCGCTGGCCAGCAGGGCCCTGGCATGGTCGGCGTTGTCGGGACGCAGGTGCAGGTACACCTCGTCGTGGGACACCTTGGCGAACTGGCCCCCGCCGGGCCTGCGCAGCAGGGCCTTACCGGCCCGCTCCAGGGCCTGGCGGCAGGCGGCGTCCGCGGCCACGATCAGGGCCAGCTCCTGCGGGGACGTCATCGCCGCGGTCACCGGTGACGGGTTGCCCTGCGGGTTGCCGGGACGGGTGGACTCGTCGGGGGTGGCACTGGGGCCGGTCGGCGGCTTCAGGGTGCGTTCCGGTGGCGGCGGCGACGGTGCCCGGCCAGCGATCCCCGGCTGCTGGTCCTGTCCCGGCATCTGGCCGTCGGGCACGATGTCGGTGATCGAGGTCAGACCGGCGATCTCGCGCAGCTTCGGGATCAGGATCAGGTTGCTGTCGGACAGCAGAAGCTTCGTGGCCAGGTCCCGTTCCCGCTCCTTCTGGCTGATGGCGGCCGACGGGGGCAGGTCCGCGGCGATCAGGACCTGGTCGTCGCCGACGACACCCAGCTCCCGCAGCTTCATGGTCTCCTGCAGCCGCTGGGGCCGGATGGTCAGGCCCGACAGGTCGAACCAGTACTTGTACTTCTTCGGGTTCTTGTTGCGGGAGGTCAGGGCGGGCTTCAGGTACACCTGGGTCGCGGCGTTGCAGATGCGCGCCATGATCGGGCGCACCACGTTCTCCACCGTGTCCGCGGTCATCGAGAACATGTTCCACCCGGTGGCCTCGCCCATGCCGGTGACGATCTCGGGGGCGATGTCCATCCCGGCCGCCAGGCGCTCACGCAGCTCCTTGCGCAGGTCCATGGCTTCTTTGGACAGTTCGGAGCCGAAGGTGATCGGGGGCTTGATCTTGTCGAAGACTTTTTCCGGCATTTCCACGATCATGGGCAGCACCTGGGATGCCGACCCGAACGCCTTCATGTTCTTCTCGCCCGCGTCGAGCATCCGCTTCATCAAGGATTCGCCGTTGACCGGGTCGGTGTCCTTCGTTGGGTAGTCCACGCCGGTGGGCCAGATCCAGACCCCGGCGGAAGCCAGGCGGCTGCGGGCCTGGGCCAGGATGTACTGGGTCAGGATCTCCAGTTCCACCAGGACCATCTGCAGGGACCGGCCCGGCGAGTCCGAACAGTGGGTCCGGTAGGGGTGCGGGGTCCAGCAGCGGTAGAGGATGTCGCGCCCTTCCTCCAGGCGGTAGGTGCGCCGCCCGTCGAAGAACTCGTAGACCTCCGGGTTGTCTTCCGTGGTGGACAGGACCTCAGTGGCGTTGGTGGCGACCGCGGTCTCGATCCGCTTCAGCTCGTTACGCGATACTGCGTACCATTTGTCGGACTCTTCGGCATTGAAGCCGAGGACCCAGAACTCGCCCGACACCATGAGGTTGACGCCCATGAGGCGCAACAGGTCGGCTTGGCGCTCGGGTCCCCCGAACAGGCTGTAGGCCAAGCCTGCAATCGACTTCTCCTTGACCTCCTGCTGCACCTGTCCCGCGTCGTCGACCTCGGCCACGTAGACGCGCACCCGGCTGCAGGCGCTGCCGACCCAGTTCGCGGCCCGGGAGAATTCGGGCACCACGTCATAGAGGCGCCAGATCTCCGTCATCCAGGCTTCGTCGGTGGACAGGTACTTGTTCCACAGAGGCTCAGCGAAGGATGCGCTCATGGCGGAGGCGATGAGACCCCGTAGCGCGACCGGTTCCTTCTTGCGACCCATTTATTCAGCCCTCACCCGCATCAGATGCTTCCGTGGTGATGATTAAGGCGCCCCCCGGCATGGGCCACAGCCAGGACCGCGAGGGGGAACAGCCACCACAGGCGCATACCGACCACCGGGAACCAGGCCACCGGGGTCACCACCAACAGTGATGTCCAGAATCCGCAGCACCAGGGGCAGGTCCCCCAGCGGACAAGCCAGTGCCGGGTGCCGTACTTGCGGCTGGCCCAGGTGCGCCAGAATTGGGTGATGTCGTCTTCGGCGATGATCCGGGCCACCCGGGCGTTGGCGCCCATGGCGACCGCGACACTGAAAGCCAGGAGCACGATGGTTACAAGATCTGGCACAGGTACAGATTAGCGGAAAAACGGGCACTTGTCGCAATGCCTACCACCCGAAATTGAACCCGTGCCCGAGCCCGTCGTCCCAGCGGCTCTCACGCTGCTTATCCACCTCGCTGGGATCGATGATCTTCCCCCGATCCCGCTCGTTGATCATGTGCTGGCGGCAGGCGTGGACCATGGCGTCGAGCCGGTCCGGCGATTCCTTGCCGTCCCACGAGGTGAACGTGGTCAGTTGATCCTTCAACAAGGTCAGCGGGCCGACGGTGTCGATCGTCTGGACCGGCTCCACCAGGTGCAGCTTGCCCTGCTGGGACCGCATGGCCACCGGTTCGGCCCGAGTCTTCTTGCCCAGTTTCGCGTCCACGCCGACGATCGGTGCGGTCGTGTTCGCCGGAGCCTCGCCGAGCTGGATCAGTTCGGACCAGGCGTCCCGGAAGACGTCCATCATCCACTTCTTGCCCAGGTTGTCCTCGCAGACCAGCAGGTCCGCGTTCCATTTGATCATGACGCGCCAGGCGTGCATCGCAGCCTCTTTGCCCGCGGCCTTGATCGTCTCGTCGGCCAGGACGTACATGTGTGTCGAACGGCACCGGGCCACCACGACCACACCCATCTCGTCATGGGCATCTCGGGACCGGCCAGCCCGGCGCGAGGTCGACTCCTCCTCGCCGACATCGTCAGCCAGGGACGGGTCGATCCCGACGTAGATCGCCGAGACGATCTCGCCTTCCGGGATCTCGGTGACTTTGTACTTCTCCAGGTCCCCGAGCTTGAACAGGGCCCCCTGCATCAGTTCCAGGACGTCTCCGTACAGCTCCTGGCGCCCGAGGTCGGTGCCTTCGTATTTGGCGAGCAGGATCTTGAGCATCTGCGGGGACAGGTTCTCCGCGTTGTCGAACGTCGACCCCCGGATCACGTGGACCGTGCCGTCGGTGGACTCCATCCAGCCCTTGAGCAGCCTGGACGGCTTCGGGGTCGTGGTGGCGAAGACCCGCGGGTGGTCGGTTTCCAGGTCTGCCCGTAATGCCGGTAGAATCCCTTCGAACCAACTTTGGTATGCTCTGGGCCATTTTACTATTTCGTCCAGCCAGGCGCCTGCCAGGTTGTAGCCGCGGCCCACGTCCTCGTCGTCGGCGCCCTCGCAGTGGATCTTGCAACCGTTGGGGAAGATCACCATCGGCTTCGGGGACTGCTTGTACCGGTGGGCGATGCCCCGACGGTCGAGGACCCGCAGGATCCCTGCCGGTCCCTCCATGCAGATGGCCCGGGCATCCGACAGAGTCTCGGCCACCACGAGGTATTCGGTCGGGGCACCATGGCGATCCTTCGGGTAGAGCTGGGTACGTTCCACCAGCCACTCGGCACCGGCCCGGCTCTTGCCCCATCCCCGGCCGCACAGGGCCAGGGCCAGCAGCCATGCGCCCGGCGGGGGGACCTGTTCCGGGCGGGCCAGCCACCACCATTCGCCGCGGGCGATCTCTTTCAGGACCCAGGGTTCCTGCTCGTCGATCCATGCCTCCCGCAGGTGAGGCGGGAGTAATGCGAACCTTTGGGCCAGACTTAGTGCCATGTGTCCGAATATTACTTCATGACCTGTTATGTACGCCAGCCCCAAAAAATCTTGAATACGCATTTGACACGGGGGGAGGGCGTAGGTAGTGTTCTGGGTGTGCAAGACGGAGCGAGGGCAACGAAAGCGGACGACCCGGGCTACGGAAGCATGGGACTGCCGGTCACAGTGATCGACGGTCTCCACGGATACAGGGCCCAAGGCGGGCCGCCTGGTTTGGGACCAGGACACTGGTAGGTTCGATTCCTACGTATCCGACGGCTGGGGCGCCCTGGTTAATTCCCCCCAGTTGTGTTTCCAGGCTCCCGGGGCCTGACGGGATCATGGGCTCCCGGACCCGGGGGCCTACAAACGAGGCGCAACTGGAGAGGGCAAGCTATACCGGTTCAGGACCGGGACATTTGTGCCACAAGTGGTCGTAGTGTTAATGGCAACACACCTGTCTTCCAAACAGGAGTTCCGGGTTCGAACCCCGGTGACCGCACGATGCCGCCGGGGGCGGTGGCAAGGGGAACCGAAGGGGCGTGTGGCCCTTCCGGGAGGCCCGGTGATTGGCGGGTTAGACCGGGCGACATCAAGCTGAGAGAGAAGGACATGGGCAAGCTTCATCAGGTCATCGCCGTCGAGAGCACTGTCAAGGCGAACGCCGAGACCGCGTTCACCAAGGCGTACCACGAGATCCAGAAGAACGACCAGTTCCTGGGGCTCACCAAGACGTATCAGCCCGCCAACGAGGACGGCTTCCAGCTCCCGCCGGAGTCGAAGAGGGTCCTGTCGAACGCGAACACGCTGATCACGGACGTCCAGGCGGCACTGGAGAAGCTGTTCGATCACGTCGCCACCAAGGACACCGCGAACCAGGGCGCCAAGGCCGACATCGAGTTCCTGGGGGTGACCGTCAAGGACGTCCCGGTGGCCACGCTGCTGTGGGTGGAGAAGAAGCTGGTCGACATCCGGACCTTCGTGTCGAAGATCCCGACCCTGGATCTGGCGGAGGAGTGGACCTGGGACCAGTCGGCTCAGATCTTCCGGGCGGCACCGTACGCCACGGCGCGTCAGCGCAAGGACACCGAGTACATCACGGTCGTGCAGCCCACCGACAAGCATCCGGCCCAGGTGGTGGCGAAGCCGGTCGACGTGTTCGAGGGCACCTGGACGACGACGAAGCTGTCGGGCGCCATGTCGCCTGCCCGCAAGCGTGACATCCTGGGACGGGTGGACGGGCTGCTGATGGCGGTGAAGCGCGCCCGGGAGACCGCGAACTCATTCGAGGTCACCAACGTCTCGATCGGCAACACCCTGCTGAACCTCGTGTTCGGCTCCTAGACTCCCGGGTAACCCGGGTGAGCACAAGATGATGTTGAAGCTTAGCCTCAGTGGTCCAGGGATGGACGCGTTCAAACTGAAGCTATCGCTCCAAGATCATTAACAGTCCCAGATCGCCACATCAAATAGCAGCAGGCAAGGGAACCGCAGTCGGGGGTTCGAATCCCCCCGGGGCCGCCACATGGCCCTGTGGAGAAGTGGCATCTCAGCATCCGTAAGAACTGACCTGAGGCTTTAAACGCCGGTGGCGTGAGTGGGAAACCAAGTGATTGGGCAATGGCAGCCCAACAGCCTATCAAGCTGTAGATCTCGGTTCGAATCCGAGTCGCTTAAACACAATTTCAGGGGTCCGGCAGGCTAGTCCGGGCCCCTGGCCAAGCCCCGATAGCTCAATTGGCAGAGCGGTCGACGGACGAGATGTGGGTTCGAATCCCACACGGGGCACAACTCCGTTCCAGCTATGGGCTGGCGGAATAGTACAGGGATACGCGGCCCTGTGCGGGCATGGGAAGTCATGAGCCCCATGTAGTGACGTGGTGTAAGGCAGCACGGGGACCCAACTCCCAAGTGGAGCGGAACCAGGTCCAGGTTTCGAAATCCTGGAGTCACGCGAGACCCTGTAGCCCAATGGGTAGAGGCACTGGATTCAAGTTCCGGTCAGTCCAGGTTCGAATCCTGGCAGGGTCACGACCTGAAAGGAGAAATCATGGAGATCGGTAAGTGGACCAAGGCGAGCAAGAGCGGCACCGCCGGTGCCTGCGTCGAAGTGAAGGAACTGGAGGCTGGGCTCATCGGGGTGCGCGACTCCAAGGACCCGGGCGGCCCCATCCTGTTTTTCACTCGGGACGAGTGGAACGCGTTCCTCGACGGCGCCACCAAGGGCGAATTCGACCTGTGACGGGTTTCTGGGACATATTCTGGCCCGTGTTCTGGGCAGTCCTGTCGGCCCTGGCGGTACGTTCGATCATCAGGGCTGTCTTTGAGTAGCCCTGGGCTACTAGCTCAACGGATAGAGCACGGTCTCAAAGCCCGGAGGCGAGCGTCGACTAGCGCCGGGTGGGCGTAGGCCGAGGTTCCTGGTTCGAGTCCAGGGTAGTCCACGCAACATGAGGAAAGTCCAACGAGAAGAGGACAAATGGCAATGCTAGTCAACAGCTCCCGCCTCAGCGAGGTCCGGAGCGAAATGACCAGGGAGCGCCAGGAACAGGAGAAGCGGGAGATCCGGGTGATGCTCGACGAATACGGCACCGACGACTACGCGGACGGCACGGTGCTGATGTGCACCAAGGAGTCCTACGGCGGCATCGACGAGCCGATCACTTTCGTCCTCGTCAAGAACACCAGGGGCATCAAGAACGGCTGGCGGCGCATCGGTTCCGTTCACGAGATGACGTGGGACAACCTGGTGGACTGGCTGCTCATCGAGGGCACCCCGACCCGCAAGGCCGACCTGATCGAGCTGGCACCCAAAGCGACGGTGGCCGACGTCAAGGCCCCCGAGATCCCGCTGCCCAAGGCGGACTAGTTCGCTACTGACGATCCCACTGGGGGCCTGAGTCATAATCAAATAGGGGGATGTACCCGAAGCGGCCAAACGGGTGACCGGCGGAATCATCTAGTGCACTACTTAACACCGCCGGAACAGGGTATCCCGGTGCACCGGGGGCCCACGTGGTTTCCAATCCCACCATCCCCACGCAAAAGCAGCAGAAGGTAACCGTGCCACGGGTTACTCAAGGAGCTGTGCCAGCAGCCCGGAGGGCACCGGAGAACCTGGCGGAGGGTGTAGCCGTATCTCTACCAAGAGCGTGCGGTCACCGGGGGTCGCGGTCCCGGCACCCACGAACGGCGTCAACATGGTCGGCCGGGAGAATGAAGGCTCCCGGGATCGACGTGAAAGGATGGCAGCCCACCGCTGGGTGCTGAGACACGCGGTGGTGCCGCAGGCTGGTCGAGCAGCTTGCGTGTCGTCGGAGAAGAACCCTGGGGACCATTACGCCCCGGGGGCCACACCTGCGCCGTGCAAACTACAGGAGCATGAAGAAGGGACCAGGAACATGATCCTCGATGAGGAACAGCGACTCAAGGAACTGGGTAATCCCGAGGCGTGGGCCGAGGTTCCCCGGCCCACGGAGTAAGACGTAACGCTGGCGGCCATGGTACCCGGGGAGATCCCGGGGCGCCCTCGAATAGGTCACGAAACAGCCGCCAGCGTTACCCGTTCCGAGATCGTCCAACGGCAGGACACCGAGTTGTTACCTCGGGAATCGGGGTTCGAATCCCTGTCTCGGAGCCCAGGGCCCGTAGCTTAAGCGGAACCGTGGGAAACGTACGCCCGGCCGGTTCCCGGGAAAGAGCGCCGGAGGGTGCGGGTTCGAATCCCGCCGGGTCCACGCAACAAGGTGATGTCGTCCAGCGGCCTAGGACCCAGGGGGAGCTTCGGGCTCACACTCCGAGACGCCGGTTCGAATCCGGCCGTCACCACGTAACAGGAGGATGCGATGAAGTGTGTCAACGGGCACGACTGGGAGGACTGCAGCTGCCCCAAGACCGAGGAGTTCCGCGCAGCTCAGGACCGCTGGACACTGCAGGTTACCTTGGTGGCGGTGACGGTGGCCGTGTGTGCCGGGTTGCTGGTGGCAGCGATGCTGCATTGAGGGAGAAGGAGGAGTAGTGAAGGAGTTCCTGAAAGTCGGCGGCACCATCCTGGGTGCCGTGCTCGGCGTGGCCCTGCTGGGCTGGGGTATCTACGCCGTCAAGGTGGCTATGTCGCCGGTGAAGGGTGCTGGGGACACGGTGATCCAGAACAACAGCGTCCGCAACCGCACCCAGGCGCAGGAGCGGATGCAGGAGATGTACGCGGCGGTGGAGCGTAATGTCCGCAACGTCCAGGTGGCTACGGCCGCCGCGAAGCAGCACCCCAACGACCGGATCCTGGGCACCAACGCGGACGGGGCGCTGCAGATCTGCTTCGCTGCCGTGGCGGACTACAACGCAGAGACCGGGAAGATCCTCACCCGCGACTGGGTGTCGGACAAACTTCCCCTGACCATCGACGATTCGATCTGTGAGGCGGCAGCGAAGTGAAGAAGAAGTACCTGGTGGTCCCGATCGCCGGGATCCTGGCGTTCCTGCTCCTGACTGCGGAGTCCTGTAACTCCACCAAGCGGACGAAGGGGGACGAGGCTCGGGCAAACAAGCAGGCGACGGTGATCCTGTGCGGCGAGAAGAATGAGAGCACGGAATGCCGCAACCTTCAGAAGAAGAAGGACCGGGACAACGACCCCAACCGGATTACCTACGTCTACCTGCTGTCGTGGACCGGCGAGTTCATCGGCTACTACACGGCCAAGGGCAAAGTGTCGAGCAACCAGAGCCAGATGGCGCCCTCCGACGCCGGGGTGCGCATCTGCAACTGGAACTCCTCCGACTGCTACGCCCTCGGCGAGGCGCCGGGTGACGACGGCTCGTTCGGTCCGAACGAGGACGGCATCTTCTTCTTCACGACCGACGACACGAAGATCACCTGGAACGGTCTGTACCAGCAGTCCGACAAGCCCCTGAACATCAAGGCCCCGCTGCTGTACAACTAGCCCCGCCCCGCTCCATCCCACCAGGGTTCGACCGTACCTGGTGGGATCTTTGTATGTTATCGTGTCCTGGTGTCTGGTTCCGTACGAGAAGCGAGATGATCAATGAACAAGAGCTCCGAGAACAAGATCAACCACGTCATTATCGAGCTGGACTCCAGTGGTTCCATGAGGGGCCTGGAGAAAGCCGTTATCGAGGTGGCCGACCGGCTCATCCGTGACCTGGCTGCCCAGTCCAAGCAGTTCGACCAGGAAACCCGGATCACGATCTACAGCTTCGACACGGTCACGAAGTGCCTGATCTGGGACATGGACGCGCTCCGGGTACCGTCGATCGCCAGCCTGTATAGGGTCAATCCCCACGGCATGACGGCCCTGATCGACGCGACGCTGATCGCGATCGCGGAAATGCAGCAAGTCACTCAGATCCATGGCGACCACAGCTTCCTGTTGTACAACCTCACTGACGGCGTGGAGAACAAGAGCCACTATCGCGCGGACGTACTGAACCGGAAGATCGCGGGACTACCGGACAACTGGACTCTGGGGGCCCTGGTCCCCGACTTCCAGGGCGTCGCCAGCGCCAAGGCGTTCGGGTTCCCGCCAGGCAACGTGATGACCTGGGACGCCACGTCGGCCCGCGGCGTGGAGGAGGTTGGGGTCGCGATGGCTTCGTCCACGCAGACCTTCATGGCGACCCGGGCCACCACCGGCGCCCGGTCCACGACGAACCTGTTCGGCGGCTCGGCCACGGTGAACGCGGCGACGGTGGCCGCCGCGAAGCTGGCGCCGGTGAATCCGAAGACCTACCAGATGATCCCGGTGATCCCGACGGACGCGGTCAAGAACGACAAGGGGCACATCGAGATCGCGCCTTACGTCCGTTCGGTGAACAACGGGCTCTACCGGGCGGGTAGCGTCTACTACCCTGTCGTCCAGGGGATCCACCGCAACCCGCGGATCGACCCGCAGAAAGAGATCGCGATCTGGCACAAGAAGGACCGCATGCTCTACATGGGTCCCGGCATCCGTACGATGCTCGGCATCAAGGAGAACGCCACGGTCACCGTGAAGCCGGACACCAACGAGGACTACATCGTCTACGTGCAGTCGACGAGTCCGAACCGGTACCTGACCCCGCACAGCGAGATCCTGATGTTCAAGTAGGAGTAGAAGTGCGGATCACCAGCTACCAGCGGCGACTGAACTCAGGACTGAAGGCGCAGCAGCGTCACGCGGTACCGGAGGTCACCGACGGACCGTTCCAGTGGTGGTCGGTACAGCCCTATTCACCTCGAATGCTGGCCGCGCAGCGACGCAGGGAACGGCGGCATATGCGCCTGGTGGCACGAGGGAAGCGTTCGCCGGGTAAGCCGTGCATTGCGGTGCCGTGCCCTGAGTTCCAGGACGTCGAAATATACGTGTTCAAGTACTAGTACCAGCCCCACCAGGGTCCGTCTGCACCTGGTGGGGTTTTTCTGTGCTAGAGTCACGTTTGTGACCGAAGCTGTCGAGACGAATGAGCCGCGGTACACCCTGGAGGAAGCCCGCAAGCTCCTGCATGACCAGTTGTGCGTGTACGGCAACTACACCCTGTTCTCCGTGCCGGGCCTGCCACTGGCGTCCAGCTACCTGAAGTGCCTGCAGTGCGGTTCCTTGTGGCTGATGAGCCGCGTCGAGGAGCTGCCACACCCGGAGCAGACCTATGCCGTCCGATCACTCCGCTTTTGATCCCGAGCTAGCCGCCCTGATGCCGGAGCCGTTCCTGACGGTGCGTCCGGGGGACCAGGTGACGCTGTTCGTGCCGCTACTGGATCGTACTTACGCCATGGACCCGGCAATGCACCTTCAGAAAGCCCTGAACGCCTGGACACCTGGCGTGACGTGGGCGATCGTCGAGGGGACCGGGGTCACCGGGGTCATTCACGTGGCCCGGGAGGATCGAACTCCCCGTTCTTGACCCCCGCGATGAAGGCGTCCCACTCCGGCCGGGCCAGGATCACTGATCCTTGTCCCCGTTCGCTGCTGCGGACCCAGACCGCTTCACGCTGGAAGCTGACTTCCACGCAGGCGGTGGCTTCGCAGAAGCTGCTGCGGACCCATTCGATCATGGCTTCTCCAGGTAGCTGCGTGTGGTGCCGGTCTGGTGCTGGTAGTGGCTGCCCAGTTCCGGGTGCCCGTAGGGGCGCAGGACCACACCCTGCACCCACTGAAACACCAGCTGGCAGATGGGGATCCCGGCATCCAGGGTGAGTCGGTTCGGTCCCAGGTTCTTCAGCTCCAGGGTGATCTGGCCGGAGAAGCCGGGGTCCACGAACCCGGCTGTCGTGTGCACAAGGAGTCCCAGCCGTGCCCAGGAAGATTTCCCGTTGACCTGGGCCACCAGATGATCCGGGATGGTTACCGTCTCCAGGGTGTGCCCGAGCTGGAAGCTGGGGAGAGCGCCCCCTTCGGATGATAGGACCCTGGTCTCGGCGAGCCGCAGCTCCAGGGAGGCTGGTTGGAACGCCTGGTCCGGCGGCGTCGGGTCCACCTGCAGCGAGCCGGTTTCCAGGTGCCACCGGATCGAGTTGTCACTGAGGATCATGAGGTTCCTCCACCCATCGCTCCTATCAACCAGTTACTACCGGTCCACTTCCATCCCGGCACCCAGGTCACGCTGTTACTGCGCGGCAGTGCTGCCAGCCCGAGCCGACTTCGCAACCGGGCCTGGAACCGGCGGGGACCGACAACGGATTTGATCTTGTTCTCATCGCACCAGTGGTTGTAGGCCCGATACAGGATCTTGGCGTCGATCTTGGACTCGGAATCCTCGCCCAGCGTACCCAGCTCCAAGTTCTCATCCCAGAACTGCGACACCGGATCCACCTCGCGGCGGTAAGCTTCCGCACTCTCGGCCACCTGCTCCGGCTCGGCCAGGCCGCCCAGCTCCTGGAACTCCTTCAAGCCTTCCAGGGCCCAGTTCAGGATCCCCGGCGCCTCCTCCGCGAAGAGCAGGGCCGCATAGTCGGGCACCTCCTTCAAGGTGCCTTCGCCGCCCTTGGCCGAGAACTGGGTCGGGAAGTGAGCCAGCTTCACCCGGTCCCAGACGGCCGTATCGTCCGGCGACAACATCGGCTTGTTGTTGGTGACGATCCAGACGACACACTGGGGCTTCCAGTTCTCGTCCTTGCGGTACAAGGCCCGCGTGGACACCGAGTCGGTGCCGGTGAACCTCTTCAGCGCGGTCTCGTCGAGCACGGCGTCCTCGTCGGTCTCCGAGATCGAGACGAACCTCTTGCCCTTGAGGCTGTGCTGCCCCGGGGTGGCCGCGTCGCCGCGCTTGTCCACCTTGTGGAACGTCCCCGCCATCGCGGTGTACCCGTAGTCCCCGAACAGGGCCTGCATCAGCTCGATGAACTGGGACTTGCCGGTACGCTTCAATCCCCACAGGATCATCATGGCCCGCTGGTTTGGCTTGCCGGTCAAGCTGTAGCCGACGGCCCGCTGCAGGAACCTGCGCATCTGCGGGTCCGGGACCACGGTCTCCATGAATTCCCGGAACTTGGGCGCCTGGGCGTCGGGGTCGTAATGCGTACCGAACATGTTGGTGAACATCATCGACCGCTGATGGGGGCCCAGCTCCATGGTCTTCAGGTCGAAGATCCCGTTGGGCAGGTTCAGGTAACCCAGGGTCTGGTCGAACTGCTCCGGGGTGGCGATCATGTCGGTTCGCTTGGCGAACTGGGACAAGGTACCGTTCATGACCCCGTTCATCTGGGACGTCTGGAACCACTTGTACAGGGACTTCGCAGCCTTCAGGTCGTCGCCTTCCGGCTGGGCCGCCAGCAACTGATCGGCCTCGTCCTTGATCGCATAGGTCATCTGGACGTTGGCGTCATTGACGCGGCCTTCCCCGTGATCCTCGCGCCACCTGGCACCGTCCCAGGCCATCCAGTGCGGATCGCCTTTCACGGGCACGAACCGGAAGTCCCTGCCGAACATGTCGGCCATACGTTCCGCGTTGCCCACCGAAGTCTGACAGTATCCCCGGCGCCGTGGTGGCGCCGTGGTCCCCTGGGTCCCGGCATCGAAGGCGGCCTTCACCTCGGCGACCGGCTCATCGGGTTCGTGGCCGGAAAACGTCGGCACGAAGTTGCCGAACTCCTGCCGCCGCATCGGCATCGGCTCGCCGTACCCCTGAGCGGCCAGGGCCTTGGTCGAGGCCCGGTAGTCCCCGTTGTATTCCAGCTCCGTGAAGGCCGCGAACTTGCTGATGGGCTCCTCGGTGGGGAACACGGTGGCCGAGGACCAGACGTAGAGCCGGTCGTTGCCGTCGGCGTTCGTGGAGGCCGAGTGGCCGTCTCGCCGGTCCTTGCCGGGACGGACCCAGAAGACCTCCTGGCCCACCTGGTGACTGACCTCCCAGCCGTGGGCGCCGATGATGTCGGTCCAGCGGGCTCGGATGTTGTAGTCGTCGCCGACCCGCAGCGCCGAACCTACCATGGGAACTTGTGGCTTGGGGGCCGGGATGGGGGCGCTCTCCCGCGGTCTCGGTACGTCGAAGGCACCCAGTGCGGCGACGAGAGCTTCCCGCTGCTCCCAGGTGATCGTCGGGACCTGGCCGTACTCGGAGAGATGGCCCCGGGTCCATGGGTTGCCGGTCGGGTGCACGGATCCCTGGGACGGGGCGACAACGACATATCCGCCTTCGCCGCGGGTCTCGATCAGGGTCTCCATGATGACAGCCCGCGGGGACCTGGCGATCACCTCGCGGTCCTTGCCGGTGTAGTGCGCGGGGTCCTTGGGCCGGGAGGCGATCTTCGTGTTGCCGGGGACCGGATGGTCGGCGATGCGGTACAGCAGGTGCAGGCCGCCGGACGGGGTCCACTCGGAGTAGCCGTCGAGCAGGGACTCCCACAGTTCCAGCAGGCCCAGGTCCTGCAGGTTCATCTCGATGTCCTGCATGAACCCGGAGTCGTTGGCGACCCGGCCCTCCAGCTCCAGCATCTCCAGGTTCCCGGATATCTGGCCGCAGAGGACGCCGACACCGGACTGGGTGTAGCGGTCGTACCATTCGGACATCTGGGCACTACTGGGACGTTCGGACTGGTACGCCTTCCATTCGGCCAGAGGGGCCTTTGTGCCATCCTGCTTCGGCGGGATCACGCAGAATCCGGCTGCGTACCAGGCCAAAGCGGCTGCGCGAACTTCCGGGTGGGTTTTCACCGGGGCCGCCCCGTCACGATCGATTTGTGCGACATGACTTGATGTTCTAGTCTCATTCAGAGTCCTCTCTGTCTTCTTACAACAGGGAGAAGGACTTCATGGGTCCGGTGGTTCGGCAAAAACCCCGGGCCCAAACTTCCATCTCGGGCGGTTACACCACCTTAGCCCCCCGCGATCCCTGGCGCCAGCGCGACCCCCGCGGTACGCTGAAACCACTTCTTCTCGCACTTCCTCCCATACGAAGGCCACCCGGCACTTGTCGCCAGGTGGCCTTCGTGCTGGTCAGGATCAGTACGGCGGGTACTGTGACTGCGGCTGGCCGTGGTGGTTCACCGGCGGACCCTGCGGGGGTGCCGACTGTGCCGCCGCCTCGTAGAACGATCCCGGCTGCTGCGGGGGCGGCGGGGGTGGACCCTGCTGCTGGTAGTACCCGGGCGGCGGCGTGGCCGTGTTCCAGGGCGACGGCTGCTGCGGCGGCGGGGCCGGTGGCTGCCACTGCTGCGGTGGTGCCTGGGGCGGGTAGCCCTGAGG
>Ga0207428_10000380_pt1 | contig 55841 bp, 47 predicted proteins | sample RhiMethybrSRZTD1_FD_187600 | JGI IMG/M metagenome (GOLD analysis project Ga0207428, IMG submission 187600) | Populus rhizosphere microbial communities from Tennessee, USA - Rhizosphere MetaG P. TD hybrid SRZTD1 (SPAdes) (version 3) | ecosystem: Host-associated > Plants > Roots > Rhizosphere >...
CGGTCAAATGATCTTGGAAGACGGCTACGTGCGCGATGCATCGATTGTGCCAGAGCCGTGGCTGCGCGAGGCTCGCGTGCTTGATCCTGAGATCCGAGGCGCCTTCGCCGCATCTGACTCGGAATCGATCCTCACCGGCGGCTGGTATCGCAACCAGTTCTGGTTCGTGCCGGGGCCGCTGGGAGATCTCCAGCTGTGCCTGGGGATCCACGGCCAGATGGTGCTGATCGACCGGGCGACCCGCACTGTCTCAGTGAAGATGTCCTCGTGGCCCAATGCACAAGACTCCACGGCGTTGATCGACACCATCCGAGCGTTCGTCGCAGCGGGACGTCACTTGGCCGGATTAGAGGGCGATGTCAGGAGCGTGCATGGTCCCGTCGGAATCGTCGAGGGCCGCGGGCGCGGGCACAGTTGATCTTCAGCAGATCTGCGCGAGGAAGGCACTTGCGTTGGCGTTGAATCAGGCTCTGGCGCTCACTTGACGTAACCGATGGGAGCGATGGTCGTTGGCTCCGGGATCGCTTCGCTCGTATATATGGAGCGGATGCCGGCGATGTAGCTGCGGCAACGTCGGGTGAGGCCCTCCGACGTCTGCATTCGTCCCTTGGTGACGAGGATCCCCAGGTCAGCGCCTTTGAACCGATAGTCACCGGGTCCGTAGACGCGCATGAAGAAGCATTCGTCTTCGTGGGTGACTTCATGCCAGTCATTGCTGACACGTACGAAGCTCAGATTGTCGTCCTCGTCCAGCCGATAGGTACCGGTTCGGGGTGCAGTCAGTATCCGCTCCACCGAGTCGTTCGGCTCCTTCATGATCAGTTGCGCCCAGACGTCGACTGCCGCAAGCTCCCGCCATCGCTCGTTGATCTCGTCGACATCCACTGCGTAATCCACCCCCATGAACTCAAGCAGGTGGAAGAGGAACAGCGGGATGTCGGCATACGCGCCTGCGGTGACATTCGTCATGGAGGACGCTCCCGAGATACGCGGATTCAACTCGCCTAGGTAGACCTCTCCAGAATCAAGATCAATAAGTACGTCGACCTCGAAGAAGCCCTTGTAGCCCTCCTGTCGGAGTCGGTCGCCAAGCCTTCGCACGTGACTGATCGCCGTCGCGCGATGATCTTCCGAAAGAGCCTCGGGGAACAGATCGTTGCCGCACCAACCGCCGCGATATGGGGTCAGCTCGGGATAGCCCGTCAGGTCGGTCATGAAGGGACCTACGACAGTGCCGTGCTTAGTGTTCACCGCCTCTACGGCAGCTGCATGGTTGTTGATCCGCTTCATGATCTTCAGCTCTTCGCCGATGATGTTCTCGCTGTCACGTCCCCAGTCGGACTCGGAAGCGATGAAGAACGTTGTCTTGCCAGAATCGCCGTACGGCGTCTGGACAACCAGGTCCAAACCGAGCCCCGCTCCGCCGGCGAGCTCACTCAGCTTGCTGTAGCTGTCCGCACGCCCCAGCACATTGGGCACAGACGGCGCGCCAGCCTCCTCTCCGAGCCTCGTCGTGACGATCTTGGAATCGAGGCGTCGCCGCAACTCGTCCGAGGGCAAGATCAAGTTGTAGTCGAACTCCTTGCAAATCTCTTCGGTTTCTTCGTCGAAAAAGACCATCGCGACCATCGGACGGAGGCCCGATGGTGACCGGGACTCCATGAACTCCTGCACCTCGCGATCTCGCAGCAGGTAGTTGTTGATCTCCTCGCTGCTTCCAAATTCGACGTACGGCTTGTTAGCAGGTGTGAACACCCGAGGGTGGCCAGAGTCCCAGGAGTCGTAGTACACGATGTACCCGAAGTTGCGCACCCATCGGTCGATGCCGAGCAGGTTAAAGGCAGTTGGGCCGATGAAGAAGATCGGCTGCTCGTTGGTCCTGAAGAACGTTCGGATGTCGGAGATTCCCTTGAGCTTCCGGGATCCGAACAGCTTCGCGATAGGGCTTTTTCCGTCGCTCACGTGTACCTCCCTGGCTATCGTCACATGACTGGTCGTACAGTGTCCACGCATCCGAGCAGGCAGGGTGAGACATGGGATTCAGGGCGATCGCGGAGCCAGCTCAGCGTTGATCGCGTCGAACGCGGCCAGCGTTGAGAAGAGCCTCCAGGGATCTTGTGGCGTCGGCCAGCTCGAGACCTTCACCGCGACCAGACCCGTTGTCCGGTCGACGAAGATCATCTGTCCGTGGATGCCCAGACACAGCAGGACCTCGCGGTCCGGCCAAGGAAACCAGAACTGATTGCGGTACATGCCGCCGGGCATCCGAGTGTCACTCGGGCTGGACGCGAAGGCCTCACGAGAGTCCGGCCCGCCGGCGAAAGTGTCGGCGATCCAGGCTTCCGGAACGACCTGGTCGTTGCGCAATGACGTTCCCTCGTGAGCGATCATGATCCCGAAGCGAGCAAGATCACATAGGGCCGCGGAGATGCTGCCGTCGAACATTCCCGTGCCCTCAGAATCGACTCCGATGTTGGCGTCGAAGTCTGCACCGAGACGCGACCAGATGAGCTCGCTCGCCAGCTTGTGGAAGCGTTGCCCGGCGGCAGCCTCGCATACCCAGCCCAAGACGTCGGTCTCGCAGCTGCGGTAGTTGAACGGACCGCCGTGTGGGCTGTCCTGGCGAAGTGTCAGCAGAAACCCACGAAGCGTCTTCGGCACATCAGGTGAGCGACGGGGTGCCCAACCGACTGCCTGCTCGAGCACGCGGACCTCGGCATCGGGGTTCAGGTAGTCCTCGGAAAAAGCAATGCCAGAACGCATGTCGAGCAACTGGCGCACCGTCGCCCCGCGGTAGCCGCTGTGCTCTAACTCCGACACGTATGTCGTGACTTGCTCGTCAACATTGAGTACGCCCTGCCCGGCCAGTGCACCGACGAGAATGCCGACGACCGACTTGCTCACTGACATGAGCAGGTGCAGCGTGTCGGCCTCCATCGCTCCCGCGTACTGCTCGGCGACGAGCTTGCCGTCGTGCACGACCATCCAACCGTCGGTCTCGGTGGCCTTCATGATGGCGCCGACTGTTGTGGACTCTTCGTCCGCATCTCGGCAACTCAGGTCGGCAAACGGTGTGATGTGCCGAGAAAGGGGTACCGCCCGCTGGGAACCCCGCGAGATCATCGCTGTCGGGAAGATCTCCGCGATATGGCAGAACGTCCACCCGACCTGCTCCGCGGTTTGCCAGTTGTCCAGCGTGACAGGGAAGGGCGGACGGCTCGCCGTTGAGCCGATCACGCCGCGTCACTCACTTTGCCATTGAGACTGCCCTCGCCACTGGCGCTGCGCTTGCCTCGGCACCGGCCAAGGGCTGCCCGTTGTACTGCTCACGGATCGAATCAATGAGATGTTGCGCACGGATGGTCAGCGTATCCGTCCCATCACCTGCTCTGCGCTGCAAGCGTCCCTTGGTGACCACGACCCCTAGGTCTGCACCCTTCCAGCGGTAGTCCCCAGCCCCGTAGATTCGCAGGAAGAACGCCTCGGACTCGTTTTGGAGCTGATGCCAGTCCAGTGCAGCCCGCCGATAGACCAGCGCCCCTGAAGCGTTGTATGAGTACTGTCCGGTGGGCGCGGCAGAGGTGATCAACTGCACAATGGGCGAGGTCTCCTTGATGACCATCTGGCTCCACAGATCCGCCGCCGCCAGCTCCCGCCACCGCGCGTTGATCTCTTCGATATCGAGCTCGAAGTCGACGTCGAAGTACTCCAGAAGGTGAAATGCGAAGAGCGGGATGTCGGCGTACGCGCCCGCGGTGACGTTCGTGATGGAGGAGGCTCCGCTGATCCGGGGATTGAGCTCACCGAGATAGACCTCGTCGGTGTCGGTATCAATCAGCACGTCGACTTCGAAGAACCCTCGGTAACCCTCCGCACCAAGACGATCACCAAGCCGTCCGACAAGGTCCCCAGCCTTCCGCCGAAGGTCCTCATCGAGGACTTCTGGGAACATCTCGTTGCCGCACCAGCCACCACGGTAGGGGGTGAGCTGCGGGTGTCCAGTCAACTCCGACATGAACGGGCCGACGACCGTGCCGTTGCGAGTCAGGACCGCCTCGACCGCGACCGGGCGGTTGTTGATCCGCTTCATCACCTTCACCTCGTTGCCGATGATGTCGCGGCGGTGCCGCTTCCAGCCGGTTTCATCGTCAATGAAGAAGGTCGTCTTCCCGGAGTCGCCGTACGCGGTTTGGACGACAAGATCGGTGCCAAGGCCGGCATCCGTCGCGGCACCGACCAATTCGTCGTACTCATCTACGGTCACCATGACATTCGGCACGCTTGCCGCGCCGACGTCGTTGCCCAGGCGGGTCGTTACGAGCTTGGAGTCCAAGTGCTCGCGGAGTTCAGCTGAGGGGAGGATCAGGTCGTAACCGAGCTCGTCGCAGATCCGCTCGGTCTCGGCGTCGAAAAAGACCATGGCGACCTTTGGTCGCTGGCCTCGAGGCGCTGGGCGGGACATATGGGCCCGCACCTCGGGGTTGACGAGTAGCCAGTTGTTGATCTCCTCGCCCGACTCGAATTCGATGTATGGCTTGTGTTTGGGGGTGAACACTCGCGGGTGCGCGCCATCCCAGCCGTCGTAGTAGGTGACGTAGGAGAAGTTCCGCACCCAGCGGTCCAGGCCCAAGAGGTTGAACGGGGTTGCGCCGATGAAATAGATCGGCACCTCGTTGGTGCGGAAGAAGTGCCGGACTTCCGAAATGTTCCGCAACGGCCGACCCAGGCCATGCGCGGCTGGCGGTGCATATGCAGCGTCGGTGCCGACCGTGGCCTCCGGAGCCCGGGACGTCCCGGGCGACGCGAGATCTGGATCAACCTCTGCTTGCGGCGTCTCGGTCATGGTCGTCTCAGCTCTCCCTGATCATGGCTGAGATGTGTGGAGTGATGCGGAGGAATTGTGCCCTCGGGAATCGGCGCCGCCCGGTCACTGAGCAGCGGAAGCAGCGGATCCCATCGCGTCCCGTCGCGCGCATCTTGGCGTTTGCGGGCAATCGCGCACAGTGCCTCCAAGACCACTCGATTGGCCAGCGCAGCCGTAATGTCGGCGTGGTCATACGGCGGGCTGACTTCAACAACATCGACGCCGCAAACCGGCAGCTCGAGGCAGATCCGTCGCACCGCGTCGAGCAGCTCCCGCGCGGACAACCCTCCGGGCTCAGGAGTTCCTGTGCCCGGCGCGTGACCCGGGTCGCACACATCTATGTCAACGGAGACGAATACCCCGTCGCAATCGTCGGTCGCGATCGTGAATGCCTCAGTCAGGCATTCGGTTAGACCCCGGTGAACGACTTCGGTCATTTCGTACGAGCGCATGTGCTGCTCGGCCATCCAGTCCAGGGTTTCTGGTGGTGGCCAATAGCCGCGAAGCCCGATTTGCAAAAACCGGTCGCCGCGTACGGCACCCGACTCGATCAACCTACGCATCGGCTGCCCGTGACCCCAGAGTGAGCCGAACTCGATGTCGCCGGTATCGGCGTGAGCGTCGAAGTGGATCATCGATACTCGGCCGGCGCCGATGACATTGGCACAGCCCTTGGCGTCCGGATAGGCGATCGAATGGTCCCCGCCGAGCGACAGCGGTATCGCGCCCGCCCGAGCCACCTTCTCCACCGCCGCTTCCAGCGCCGGGAGAGCAACCTCGATATCGCCGGAGTACATCTCCACATCGCCTGCGTCGTAGACCTTCAGGTCAGCAAGACCATCGGTCCGCAATGCCAGCGAGGGCCGAGATCCGTCGTGTGGTAGGTAATCGGTCATTCGGATGGCCTGCGGACCGAAGCGCGTACCGGCGCGATAGGAGGTGCCACCGTCGAATGGGGCACCCAAGATCACGACATCCGCGTCGGCATAGCTGCTTTCATCCTCCAAGTCGCATTCCGGCACCCCGAGAAAGGTGAAGTCGGGACCGAATTGAGCGCCGTAACGGCTCATGACGCTGCTCGCTTCCTTAGCTGGTAGTCAGTCGACCTGCTTCACAACATTGATCACGCCAGGAGATGCTCGTGCTTGGCCATGTGCTCGTGCGCCGACTCGTGGATGATTGTCTCGCCACGGAAGAACTCCGGCTGCCGGGCGCGCATGATCAACATGAGCACAACCCCGAGCAAGATCAACCCAAGACCGAGGATCAGCACGAGTCCCACACCTCCGATGCTCGCGCCGCTGCCATAATCCGGGCTCGCACTGTCTTTCAATGTGACGCCGAAGACCAACAGCAATCCGAGTCCGCCGAGCAGCGGGAACAAGAACTTGAAGATGACGTTGTAGAAGTTTGTGAACAGCTGATGGCGGAAGAACCACACGCAGGCGAAGGCCGTCAGGCCGTAGTAGAAACAGATCATGATGCCGAGCGAGTAAATGGTGTCGGTCAGCACGCTCTCGCTAAGGAACGTCAGTATGGCGTAGAAGGCCCCCGCTCCGATCCCCGCTACCACCGTGGCGAACGACGGTGTCTTGTGAACGGGATGCAGCCTGGCAAAAGCTGCGGGAATCGCCTTGTACGCGCCCATAGCGAGCAAGGTTCGCGTGGTCGGCAGGATAGTTGTGATCAAACTTGCGGCCGAGGACGCAAGCACCGCAAGGAATAGGGCGAGGTCGAGGGGGTGGCCAAGGACCGGTATGGCAAGGGCGCCGAAAACGTTGTCGGAGGTCTCTGGATTGGTCAGGCCCAAACCAGTGTCGCCGAGCCCGGCATACATCTGGGTGGCGACGGAGACCAGCAGATAGGTGAGCAAGATCGACAGCACGCACAGCAATGCCGCCCGACCTGGAGTTGTGTCGCTGTTCTTGGACTCCTCGTTCACCGTGAGGGCGGTGTCCCAACCCCAAAAGGCGAAAATCGAGCCAGAAAGCCCGGCGATGAACGCCGACAAGGTGAGGCCAGCGGGGCTGAACCAGGACCAGCTGAACGCCTCGCCGAACTCGGAGCTGCCCGACTTGGCGATTGCGAGGATGGAGAAGAGCAGCAGCATAACCAGCTGGAAGATCACGAGCACCAACTGCACGTGCTCGGTGGTGTCAATACCCCGATAGGCGACGTACGTCGCTATCGCAATAAATACGAGAACCGTCGCTACGTTGATCAGCTTGTTCTCCCACAGGCCGCTGATCATCTCCGAGTTTGCCGCACTGCCAATGAACTGGTAGAAGAACTGGGCGGCCACTCCCGCGAGGTTGGAGAGCACGACGACGCACGCGACCACCGCCGCCCATCCACCCAGCCAGCCAACGTAAGGACCGAACCCCTTCGACGTCCAGGTGAACGACGTGCCTGCGTCGGGCATGATCGTGTTGAACTCGCGATAGGCGTATGCCGCAAAGAACATCGGCAAGAAGCCGGCAATGAACACGAACGGTGTCTTGGCGGCGACGGCGGCCGCCAGGAGGCCGAGAGTGGCGGTCAGGGTATATGCCGGCGCCACCGAAGAAATTCCGAGCATCGTGCCGCCGAACAGTCCGACGACGTTACTCTTCAGACCCTTGTCTGCCATCTCGACGACCCTTCTCGAGTGGGGATTTTGAATTGTGGGTTAGGACAAAGGATTCAGCCCTCGAATCCGTGGTACTGCATCACGTGCTTGATCCGCGTGTATTCCTCCAGCGCGTAGGCAGAGAGGTCCTTGCCGTAGCCGGAGTGCTTGTAGCCGCCGTGCGGCATCTCCCCTACCAGGGGAATGTGAGTGTTCACCCAAACACAGCCGAAATCCAGCCGGGCAGACATCCGAGCGGCGGTGCCTGCGTTTGACGTCCAGACGGAGGAAGCTAGCGCGTACTCGCTGTCGTTGGACAGCCTCACTGCCTCGTCCTCGTCGCCGAACGTCTGCACCGTGATCACAGGTCCGAAGATCTCAGTCCTGATCAACTCGTCGCTCTGCTGGACGTCGGCGACCACTGTCGCCTCGTAGAAGTATCCGCGATCGCCGATCTGCTTCCCCCCGGTCACAACCCGGGCATGATCCGCAGCTCGGTCCACAAGCCCCGAGACGTGGCGCAACTGGTTGATGTTGTTGATGGGCCCGTAGAACAAGTCCTCGTCATCCGGGTCATAACCGGTTCGAGTCGCGGCTGCAGCCTTTCCTAGCTCTGCCACGAATTCGTCGTAGATCCCGGACTGGCACAGTACGCGGGTAGCCGCAGTGCAGTCCTGGCCGCCGTTGAAGTAACCCGCCACCCTGATGCCCTCCACAGCGGAGGGGAGGTCGGCATCGTTGAACACGACGACCGGGGCCTTACCGCCCAGCTCGAGGTGGGCGATCTTGACGTCGGCCGCCGCGGCGGTCGCCACGGCAATCCCAGCCCGCGTGGAGCCAGTGATCGACACCATTGCCGGGATCGGGTGCGAAACCAGCGCAGCTCCGGTATCCCGGTCACCGCAGACAAGATTTGCGACACCCTCGGGATAGATCTCCTGCATCTTCTTGACCATCCACACCGACGAGGCCGGGGTGCCATCCGATGGCTTGAGCACCACCGTGTTGCCTGCGGCCAGTGCCGGGGCGAACTTCCAGACCGCCATCATCATGGGGTAGTTCCAGGGCGCTACTTGACCGACCGGACCGCGGGGCTCCCTGCGAATGGAGGACGTGAAGCCTCTCATGTACTCTGCGGTCGCCCTCCCCTCCAGCACGCGTGCGGCGCCAGCGAAGAAACGGATCTGGTCGACCATGGGTACGATTTCGTCCGACAAGGTCAGCGAATACGGCTTGCCGGTGTTCTCCGACTCGATCGCGACCAGTTCCTCGGCGTTCGCCTCGATGAGGTCGGCCAGCTTCAACAAGAAGCTCTGGCGCTCGCTCGGCGTGGTCCATCGATATTTCTCGAACGCAGCGGCCGCAGCCTGAAACGCAGCGTCGATGTCTTCCGGGCCCGAGTTAGGCGATGTTGCGTACACCTCGCCAGTGGAAGGGTTGATGATGTCTAACGTGTCACCCGACGCCGCGGGGCGCTCCTCACCGTTGATGATGTTGGTGAAGACCTTCTTGTCCGCCATAGCCGTACCTTTCAGCCGTTACTGGTTCGAAAATCCCGTCAACTCGCCGAGTGTTCAGCGTGGCTGTGGCCGTTGCTGGACAATGTGCTCGGTGCGTCGAGGGTGGGGTTCTGGTCGAAGAAGCCGAATGGCTTGAGCCAGAACGAGATGATGTCGACCGGCATGACCGGCCAGTCTTCAATCCGCGTGATGTGATGAATGCCGAAGACGTACCAGAGCACCACGTCGGTATCGGCCAGCGGCGCATCATCGGCAACCCAGCGAGTCATGCCGGTGTCTTCGCTCGACTGTGTCGGATAGTCACCGGCCGGCCAGCGCTCGTCATCGTCGTACGCCGTAACCCAAAGGGTGTGGTCTATAACCGGCGCTCGCTGGTAGACCGGGGACGAAGCGTCCAAGATCGATGGGATCGCTGCCCCTGGTACCAGCTTGTATGCGGTGTTGCTGCCGTGCCGGTTCATCTTATTGGGGTTGATCACCTTCCAGACTCGCTGAGTCTCCCAGTTGTAATCTCTGGCCGACTGGCTCTCGGTCTCGATGGTGGTCGCCTCTGCAGACATCGCCAACCCGTACGGGTTGTCGTCGCTGATCGGCGCGGCGACTGAGTCCACCTCGACCACCGTGTTGTCGGCGCCGTCGATGTCCAGGTCGAGTTTGGCGACGATGAAGTGCTGGTGGAACGGGGCGTAAGTTCGCTTGTCAACCGTCGTGCCATATGGAGAGCTGTCCCCATCGTTCTCCATTGGCGTGGTCACCATTAAGCCGCTGGCGCGCACCTCGCACTCGATGTTTCCGTCTTGATAGAAGCGCCAATACACCAGGTATTCGTAGTTGGCCACCGTGATATGCGTTGAGACGACCATCCGGCGCATCCGACGGACCTGAGCCCCGAGGTCAGCGTCAACGTGCTTCCAGAGCACAGCGTTGTCTTCCTCGTGGAGGCAGACCGCTCGCGGGATCTCCATCGGCTGACCCCGCGTATCGGGCATGACCGCGTCGACGTAGACGATCTCCCCGAGGCAGTCGCAACCCAACTCCAGCGACGTGACCATATAGCCGAGTCCCCACTCACCAATATCGAATGCGGTACGCCGGTAGTGGTCGAAGCCCGGATCCCGATACGGCACCACCATTTCGGCGAACGACATGCGATATGCAATGTCTCGCTTGGTTCCCTGATCGTCAAAGGCGACCTGATAGATCACCGGACCTTCGCGATAGTTGAAACCCAGTCGCATCGACCAGTTCTGCCACCGCAGTTCATAACCTTCAACAGTGAAAGAGACGCCGTCGGGCTGGCTGATCTCGAGCGGCTTGAGGTCTGTGCGCTCCTGCGTGCCGCGCACCTGCGGATCGTATTCGCCATCGACCTCTGGCAGACCGTAGTCATGATGATCTTCGATCTCGAGCACCTCGAGGGTGTTCACGTCGACGATGATCTTGAGACCGGAAATCAGGTGCGCATATGGATTACCCTTCGGTGTTTCCCGCATCCACAGGTCGCACCAGCCAAGCCGGCGGTCGCGCCACTGCTCAGGCATCACTGCCGCGCCGTAGGTCCAGACGTCGAAGAGCACAAGTGAAGGATCGGTTATGCCTCGCGCCGCGAGCCGGGCAAGCACTTCTGGATGCTCGTGCAGGGCGTGATCGACGTCGTGGTACTCGTCGAGAGTGAAGTTGGGACATGCTCCCGGCTTGTGCGTCCACGAATCAACCCGATCGCCGACAAGATCAACAACCGCCTCGTACGTCTGGTTGGTTTCTCGATCCAATAAGACGGAAAGCGAGCGCCTCGGTACTGCGTCGCCCGGTCTCCAGGCCTTGACGTCGGCCTTGGCAGGCTCTTTGAGCTCGATCGACGTGAAACGCCAGGAGTCGGTGACGCCCTGGTCGCGCCGCAAGATCACCGCTGTGTTTTGGAACTCTGTCGCGGAAAGCGGGTCAAGCGGATGAGCAACCATGGGCAGTGAATCCTCTCTTCGGAAAGCCCAGGGCAAACAAAATTTGCGCAGCACCGTTGGGCTAAGAGCGGGGAAGACTTAGTTGCATGATCGCATGTCCGGCAGTCGTCAGGGAATAGGGGGACATTGCGACATTGATTACGGATGTTGCAGGAGGCTAAAAACCCAGCCGGTTCAGGTGCTTGGGGTCGCGTTGCCACTCCTTGAGCACCTTCACTCGGAGATCGAGATAGACCGGGGTGCCCAGCAAGGCCTCGATCTGGTGCCGCGCTGCGGCGCCGATCTCGCGTAGCCGGCTGCCACGATGGCCGATCATGATGCCCTTCTGGGAATCACGCTCGACGATCATGGAGGCATAGATGTCGAGCAGCGGCTTGTTCGCCGGCCGGCCCTCGCGAAGTCCCATTTCATCTACGGTGACCATGATCGAGTGCGGCAGCTCATCTTGCACACCCTCCAGAGCGGCCTCGCGGATCAACTCGCCGACCAGCGTTTCCTCTGGTTCATCAGTGATCTCACCACCGGGATACAGCGGCGGACCGTCTGGCAGCAGATCAACAAGGGTGTCGATCAAGACATCCAGCTGAAAACGCTGGGGCACCGACACCGGAATGATGTCGGCCCAGTTGATGTCCAGGGAGGTCTCCAGCTCAGCAATGCTCAGCAGATGCTCGGCCATCCGTTCCGGTTTGGCGAGGTCGGACTTCGTTGCAATCGCGACCAGGCTCGGCCGCTTCGGTAGTGCCGCAAGCTCACCAACCAGGTATCGATCGCCAGGACCGATTCGCTCGTTGGATGGCAGGCACACACCGACCACATCGACCTCCGACCACGTTGTTCGAACGACATCATTGAGCCGCTCACCGAGCAGCGTCCGCGGCTTGTGCAGACCAGGCGTGTCGATGAGCACGAGCTGAGCATCCGGCCGGTGCACGATGCCGCGGACCGCGTGCCGTGTCGTCTGCGGCTTCGAGGACTCGATAGCGATCTTCTGACCGACTAGTGCATTCGTCAGCGTCGACTTCCCAGTATTCGGCCTGCCGACCAGGGACGCGAAACCAGAACGAAAACCGCCGGCAGCAGATGTGTCGGCTACCACGGTGGCGCGATCGACCAGACTGTGCCGCCAGTATCGGCCCACCAGATGGCAGCGCCGGCAACGGCAAGATCGCTAACGATCTCGAGGTCAGCCGCGCTCGGCTCCTCCCCTCCAACCACCGCAACGGCCTCGAGGCCGTTCGCGCCCGATGAGACCGCCATCGCCACTGCAACCGCGACCGCCGACAGCTTCAGGTGCTCCAGGTGCACGGCCGCACCCGCGTACGCGCGTCCTTCGGCGTCTCGAACGCACGCCCCCTGAGCGGCTGCCGTACGCCCCAGCGCGGCCCGCGCGAGTGTGATCAGCTTCAGGTCCTCCGGATCGGCAGGAAGGGTGGGTTGCTCGGCAGAAGCGCCGCTCACGAGGCGTGCGCTTGCTCTGAGACGATTCGGGTGGCGGCGTCGGCGCGGGCGTCCGCCTCGGACTCCGCCGAGGAGATTTTGGTGACGATCACGGTCCCGATCCTGTTCCGGCGGCCGGCCGATCGTTCGGCGACTAGCTCCAAACCGTCGTACTTGACCACGGAGCCGGCGATCGGCACCTTGTTCAGCTGCTTGGCCATCAGTCCACCAACAGTCTCCACGTCCTCGTCATCGAGCTTGAGACCAAACAGATCGCCGAGTTCGTCGACCGGCAAGCGCGATGAGACTCGGTAGCGGCCCTCGGCCAGCCGGGTGATATCGGTGTTTTCCTCGTCGTACTCGTCGGTGATCTCACCGACGATCTCCTCCAAGATGTCTTCGATGGTGACCATTCCTGCGGTGCCGCCGAACTCGTCAACCACGATCACCAGATGCACCCGCTTGGCCTGCATCTCCTGCAGCAGCTCATCCACCGGCTTCGAGTCGGGGCACCAGACCGGTGCGCGCATCATCGAGCCGACACGCTCCGTGGACTGCGCGTCCGGTGCATCGTAGATCCGCCTGATGACGTCCTTCAGATACAGCACCCCGACAACGTCGTCGATCCCTTCGTGGATGACCGGGATACGGCTGAAGCCGGACCGCAGAGCCAGTGAGACGGCCTGACGCAGGGTCTTGTACTCCTCGATGAACACCATGTCGGTGCGGGGCACCATCACCTCTCGGGCAATCGTGTCGCCCAGGTCGAAGACCGAGTGAATCATCTTGCGTTCGCCGGATTCGATCTCATCCCTGGCCTCGGCCAGGTCGACCAACTCCCGCAGCTCCGCCTCGGTAGCGAACGGCCCGTCGATGAAACCCTTTCCTGGCGTCAGCGCATTGCCAATCAAGATCAGCAATCGCGGGAAGGGCCCAAGCACCGTGGTGATCGCCACGATCGGTCCGGCGGCAGCGCACGCGACCCGGTCCGCATGCTGCCGGCCAAGTGTGCGCGGCGCTACTCCCCATGCGATGTAGGAGACGATGATCATAATGCCGGACGTGACCGCGCCGGCCTGCCACGTCTTCGGTATCAGACCGAAGATCACATTCGCGACCAGAACGATCGCGGAGATCTCGATCATGCTGCGAACAAAGAGGGCGGTGTTCAGGTAGCGCGGTGGATCTTCGACGATCTTGCGGACCCGTTGGGCACCAGGCCTGCCCTCATCGACCAACCGGTCGGCGCGGGCTTTGGAGAACGACGAGAGGGCCGCCTCTGCTGCCGCCGACAGTCCGGCGAGGATCATCAGCACGAAGGCGATGCCGAGCTGGAGCCAGTAGGCCGGTGTCATCGTGGACCTCGCGCCAGATCACGCCGCTGCGTGGCCCACGCCGAGATGATCTTGTCGGTTAGGCCGAACATCTCCGCGTGCTCTTCGGGGCTGGCGTGATCGTATCCGAGAAGATGGAGCAACCCGTGCACCAGCAAGTACTCGGCCTCCTCGCTTGCGGTGCGATGGTGCTCCGGTGCCTGCCGCTCGGTCACCGCAGGGCACAGCACAATGTCGCCCAGCAGACCCATCGGAGGCTCCTCGCCATCGGTGGGCGGGCGCAATTCATCCATGGGAAAGCTCAGTACGTCGGTTGGGCCAGGCTCGCCGAGGTATTTCTCGTGATAGGCGCTCATGGTGTCTTCATCCACCAGCAAGATCGACACTTCGGCAAGTGGATGGATTCTGAGCTGATCGAGGGCGAAGGTAGCGAGCCTTACCAGAGACGCATCATCGGCCTCAACGCCAGACTCGTTGCTGATGTCGATGCTCACGTCCGAGCTCCCAACAGCGCCCGGATCATCACGGTCATCGCCTACCGACCTGGACGGTGTGGCGGTGTGGACAGTGCCACGCCTTGCTCCTCGCGCGCGGTATCCGCGTGATCCGCCTCGAACTTGTCATACGCCGCGACGATCCGGCCCACCAGCTTGTGCCGCACCACATCGTGATTGGTGAGGTTGCAGAACGCGATGTCGTCGACCTTGTCGAGAATGCCGCGGACCACCCTCAAGCCGCTGCGCGTACCGCCGGGCAGATCGACCTGTGTGATATCGCCCGTGACAACCATCTTGGAGCCGAAGCCCAATCTGGTCAGGAACATCTTCATCTGTTCCATGGAGGTGTTCTGTGCCTCGTCCAAGATGATGAAGGCGTCGTTCAAGGTCCGACCGCGCATGTAGGCCAGCGGGGCGACCTCGATGGTTCCGGCCGTCAGTAGACGCGGGATCGAGTCCGGATCCAGCATGTCGTGCAAGGCGTCGTAGAGCGGGCGGAGGTACGGATCGATCTTGTCGCTCAGAGTGCCGGGCAGAAAGCCCAGATGCTCGCCCGCCTCAACGGCAGGTCTAGTCAGGATGATCCGGTTGACCTGCTTGTTCTGCAGGGCCTGGACGGCTTTTGCGATGGCCAGATAGGTCTTCCCAGTTCCGGCAGGGCCGATGCTGAAGACGACGGTGTGCTTGTCGATGGCATCCACATACCGCTTCTGATTCAGCGTCTTCGGCCGGATGGTCTTGCCTCGGGCGGACAGGATGTTGTGAGTGAGCACGTCCGCCGGTCGCGTTTCCTCCCGTCCAGCGAGCATCGAGCAGATCCGCTCCACGGCGTCTGCAGTAAGGCCCTGCCCCGTTCGGAGCACGGTGACCAGCTCGGTGATCACATCGATTGCGAGGTCAACAGCGGCCGGTGATCCGGTGAGCGTGATCTCGTTGCCCCGAACGTGAATTCCGGCCTCCAGCTCCCGTTCGAGGATGTGCAAGAACTCATCGCGAGGCCCCAGGATGTTCACCATCTCGACAGAGGCCGGAACCGTCACTCGGCGTAGCTCCTCTAGACCACCGTCGCCGGCTCGCTGGCCCGATGCCTTTCTCAGTGAACTGGAGGCAGACGATTCTCGCGTGCGGGCGCTGGACGCGTCAGGGGCGCTTGCCGTGAACTCTGACCTACTCAGTTGGTTCCTCGCAGTCGAAAGAAAATGTCAACACCTCATCCTAGGTCAGGCAAGCGGCGTTATCACCCATGTCGCCGATGCTCGCTGGCACGCGGCTGAGCGTGAATTTCACCTACTCCACGGCCGTCTGTGCAGTGGCTCTGCTATCAACGACCTGAGCCGCATGTCGGTCATACCCGCTGTTGGCGCGGCTGGACCGGGCGATCCGACGAGCGCTAAGCGGTGCTCTCAGAAGGAGCCATTTGCGGCCGCGCATTGGCTGCTCGTTCGATATTCCGCTTGAGTACAGCCAACATCCGTGCCTGCATTACCCAGACAACCGGGAAAAAGGAGTACACGCGTCCAAGCCATCGAGGGCGGATAGCCTCATAGCCACCGATAACCAGACGTGTGCGCCCGCCAGGCAACTCGTTCAACAGGAAGCCCCATAGCCCTTCGGTGTACGCCGGCGGCCGTGGCGGCTCCGGGTCGAGGTTGCGGAGTCGCAGATCGCTCAATCCATGCAGTCCCAAGAATCGATTCGGTTCCAGCGCTGCAACCTCCCAAGCATCCACGGGGCCATGGCGCCGGGTCCAGTACCTCAGGTAGTCGCCGCGGGCGAGGTCTTGCCACTCCGGGTGGACTCTCTGGGCACTTGGGTGACCGGCGTTGTCCAGGTGGTCCCAGGAGTACCAGCCCCCACGATCCCCTCCCATCTGGACCAGCCACGGCCACACCTGCTCCGGCGGTGCGTCGATTGTGACGGCCATCGTCGGCCCTCTTTCGCCGTCGGGGATCAGCTCGGCACCGGGATACGGCCCGGTGACTTCCTCATCGGTCGCACCCCAGCGCATCAGCCGAGGGCGCACCCACCAGCCGTAGACGACCACTGCCGTGGCAGCCACGGCTGCAATCCGGCCTCCGAATTTCATACAACAAGCGTTCGCGGCCGTTCCGCGACCTCGCAAGGGACCAACGTCACGACGCGTGCGAAAAAGTTCACTCACCCGGCCCGGTAGGCCGTTTGCCGATTGTTCCGCCGTAGATGTCGTTCGACGAGCCACCTCGCATCGAATACCGCCGGTGAGCGCCGGGTGGTCACCGGCTGGCGGAGACGCTTTCGGCACGCTCCGCAAATATGCTGGCCGGTGCGGCCAGGGCTCTAAGAGATGAGCGATACCCCAGCGGAACGGGGCGTGGTTCAACCGGCGGGTGACTGCTCGCGGAGGCTCCGCAGTTGGGCCGCGACCTCGATCGTGTCGCCCTCGGGGACGCCCTCTGAGTGGTCGTACGGCTTGGCGATGAACATGTACGCCAGCCCGGTGCCAAGAACGAGGATCGCGCCGATCACCACGATCCACCGGTCGAGGAAGGTGTCGGCCTCGCCTGGCCGGGCCAGCAGGAACATCGCGAAGATTCCGTAGGCGAGCGCGGCCACATTGACGACCATCCCGGCCGATCCGAGATTCCACAGCCCCGCCGGGCGCCAACCGCGGAGCCGCTGCCGCAGGGCCGCGAGCACCACTGCTTGGAAGGCGATGTAGATACCGAGCACCGCGAACGCGGTGACCCTGGCCAACAAGTCCGGCCGCCAAAAGACGAACAGGCAGAGCAAAATCGGCACCACGCAGGCTACGAGCAAGGCATTGGTCGGCACCGCGTGCCTTTCAGACATGCGCGACAGCCAACGGCTGAACGGCAACATCCGGTCCCGCGCCGAGCCGTACAGCAGCCGGCTGCCTGCAGCCTGCAAGGACAGCACACAAGAGATGAACGCCGTGATTGCGACCAGCAGGAACAACTTCGATCCGACCGTGCCAAGTGCGTCCTCAAGGATCGCCGGAATCGGGTCGGGCTCGTTGCCGTCCACAATCGCCTGCAAGTCAGGCGCAGCGAGCACATACCCGGCGTACGACATGAGCCCTGACACCCCACCGATCAGGATCGTCATGATCATGGCCTTGGGGATGCGGCGCGTCGGATCGTTGACCTCCTCGGCAACGCTGCCGCATGCCTCGAACCCGTAGAAGAGGAACAGCCCGGACAGCGACGCCCCCAGGAACGTGACGATGTACGCCTGATCACCACCCGCACCGAAAGTATCGAAGAACACCGAGAACGGCTGCTTACGGTCGAAAATCAGCAGGTACAGGCCCAGCGCAATAACACCGGCAAGCTCGGCACCCAGCCCGATCTTCGCCACCCGCGCCAACATTTGGGTGCCGGAGAAGTTGAATGCTAACGCCAGCAACAGCAGCGCGACAGCGGTGATCAAGCCGATCAGCGGCGTTGCCTCCAGCCCGAACAACGACGCGACGAACCCGCCACCGAACTCAGCAACCGCAGTCACCGTGACGATGACCGCCCACAGATACACCCACGAGACGATCCAGGCGTATCGACGGCCCCACAACCGCCTGCACCACTGGTAGATGCCGCCCGCCAACGGGTACTGCGACACAACCTCACCGAACACCAGAGCGACCAGCATCTGGCCGCAACCCACAATCACAATCCACCAGATCGCCGGCGGCCCACCCAGCGACAGGCTGTACGCGAACAGCGAATACACCCCAACCAGCGGCGAGAGGTAGGTAAACCCGAGAGCGAGGTTGGACCACAGGCTCATCGAACGGTGAAAGTCGCCGCCGTAACCCAGGGCGGCCAGGTGTGCCTCGTCGGCGGCTTGTGGGGCGCTGGGAGGATCCGATGTGGTCATGACGGAGTCCTCTCGCGGGCACGCGATGGTGTCGAACGCAGGATCTGGTTTGCCACACACTACCGCTCGTGACGTCAAGCCCGCGGTATGAGCTGACCGGGCTGCGGCGTGGCGAGATCTGCGGCCCCCACTGGGCCGATGTGGCTATGGCAGCCCGCACCATCGTCGAAAATCACAGGCGAGGCTGCCGGGTTGTGGACTCCTCGACCCTTGTTCCCAGGTCAATTGCCGTCTGGAGCCCCAACACTTACGAACCAGCGTTTACGTGCGACTCGACCGCGAACCGATCCGTGGCGGCAACCAGTGCCTCGAGGATGCCGGGCTCGGAGAACGCATGACCGGCTACCGGCGCGATCTTGAATTCGGCCTGTGGCCAGGCTTGATGCAACTCGTACGCGGTAACAGCCGGAGTGGCCACGTCATAGCGACCCTGGATGATGACCCCCGGAATGTCAGCCAGTCGGCCGGCGTTGGCGATCAGCTGACCGTCGGTGAACCATCCACGATGGAAGAAATAGTGGTTTTCGATGCGAGCAAAAGCGAGCGCGAATGTCGGGTCGCTGAAGTCGGCAATGAGGCCGTCATCGTGTTCCAGGGTGATGGTGGCAGCCTCCCAGGTACTCCACGCAACCCCGGCCGGCCCATGGACGGCCGGGTCAGGATCGAAGAGCAGATCGTGGTAGGCCGCGATCGCGTCGCCGGCAAAGGATCGGCCGCCAAGCGGAGCCAGGAACATTTCATACCGCTCCGGAAACAGCTGCCCCGCCCCACCGTTGTAGTAGAAGTCGAGCTCGCTCCGCCGGAGCGTGAAGATTCCGCGCAGCACCAGCTCAGTGACGCGGTCGGGGTGATTTTCCGCGTACGCCAGCGCGAGCGAGCTGCCCCAGGACCCACCGAACACCTGCCATTGCTCGATGTCGCGGTATTCACGGAGCCGCTCGATGTCGGCGACCAGATGCCAGGTCGTATTGGCGCTCAAATCGGCTCCGGGCTCGCCGGCGTGTGGCCGACTTCGGCCGCAGCCGCGCTGATCGAAGAGAACGACGCGATAGCGTTTCGGGTCGAACAGCCGCCGCACGGTGGGCTGGATGCCTCCGCCAGGCCCGCCGTGCAAGAAGACAACAGGCTTGCCCGCCGGGCTACCGCATTCCTCCCAATAGATCCGCTGCCCGTCGCCGACATCCAGCATCCCAGTGGCGTATGGCTCGATCGGCGGATAGAAGGGGTCAATACCTCGATGCTCGGACATCGGCCGCGTCAGTTGGCTTCCGTGTCGTCGGGAACGACATGGACCGCGGCCTCCTCCGCACTTGCGGCGCCGCCGTCGATCCCCACATCGATACCGACCAGGTCAGACTCCTCGTCCGGCCCGATGCCCTCGTTGAGTTCCATCAAACGACCGGCACGCTCGTCCCCGACCTCTCCGTCGTCAAGGATCTCTTCGTCCTGCGGCGCGTACGGATCGGGCTCGGGAATCTCATCCTCGAGCCGCTCATCCAGCGTCTCGTGCTCCCCCTCGCGAATCAGCTGGGAGTAGCGCTCTGGCGGTGAATACCCCTCATCGAGCGGGTCATCCACTCCGCGGTCTATGAGGGATTGTTGCGGATCAAGTACGTCCAGCTGCTCGGACTCGTCGGGAACCTCGTTGGGATACTCGCTCATATGCCCCAGCCTGCCATGGCCACCGCCGCAGTTTGCCCGGATGTGCCTATGCACGTAGGAGGCCACAATCGTAGGATCGCTCCGCGTGACGACCCTCTACGCAACCCAGCCGCGCGAGGCACCCTCCGCTGCAGCCTTTGCCACCGCACCGAGCGGCACGTACGCGGTGATCGTGGCGGTGTTCTGCGGCCTGCTGCTGATCTCCAACATCGCCGCGACAAAGACGATCACTGTCGTTGACGGGTTGCCGGCTTTCGTCGGCGGCGGAATCTTCACCGACGGTGGCGCCTTTCTTTTCCCGCTGACCTACATCGTCGGGGACGTGCTGGCTGAGGTGTACGGACTTCGTCAGGCGAAGCGAGCCATCTGGGTGGGATTCGCACTGGGTGCCCTTGCTTCCCTCACCTTCCTGGCCGTCGGCGCGGCACCACCCGGGCCTGGATATGAGAACCAGGAAGCGTTCGTCGCGGTGCTGGGGTTTGTGCCGCGGATCGTGCTGGCCAGCCTGTCCGGCTACCTCGCCGGCCAGTTCCTCAACGCCTACGTGGTAGTCAAGATCAAGGAGCGGACGAAGGAACGCCATCTTTGGGCGCGGCTCATCGGTTCGACCGTCGTCGGTGAGTTCGCCGACACCGCCTTGTTCTGCTTCATAGCCTTCGTCGGGGTCTTTCCGACCTGGGGCGGATTGATCAGCTACGCCGTTGCGGGCTACGTCTACAAGGTCATGGTGGAGGTGATCATGCTTCCGGTGACTTACGCGGTGATCAGGGCGATCAAGAAGCGAGAGCCGGGTTACACGGCAGCCACGTCTGACCGCGGAGCTCCGGTGCGGCAGATGCGCTTGGTTGTGGCGGTTGAGGACTATCACAGCGCAGTGCGCTTCTACCGCGATGAGTTGGGCCTGGTCGCCGAGGAAACCTACGACGGTGAGAACGGCGCGCAGGTGATGATCTTGGGCGCCGGTCGGGCGACGCTCGAGCTTTCCAATAGACCGCAGATCGACTTGATCGACACTGTGGAGGTGGGTCGAACCGGAGTGAGCGGGAAATATCGGATTGCCTTTGAAGTCGACGACTCGGCAGGGGTCGCGAAGAGGCTGACCGACGCCGGTGCAGAGGTGATCGCGCCTCCGACAGTGACGCCATGGCGCTCGCTCAATGCACGCCTGCAGGGTCCGGCCGACCTACAGCTGACAATCTTCACCGAACTCGAGACACGTGATTGACCAAGTGATCATCGCGACACGAACACTCCTGACCGCCTCGCCTTGGCGGCCACGCGGACGTTCTTCCGCACAAGGCCATGAATGTGAACGAAAGGGCGGCCCCCGGCCTTCCATTCGTGGCCTTGTGCGGAGATACGCAGCCCTAGGTAGTCACACGCGATCAATGGCCGACTCTGGTGCCGTACGCCAGGACTTGCGATCGAAGATCAACAGGGCAACTACGAGCAGAGCCCATGAGATCAACCAGATCCAGGTCGTCCGGTCGACGTCAGGTCCTGCAGGCCACAGGACTTGGAAGTTGACACTGCCCTCGGTGGCGTGCGCGATAAGCGTGAGCAACACACTGCCGCCGGTCCGGTTGAACAGCCATGCGTACCAGAAGGTGACCGCCACAGTCGTCGCGATATCCGGCAGGCTGAGGTCGAACTGCGGCATGAAGACCAGTGGCAGGTGCCAGCCCGCGATCAGCAGTCCGAGCACAGCGGTCGACGCCAGGGGTGACCACTTCGATTGCAGCCGCGGCTGAGCGAAGCCGCGCCATCCCGGCTCCTCACCCAATGGCCCCTCGAGGGGATTTACCATCGCGAGGCCGAACACCAGGAGCACTGCATACCAAGGCTGGAACTGGTTCATTGAGGGTGCAGGTGCGCCGGCCGCCATGTTCAGACCGATCGCCACTGCATGGACCAGCAGCGGCAGGCCGATGGCAGCCGCGTACCAAATCCAGTTCACCCGCCAACGGATGACACGGCGGCCCAGACGAGCCAACCCCGGCAAGCCCTCCGCGATCGAGACGACGACGATCGCCGAGACAAGTGGTGAAAAGGCAAGGAAGCTCCCGAACGGCACCGTCGACCAGGCGATCAGGTACGAGAGAACGAAGAAGATCACCAGCTCACGACGGCGTACGAAAGCTCGAAAACCGTTCGTAGAAGTAGTCGCTGAGCTTCCGGTTACGTCGGCGGTCTGGCCTCTCAGCCTTCCTGCCGCCTCTCCTGAAACCGGATCGTTCGGCTCGTTTTGCACAATGCGGGTCTTCATGCCAGCTCCTCAGGGGTCGTTACGCTCCACAAAGTTCCATGTGGCACGACGGAGCGACATGCAGCCGACCGGTGATCCGAGAGGCGGTTTTCTGGTGAATTGGGTGGCGGCCCTGTAATTCTGCTGCTGGCCAGCACTATCGTGAATTGCCAAGGAGAGGTTCGGATGGCTGCAGTTCTCCCGCTGTCCCAGGAACGGCACAGAGCGGCACCAAAGCCAGCCCTGCTCTGGATCCTAGGCTTTGCAGCGGTCGCCTCCTGTGCCGTCACCGTTGGGCTGGCCTCAGTCAACGAGGAGCTCTATCAGCCAGCTCTCCGAGTTCTGCTGGTCAGTTGGATCACACTTCCCTTCATCTTCGGCGGAATCGTGGCGTGGCGACGGCGACCCGACAGCGCATTCGGACCGTTGATGATCCTCGCGGGGTTCGCCACACAGCTCTCCATCCTGCAGTGGTCAGATCAGCCTTTCCTCAACACGATCGGGCAGCTTTGCGATCTTTTAGTCGCCGCCCTTTGGTTGCATGTGTTCCTCGCCTACCCCTCCGGCCGACTCGCTGGGCGGCCCGAGCAAGTAGTCGTGATCATTGGCTACGTCGCCGCCGTAGGACTCCAGGTCGTGATCTTGCTGCTTGGCGGTTTCAATGACCGCCACCTGCTGACGGTGGTCAGCAAGCAAACCGCCGCTGAAGCCGTGCAGAACGTGCAACTGCTCACACTCACTGCACTCGCGCTCATTGGCGTCGTGCTGCTCTGGCGGCGCTGGTGGTCGCTGCCGCGGTGGCAGCGGCGGCGACCTGCCCAGATCGTGATCAACTGCTTCAGCCTGTCGCTTGTCATGCTGGCCGCATTGCTGATTGCGGGCGCCTTCCAGCTTCCTGGCTTCGAGATCATCCGGTTGGCAACCTTCGCGGTGGCTGGACTGGCGCCAATCGCTTTCCTTGCAGGACTCCTCGATGCTCGCCTCGCCAAGGGGGGTGTTGGTCAGCTCATGGTCCAGCTGCGCGCTGATCCAGCACCGGACCTGCGGGAGCTGCTGGCGCAGGCACTTCGCGATCCCACCCTGTCCTTGATCTACTGGCTCCCGCAGTACGGGAGCTGGGCCGATCAGGACGGCAATCCGGCGACGCTTCCAGAGCCGAATAGCGGTCGCCGGGTCACTCTCGTCAGGCAGAACGGGGAGCAGATCGCCGCACTGGTGTATGACGCAACGCTCGGCGAAGAGCCGGAACTCGTCGAGGCGGTGAGTGCAGCCGCTGGCATCGCCTTGGAAAATGGCCGACTCGAAGCCGAGCTGCGGGCTCGGCTGCAGGAGTTGCACGGCTCGCGCACCCGGGTAGTGGAGGCTCAGCAGAACGAGCGCCGCCGCCTGGAACGTGACCTGCACGACGGCGCACAGCAGCGCCTGGTGGCCCTTGCTCTCGAACTCGGCTTGCTTGCCGAGCAAGCAAACGCTGACCCCGCTACCCAAACCAGACTCAAGCGCGCTCGCGGCGAAATCGCGGAGTCGCTCAGTGAGCTGCGAGACCTGGCCCGCGGGCTGCATCCCGCAGTCGTCAGCGGACATGGACTCGCCGTGGCTCTGGAGTCGCTCGTGGCCGCCGCGCCTCTCGAGGTCGAGCTCAAAGCCGACGAATTACCCAGGCTCCCAGAGCAGTTCGAGGTCGCCGCGTACTACGTGGTCTCCGAGAGCCTGACCAACGCGGCAAAACACGCGCAAGCGAGCCGCGTATCGGTGGAAGTCAGAGTTGCCGACGACACGCTGATCGTGGAGATCGTCGATGACGGGATCGGTGGTGCGGACTCTGAACGCGGAACCGGACTGCGAGGGCTGGCTGACCGCGTCGAAGCGCTGAACGGTCGGCTGCGAATCTGGAGCGCTCCTGGCAGCGGCACGCGCGTACGAGCGGAGATTCCATGCGGGTAGCCATTGCCGAGGACAGCGTGCTGCTACGCGAGGGCGTCGCGCAGCTCTTGACCGACGCGGACATCGAGGTCACTGCCCGCTGTGGTACCGCCGACGAGTTGCTGACACGCGTAGGCATAGATCCGCCCGACGCCGTAATCGTGGACATCCGGCTACCACCTACCCACACCGACGAGGGGATGCGGGCGGCCCTGACGATTCGGCGGCAGTATCCGGATGTCGGCGTACTGGTTCTCTCCCAATACGTCGAAGTCGGACTGGCGATGCAGCTGCTGGCCGACTCGGCTGAAGGGGTGGGCTATCTGCTGAAGGACCGGGTGAGCGAGGTCAAGGAGTTCGTTGCTGCACTCCACCGCGTCGCCAATGGAGGATCCGCGCTTGACCCCACGATCGTCTCGACGATGCTGAAGCGGCATCGTAGCTCGGACCCCCTGGATTCCTTGACACCTCGTGAACGTGAGGTGTTGGAGCTGATGGCCACCGGAGCCTCCAACGCGGGCATCGCGGAGTCGATGGTGATCACGCAACGCGCGGCCGAAAAGTACGTGTCGACGATTTTTACGAAGCTCGGAATTCCTGCCACCGGAAGTGAGTCTCGGCGGGTGTTGGCGGTACTCCTGTTCCTCCGGGCCTGATTCTTGGTGCTAGACCGGTCTGCCGCATGGGCTCCGTGTGTCGGCGAGCAAGCTGATTTCACTCCCCGATTTTGGGTATGTCGAGTTCTTGTAACGATTTGACCGCGCCCTGACAGGAGAGGGTTCTGGTCCAAGTAGGACCCTGCAATGGAGGTTTCTCATGGCTGACCGCAGCACCCCAGTCTATGAATCGGGAGAAGCCGACCGACTTCCCGCTCATAACCACGAGGTTTACAACGCGATCGCTCAGGAAAGCGACTTTGTGGAGCTGCGCCGCAGATATCGCAGCTTCACCCTCCCGGCGACGATCGTGTTCATGGCCTGGTACCTCCTGTACGTCATCTGCGCCAACTGGGCCCGCGACTTCATGGACACCAAGGTCGTCGGGAACATCAATATCGCGTTGGTGTGGGGGTTGCTGCAGTTCGTCTCGACCTTCACCATCGCCTACCTCTACGCCCGACATGCCAAGAAGTCGCTAGACCCGCTGGCTTCCGAGCTGCGGGATGAGTTCGACAAGGAGACCCGCCAATGAGCACCGCAATGCTGGTACCGCTCGTCGCCGGCAACCGCGCCTTGACTATCGGCCTGTTTCTCGCTGTTGTCGCAGTCACCCTCTACATCACCTTCTGGGCGTCGCGGCAGAGCAAGACCGCCGCAGACTACTACGCCGGTGGCCGCTCCTTCAGCGGCTTCCAAAACGGTCTGGCGGTGAGCGGCGACTACATGTCAGCCGCGTCATTCCTCGGCATCTCCGGTGCCATCGCGTTGTACGGCTACGACGGCTTTCTCTACTCCATCGGATTTCTGGTGGCTTGGCTGGTAGCCCTGCTGCTGATCGCGGAGTTGCTGCGCAACTCCGGTCGGTACACAATGGCCGACCAGCTGGCGTACCGGATGCGCCAGACGCCGGTCCGTGGCGCGGCGGCCATATCGACGATCGTCGTGTCGATCTTCTACCTGCTGGCCCAGATGGTCGGCGCCGGAGCCCTCGTGGGCCTGCTCCTCGGAGTCACCAGCCCGGCTGTGAAGAACCTGGTCATCGTTTCGGTCGGCGTGTTGATGATCATTTACGTGACCTTTGGTGGGATGAAGGGAACCACCTGGGTGCAGATCGTCAAGGCCGTGCTGCTGATGGTCGGCACAATCTTGATCACATTCTTGGTGCTGGTCCAGTTCGGCTTCAACTTGTCCGACCTGCTTGGCGCGGCAGCCGAGAAGTCGGGCAAGGGAGAGGCCTTCCTGCAACCTGGACTGCTCTACGGCAAGGATCTCGTCGGGAAAATCGACTTCTTGTCGCTTGCTTTGGCTTTGGTCCTCGGCACCGCTGGCCTACCGCACATCCTCATTCGCTTCTACACCACGCCCACCGCGCATGCGGCACGCAAGTCGGTGCTCTGGGCGATCGGGCTGATCGGTTCGTTCTACTTGATGACGCTGGTGCTCGGCTTCGGTGCTGCAGCACTTGTCGACACGGGCAAGGGCAGCCAGATCCAGACCTCCGCCGGTAACGCAGCGTCACCCCTGCTGGCACAGGCGGTCGGCGGCGGCGAGGGTACCGTCGGCGGATCGGTCCTGCTGGCTCTCATTTCAGCGGTCGCCTTCGCCACGATCCTCGCAGTGGTTGCGGGACTGACCCTGACCTCGGCATCCTCGGTTGCGCATGACCTCTACGCCAACGTGTACAAGAAGGGGCAGGTGTCGGAGAGGAGCGAGTTGATCGTGGCCCGGATCGCGGCCTTCGCCATTGGGGCGGTCGCGATCTTGCTCGCGATTCCCGCGCAGCGGCTGAACATCGCTTTCCTGGTGGCGCTGGCCTTTGCAGTCGCCGCATCGGCCAACTTGCCGGCGTTGCTGTACAACCTGTTCTGGAAGCGCTTCAACACCATGGGTGCGGTCTTCAGCATCTACGGCGGCTTGATCATGGCAGTGCTGCTGGTGACCTTCTCACCAGTCGTCTCCGGCACGCCCACGTCGCTCTTCCCGAGTGCCAACTTCGACTGGTTCCCGCTGCGCAACCCCGGGCTGATCTCGATCCCATTCGGGTTCCTGTGCGGCATCGTAGGGACCTTGATCAGCAAGGAGACCCACTCTGCGGAGCGCTACGACGAGCTGTCCGTCCGTGCACTGACCGGGGCGGGAGCCGAGAAGGCGGTAGTTCGCTGAGGCGGGGGCCTGTCGTCACAGAATTCCACCAGAAACCCGCCCGCCAGGCCGCCAGTCCGCCACCTGTACGGCCTACCCGCACCGATGTCACGGTGAAGGTGCTCATCTCGAAGGGGCCCACCATGACCGATCGCGTGACTTCACGACTCCGCCCGCGCCTCCTGAGCGCTGCATCGCTCGCTGCAGTCCTTCTGATCATCGGTGGCACCCAGGCCTCCGCTGATCCCGGTCCGCAGCAAACTCGTTTCAAGATCGACTGGTCGACATGTGAGAAGTCGCCGCAGACCCAATGCGGCACCTTGCGCGTACCGATCGATTGGTCGAAGCCCTCCGGAGCCACAGTTTCGCTCGCAGTTGCACGCAGGCCGGCCACGGACCAACAGCAACGCGTGGGCACACTCTTCTTTAATCCGGGAGGACCTGGCGATGGTGCGGCGAAGTACGTCGTTGAGGTAGCCGAAAAGGTCTTCTCACCCACTCTCATCAAGCGATTCGATCTTGTGGGCATGGATCCACGGGGCATCGAGAACAGCTCGCAGGTTCGCTGCTCAGTGCCGGTGATCACTCCAGACAGCACGTTGTTTCCGAAGACCGAGCAGCAATTCAACCAGCTGCGGCAACACAATCGCGCGGTCGGGCTCGATTGCCTCGACAAAGCCGGCGAGCTGGTCCGGCACATGGACACGGTCAGCGTCGCCCGCGATCACGAAGCCCTGCGACTGGCGCTGGGCGAGGACAAGATCAACTGGCTCGGCGTATCGTACGGCACTCAGCTGGGTGCGAACTACGCTCAGTTGTACCCGACCCATACTCGGGCGATGGTGCTCGATGCCGCACTGGAGCACAGCCTGCCCGAGGTGTACCAGCTCACCGGGGAGATCATGGCGACAGAGGAGTCGTTCGACAGGTTCGCCGACTGGTGTCCCACTGCGGACACATGCGCATTGCGCGGACAGGACGTACGGGCGGTCTTCGATCGTCTGGTAGTGCAGGCAGATCAGAATCCGATTCCCGTCGATGGCGCGTTGCGGCCGGTCACCGGCGAGGACATTCGGATGGGCACCAAGGGTCTGCTGCGATTCAAGGAGCCTTCGATCTTCGGACCTGACCTCTCATGGGCTGGGCTGTCTCGGGCGCTGCAGAAGGCGATCGATGGTGACGGGGCCGCATTCGCCGTCGCTCCTGCCGGCGTCCCGCAGGACTCGATACAGGGCCTGCTCGCCGTTGCCTGCCTGGATTACGTGCCGCAGGTGCACACCTACCAAGAAATGCAGCAGCGGCTGGAACTCGGCCGTCAGCTCGCACCGCATCTGCAGGGTGCCTCAGAAACCTGGCAGGTCAACCTCTGCATCGACTGGCCCGTCAAGCCTGTCAACCCGCCAAGAACGCTGCACGTCCGGGGAGTGCCGACATTGCTCATCCACGCTGTCCACGACCCCTCGGATCCCTACTCGTGGGCCCACGGCCTGGCAGCACAGATCGATGGCAGCGCGCTGCTGACTCGTACCGGTGACGGTCACACCTCGATCTTCACCTCGGACTGCGCCCGGTCTGCCGCAGACGCCTTCCTGGTCGAGCGTCGAAGCGAAGCAAACCGCATCTGCGAAGGCTGAAGGAACTAGCGCTGAACTGCTACGACGATGCGTAATAGCGACCCAGAAAGTCCATCTTGAAATCGAAGAAACTACCGGCCTGGATGCTGGCGCGGATGTCATCAACCAGCCGTACCACGAAGCGTTCGTTGTGGATGGTGCACAGTGTCGACGCGACCATCTCGCGAGCCTTGAACAGGTGATGAAGATATGCCTGCGTGTAATGCGCGCAGGTGTAGCAGTCGCAATTCTCATCAATCGGGGCGAAGTTGCGCCGGCTTGGTGCCGCGTTCACATTGAACCGTCCACGAGCGGAGTAGACGGCCGCATTTCGGGCGACGCGTGATGGCGAGACACAGTCAAAGGTGTCGACGCCATTCTCGATCGCGATGAATACATCGTCTGGCTCTGAGATGCCCAGCAGGTGACGAGCTTTGTTCTCGGGCAGCTCCTCACAGACCCAGCGCACGATCGTTCCGAGATTGTCCTTCTCCAGTGCCCCACCGATGCCGTAGCCGTCAAAACCTGAGCCCTCGGTACGCAGCGACACAAGATCACGCGCTGCCTGCCGTCGCAGATCCTCGAACTGCGCTCCCTGGACGACGGCGAACACCGCCTGGTAGGGCTGCGCGCGTTCCCTCGTCAGACGCAGGTGTTCGGCAAGACATCTGGCGGCCCATCGCTGCGTCCTGGCGACCGACCGCTCCTGATAGCTGCGCGTATTCATCAGCGTCGTGCACTCGTCGAACGCGAAAAGGATGTCGGCACCCAGCCGATGCTGAATCTGCATCGAGATCTCAGGAGTGAAGCGATGCTGCGATCCATCTAGGTGCGAGGTGAACGTCACGCCATCCTCGTCGACCTGCGCCAGTCGGGTCTTGCCCGTCGCGATCACATCGTCGTCCTCCAGGCCGTCGGTATTCATCGCGAGAATCTTCTTGAAGCCCACGCCGAGCGACATCACCTGGAAACCGCCGCTGTCTGTGAAGGTGGGACCTGGCCAGTTCATGAACCGGCCAAGGCCGCCGGCAGCCTCGATGATGTCGGCGCCTGGCTGCAGGTAGAGGTGAAACGCGTTCGCGAGCACGGCCTGGGCACCGAGGGCTGCAATGCTCTCCGGCAGCACCGCCTTCACAGTCGCCTTCGTGCCGACCGCGACAAATGCAGGCGTCTTGATTGTGCCGTGCGGTGTCGTGATCACCCCTGAGCGCCCCAGCCTCCGTGGCAACGAGGCATGGGGAACGAAGCCGAGTTGCAGTGGACGCGGGCTGAGCTCGTCGAGGCCTGCAATCCGGCCGTCGACAAGCTCATGGCGCGTGGCCGACTGATCAGGGTGCATATGTCTCCCGTCGCAGCCTGAGGCCTGCAAGCGCGACAACACCGGCAGTGGACGTACGCAGCACTCCGTCGCTGATGGACACCGGCCGCGCCCCCGCGGCGGTCAGCTCGCTGAACTCCTCGGCTGAGATGCCGCCCTCAGGACCGATGATGATCAACACCGTGCCGGATGCTGGAAGATCAACGTCAGCCAAGGATTCTTTGGCGTCCTCGTGCAGCAGCAAAGCAAGATCAGCGCTCGTCACTCGTTGAGCGAGCTGCCGAGTGTCGACCGGCTCTGACACCAGAGGCACGTGGAGCCGCCGAGACTGCTTTGCGGACTCGCGTGCGGTTGAACGCCACTTACTCAGCGACCGCGCCGCGCGTTCCGGGGTCCAGCGCACGATAGAGCGTGCAGCCTGCCACGGCACGATCTCGCCGATACCCATCTCGGTCATCATCTCAATGGCTAACTCCGATCTGTCGCCCTTTGCCAACGCCTGAACGGCGACGAAGCATCGTGGCTCGCTGGCGGTGCCGAGGTGGCTGACCACCTCGACAATCAGAGCGGAACCGCGAATCTCAACCACCACACCGCGTACGCCACGACCGCGGCCATTGCTGATCATGATCAGCTCGCCCGATCGGATCCGGCGTACGACTGCGGCGTGCCGACCCTCATCGCCGGCAAGGGTGAGATGGTCGCCCACGATCGGCAAAGGATCGCTGAGCTCGTCCAGCAGAAAGAGCGGCTCCGTCATGCTCGACAGCGCGCGATCCGGGGTTTGACGCGCCTCACTGGCCGGCGAACGCGTCCCGGAGCCGCCCGAATACGCCGCGGCTGTGCTTCTGCACCGTCACCTCCGGCCTCGTTTCATCGCGGAGCTCGGCCAGTTGGCGCAGCAGATCTCGCTGCTCGTCGTCGATACGCGTCGGAGTCTGGACCAGCAAGGTGACTCCGAGCTGACCACGTCCGCTGCCGCGCAGCCGCGGGACGCCCTTGCCGTCCATCGCGATGCGGGTCCCGGATTGTGTCCCCGCCGGGACCGCAACGCGAACAGCTTTGCTTTCGGGTGCAGAGTCCTCGAGGTCGGCTTCCAGGGTCGCCACCATCACCTGGGTACCGAGTGCGGCGGCCGTCATCGGGATCTTGACTACGACCTCGAGATCGTCACCTTCCCGACGGAACACCTCGTGCGGGGCCACCTGGAGTTCGACGTAAAGGTCGCCGGCGGGACCGCCACCGGGACCGACCTCACCCTGCGAGGCCAGATGAATGCGGTTCCCTGTGCTGACCCCGGGTGGAATCTTGACGTTGATGGTTCGGGTCGCGCGGACCCGGCCGTCTCCCGAACATTCCACGCATGGGTCCGGAATGACGGTGCCGTAGCCGTGACATGTCGGGCAGGGCTGAGTAGTCCGGATGTCGCCGATGAAGGACCGCTGTACATGGGTGACATCACCTTGGCCGTGGCAGGTCGGGCAGGTGACCGGGCGGGAGCCAGGCGATGCGCCCGAACCATTGCAGAGGGGGCAGAGCACAGCCGTATCTACTCGCAGAGGCTTGGTGGTGCCGAACGCCGCCTCTGCCAGCTCAAGATCAAGCCGGATCAGGGCATCCTGACCGCGGCGTGTGCGTGACCGCGGTCCTCGCGAGGTGTGCTGGCCAAACATGGCATCGACCAGGTTGGTGAAGTCGAAGCCTCCCGCGCCGAAACCTCCATTGAAGCCGCCCATGCCGCCGCCAAGCGGATCGCCCCCGCGATCATAGAGGTCGCGCTTCGTGGGATCCTGCAGGACTTCGTACGCCTCGGCGACGCTCTTGAATCGCTCAGCCGCATCCGGCTCCTGAGCAACGTCGGGATGCAGCTTCATCGCAAGCTGGCGGTAGGCCTTCTTGATCTGCTCAGGTGTCGCATCACGCGGTACGCCGAGGATCTGGTAGTAGTCAGAGCTCATACGGGTTGTGCTCATCCTTCGGAGAGGAAGCGGCCGACATAGCGCGCAACGGCGCGGACCGACGCCATTGTCGACGGATAGTCCATCCGGGTCGGCCCGACCACGCCCAGAGTCGCGAACGTGTCGACCTGGCTACCGTAGCCGCTGGCGACCACCGAGGTGGACTGCAACTCCTTATATGGATTCTCGTGACCGATTCGGACCGTCACCTGGTCAGCAGCGTTCGCCTCTCCGAGCAGCTTCAGCAAAACCACCTGCTCCTCCAAAGCTTCCAACACTGGCTTGACCGTGGTCTCGAACTCAGTACCGTAACGGGTCAAGTTAGGCATACCGCCGACCACCATCCTGCTTGACGCCTCGCTGCTCAGCATCTCGAGCAATGTCGCGATCGCGGCCTGGCCGATCACCTCGAGTGACGGCGGCAGCGTCCCGCTCAACTTGCTCAACCGAACTGCAGCCTGTGGGGAGGTATTCCCGACCGCAGCGGCATTCAGATGCGCCCTGAGCTCGGCAAGCGTTTCTTCGTCGTGCTCATGGATCTCCAGGGCCCGCTGCTCGATCCTCCCGGTGGAGGTGATGAGGATCAGCAGCAGGCGTGACGGCGACATCGACACGATCTCGACATGGCGCACCACCGAATGACTCAGCGTCGGATACTGCACGATCGCGACTTGCTGCGTCACCTGAGCCAGCAGCCTCACCGTACGCAGCAAGACATCGTCAAGATCCAGTGCCCCGGACAGAAACGTGTGGATGGCGCGCTGCTCAGCAGCAGACAACGGCTTGAGCGAGCCGAGACGGTCAACGAAGAGTCGATAGCCCTTGTCAGTGGGGATGCGGCCAGCACTGGTGTGCGGCTGCATGATGTAGCCCTCTTCCTCCAGCGCGGCCATATCGTTGCGAACGGTCGCCGGCGAGACGCCAAGGTCGTGCCGTTCGACGAGCGACTTTGATCCCACGGGCTCCTGGCTCGAGACATAGTCAGTGACGATGGCGCGGAGCACATCCAATTTGCGGTCGTCCATGCGCCGGGCCTCCTTCCTGAACGTGCTTGCCGGAATGCTCACCCGATGACGTGCGGGCGTTTGGCACTCGCACAAACAGAGTGCCAGTCTAGCGTGATGACCGAGCCGCCAGCGGGTGCTGAAGCCGCCCCGAGCTACGCTCTCGGGCCGTGGCGTGAGCTGCGATCTGGGGTGTATATCGCTGTGGCCAAGCCTGAATCGGTGAATCTGGGACTGATTGTGGGTGCCCAACGCGCCTTGTTGGTGGACACCGGATCGTGCCCAGCTCACGGCCGTGCGGTTCGTGGGTCGCTCGCCGCTGTGACCGACAAGCCTTTGGCCGCAGTCGTCGTCACCCACTGGCACTATGACCACGCCTACGGGCTTGCGGCCTTCGACGACGTCCGGAGGATTGCCCATGAGTCCGTACGCACCAGGCTTGGATCGACCGAAGCAGCAGCGGAGGCAGCGCGGCTAGGTCTGGATCCGGATGAGCTGGGTGCCCCCGATGTTGAGCTGGCCGTGGCTACGGCGATCGACCTCGGCAGCCGGCGAGTGGAGATTGCTCATCTCGGCAGGGGGCACACCGACGGCGACCTCGTCGTTGTCGTGCCAGACGTTGACGTCTTGTTTGCCGGGGATCTGATCGAATCCGCCGGACCACCGTCGTTTGGCCCGGACTCGGTGCCTGATGAATGGCCCGCCACGCTGGATTCAGTAATTGGGCTGATGACGGCTGCAACCCTCGCTGTGCCGGGCCACGGCGAGCCGGTAGGCAGGGAGTTCGTGTTCGAGCAGCGGGGTCTGATCGCCGCACAGGCGGCCGAGAAGGATGGGCCGCCCAGGCAGGGCCTCCCGCTGGTTTGACCGATCGGCGACCATCAACTTGTTCATATCGTCGGGCTAGCGCACCAAGCCGGATTGGTAGGCGATCACCACCAACTGCGCTCGATCGCGGGCGCGAAGTTTGATCATCGCCCGACTGACATGGGTACGCGCGGTTGCTCGGCTGACCACCAAACGCTCGGCGATCTCGTCATTGCTCAGCCCTTCGCCGATCAAGGCCAGTACCTCACGCTCTCGATCAGTGAGCTCCGAGAGCTGCGGATGCTTCTTGCGGATGGGCGATCGTGAGGCGAAGGACTCGATTACCCGCCGCGTCACCGACGGTGACAACAGCGACTCCCCGGCGGCAACGAGCCGGATGGCCCGCAGCATGTCGGCCGGTTCGGTGTCCTTGATCAGGAAACCAGCCGCTCCCGCCTGCAGAGCTTCGAAGACGTAGTCGTCCAGCTCGAAGGTGGTCAGCATGATCACCCGAACCCCCGCCAGCGATGGATCCCCCACGATCATCCGCAAGGCCGCGATGCCGTCCAGCCGCGGCATCCGTATGTCCATCAAGATCACATCGGGGTGAGTGCGCTGCACCAGCTCAACGGCCTGTCGGCCATCCTCGGCCTCCCCCGTCAGCACCAGATCATCCTCAGACTCGATGAGCACTCGCAGGCCCATCCGCACCAGAGCCTGGTCGTCGGCCAGAGCGACGGAGATGCTCACTGAATACCTCCTTCGGCCAGCGGGAGATCGGCTCGTACAACTAATCCGCTGGGCTCGCGTACGGAAACCTGTACCGTGCCGCCCACCGCGCGGGCCCGCTCCCGCATGCCACGGATACCGTTGCCGTCGGGCGGCACGCTGGTAGCTGGTCCGTCGTCACTCACCTCCACGGCCAACATCCCAGTCTCTCGAGTCACGCGCACGGTGGCATGAGCCGTCGGCGCATGCCGCACAACGTTCGTCAGCGATTCCTGAATGATCCGGAAGGCGGCCTGGTCGACGGCCGCCGAGACCGGCGGAAGATCATCAGCCTGCTCCTGGGCCAGGGCCACCTCTCGTCCGGCCGAGCGCAGTCCGTTCACCAGGTCGTCGAGTCGACCCAGGCCTGGCAATGGGCTGCGAGGCTCGCCAGAGTCGGCTCGGAAGATCTCGAGCGTCGTCCGCAGCTCCGTCAGCGCCTCACGGCTGGTCTTCTTGATCGCCTCGAGGGAATCGGCCACTCGATCCGGACGCGGCTGGGCGGCGCGCTCTTTGTCCAGAAGGTGAAGCGCCACCCCGGCCTGCATGGTGATCACGGCAAGGCTGTGACCGACCACATCGTGCACATCGCGCGCGATTCGTAGCCGTTCCTCATAGGCGTATCGACGGCGCTCCTGCTCGCGGACCTCTCGTTCGCTCTCCCGCCGGGCGCGGAACAGCAAGGCGATCATGGCTGGGACGACGGCGATCGCGAACGCACTCACCAGGGCTCCATAGAAGGCTGGATTGAGCAGGCCGACATAGGGTTCACGCCAGTGCCCTGCCATGATCATCGGCACCAGCAAGATCAGCAGCGGCGCCCAGGTGCGGAGCGGCGGCATCGTCGGACCTCCGAAGGCCGAGCCCAAGCTCCCGCCGGTCGCCTGGTCAGACAAAAGGTGTGTGCCGCTCGCCATGGCATACACGGCAAGCGCCGGCCCCAAGAAGATGGGGCCAAATACGGCTCCCGTCGCCAGATAGGTGCCGACGCCAATCACCGTCGCGACAAAGGCGGCGCGCGGCCACAGCCGCCGCGTCGCGACCCCGAGTGCCAGGAGTACGACAGCGGGCAGCACCCACGGCGACGGATCGACGCTGATGACCATGCGGCCGGGTGGTCCGTGACCCCACGGTGCTGGATTGAATTCGGCCGGGCGGTCGAAATCCGGACGACCCCAGACATAAAACGAGGCTGTCCAGCTGGCCACCGCCAGTGCCACGCCGATCGCTGAGTCGACGAGGAGAGCACGCCGGGCTTGAACCCGCATGGTTCCTCCTCGATCTCTCGTAATGCAGCCGATCAGGTCGAGCCTCGATGCGGTCTTCTCCATGACACTAGACCGGCCGCCAGGGCTCCACATCGCCAGCGGGCCGTATCCCGGCTACGTCACGGTGCGTAGTCGAAGAGCCGCTTTTCAGCCGATGCGCTCGGGTGGCGGCGGCTCACACAATGGACCCATGACCACCCCACTACTCATCCCACTCGAAGGCGGCTTCGGTCATCATCACGGCCCTCCCTGGGGAGCCGGCGACGCCCCCGCGACATTCGCTAACGGAGCAGTGCCGCCTTTCGCACCTTTCTTAGGAGCTGTCATGTTCTTGTTGTTCGTACTGCTGGTGCTGGGAACCTTGTTCTTCCTGGTTCGCCGTGGCTATCTGGGGGCTCCGCCGTGGGCGGCACATCGCTCGCCAGAGACTGAGGCCAAGAGCATTTTGGCCGAGCGTTTTGCGCGCGGCGACATCACAACCGACGAGTTCATGGAGCGCGCCAGCGTGTTGAACTGGACTCCGGGAAGCGATGCCTGGGAGGTCAGGAAAGGCAAGAAAAAGGGTCTCTGACTCGTAAGCCACTGGGACTTGTTGGCGTCTCAGCAGGCTGCTTAGCCGTCTGAGACGCTGACAAATCGGCCGTCGGCGTGCCCGGTAGTCTGACTAGAACGATTCAGCAAACCGGAATGCAAGCGGGAACAGGCAAGGCACTCATGGCCCGGATGACCGTCAAGAGCCTCGCTGCTGCTGTCGGCGTGTCACCGGCGACGGTCTCCAACGCGTACAACCGTCCCGACCAGCTCTCGGCCCAGTTGCGAGAGCGGATACTGGCGACCGCCGAGGAACTCGGCTACCCCGGGCCCGATGCCGCCGGTCGGACCCTCCGCATGGGCAGAGCCGAAGCCGTCGGCGTGCTGTTGTCCGAGCGGCTCTCGTACGCGTTCTCGGATCCATTCGCGATCGAGTTCCTGACCGGCCTCAGCGAAGTTGTCGAGGAACGCGGTATCAGCATCCTGCTCATGCCTTTGTCCGCGCGGACTGGCTCGCCTCACAGCGACGCCGACGGTCGCGACATCACCGCCGTCAGGCATGCCAATATCGACGCGCTAGCCATCCTTTCTCTGCCTACCGACCATCCGGCGGCGATGGTGGCCAGGGCGCGCGGCATTCGCCTGGTGACAACCGACGTCAGCCCCGATCCCGAATCGAGCTGGGTGGCCATTGACGACTTCGGGGCAGGCGTGACGGTTGGTGAGCATCTGGCGATCCTGGGCCACCGTGACATCGCTGTGCTCGTCGAGACCAACCAACCGGCAGGCAGTCCCGGACGGAGCCTGGATGATGCGGAGCTCGGCTTCCTGGATTACGCGGCCCGCGTCGCCGGTCTGCGTAAGGCGCTGGCCGGGCAAGTCATTATCGTCTCCGGGGGGCACAACTCCATCGAATCTGGTGCTGCGGCGACCTCCTGGTTGCTTGATCATGATCGAGTTCCGACGGCGATCGTCGGCCTGAGCGACGTGCTGGCCATCGGCGCGCTAGAAGGACTGGCAAGCCGCGGCCTCCGCGTGCCAGCTCAGGTATCGGTATGCGGCTTCGACGACATCAGCGCGGCGCAAGCCGCGCAGCTCACCACAGTGCACCAGTCGATCCGCGAGAAAGGGAATCACGTCGGGCGGTTGCTCATCGACCCCGAGAGCCAGCCTCGCCAGGTGCTCCTACCGATAAGCCTGGTGCCGCGGGCTACCACCGGTCCCGCACGAGCAGATCTTTAGAAGACCAGTTCCCGCGTCAGCCGCGACACTCGGCCCAGCAGCTCCGCAAGGGACGTCGAGCGCAGCAGCGCAATTTGATCGATTGCGCTGAGCGGTGCGATGGCGGCCAACTGCCAAGCCGCCGCGAGCGGGTTGGATGACAACTCGATATCGGCGGGCCACACGTTCTCGGCGAACTCGCTTGCAGCAGCAAGCGTGCGGCGTACCAGGTGCTCGGTTTGGTCACGCAGTTCCGAGAGACCGATGTCCCACTCTAGGTCTGCCAGCTCGCGCACTTCGGCGCGCGGATGAGGTGCGTCTTCTAGCCACTGCGTGACCTCGAAGCGCTTGCCGCCCTGAGCGATCAGACCGACGAAGCCCTCCTGGGCGCCGAGCTGGGTGATCTCGGCGATGGTGCCGACACCGAAACGCTGCTCGCCACCACCGACCTCCCAACCACGCTCGATCAACACCACTCCAAAGCGTGCGTCCTCGCTCCGCAGGAGCTCGGCAAGCATGATCAAGTACCGCTCCTCGAAGACGCGAAGCCGCAGCGGCATATGCGGGAACAGCACCGACCCGAGGGGAAACATGGGCATGACTGCCACAGCCCCAGACAACCACCTAGACCCAACCGCGGCGCGAGCACTGCAAAATCACGAGCGCAGGTCAATCCAGCAAATCGCGGATTACGCCGTCGGCGAGCAGCCTGCCTCTGGTCGTCAAGATCAACATGCCGTCCCGGACGACTGCCAAACGCCGAGGGAGGAGATCGGCAAGACGGTCCTGCTCGGTCTTGGTGAGGAGCGAGGTACTGAGGCCATCGGCGAGGCGCAGCTCGAGCATGACGCGCTCGACGCGCCGTTGCTCGGCTGAAAGCACCTCGCGGGCCTGGGACGGTGACAAGCCTGCGGCAAGCCTGGATGCGTAGGCCCTGGGATGCTTGACGTTCCACCACCGGACGCCACCAACATGACTGTGAGCCCCCGGGCCGATGCCCCACCAGTGATGGCTGCGCCAGTAGCCCAGGTTGTGGCGGCAGCGCGTCGTGGGGCCGGTGGACCAGTTGCTCACCTCGTACGCGGTGTGGCCCGCGGCGGCAAGGCGTTCATCGGCAATGACGTACTTGTCGGAAAGATCATCATCATCGGTCGGGGGAAGCTCGCCGCGTCGTATCCGAGCCGCCAGCCGGGTGCCGGCCTCCACGATCAAGGCATAGGCGCTGACGTGGTCCGGAGCGGCTGCAAGTGCCGCGTCCAGGCTCGCCAGCCAGTCCTCCGCCGACTCCCCCGGCGTTCCGTAGATGAGGTCGAGGCTGGTGTTGGCGAATCCGGCTGCCTTCGCCTCCGCAACAGCTTGCTGCGGTCGACCCGGTGAGTGAGTCCGGTCGAGCGTGGCGAGTACGTGCGTGACAGCGGACTGCATGCCGAAGGAGATTCGATTGAACCCCAGCTCGCGAAGCCGCTCCAGACCCGCGGCGTCGATGGACTCCGGGTTGGACTCGGTAGTCACTTCGGCATCGTCGGCGAGCCCGAAGCGGTCGCGTACGGCAGCCACAAGACGGCCGAGATCATCCGGCGGCAGCACAGTCGGCGTGCCGCCCCCGACAAAGATCGTCGCAACCGGCGGAGCGTCCGGACCCAACACCCGAGCTGCGAGGTCGAGCTCTTGGATGGCGACGTCGACATATCCGGCTCGGCCGGCCCTCGGATCGGAGCCCAGCTCTGCTGCGGTGTAGGTGTTGAAATCGCAGTAGCCGCAACGTGTGGTGCAGAACGGTACGTGAATGTAGATGCCGAGAGGTCGGCGTGACACCTCGCATCGGGCATGTTCTGGCAGCGCGCCGTCGCTGGGCGCAGGTTGTCCCTCAGGCGCGACCGACGGCATGTCTCGAGGCTAGTGTTCGATGCCCCTGAAAACGTCACTCCAACCGAACCGGCAGCTCGCAAGTTACGCATGAATTGTGGAACGAGGTTGCGGCTGGAGTGGGTTTTTCAGGGTTCCGCAGGGAAATCGGAGGCCCTTCATGATCACAGCCGCGCCTCCCTCATCGAGCGCAGTGCGACAAACGTTCGGCCACCGCTCGTCCACTCCTCAACCAGGAGCAGATCGAGCGATCTGGCGGCCCGCACGAGAGCGGACGTTCCGATGCGCGACCATGCCAAAGGCGGTGATGTTGCGAACTCCGTGCGAAGTACAACGGTGTACACGTCGTGCCGCTCGGGTACCTGGTCGACTTCACAGATGATCAAGCCGCCCGAGGTGACCAACCGCACGCACCGGGCAAGTAGTGCGGCAACGTCCCCACCCAGCCCCACATTGGTGTCCATCAGCAACGCCGTGCCCCAGCGGCCCTCGGCAGGCAATTGCTCGTCGATCCGACGCCGTAGCGCGAGCCCGCCACGCGCTCTGCTCAGGCCAACCGCGACCGAGGACATGTCGACACCAAGCGCTGCCAGCCCTGACTCGGTGAGTGCTTGCACCATTCGTCCGGGACCGCAGCCGAGATCGATGACGGGTGGCTCACAGCGCGCCACAACAAGCATGTCGACCGCATCCGCATCGCCGCTCCAGCGCGAAATCTCCAGCGGCAACGGCTCCTGGTCATCCTGGGCCTGGGTTGCCTTGCTCACCGCCGTCATACCGGCGTACGCGGCGTCGAAGAGGCGATCGCCGGGCTGGCAAGGCCAGGCGCTTGTCAGTTCGGCGTGGCGCCGAGAGAAGATCAAACCTGGGAACTCCGTGGCTACCAGCTCCGCATCCGCGGGTCGATCAACATCGCGCAGCGGCGGAAGCAGCTTGACACTCAAGCCCAGGTCGAAGAGTCGGGCGAGTTGAGCCGAGCCAGTGCGGCTCGTCGACATGGGGATTCCGTCGAAGATCCCGGGTGGATACCCGGGCCGCAGCCCGATTGCCCAGAAGCCACCGTCCTCACTAAGGCCAAGAACGGCATCGGCTCCTTCCCAATCAATGTCCAAGAGTCGAGCAGTGACTTGCGGCGTGTCCATCCCGATCAGCAAAGCGGGTTCGTCGGTTCGACTGGACAGGGCGGTCGCGAAGGCCGCGGCCAATCGCAGATTGAGCGCTCCGGCCGGCTGAGCAACAACCTCGAAGCCTTCCTGCCAGGACAACGGACCGCCGTCCCAGGCAAGGATTCGCCTGGTGGCCGAGCAGTCTCGGACCGCTGCGATGGTGTCCTGGATCGCGGCCGCGGCCAGCAACGCTGCCTCGCTGGCGCTGAAAGCGGGCTGCAGCCGGGTCTTGACCCGGCCTGGCACGGGTTCTTTGGCCAACACGATGACGGTTCCGGCCTGATCGCTCATGGCGCATCAGACACGGAGTACTTCGACGACCGCAGCGCTGCGCTCATATCGCGCACCGCGTACCAGGCCCCCAACGGCGAGCCCGTCACCTTCGATCGTCCCCGGCGCGGCAGATAGTCCACACTGACCTCGACAATCCGCCAGCCCGCATCGGCCGCGCGTACCAGTGTCTCGGTGGGATAGCCCGACCGGCGGTCTCGCACCTGCAGAGCAAGCAGTGCCTCACGTCTAGCCGCTCGCATCGGGCCAACGTCGCCAAGGACGACGCCGGTACGCCGCCGCACACGGCGACAGAGCTCCCGGTTTGCCACTCGCAGCGGCCACCGAAAGGCCGCGGTATTGACCGCGCGGCGACGGCCAAGCACCAGATCCGCGGTGTCATCGAGGACGGGGACCACGACGCGATCTAGCTGTCTCGGGTCCAGAGTCGCATCCGCGTCCATGACCGCCACCAGCGGTGCGGTCGCGGCCGACAGCCCCGCATGGCAGGCGGCACCGTATCCGCGCTGCGAAGCATGAACAACAGTCGCGCCGTGATCCCGCGCGACGTCAACCGAGGCGTCGGTCGAACCGTTGTCGACAACGATGGGACGTACGCCAGACGGCATCCGCGTCAGCACCCAGTCCAACCCTTCGGCCTCATTGAGACACGGCAGGATGACCTCGACCTCGGTCCAGTCGCTGATCATGCTCACGACGCTATTGGCGCGCGTCACCGCTGGGCAGTGGCTGATCGCTTTCGGCTCGCTTACGCCGTAGCGCTCCGCTGACCGGCGATGTAGCCGCGACAATCCCCGCTGCCTAGGCTGATGATCATGGCAGCGCGAGTTCTGGTCGTCGAGGATGACGTCACGATCGCCGAGGTGCTGAGGGCCTACCTCACTCGGGCCGGATATCACGTTGAGTGGACCGGCGACGGTAGCGAGGCCGTACAGCTCTGGCAGCGAATGAGTCCCGACGTGGTCGTTCTCGACATCATGTTGCCCGGCCTGTCGGGACTGGAGGTGCTCCGCCGGCGGCGGCGCAGCGGGGATCACGCCCGTGTCATCGTGCTGTCCGCACGTGGCGAGGAGGAAGATCGCCTGATCGGCCTGGAAACTGGAGCCGATGACTATGTCGTCAAGCCGTTCTCGCCGCGCGAGGTCGTGTTGCGAGTCGAGGCCTTGCTGCGACGCACCGAGCGGCTCGCCGGTACAGCGCTGCTGAATTCGACCCTGACCTTGGGTCCAGTGACCATCGACTCGGCGGCCCGCGAGGCTCGCCGGTCCGGGCGGCCGTTGGCCCTGACGATGCGAGAGTTCGATCTGCTGGCATTCCTCCTAAGCCATCCCGGCGAGACGTTCAGCAAAGATCAACTCCTGCGACGGGTCTGGGGCTGGGACTTCGGGGACACGTCCACGGTCACCGTTCACGTACGCCGGCTCCGGGAGAAGCTGGAGCGGAACCCGTCCGATCCGACCCTGGTATTGACGGTCGGGCGCTTTGGCTACCGCATGGCACGCCAAGACGAGCTCGTTGATGAGGAGAGCCGATCATGACGGATCTCATGATCATCATCGGCCTGACTCTGGCTAGTTGTCTTGCCGTCGGATTGATCGGACTGGTTCTGCTGCATCTCCTCCGTTATCGATCGCTCCGCCAACAGCTCACGATCGCGACCCTGCTTCCCGTTGTGGCGGTCGCTGCCACAGTGCTGATCAACGTACAGCTGATGTTCCTCTCCACCCACGACTCGTTGGTGATCTTGATCGCGCTGCTGGTCTCATTACTGCTCGCGGCGTTCGGGGCATGGTTGGTGGTGCGGCGGATCTCCCGTGCATCACAGCGGCTCGGCGCGGGTCTGCACCAGCTGGTCTCGGACTCCGCGAGCAGTGGGCACCTCGCCACAGCCACGCCGGCCGAGGTCGCAGCACCACGCGAGCTTGCGCAAGTGCTGGACGATCTCGCCAAGACCCGCCGCACCCTCGCCGAGTCGAGGGCGCGGGAACGGGCAGCTGAGCAGGCTCGTCAGCAGCTGGTCAGCTTCATGTCCCATGACCTGCGTACGCCGCTGGCCGGGCTGCGGGCTCTCTCGGAGGGATTGGAGGACGGGGTGATCAAGGATGTGCCACGAGCGATGTCGTATCTGCGGGCCACAGTCGGTCGAATGAGTGTTCTCGTTGACGATCTTTTCGCACTTTCGCGGGTGCAAGGAACCCGCCAAGCCAAGCCCCAGACGATGGTGTCGCTGGCCGAGTTGATCACCGATGTGGCTTCCGAGTCGACTGCCTCAGCCCGCGCCCACGGCATAGGGCTGGAAGTCGATCTTCCAGATGACGACCGGTTGGCGGTGCTTGGCTCGTCGGACGACCTGGCCCGGGCGCTGACAAACCTGACCACGAACGCGATTCGTCACACTGACCCAGGGCTATCCGTCAGACTTGAGGGCCGACGCGCGGAGGACGGTCATATTCGGGTCGCTGTCATCGATGGCTGTGGCGGCATACCCGAAGCCAGCCTCGCGCGGGTCTTCGACGCCGGGTGGCGAGGCACCCCCTCGCGCAGCGGCGACGACGGCGGGGCGGGCCTCGGGCTTGCGATTGCCCGCGGCGTCGTTCAGTCCCACGATGGCGAGATCTCCGTACACAACGTCGAGGGAGGCTGCCGCTTCGAGGTTTCCCTGCCAGCCCCCCGACCGGCAAGCCACCTCGCGTGAACGTCCTGGTCACCGGAGGCGCCGGATTCATCGGCCGGCCAGTTCATGATCGACTCACGGCGATGGGGCACACAGTCCGAATATTTGATCGGGCCGTTGACAAGCGAGACGACATTCTCGATCATGATCGACTCTGGATGGCGGCCGATGAATGCGAGGCTGTCATCCACCTGGCCGCCAAGGTTGGACTCGGGGTCGACATCTGCGACATCGATGAGTACGCATTGCAGAACGACGTCGGCACTGCGATGGCGCTCCGGGTCGCGGCGGAACGTGGAGTCCCGCGGTTCGTGTACGCGTCATCGATGGTCGTGTATGGCGAGGGCAGCTACCGCTGTCGCCATCACGGATCGGTGAGGCCGACACCGCGCGACCGGGGTGATCTTGACGCACGACGCTTCGAGGTGCGTTGCTCGTACTGCGGTGATGATCTTCTCCCCGGACTGGTGCCTGAGTCAGCGCCGCTTGACCCGCGCAACGCGTACGCCGCGACGAAGGTCCACGGAGAACAGCTTGCGGCCATCTGGAGTCGCGAGACTGGAGGAGAAGTTGTCGCGCTTCGATTCCACAATGTCTACGGCCCGGGGATGCCGCGCGATACGCCCTACGCCGGCGTCGCGTCGATCTTCACCGACAGCCTGCTGCGCGGCGAAGCTCCGAGAGTTTTCGAGGATGGCCAGCAGCGACGCAACTTTATCCACGTCTCCGACGTAGCAGCAGCCGTGGTCGCCGCGGTAGGCGCACCCTTGCCAGCAGCCGTGACGCCGCTCAACATCGGGACGCCATGGGTAGCAACGGTCGGTGACATGGCGACCCAGCTGAGCCGAATGGTGGGCGGGCCAGCACCGGTCGTGACTGGGGCCTATCGCCTTGGCGACGTACGACATATCACGGCCGACTGTTCCATGGCCGAACGCGTTCTAGGGTGGCGCGCTCAGATCGATCTCGCTAGCGGCCTCTCCGACTTCTCCGCGTCCCAGCGGGCTAGAGCAGGCTGAGATGCTGACAACTCGTGTTGATGAGGAAGACGTTAGGGGATGAGGACAAGCTTGGCGCGTGGGTGACCGTCGACGCTGATCTGGTATGCCTCGGCGGCTCGGTCGAAGGGGAAGGTCTGGATTTTGATCACCAGCTTGCTCTGCTCCAACAGCTCTGCAGCCTCGGCGAGAGCTTTCATGGGTTGGCTCTCCCCGGAGCCGCCGCTGAACCGAGCCCCGGCGGCACCGGCTCCGGCGTAATTTGCGATGGAGACGACCTGAGACGGCTCCGGGGCCAGGCTGATCAGATCTTCTATCGGACTCTTTCCGACCGCATCGAGCACGGCGTCGATCTTGCCGGCATCCAAAGCCCGCACTCGGTCCACCATGCCTTCGCCATACACCACCGGAATGACGCCGATTTCGCGGAGGTAATCCTGGCGAGCCTCGCTAGCGGAGGCGATCACTGTCGCACCCCGTGCCTTCGCGATTTGAGCTGTTGCCGAGCCGACCCCTCCAGCGCCACCGTCGATGAAAAGGGTGCTACCCGAGGTCACGCCCAGCAGCCGCAGGACCCGCTCAGCCGTCTCAGCCACCACACCGGTCGCTGCGGCAACCGCCCAGTCCACTGATGCCGGCTTGTGTGCCCATGAACTGAGAACTGCATATTCGGCCTGGGTGTGACTGCCGCGGCCAAACACGTCATCGCCGACCGCCACACCGGTCACGCCCTCGCCGACCTCGTCGACAACACCAGCGGCGTCATAACCCGGATAGCCGGTCTGCTCCAGCGGCTTGCCTTGCGCGTACATGCCCGAGAGGAACTTGCAGTCGGCCGGATTGACGCTCGCCGCGCGGACAACGATGCGAACCTGTCCGGGCCCTGCGTGCGGCTCGGGGGCCTCACCTAGCCTAAGGACCTCGGGCCCGCCGTACTCGGTGAACTGAAGCGCAAACACCTGCTACCACCCTTCTTCTTGGGCACCACACTCGCGCATCTCGCGCGACAGAGATCCTCGCACAGGGCTATTTCCTGTCTGCTTTCGCCGCCTCCGTAACACCAGAAAGAGCAGCCACGAAAGCCTCAGGCGGCACCTCGACCCTGCCCACCATCTTCATCCGCTTCTTACCCTCCTTCTGCTTTTCGAGCAGCTTGCGTTTCCGGGTGATGTCCCCTCCATAGCACTTGGCCAGCACGTCCTTGCGTACCGCCCGTATGGTCTCGCGTGCAATCACCCGGGACCCAATAGCGGCCTGCACCGGGACTTCGAATTGCTGCCGAGGAATCAGCTCTTTCAACTTCGCCGTCATCATGACGCCGTAGGAGTAGGCCTTGTCTTTGTGCACGATCGCGGAAAAGGCGTCGACCGGCTCGCCCTGCAACAAGATATCGACCTTTACCAGGTCAGCAGGCTGTTCCCCAGACGGCTCGTAGTCCAAGCTTGCATAGCCTCTGGTCCGCGACTTAAGCGCATCGAAGAAGTCGAAAACGATTTCCGCCAGCGGCAACGTATAGCGGATCTCGACTCGATCCTCAGACAGATAGTCCATACCGTGCTGGATGCCGCGACGGCTCTGACACAGCTCCAAGATGGTGCCGATATAAGTTGCGGGAGCCAGAATGGTCGCCCTGACGACCGGCTCGTAGACCTCGACGATCTTGCCGCCAGTGGGGTACTCCGAAGGATTTGTGACCTCCCATTCGGCGCCGTCTTCCATGATCACGCGATACACCACATTGGGGGCAGTGGAAATAAGGTCAAGATCGAATTCGCGCTCCAGGCGCTCCCGCACGATCTCCATATGGAGCAGGCCCAGGAAGCCCATTCGGAACCCAAAGCCAAGTGCGCTGGAGGTTTCAGGTTCGTAACTCAAAGCTGCGTCGTTGAGCTGCAGCTTGTCCAAGGCCTCCCGCAGCTCGGGATAGTCGGCTCCATCGATCGGGTAGAGGCCCGCGAACACCATCGGCTTCGGAGGGCGGTAGCCGCCCAGAGCTTGGGAGGCAGGCCGGTTCAGCGAGGTGACAGTGTCGCCGACACGGGACTGCCGCACGTCTTTGACGCCGGTGATCAGGTAGCCGACCTCACCGACTCCGAGAGATGCTGCCTTCGTTGGCTCCGGGGAGATCACGCCGACTTCCAACGTCTCATGAGCAGCTTTGGTCGACATCATCAACACTCGCTCACGATGGGATAGCCCACCGTCGACGACGCGTACATAAGTGACGACCCCGCGATAGGTGTCGTAAACCGAGTCGAATATCAAGGCCCGAGCAGGAGCAGTTGGATCGCCCACCGGCCCCGGTATCTGGGCGACGATCTCATCCAGCAGCCGCGCAACGCCATCACCGGTCTTCGCAGATACGAGCAGCACCTCACCCGGATCGCAACCAACGACTTTGGCCAGCTCGGCGGTGTACTTCTCCGGCTGCGCGCTGGGCAAGTCGATCTTGTTCAAGACGGGAATGACGTGCAGGTCGGCGTCCAAGGCCAGATACAAGTTGGCCAGTGTCTGTGCCTCGATGCCCTGCGCGGCATCGACGAGCAGCACGGCACCCTCGCAGGCGGCGAGCGAGCGCGAAACCTCGTAGGTGAAATCGACGTGGCCCGGCGTATCGATCATGTTCAGGACATACGTCTCTTCAGCACCGGGACTCTCCGCCGCATCTCGTATCCGCCACGGCATTCGGACGGCTTGCGACTTGATCGTGATGCCACGCTCCCGCTCGATGTCCATCCGATCCAGGTACTGAGCACGCATCGACCGCTCGTCAACCACACCCGTCAGCTGCAGCATCCGGTCGGCCAAGGTCGACTTGCCGTGATCGATGTGGGCGATGATGCAGAAGTTGCGGATGATTGATGGGTCAGTGCGGCCCGGCGGCGGCGCGAACACTGGACTCACACACCCATCCTCACGTGATATGGCGAATTTGGCCCGCTCATGACACCGCTGGTAGCGTGGTCCGTTGCGCCTGCACAGCAGCGCCCCACACATCACAGAGGAGTTTCAGAGGCCTGTCGTGGCGAACATCAAGTCCCAGCTCAAACGAATCAAGACCAACGAGAAGGCTCGTCAGCGTAACAAGGCGACGAAGTCAGCGCTGAAGACTTCAATTCGTCGGTTCCGCGTGGCAGCCGATACTGGCGACACAGCCAAGGCGTCGGAGTTGGCACACGCCGCTACCCGTGCCCTCGACAAGGCTGCATCCAAGGGGATCATTCACAAGAATCAGGCCGCCAATCGCAAGTCCGCGATCGCGGCTAAGGCCGCACGTCTGGAAACCTCCGGCAAGAAGAGCTGAAGGTAGGCCGCAGCGCTGCTGTCGGCCAGACCCGCACAGATCCCAACAACTTTCAGACGCGCCCCAGGCCGGTCACAATCATCGCCGCAAGCGCGAGACGCTCAGCACTGCTCGCTCGAGCGCGAACGCGGAGTCATCGGCGGCACCTTTGATGTCGGCGTCTGCCGCCGCTACCGCCTTCAGCGCTGTGGCGAGACTCCCCTGATCCCACCCACGTGCCTGCGAGCGCATCGACTTGAGCTTCCAGGGCGGCACTCCGACCTCGCGTGCCAGATCTGCGTCCCGCTGCCCGCCGCCCGCTGAAATCAGCTTGCCCAAGCCGCGGATGCCCGAGGCCAGGGCGCTGGTGATCAGTACAGGGGCCACGCCCGTCGCGAGCGCCCAACGCAGCTGTTCCATCGCGACGCCCGTGCGCCCAGCCAGCACGGCATCCGCCACCGCAAAACTGGTTACCTCGGACCGACCACCAAAATATCGGCGTACCAGTTCACCCGTGATCGGACCGCCCTCCCCGTCCGACACCAGCTGCGCGACAGCAGCCGCCAGCGCCCGGAGATCGTGACCAACAGCGTCCACGAGCGCAGCCGCTACACCTGACTCAATCGAGCTATCGGCATGCTTCGCCTCCGCCGAGACGAACTGTGGCAGCTCCCACGACTTGATAGTCCCGCACTCGACTACCTCCACGCCGGCGGTCTTCAACTTCTCGACGAGACCTTTGCCTTTCGGCCCACCCCGGTGAACGGTGATGACCGCGAGATCGGCCAGTCGCGCCTTGGCGAGATTCACCAGCTCGACATCCAGGTCTGCAGGCAAGCTCTCCAGGTCATGGATGACCGCAGCACGGCGGCTCGAGAACAGAGAGGGACTGGTGATCTCGGCGAGCTTGCCCGGATCGAGCCGAGCAGCCTCGATCTCTGAGATCTCGACGTCAGGTGATTCGGATCGCATCTGTTGACTCAAGGCAGCGACAGCACGATCGGCTAGCAAGCTCTCTGGTCCGCTGACCAGGATCACCCGACCAAACGGAGACTTGGATGCCGCCACGCAGCACAGCATGCCAGCCTTGACCGACACGCCGCTGCGTCAGTGCGTCATCTACCCGCTGCCCGCGCCTATGTTCCAGCCCGCAACACAAATCAGATTCGCGGCCTCTGTGTGATTGGTGTTGATATACATGAGCGAGACACTGGGTACGAGGCGAAAGGGGCGTCGGTGGTCGGCAAATTGTGGACCTCACTGTTCGGTCGGGTGGTTACTGATCGGCAGTCGCCGACTGCGCCCAGCGAGCCCCAGACGAGTGCCACCGCTGAGCCGGCGCTCGGCATGAAGCTCACCGGCGAGCCGCATCCGCTCGATCGCATGGTGACGGTCCAGCCGAACACCGTCGCGGTGTTGTTCGAGCAGGACAGCACGCCCCGGCTCAAGTTCCCCGGTGAGTACCTGACACCTGGGCTGCTCCCCTCGCTCCGTCCGGTCCGGGTGCTCGCAGTCAACACCTCGCCGGTCGAGCTTGACGTCACCGTCGACCATCTCGTCACCATGGACGGCCACGACATCGAGCGCTGCGTCGTACGGATAACTGTCCAGTTGAGCGATCGTGACAGGTATGGCGCGGTGGCTGGCCTCGCGGCGGAGTACGGGACTGAGCTCGAGACAAGTCTGCTGCAGCGGGTTGAGACGGACGTGGCGACCGGGATGCATGCTGCCGTCAAGATGAATCGCCTTGCCGACCTGCGCCGCCAGACGGTCCAGCAGGAACTGGCTGAGCGGTGGCTGCCCAAGTCCTTTGCGAATGGCGCTCTCGTCCGCCGAGATTTCGATGTCCGTGAGATCATCTGGCCGAAAGATGGGCCCATATCGGTCCCGATACCGCAGACCAAGTCCCCACGGGTGATACCAGCAACTTCAGCCGTGAGGCCGCTGCCCACGCCGATTTCGTCCATCTCGTCTTCACGTGGTGTCATGGAACTGACCATGGATGCACGCCTGCGCCGGATTTGGCGGCGCTACGCAGAACCGGAGCTTCGTGGCATTGCCGGCGCGAAGGTCGTTAACTCAGCCACCGTCATCGCGGTCGTGGACCGCGAGCCGGGCGCCTACGAGGGCAGCAGGCTGCGTGAGGCCTTTGGGGATCACTTCGAGGACCGCGCACTGCATTTCGTGGCCGCTGTGGCAGATTCCTATGAGGACCTGGTTCGCGCCTGGTTCAAGCAGGTTGACGGTAGCCCCGGGCGCCTGCTCTCGGTGCGGTCGGTCGACGATGACTCCGTGCTTCGGGTCGGCGTCGATCAGGCGCTGCGGTCGGCCGAGGAGCGCACGAGAGGTCTGTCTGTGGGCAGTCAAGCGGATCGGGAGGCCTTGCGGCAGCTGATTCCCCATGAGCGTGTCGAGTTCGTGGCGGCGGACACGACCGGGTGATCCCATGAGCGTGAGCGGCCCGTCGTGAGCAAGATCGCCTACGCCAATCCACAGGCGGGGCGACCTGAAGTCGGGTCGCTCGGGCCGACCTCGCCCGAGCGCGCGGAGGTCTCTCGAAAGATCCGGCGGGCCGCCACCATTCCCCTCGTGATCTCATTGGGGGCCCAATCGATCTTCTTCATTAGCTACTGGGTTCCCGAGGTCGCCCGGTTTCCCGCCCACAAGTTCTGGCTCACTCAGCTAGCGCCACTGGCCTCCGTTGCGCTGACCAGTGAAGGACAGCCTCAGGTCGAGGCGCAGAACGGTCAATGGGGCCTGCCGGCACTGGTCTTGTTGGTCTGTGCTTTTGCGCTGTTCTGGTTGTCCCGCACCCGGCATTGGCTGGGGCGCACGGCAATGCTCGCTCCGGCAGCACTCGGCCTGGTCGCTGCGCTGGCAATCGTCATAGGACTCGCAGTCCGGGGGACCTTGTCATCGTCAATGGTCGGCGTATTGCTGCTGGTTACCTGGGTGTTCAGCGCCGGCTATGCGGCACTCCATGGATTCCTCGATAACCTCGGCCCGCTTCCACCTAAGACCTGGCACAGTGGCCTGCCGTTGCTCGCCTTGTACGCGATCATCGGCGCGGCTCCGACCGCGGTTGGGCGTTGGTTGTTCGCCCCTGAACTGCGAGACGCTGCAGCAACGCTGCAGGACAATACGGTGACCTTGAGCCGCGCTGCACTCTGGACATCCAGCACGGTCTTGCTTTACCTCAGCGGCCTGCTTGTCGGCGTCGCTGTCTGGGTCGCCTACCAGGCGTGGCCGCCGCGCCGCGAGCTTGCCTTCATTGGCCGCAGCCTCATCGTGATCGGCATTCTTATCATCACCGCCGCTGTCGGCTGGCCGGCGACAAACCAGGCCAGCAAGCGGGTGGATCAATTGACTTACACCAGCCCGGCCGAGGATGCACGCTTCACCTGTGGTTCCTGGATCCTCGACCAGCCGACCACCGTCACCCACCAACGGGAACCGGCGAAGACTCTGGTGATCACCGGCTTCACCTGCCGGACGGTGACCGCCTTCTCCGGCTATCAGCAGCTCTCCACTCATACACTTCCCGTGTCCCTGTCCCCCGTCATTGCACGCACACCCGATGGGTCCAGGATCTCGGGGCGGATCGTCGCGGCGCAGTACGGCGATGTCCTCGTCGTCGCCGGCACTGACCGTTTCGACGTCTACGCCAACCAGCTCTTGGGCATCGGCCTCACCGACAGCGCCCAACTCTGGCGCTATACCTGCCAACACGGTCCACCCATGGGTGTGCGGTTTGCGAACGTGCCGGGTGGGGACAATCCGGCCGAGGGGCACATCACTCAGGGCGAGGCGGGTCCCGATGTCGTGGTGGGCTGCGAGGGTCAGGTCCTGCACATCAATCCGATGACAGGTCCATGACAGGTCCTCGTTGATCGGGCCTGTGTAATGGCCTCATGAGCGTGTTGTTCTCATGAGCGTGGCGTGCTGATGAGCACTGCAACTAAGGCGGTGCGGGCTGCCCGGTTCCTCGGCGGGATGTACTGGGAGCGGGCGCGGATCCTTTACTCGGCGCACGTGCAACGTGATCTGTTCAGTCGCCTCAACCTGTCAGACGGCCAGACCGACCCGTACCAGATTTATGAGGAGATGCGGGCGCGAGGGCCCATACTGCCGACTCGGCTTGGCAACTACACCACCACCAGCCATCGATTGTGCAATGAGGTGTTGCGGAGTAGGAAATTCGGTCCACGTCCCGACGACGGGAGCGAAGACCTCGCGAACCAGGCTGGACTCGACCTCTCCTTGCTCGACCTCAATCCGCCCGACCACACGCGGATCCGCAGACTCGCCGCACCGGCATTCACACCCAGGCGGATAACGGGCTATGCAACGTTGGTGGACCAGGCGTTACAAGAGCAGCTCGACCGGTGCGAGCGCGATCGCGAGTTCGATCTGATGGCCTCCTTCGCATCGCCACTTCCTATTGCGGTCATGACCCACCTGCTTGGGCTGCCCAACGATCCGGCGCGGTTCCGGCGCCTGGGCTCGACGATCGCACGAGCATTGGATGGCATCTGGTCTCTTCGCCAGGCCCGCACTCTCGCTGCCGCAGACGCTGAGCTCCGGACCACATTTGCCGAACTGCTAGACCACCGTGCCTCCGACCCGGGCGATGATCTGGTATCGGCGCTGGTGGCCGAGCAGGGTCGCGCGATCAGCCCGACGGAGCTGGCCGCTCTGGTGCGACTACTCCTCATTGCCGGCTTCGAGACCACTGTGAATGCGATCGGCAACGGCATGCGCTGGTTGCTGGCAGACCGTCAGCAATGGGAGTTGCTGATCGAGGACACCAGCCGCGCACCGGCGGTCGTCGAGGAGGTGCTGCGCTTCGATCCGCCGGTGCAGCAGACCGCACGTGTCGCACATGAGCCTGTCGAGGTCGGTGATGTCGTGGTAGCGAGGAATCAGTGGGTGATCACCTTGCTGGCGGCAGCCAACCGTGACCCTGACGCGTACCCGGAACCCAACCGCTTCGACATCGTGCGGGAGTCTCCTGTCGAGCACTTGGCCTTTTCCGGCGGTATTCACTATTGCCTTGGCTCGCCGCTTGCCCGGTTGGAGCTAACTCAGGCGTTCCGGACACTGGCTGAGCGATTCCCACGAATCCGGCAGACCGGCCCGATTACCATGCGGCCTGGTACCACGCTGCGAGGTCCGCTCCGGTTTCCGGTGGCGGTCTCGTAGTCATCACCGCTGCGTCACCGCTGCCAGTCGATCACTGACCAGCCGAACCGCAACCGACCCCTCCTGGTCGGTGCTGAGCATCGTCATCCCCAGCGACTGGACGAGCTGCACCGTACGCGGCGCTGGGTGGCCGTAATCGTTGTCGACGCCGGCACTCGCGATGGCGAGACGAGCGTGCGTCGCGGCGATGAAGGCGGGATCCTGCTGCGCCGAACCGTGGTGCGGAATCTTGAGGACATCGGCGTGAAGATCAGCCCCGCTGTTCACAATCGCCTGCTGACCAGGCGGCTCGACATCGCCGGTGAGCAGTAGCCGCAGGCCCGCGACCGTGACCATGATCACCAGGCTGCTGTCATTCTGCCTGGAAGACTCATCCTGATCGGCAGCCACATGTTCTACAGGTCCTAGCACCTGGACCTCCGCCTCGCCAACACTGGCCCGCGTACCCGAGAGCGGCGCGTTCACCGGAATTCCGTGTGCAGCGGCCTGCTGCCTGACGACAGCTGCCAATGGCCCCGGGGGTGCTAGAGGGCTGACCCACAGCTGACCAACGTGACGGTGCTGCAGCACGCCGACCAATCCGTCCACATGGTCGGCATGAAAATGCGTGATGATCAACAATGGCACCCGGGTGATCTCCAGCCGGTCAAGACAGCCACGCATGGCGACAGGATCGGGGCCGCTATCCACCACGATCGCGCTCTCGCGGCCTGTCCCGATCACAATCCCGTCGCCCTGACCGACATCGCAGACAACAAGCACCCAGTCGCGAGGCGGCCAACCCGGCTGCCGTGGAGTTCCGCTGAGACAGATGATCATGATGCCGGCGAGCAGCAGCGAGAGCCATGGCCGCGCCAGCAGGTACGCCATCGAGAGGCCGAGCAACACAGAACCGATGCCCAGCCAGAGCAGCGTGAGGGGAGTCGCCCGCAGGTGCCACTCAGAGCCCGGAAGCTGCGCACCTAGTTTGGCGATCCAAATGATCATCTGAGCACACCAGGCGGCGCCTAAGCCCAGTATGGCGGCCAGCGTTCCGCTGATCAGTGAGGCGCCGGCGGCAGCAAAGCCGAGCACGGTCGCAGGACCGACGAATGGACCAGCCAGCGCGTTCGCGGCGAGGCCGGAAACGCTCACCCGCTCCGAAATCGCTGCCAGCAGCGGCGTTGTGGCCAGTTGAGCCGCGAGCGGCACAGCAATTGACTCAGCGACGATCGGCGGCAGCCAGCGATTGATGATCATTGTCCAGCCTCTGGCCCACCAGACAATGCCCACGCAGGCCAGGACGGACAACGCGAAACCGATCGACCTGCTCAGAAAGGGATCCACCAGCAACAAGATCACGCTGGCCACTGCGAGGTTCCGCACGCCGGCCACCCGGCTGCCTGACCCGAGTGCGGCTAGGGCCACCAGACCCATTGCCGCCGCGCGCAGCACGCTCGGCTCGGTGCGACACAGAGCGACGAAGATGATCACTCCGGCCAGACCTACGGCGCGTAGCGACCATCCTCGAACGCCCAGCCATCGGGCGGCCGTCAGCAAGAAGGCCAGCAACAACGTGAGGTTCGCCCCCGACACGGCTGTGAGATGGGTAAGGCTCGTCGATTGGAAGCTCTCGGTCAGCTCCGTGTCGAGCGCTGACGTGTCGCCGAGAACCAAGGCGGGCACCAGCGCTCGCGGATCGGGGCGACGGTGTGCAACGGCCCGACGGAGCCCCGCACGGACGCGTTCGACGAGGCCGAGGCCGGCCGCGGGCGGTTCGACAATCACTGGTGAACCACGCACCCGCAGCACAGCGGCCACATCAGAGCCTCGATCGGGCGACTGCATCCGGCCGTCGAGGACGACCCTGGTGCCGACAGGTATCTGTAGCCATTGCTCCACCTGCGGACCACTGGCAATCACGAGGACCGGAGCCCGCACCAACCACGCGCCGCCTCGGCCCTCGATGCGTACCGTTCTCGCTCGGATGACGACAGCACCGGCCGCCCCTCCCCTGCCGGCGATGCGATGGGGGTCCGCGCGAATCTCGACCTCCGCCGACACCACCGCTCGGTGCGTCGCCAACAAAGCCGCAGGCCCATGACGGAGCCGGTGCATGTCGATGAGAGCGCTGCCTGCCATCACTGCGATCACCAAGACCACCGTCAGCGCAAGTGCTGAGCGGCGCAGGGCCGCGACGGCGAGACCAACTGTCAAGACTGTCGCAGCACCGGCGATGCCAGCTGGACCAACACCACCTGGACCAACACCAGCGGGGACCTCCCAAGTTCCGATCCAGGCGGCTGCCCACGCGGCGGCCGCGAGTGGCACCATTCGCAGATCCGCGGATCGAGCTGGCGCCGGTTGCCGCTCCGCAGGCTGACGGAACCGCCAGTGGGTGGCGACCAATCCGTCGACTCGGCTGCTGACCAGTCTCCGCAGCCTGCCTGGCCACGCAGTCACACCCGCACGTGAGGCGCAATTTGGGCGTATGTCTTGGGTCCGATGCCGTCCACCTCCTGCAGCTCTTCGATTCGGTTGAACCTGCCGTGCTGCTGCCGCCAGGTGAGCATCGCCTGGGCTGTGACTGGCCCGACGCCAGGCAGCTGCTCGAGTTGCGATTGGTCGGCGCGGTTCAGATCAACGGCCCCTGTCGGGGAGCCGCCGCTGGCCGTACCCGCCGACCCGGGCTGGTCTCGAACCTCACCTGCCGGGTCACGCGTCGTACCGATCACCACTTGCTGCCCGTCGTTCAGCAGCTGCGCCAGATTGAGCTCACCCGGATCTGCTCGATGGGTCAGCCCGCCCGCAGCGTCGATCGCATCCTGCACGCGCGAACTCTCCGGCAATCGGACGAGACCCGGGCGCCGGACAGCGCCGAGGACATGGACAACGATCTTCGATGCGCGCTTACTCGGCGAAGGTGTTCCCGACACAGCCGTCTGTGTGGGTGTGCTGAGCGTGACAACCTCGCCCGGGCTCGCCACTGCGACCGGCCGGGCACGCAGAAGCAGCCATCCGGCCGTGATCATGCCGAGCATCAGCAATACGGTGATCACTCCGGTGTGTATCCGGCTGAACCGCTGCCTCGGGAGTTCGCCCGGAAGTTCGTCCCCGAATTCATCGGGAACCCGTTCACTCTCCTCGCCAGCCCGTCCCCGAATCG
>Ga0207428_10000381_pt1 | contig 55710 bp, 44 predicted proteins | sample RhiMethybrSRZTD1_FD_187600 | JGI IMG/M metagenome (GOLD analysis project Ga0207428, IMG submission 187600) | Populus rhizosphere microbial communities from Tennessee, USA - Rhizosphere MetaG P. TD hybrid SRZTD1 (SPAdes) (version 3) | ecosystem: Host-associated > Plants > Roots > Rhizosphere >...
CGACGGCGCTTTCGTGACGTCGTAAGTGGCGTTGCTGAAGGCGCGAATCTGACCGTGATCCCGCGCGGCGTCATTGATGCGGACGAGCACGCCGTTGGCGACCATGAACTGATTCAACTGCTGCTGCACCTGCGCGTTCGTCAACGGGCGGGGCGTCGATGCCTGCGGTGCCGGCCCCTGGCCGCGCGGTGGGGTCGGCGGCGCGTTCAACAGTGCCAGGACGTCGGCCTCTTCGCGCCGCAACGACGGCGGATTGAACGTCACGGGCACACGTTGATGGGCACCGACGAGGACGATCTTTCCCTTGACCGTGGCCCTGATCGTCTCGAGGTACGACGTCAGGCTGTCCTGCGTGATCGGCGCTGCCGGCAGCACGATCTGAACGGCCGGCGAACGGACCACTCCATTCGTGCCAGGCGTCCACGAGAGCGCTTCAACGACAAGCGCATCTTTGACCGGGGACAGCATGTGGGCGACGAGCCGTTCGTTGCCCCATCCGGGAAGACCGAAATCCCACGGCTCGAGATGGGCGTTGACCAGCCCCCAATCCCGCAGCTGCTGCATCGCCCACTCACCGGCAGCCTTCAAGTTCGGCGACCCGGTGAGCCTCGGCCCATACACGTCGGTCAGCATGTGCACCGACGCCAGGATCCGCGAGCGATCCATGGCCTCCTGACGGATTTTTGCGAACACGGCCTGATCGGGCCGCTCCTCCGCCGTCGTTCCCAGACCCGCAACCAGCAGTGCGACGACAACCGCCGTGGCGATTCGCATGACACCCTCGGTAATGGTTGTCCTTTAGAGCGATGCTCGTTGTCAACCGCGCCTGGTGTCTAACCCTACCCAGGACTGATTCCTGATTCCTGCTTGCTGATTCCTGCAGCGTCAGAACACCTGCATCATCCGATCGGCGTCGTCCTCGAGGTCCACCAGAATCGCCGACGGTTGAATCGGCAAGACGGGAAGGAAACTGAATTATTGATTAGTGATCTTTGATTTGTGATTCGTTGTTGATTGTTGATTCTTGATTGTTGATTTATCGGTGAGTGCGCCGTGTTGCACGCAATTGCCCAATCGCAAACAAATCAATAAACAACAATCACCAATCAACAAACGAATCAACAATCAAAGATCAACAAATCATCAATTGAGGTTCTTGTAGACCCGCTCTTCAAACCCCTGCAGCGCTTTGATGGCGCCGTCGTCGTAGAACGGCAGCATCTGCATCAGGATGACCGCCCCGATCTGTTTCTGAGGGTCGATCCAATAGAACGTGTTGTTGATGCCGGCCCAGCTCATGCTGCCCGGGCTTCGCATCGATCGGCTCGGCGACTTCGGAGCGGCCAGCTGGAAGCCCAGCCCCCACACGTCCTCCCCGGCACCGAGCGGATACGGCTTCGATCGCAGTGGGTCGGCGGTCGGCTGCTGCCTCACCTTCACGCTGCCGACCTGGTTCTTCGAGATCTCCGCCACCGTGCGCTCCTCCAGGATGCGCACGCCGTCCAGCTGACCCGTGTGCAGAATCATCTGGACGAACCGGCTGTAGTCGGCCGCGGTCGAGAACAGACCGCCGTCGCCGCGAATCGTCGCCGGGATCGGGTCGGAATTCTGCGTTTCGGTGATCTTGCCGTTCGCCTTCTGATTGACCGTCACGACGCGCGCGTACTTCTCTCGCGGCACCGTGTAGGTGGTGTCGCGCATCTTGAGCGGCCCGAGCACGTGGGCCTCGAGATAGGCGTCGATGCGCTCCCCGGTGATCTTCTCGATGACCTCGCCCAGCACGCGCGTGCTCGCGCCGTAGGTCCACTGCGCGCCCGGATCGTTAACCAGCGGCAGCTCGGAGTCGTTGGTGGCGCCGGTCTTCTTCTGGGCGACGGCCAAGCCGGGATCCGACCATGAGTAGCCGATGCCGGACGTGTGCGTCAGCAGCTGCCGGATGGTGATCGGCCGCGATGCCGGCCGCGTTTCGTACGTCCCCGTGCTGGCGTCGACCTTCGTCAGCACCTGCGGCGCCTTCAGCCTCGGCAGATACTTCGACACGTCATCGTCGAGACCAAGCTTGCCCTGTTCGACCAATTGCATCACGCCGACCGACGTCACCGCCTTGGTCATCGACGCGATGCGGAAGATCGTGTCCTTCGCCATCGGCTTGCCCTGAGCCACGTTCATCTTGCCGAACGCCTCGTGATACAGCACCTTGTCGGGCCCGACCACCATCGCGACGATGCCGGGGACGTCGCCGCGTGCGACGACGTCACTCAAGAATCGCGAGATGGCGGAGGCGCCCGTCGACGCAAACGACGGCGAGGCCGGCGGCGCCGCCTCGATGTTGACGAGCAGCAGTAGGACGACGCAGAAGAGCGTGCGTTGCATGGGAGAGCTCCCTATTTACGCGCAATGCAAAATGCAAAATTCAAAATGCAAAAGCGAATCGGAGGGACGCGGCTCAAAATTCCACCTGCTCCTTTTGCATTTTGCATTTTGAATCTTGAATTACGTCAACTTGGTCTTCGACAACGGCAACTCCCTGACGCGCTTCCCAGTCGCGGCGAAGATCGCGTTGCCCAGCGCGGTGAGCACCGGCGGCAGGCCTGAGAGCAACGGCATGTCTTCATCGCCGTCGAACGTACGCGCCATTCCATTCACAGTCAGATTGACCCTCAATAAACCTCGGGTGCGCGGATTATCCCATGAGTTCGTCACGACCGAACCCGAGACAAACCTCGTACGACACAAAGCCAATGGACAGTGCCGATCGCTCACGCGTAGCGTCGCCCTCGGAGGGACACGCGTGACTCTGGGAAGACAACTGGCATTGACCGTCGGCCTCGTCCTCTCTCTCGTGCCATCGGCTGGCGCGCAGGAGAGGGGTCTCGCGGAAGTGGGACTCGACGACCATTTGCGCGACCGCGGACCTGGCGTCGCTACGTCTATGTTCGGAACCTATGTCCGAAAGGGCGAATGGCTGTTCTATCCGTTCTTCGAGTACTACCGGGACTCCGACCTCGAATACTCCCCCACAGAGTTCGGCGTCTCTGGAAACCAGGACTACCGGGCGCGCTACCGCGCACGCGAGGCCCTGTTCTTCGTCAGCTATGGCCTTTCGGAGGATCTGGCCGTCGAGTTCGAGGTGGCCACCATCAGCGCGACATTCGACAAGTCGGGCGAGGACACGTCCGCGGTGCCTCGTCGACTCGAAGAGCAGGGACTTGGCGACATCGAAGGGCAGGTGCGGTGGCGATGGCAGCGCGAGGCCGACCGGAAACCCGAGCTGTTCAGCTACACCGAAGTCGTCGTGCCGCATCATCGCGACCGGCCGCTGATCGGCACGGCCGGCTGGGAAATCAAGGTCGGGACGGGCGTGACGCGCGGGTTTGGATGGGGCACGTTGACGGCCCGGGCGGCTGTGGAGTACGACACCTCGTCAACGAGCGAGTTCGACCTCGGCGAGTATGCCGTCGAATACCTGAAGCGTCTCTCGCCGAAGTGGCGCGCTTACATCGGCGTCGAAGGGAATACCGACGAAGTCGAGCTGATCACCGAGGCGCAATGGCACCTCTCGCCACACGTGTTCGTTCGCCTCAACAGTGGTGTTGGGCTCACCTCGAAGGCGACCGATTGGGCGCCGGAAGTGGGGATCGTGTTTGCCCTGCCGACTGCTCGCACGCCAGGAAGACCATGACGACATGAGCGATTGGCTCGATCGCCGCACGCGCATCTGGGCGTCGATCGCCATCGTCGTCGGCGTCTCGGTCTTCATGGCACTGGAGATCGCCGAGGAGCCCCAGATGTCCGCCCTTGCGATGGCGGTCGAACTGATCAAGATCCTGCCTGTCGTCCTCATGAGCGTCGGCGTCGTGCTGCTTTTTCGCGTCGCTACGAGACAGCGCGAGGAGCAGCTCACGCTCATGCGCGACCTGGAAGTCGCGCGACTACAGGGTCAGCGGTGGCGTGCGGAGTCTCGCACGCTCTTGAACGGTCTCGGTCAAGCGATTGATGCACAGTTCTCGCGATGGAATCTCACTGAGGCCGAGCGCGAGGTCGCGCTGCTGCTGTTGAAGGGTCTCAGTGTGAAGGAAATCGCTTCGGTGCGAGCGACGAGCGAACGGACCATTCGTGCGCAATCGGCGGCCCTCTATTCGAAGGCGGGCCTGACGGGTCGCGCGGCGTTATCGGCGTTCTTCCTCGAGGACCTGCTCGCGCCCATCGATCGCGATCAGGCGTTGTAGATCGGCCCGCCCTGTTCGCGATAAAGCTCGATGACAGCGGCCGCCTCTTGTCGAAGCACCCCGCGTGTGATCGCGATGCCACGTGATTCCAGATACGCGTACGACTCGGGGAACACCGGCCCTTCGTCGAAATGGATTGCCGCCGCGTCGTCGCGACCCGCACCAGCGAGGAGGCGGCGAACGCCGCTCCACAACACCGCGCCGAGACACATCGCGCACGGGTCGCACGACGTGGCCAGTTCGTGCTCGAGACCGGATGCCTGCAACGTATAGGAGCCAAGCCGCGCCTCGGCGAGCATGATCGCAAGCATCTCCGCGTGGATCGCGCTGTTGTTCAGTCGGACCACGCTGTTGACGCCGATCGAGACCAGCCGTCCACTCGCGCGCTCGAAGATGGCCGCGCCAAACGGGCCACCCGTTCGCTGCAGCACGTTCTGCCTGGCCAGCTCGATCGCGAGCCGCATCTTGTCGTCGTCGCTCTGATACACGCGCGTCCAGTCGACGACCGCATCAACCCAATCGGGACCCGTGATCAGCGTCTGCGTCGCCCGGTCACGCATGCGAGGCCTTCCGGGCGCGCATCATGCCTCGCCCCCGTTTCGATAATGGAACGTACCCACGCCCGCGGAGCAACAGTCGCTGTGTGAAGACACGGCTGGCGATTCTGACACAGGGCTCCCGACTGGCCCGGTCGCCCGTCCTGCCGATAACCGAAAGCGGGAGATGCTCGTCCCACTTCCGGACGGAGGCACGAACGGGCGCACGATTTCCTGCAGGGTTTTTCGGGCACGAAACATTACGAATCTTGGCTCGTAAATAGCATCGATTACCGGACTCATTCCTTCGTGCCAGGTCGCCACGAAGGCCGTAATACATCCTGGAGGTTGGAATGTTGCGAATCGTCGTCGGCCTCGCGCTCGCGGCCCTGCTGTCCATCCCGGCCCTCGGCCAGACGGCCGCTACTCCACCATCATTCGACATCGCTGATGTGCACGAGGGCTCGCGCAGTCCGACGGTCGGGATGACCGGCGGTCAGTTTCGCAACGGCCGCTACGAGCTGCACAACGCTACGATGGTCGACCTCATCAGAACGGCGTACAGCATCGACGCCGAGAAGGTCGTCGGCGGCCCCACGTGGCTCGAGCTCGATCGGTTCACGGTGATCGCCAAGGCACCGCAGTCCACTGCGCTGCCGACGGTCAAACTGATGTTGCAGTCGCTGCTTGCGGAGCGCTTCAAGCTGGCCGTCCATCAGGACACCAAGACGATGTCCACCTTCGTGCTCACAGTCGCCGGCGGTACGCACAAGATGAAGGTGGCCGCAGGCCCGGGCGTCGGCTGCCAACCGCAGCCACAGCCGCCCGCGCCCGATGCGGTTCCGATCCAGGTTGGCGTGTGCCGCGGGATCACGATGGCGTCGTTTGCGGACCTGCTGCCGCGCGCATTCGGCGGATACGTCACCAGTCCGGTCACCGACCAAACTGATTTGAAAGATGCATACGACTTCGAGATCCGAGTTCACCCGCGCGGGCTCCTGGCTCAGCTTGGCAGTGATGGGATCTCGTTGTTCGACGCCCTCGAGAAGCAACTCGGGCTGAAGCTGGAACAGAAACAACTCCCGCTCACGGCCTTCGTCGTCGACAGCGTGAGCCGGACGCCAACCGCCAACTCGCCCGAGGTCGCGAAAGTGTTCCCGCCGCCGCCAGCGCCGGAGTTCGAGGTGGCGACCCTCAAGCCCACCGACCCGGCAACAACCGGACAACGGGCCCAAATCCAGCCGACGGGTTTGGTCAACGTCAGCGGGATGCCGTTGAAGCTGTTGATGCGGCTCGCGTGGGACCTGAACCACGATGATCTGATCGACGCGCCGAAGTGGACCGAGAACGCGCGATTCGACATCGTCGCGCGGGCGTTCGCCGCGACGGCGCAGATCGACATGCCACCGATCGAAATCGACAGTCTCCGGCAGATGCTGCGCACGTTGCTGATCGAGCGCTTTCAGATGAAGACGCACTTCGAGGACCGGCAGGTGTCGGCCTATACGCTCTCGGCTTCGGAGAAACCGCGGCTTACAAAAGCCGACCCGTCCAGCCGCACGCGGTGTATCGAAGGTCCTGCGCCGGGTGCCCCGGATCCACGGACCCGTTTCCCATCGCGCAATCGACTCATCACCTGCCAGAACATGACGATGCCGCAGTTCGCCGAACGACTCCTTCCGTGGGCGAATGGGTACGTGCAGGTTCCGGTTCTGGACAAGACCGGACTCGAGGGTGGCTACGACATCACGATCAACTTCAGTGCGATCGGCATCTTTCAGGGTGGCGCCGGGCGTGGCGGTGACGCCGGTCCTGCGGCGGGCGCAGGCGGTGGCGGGCTAGCAGCGTCCGATCCGAACGGGGCGATTTCACTGCCCGAGGCGATCGACAAGCAACTCGGATTGAAGCTCGAGATGCAGAAACGACCGGTCCCCGTGCTGGTCATCGATTCGATCTCCGAGAAGCCGGTGGACAACTAGTACCGCCGGAACGTCAGATTGAACCGCCCCTCGAGTGCGAGCTCGGGGGGCGCACTCCCCGGAATGATCCGCGACACGCCGTGATAGCGCAGGCGTGCCGGCCCCCCGAACACGAAGACATCACCTGATTCCAGCAGTAACGACTGCACGGGATCGCGCCGCCGTAGGCCCCCGAAGAGAAACCGCGCGGTATCACCGAGCGACATCGAAATCACCGGCTCCCCGGCCTCCAGCGAGGCAGCGCTCTCGTCCTTGTCCTGGTGGACGCCCATGCGGCCGTCCGACCCGTAGAAGTTGATCAGGCAGATATCGGGGCGGCAGTCGAAGCCCGCCTCGCGCGCGGCGGCCGCCGCCAGGTCCACCCAGACGTCCGGGACGGGCGGCACCGGGGCGCCATCGTGGTCGTCGCGCGTCTCGACGTAGCGATAAGTCTTCGGATTCCAGTGCCGGCCGAGGCACATCATGCGGACGTGCATCTTCCCGCCGCCTCGCACGGTGGGGACGTACGCGCCGCCGGGCCCATCGACCAGGGCGCGGCACCGGTCGATCAGCGCGGCCTGCGCGTCGACGCTCAACCACTGCTTCAACCAGACGACGCCGTCGCTGACACGAACGTGCGGCATACGTCACTAAATGTAGGACGGGGCGCGCCGAGGTTTCCATAGCGACCGGGGTGGGCTCATGAGCCCGAAACATCATCATTGGCGCGTCTCTCCGATAGCAGCTGAAATCGGGAGATCACACACATGAAGTCACCGTCGCGCCTTCCCCTCGCCGTGACATTTGTCTGGGGTCTGACCCCCGGTCTGACCCCGGGTCTGACCCCAGCCCTGGCCCTCGGCCTGGCGCTCGGGCCGGCTCCCGCCGCCGCGCAGAGCCAGACGCAGAAACCTCCGGCGCGGTCTGCTCCATCGACCGCCAAGCCGTCCACCGCCAAACCGGCGCCGACCGCAAAGCCAGAAACGGCCAAGGCTCCGACACCGCCGGCCCCGCAGGACGTTCGCTTCAAATCGATCTACACCGCCGGTGACATGAAGACCGAGAGCGTCACGTACATGAAAGGCGAGCGCGAACGGTACGAATTCCAGGACATGGTGCTGCTGAAGCAGCCCGATCAGAAGCGCACGATTCAGATCAGCAAGACCGCGAACACCTATCTCGTCGCGCCGGACGGAATGGCGCCTGCGCCTGTGCCTGGTGCGGCACCAGCTGCTCCGCCCAAACCGCCGGGCGTGATCATGGTCGCGACAACGATCGTCGATACCGGTGAGCGGAAAGCCGCATTCGGGCAGCAGGCCCGCCACGTGAAGGTGATGATCGACAAGCAGCCGATGGCCGGCGCGTGTGACACCTCGAAGCAGCGCATCGAGACCGACGGTTGGTACATCGATGCCCCACCTTCAATCGCGAGCCGCACGGCGGCGTCCGAGCAGGCGCCCCCGTCGCCCGATGGTTGCGCGGATCAGATTCAGGCGACGAGCAACGGCGACGCCAAGGTGTTGGGATTTCCGATCGCGTACTCGACGACCGTCACCGGCGACGACAGCAAGCCGCTGATCGCCACGATGGAAGTCACCGAGTTCGAAGCGACAACGCTGGATCCGGCGCTGTTCGACATCCCGATGGGCATGAACGCCGCGATGAACATCCGCGATCTGTCGAAGGCGTTGAGCGACGCGAATGAAGCCAAGCTCGCGGCCGCCAACTCCGCGCCGCCGGCGGCAACAGCGCCAAAGGCGCCCGGCCTCGTTCGCATCGGCGTACCGGAGTTGACCAACAAGACGCCGCAGACCGTCGACACGCGCGCGCTGCGTCAACGGCTGATCAGCGATCTCGCTGAAGTGAAATTCGAGGCGATGCCGATGACCGCAGGAACCCCCGCCGACCTCCAGAAGCGCGCCGGTGAGTTGGGCTACGACTACGTGCTGTTCGCTGAAGTCAGTGAGTTGAAAGTCAACAAGCCTGGCGGGCTCGGTGGATTGATGAAAGCGGCGGGCGGTGTCGCTGGAGGGCGCGGCGGTGCCCCCGGAGCAGCCAAGGAGAACACTGAATCGAGCCTCGCAGTGAAGCTGGTGCAGCCTGATGGCCAACAGCGGCTGTCCACGACCGCCAAAGGCAAGGACGGCAGCGGCTTCAGCTTGAAGAGCGGCATCGGCATCGCCAAATTCGCCGGCGGGATGTATCTGTCCATGATGGCCGGCCCCATGATGATGTCGAGAATGGCGAGCATGGGCGCCTACAACATGGGCGGCATGGGCATGCTCGGCAACCCGATGCTCTATCGCATGCAGGGCGCCGGGCTCAGCGGCGTGGGCAAAGGCGTGGGCCTCGATGCGACGGCCGGCGCCGCCGCCTACATGATGCAGACGGCGATGACGATGGACAGCCTCGGCGGCTACGTCGGACTGCCAGGACAGGGGCCGTCGTACGACGAGTCACTCGGCGAGGCGGTGCAGAACGCGGCGAAAGCGGTCGAGAAGGCGCTGCAGAAGAAGTGACGGTAGAGGGCGCATGCGTGTAGCATGCGCCTCATGTTCGTCGGCGCGATCGATCAAGGCACCACTAGTACGCGCTTCATGGTGTTCGATGCCAACGGCCGCGAGGTGGCGCGCCGGCAGTTGGAACACGAGCAGATCCTGCCGCGACCCGGATGGGTCGAACACGACGCCATCGAGATCGCCGCGCGAGTCGACGAGGTCATCGTCGGCGCGCTGCGGACGGCGGGTGTGAGCGGACGCGACCTCGCCGCCGTCGGCATCACCAACCAGCGTGAGACGACCGTCGTCTGGGACCGTCGAACCGGACGCCCCTGGCACAACGCGATCGTCTGGCAGGACACGCGCACCGATCGCGACGTGCTGGCGCTCGGCCCGCATCGTCAGGTGCTGTGCGATCGCACGGGTCTTCCGCCTGCGACGTACTTCTCTTCGACGAAGCTGCGGTGGATCCTCGATCACGTCGATGGCGTGCGTCAGGCCGCCGAACGTGGCGACGCGCTGTTCGGCACGATCGATACCTGGGTGATTTGGAACCTGACCGGCGGCGCCGACGGCGGCCTTCATGTCACCGACGTGACCAACGCCGGCCGGACGCAGTTGATGAACCTGCGCACGCTGGATTGGGACGACATCTTGCTGGCCCTGTTCGAGATCCCGCGCGCGATGCTGCCGCGCATTCATGCCTCGGCCAGCGCCACCGATTTTGGCGCGACGCGCGCGAACGGCTCTGTAGGAGCCGAAGTCCCCATCACCGGCTGCCTGGGCGATCAGCACGCCGCGCTCGTCGGCCAGGTGTGCTTTGCTCCAGGCGAAGCGAAGAACACCTACGGGACGGGCAACTTCATGCTGCTCAACACCGGCACGAATATCGTTCCGTCAACCGCGGGGCTCCTGACTACGCTCGGGTATCGCCTGGGTTCAGCAGAGGCGATCTACGCGCTGGAGGGATCGGTGGCGGTTACGGGTTCGGCGGTGCAGTGGCTGCGCGATCAACTGCAAATCATCACGTCGGCGCCGGAGGTCGAGACGATTGCCGCAACAGTACCCGACTCGGGCGGTCTGTACTTCGTCCCGGCTTTCTCGGGCCTGTTCGCACCCTATTGGCGGAGCGACGCCCGCGGGGTGATCGCGGGCCTGTCGCGCTTCCACACGAAAGCGCATCTCGCGCGGGCGACGCTCGAAGCCATCTGCTTTCAGACGCGCGACGTGCTCGACGCGATGGTGAAGGACTCGGGCGTCCACCTCACCGCGCTGAAGGTAGACGGCGGCGCCACCGCAAACGATCTGCTGATGCAGTTGCAGGCCGACATCCTCGGTGTCCGCGTCGTGCGGCCGGTCGTCAGCGAAACGACGGCGCTGGGCGCGGCCTACGCCGCCGGGCTTGCCGTCGGCTTCTGGAAGGATGCCGATTCCCTTCGATCGCAGTGGAAGGTCGATCGGGAGTGGGAACCACGCTGGAGCGAGGACCAGCGCGACACCGCGTATCGCGGCTGGAAGAAAGCCGTCGAGCGAAGCTTCGATTGGACCTAGAAAACGCTACGCGGTCGCGGCGCGTTTACGCTTCCAGATCAGGGCGTCGACGACGTAGTGGTGGAAGTTGATGCCCATATAGACGCCGAGCGTCACGGCCAAACCGCCACCGAGCGCGAGCACGGTGAACTGATTCAGCAGCACGTAAACGACGGTCGTGATGCCGATACAGGTCGCGAAGTAGGCGATGACGCGGCCGGGCTGGGAGATCTTCGACAGCAGACGCGCGGTCTGATCGATACCGCCCGCGTACCGCTTCGCGTTCGCCATCCAGACCACGAGCACGTACTGGAAGTTGTGCCAGACGTTGATGCACAGCCAGCCGGCGTTCACATCGTCGATGACAATGTAGGCCATCAGGAAGACGACGATGTGCGACAGGATGAAGCCCGAGTAGGCGAAGTCGAGCGTGTCGGTGAACGCGGCCCGAACCGTGCGAGCGAACCAGAACGCGACGGCAGCCGCCGCCAGCACGCCAAGCAGCGTGACCACGACGCTCGGCAGCACGATCGTGCGGACCGGCATGCCGAGGAACTGATCGCCCATCGTCGACGATCGCGCCGCGATGCCGTAGATCGGCACCAGGTAGACGACGAGGTCGGCGGCCCAGTCGCGCGAGCCCGCGACCTGTCCCTGCGGCGTGGCGCGGAAGTACATGCGGCCGATGCCGTAGCCCTGCCGCATGTAGTGGAACCACTGCAAGTACAGGAACGCGGAGGCGATCACCCAGGCGCCGGCCGTAAGTGCGACCGCCAAGGTCACGCCGGTGACCAGCACCAGCAGATCGATTGCGAGAAACCGGTTCCGTCGCAGGCTCTGTGGGTCGAACGCCAGTCGCGTGTAGGTGGCGATCACGTGGTGGTAGCCGAGCAGCCACAAGTCCGCAATCAGCAGAATCGGGTAGAGGCGTTGATTCGCCGTCACCAGCGCCGCGGCCGCGAGGCCGGCGAACAGCGGCGCGACGAGCAGCGTCTTGTCGAACTCTTCGCTGCGGATGTAGGTTCGGGGCGTCGCCGTGGCCGGGAGGGCCGTGCGACGGAGCGAGGCATCGAGGTACAGAGCCATGGCGCGACGCAAGGCTGTGCAAGGTTTGTGCTTCGCCGACGGCTGCAGCGATGTGAAGTCGCGGGCAGTTGAAGGCGACGGCGCCGCCGCGTCAACCACGAGATTCGCCAGGCAATAACAGATTAGTCAGGTGCTGGCACGCGGGCTCATTCCCACCGAAACACTCGAGCCGAGAGCGCCGTGCACACGAGGAACGTCACGACGAGCGCAACCACGTCCAGGCCGTGCATCCACCAGCCGTCTCCACGCCAGATGCCCGACAAGAGCGACACGGCATACGTCAACGGAAGCACCTTCGACACCACTTGCAGCACCGGCGGCAGCATCGAGATCGGAAAGAACAGACCAGACAGGACGAGCATCGGATACAGCACGAGCGTCGCCAGCGGCTGCGCGAAGCGCGCCGTCGGCACCAGACTCGCGATGACGAACCCGATCGACAGGATCGACCAGGTGGCAAACAGGGCCGCGATCGAGAACGACACGTAGGGTACCTGCACACCAGCTGGAACGTAACGGCGGCCGGCGAGATACATCAGGACCATCGTCACGGCTGTGAGCAGCAGCTTGACGATGACGTGCGTCGAGAGAATCACCGTGGGGCGCAACGGCGTCGCGCGCAGGCGCTTCAGGATTCCGCCCTCGCGGTAGATGGACACGATGGTAATGAGCGATCCCACCGCGCCCAAGGCGATGACGATCGTCGTCAGCACTGGTAGAAATCCGCCGCCTGGCCAGTTTGGCCTCGGCGGGCCGCTGATGACGCCCGGGCCGATCAACCTCGCCAGCGCGACGAACACGATGAGGGGAATGAGGACGCTGCCAATCAGCCCGAGTGGCTCGCGCGCGAAGATCTTGATCTCGAGCCACGTGAGTTTTAGAAGGGAACGGAGGATTAACATTGTCGTTTTTGGTCAGCCGCTGAGGTCACGGAGCTCTGGGCCACTAAGAACACTAAGGACACCGAGGTTTGGCCACGGAGCACACGAAGATCACCGAGTGTTGGCCACGGAGCACACGAAGATCACCGAGTGTTGGCCACGGAGCACACCAAGATCACCGAATGTTGGCCACGGAGCACACCAAGATCACCGAATGTTGGCCACGGAGCACACCAAGAGCACTGAGTGTTGGCCACGATAGGCCACGAGCTTTGAGCGTAGGGCACAGGAGACACCACACTCGAAGACTTAGTGATCTTGGTGTTCTCCGTGGCCACACTCTCCGTGTCCTCTGTGGCTTAGTCACGGATCGAATGCCCCGTCAGCTTCAAGAACACATCCTCGAGGTTGGCGAGCTCCGTCCGGAACTCGGTCACGCGCATCCGGTGCTCGGAAATACAGTCGATGATGTCCGTGACCAGATCGTCGCTGGGTCCACGGAGCGTCCATCTGCTGCCCTGCTGCTGCACCGACTCGAGGCCCGGGATCGACGCGAAGTGAGCGGCCGCAGCGGGGTCGTCGGTGGAGAGCAACACCGTCTGCTCCGGGCAATGCCGCTTGACCAGTCCCCCCGGTGTCCCGATATCAATGACGCGACCGCGTTCGATGATCGCGACGCGATCGCAGAGGCGTTCGGCCTCCTCCATCAGGTGCGTGGTCAACAGCACGGTCTTACCGCGTTCACGGATGCCGCGGACCATCTCCCAGATGGCGCGGCGAGCTTGCGGATCGAGCCCGGTGGTCAGCTCGTCGAGCAGGACGACCTCGGGATCGTGAATCAGTGCCAGGGCGATGAAGAGGCGCTGCTTCTGCCCGCCCGAGAGCGTCATGAACCACGCGTTGCGCTTGTCGGCCAGCCCGAGCCGCTCGAGCAGCATCGTGCCATCCACCGCACGCGGGTAGAGCGTGGCCCAGAGGTCGACGGCTTCCCACACTTTGATGCGCTTCTGCAGCTGCGCCTGCTGCAACTGCACGCCCATCCGATTCTGCAGCGCCCGTGCATCGCGCATCGGATCGAGTGAGAGGACGCGAATGGTGCCGCGGTCGGGTTTCCGCAGCCCTTCGACGCACTCCATCGTGGTCGTTTTGCCAGCGCCGTTCGGTCCAATCAGCCCGAAAATCTCGCCCGCGAGCACGTCGAACGACACCTCGTCGACGGCGACGGTCCGAGCGTATGTCTTTCGAATGCCGGAGACGTGGATGACGGGGGTAGTCAACTGACGCAGATCATCGCAGGAATCAGGAATCGGGAATCAGGATGCAGGGCTGGGCCAGGTTCCAGGGCAAGCATAGCGACAAACGGCGTAATATCCGTAATAGGCAAACGTCGTTGTCGCCAGATCATTCGAATCACTGCGACTGCGCATCGAGCTGACGCTGATACATCGGAGCTGATTCCTCGGGCCTCGCCCAGGGCTGCATCCCGATTCCTGATTCCTGATTCCTACGCCATGGCTCCTGTCCTCTTCCACATTCGCGACCTGGCCAAGGTCTACCACATGGGCGAGGTCGAAGTGCACGCACTGCGGCAGGTCAACCTCCGCCTGGACGAAGGGCAATTCGTGGTGTTGCTCGGACCATCCGGCTCGGGCAAATCGACATTGCTCAATATCATCGGCGGGCTCGACGTGCCGACGAGCGGCGAGGTGTTCTATCGCGACACGTCGTTGACACACGCCGATGAGGCCGCGCTCACCGCCTATCGGCGTCAGTACGTCGGGTTCGTGTTCCAGTTCTACAATCTGATCCCGAGCCTGACCGCGGTCGAGAACGTCGCGCTCGTCACCGAGATCTCGGACGCGCCGATGAACCCGTCGGACGCGCTGGGACTAGTGAATCTGGGCGAGCGCCAGGATCACTTCCCGGCGCAGCTCTCGGGCGGCGAACAGCAGCGTGTGGCGATCGCGCGTGCGATTGCCAAGCGGCCGGCCGTTTTACTCTGCGACGAGCCGACGGGTGCGCTCGACATCTCGACCGGCGTCGTCGTGCTCGAGGCGCTGCAGCGCGTGAACGCCGAGATGGGGACGACCACGGTCGTGATCACGCACAACGCGGCGATTGCGTCGATGGCCGATCGAGTGATCCGGCTGGCCGACGGGCGCGTCGTATCGGTTGAGGACCGAACCGAGAAGATGGCGCCGCGCGATCTCAACTGGTGACATGACGATTTCTTCGCTCAACCGCAAGCTGTTCCGCGACCTGCTCGCGATGAAGGGGCAGGCATTTGCGATCGGCATGGTCGTCGCCGCCGGCGTCGCGGTGTACGTGATGTACATGGCGACGTTCACGTCGCTGCAGCGCACCCAGCAGGCGTACTACCAAACGCAGCGATTCGCCGATGTGTTCGCCTCGGTGAAACGCGCCCCGCAGCGCGTCGCCAACGAGCTCGCCGCGATTCCGGACGTCTCGGTCGTCGAGACGCGCGTCGTCTCCACCGTCACGCTCGATCTCGAGGCGTTCGACGAGCCGGCGAGCGCGCGGCTGGTGTCGATTCCGGTCAACCGCCGCCCCGCGGTCAACGATCTGTTCCTGCGTCGCGGCCGATGGATCGAGCGAGGCCGGCCCGACGAAGTGATCGCCAGCGAAGGCTTCGCCATTGCCAACAAACTCAACCCGGGCGACCACGTGCCCGCCGTGATCAACGGCCGCCTGCGGCAGCTGACGATCGTCGGTGTCGCGCTGTCGCCCGAGTACGTCTACACGATTCGTCCCGGCGAGATGGTGCCCGACGACAAGCGCTACGCCATCTTCTGGATGGACGAGGAGGCGCTGGCGGCGGCGTTCGACATGGAGGGCGGGTTCAACGACGTCGCGATCGGGCTCGCGCCCGGCGTCGAACCCGATGCGGTGATCGACCGCGTCGACCGCATCCTCGAGCCGTACGGCGGTCTGGGGGCGATTCCCCGTTCGCTGCAGCTGTCGAACTGGACGGTGCAGAACGAGCTCAATCAGATGCAGACGTTCGGCGTGCTGCTGCCGGTCATCTTCCTGATGGTGGCGGCGTTCATCCTCAACGTCGCGTTGACGCGCGCGCTGGCACTGCAGCGGCCGCAGATTGCCGCGCTCAAGGCGCTCGGCTACACCAACCGCGCGATCGGCTGGCACTATTTCAAGTGGGCGCTCGTCATCGGCCTTGGCGGGGTCGCGATCGGTGTGATTGGCGGGGGATGGCTCGGCAGCGCGATCATCGACATGTACAACGCGTTCTTCCGCTTCCCGTCGCTGCTCTTCAGCGTGCCACCGGGAGTCGTGCTGCAGTCGACCGTGCTGACCTTGATCGCGTCTGGCGGCGGCGCGTTCTCGGCCGTGCGCCGCGCGGTGGCGGTACCGCCGGCCGAAGCGATGCGGCCGGAGGCGCCGGCGCGCTATCGCCGCTCGATCTTCGAAACACCGATCATCGCGCGGCACCTCGGGACCGCAGGCCGCATGGTGATTCGCAACATCGCGCGCCATCCGTTTCGCGCCGCCGCGTCGGTCTTCGGAATCGCGTTCGCCGTCTCCATCCTGATGATCGGCTTCGTCTTCAACGGCGCGATCGACCGGCTGATCGTCACGCAGTTCTGGGAGGCCGAACGGCAGGACGTGACGGTCAGCTACGTCGAGCCGCATAGCCGCGACGCGCAGTTCGCACTTGCCCGTCTGCCTGGCGTGGTGGCTGTCGAGCCGCAACGCTCGGTGGCCACGCGCATCCGCTCCGGGTATCACGATCGCTACACGGCGGTCAGCGGGGTCTCGCCAGGACAGCGGTTCCGGCGGATCGTCGACCGCGAAGGGCGAGCCATCCGGATGCCCCCGGCGGGTGTCGTCCTGTCGCTGACGCTCGCCCAGGTCCTGGAGGTCGCGCCCGGCGACGTCATCACGCTCGACGTGCTGGAAGGGCACCGGCCTATGGAGCGCATCGAGGTCACCGGCATCGTCGACGACATCATGGGACTGTCAGCCTACATGGACATGACGGCGCTGCACGCGATGATGCGCGAGGGCGACGTCGCCAATGGAGCGCTCATGTTGGTCGATTCCGCACACGAAGCGGAGCTGGCGTCGACGCTGAAATCGACTCCTGCGGTCGCCGGAGCCGCGTTCAAGCGCGCGGTCCTTCAGAGCTTCCGCGAAGTGATGGCGGGAAACATGAGCCTGTCGATCTTCATCAACCTGCTGTTCGCCGGGGTCATCGCCTTCGGGGTCGTCTACAACGCCGCGCGGGTCTCATTGTCGGAGCGCAGCCGCGAGCTCGCCAGCTTGCGCGTGCTGGGCTTTACGCGGGCGGAAATCTCGCTCATTCTTATGGGTGAGCTTGCCTTGCTTACCCTGATATCGCTCCCGATCGGCGCGATGTTCGGGTGGGGCCTGGCGGCGGCGATGGTCCACACCATCGACAGCGAGGTCTATCGGTTCCCCATCTTCGTGACCCGACAGGCCGTGGCGATGTCGTTCCTCGGCATCATCGCCGCGGCCCTGGTCTCGGGGCTCAGCGTACGGCGCAAGCTCGATCAGCTCGACCTGGTCGCCGTGCTGAAGATTCGCGAGTAGCAGCGTGATGCGATTTCTGAAGAACAAGCGCCTGATCGCAGGCGTGGTCGTCGTAGTGGGCATCATCGCGGCCGCGATGTGGCCTTCGTCCATGGAAGTCGGCGTGACGAAGGTCGTCCGCGGGCCGATGCAGGTGACGACCGACGAAGACGGCGTGACCAGAATCCGCGACCGCTTCTCAGTGTCTGCCCCGGTGGGTGGACGCCTGCAGCGCGTCGAGCTCGAGCCGGGCGATCCGGTCGTCGGCGGCAAGACCATCGTGGCGCGGCTGACCACGGCCGACGCGCCGCTGCTCGATCCGCGCACGCGCGGCGAGCTCACCGCATCCGTCGAAGCGGCGCGCGCGGCGGTTGGACAGGCGCAGGCCGAGCGCGCCCGGGCGAACACCGAGCTGGACCGCGCGCAGACCACCTATCGACGCCAGCAGGAGCTGATGAAGGCCGGCGCCATCGCGAGCGACAGCCTCGATGCCTCGGAAACGGCGCTGATGAGTGCGCGCGAGGCCGCCCGGGCGTCCGAATTCACCGTGTCGCGAGCCGAGTACGAGCTGCAACTGGCGCGGGCGCGGCTGCAGGCACCGACAGCCGCCGGCCGCCCGGTCGAAGTCGTGGCGCCGGTCAGCGGCGTAATCCTGAAGCGGTTCCACGAAAGCGAGACCGTCGTGCCGGTGGGCGAGCCGATCGTCGAGATCGGCGACCCGTCGCAAATCGAGATCGTCGCGGATCTGCTTTCGACCGACGCGGTGCGCATTCCGCCGATGGCCGAAGTGCTGATCGACCAATGGGGCGGAACGGAGCCGCTCAAGGGCAAGGTCCGACGGGTCGAGCCGGCCGGCTTCATGAAGGTCTCCGCCCTCGGCGTCGAGGAGCAGCGCGTCAACGTCATCATCAACTTCGACGACCCCGCCGGCGCGGGACGCAAGCTGGGCGATGCCTATCGCGTCGAAGTCCGTGTGGTCATCTGGCGAGAAGACAACGTTGTCAAGACGCCGGTCGGCGCGCTGTTCCGGCGCGGCGAGGCCTGGGCGGCGTTCACGGTCGAGGACGATCGCGCCCGGCTGAAGACCGTCATGCTCGGTCAGCGCAACGCCACAGAGGCTCAGGTTACGAGCGGACTGTCGGAGGGACAGACGGTCGTCCTGCACCCGCCCGATACCCTCACCGACGGCGCTCGCATCTTGCCGAGACCCGAGTAAACTCAGCGTCGCCGCTCACTCTCACGACGGAAGGGCATCGGTGTCCACAGCCTGTATTCCGAACATCGGGCCGCGGGAACGGCAGCGTCGCCTGGTCGTCGGCGTCGTGATGCTCGGGATCGCGGTCACGCTCGCCGTCATGCTGGTGCTGTTCGGCGCGCCACGCGTGTGGCGCCTGCTCGTCGTCGCCCCCGCGTGGATCGCGGGAATCGGATTGTTTCAGGTCAAGGAGCAGACCTGCGTCGCGCTGGCCGCGCGCGGCCTGCGCAACCTCGATCACGGCGACGAGCGCATCGTCGATGCAATCGAGTTGCAGCATGTGCGGGCACAGTCGCGGACGGTGCATGTCGAGGCGATTGCGTTCGCGCTCGCGTTCGTGATTGTCGTCTTGCTGTTGCCTGTGTGGAGGTAACGGAGGAGTACGGAGGAAACGGAATTCTCCACACGGAGGAACGGTGGCAACGGCAGTGCCCTCTAATTCTGCGGCGGCACCCGTCTCCGGCGTGGCGATCCCGTTACCCCCGTTTGCACCGTTTCCCCCGTGTTGATCCGATCACCGTTGCCACCGTTCCTCCGTGTGGAATACTCCGTTCCCCCCGGTACTCTCCGTTGCCCCCCTCTCCGCCTCCCGCCGGATCGCGCGCAGCATGTTCCAGCGGATGAAGTGGATGCCGACGCAGAACACGACCCAGTAGAGCGTGAAGATGCGACGCGCGTGCGCGTCGGTCGCTTCCGCGCGCGTTTCCGTCCGGAGTCGCGTCAGCATCGGGCCAAGCGGTTCGACCTCCAGCGTCCAGACGATCTTCACCAGGTTCGGCTCGGCGAACGTACGGAACGCCTCGGGGGCGATGGCAGCGAACGTGGCGTTTTTCTGCCACGGGCGCGTCGCCGCTCCGAACACCAGCAGACGCCCGGGCTCGTGCCGCAACACGCCCCAGCCCAGACTTCTCATTTCGGCGACGATCCCCTGCGGCACGCGGTCGACCGGACGGTCGCGGATGATCTTCGAGCGCAGCCAGAAGATCGCACGCACGAGCGGGAGCGAACCGAGGTCGACGTTCGACGCGCACTCGAAGACGGCCGCTGCGGGCGCGTGAATCACGATCTCGTGCGCATCCGACGAGTCGGGGGCGGGAACGAACTGGCTGGCGGGCGAGCCCTGACGCAGCGGGCGAAGGCGGCGCTCCATGATCAGCAACGACGCAATCGCTGACAGGGAAAACGGAAAGCCCGAGCCGACGCCGAGCGGCGCGATCGCGAGGAGAAAGATCGTCGCGCCGATCACACCGATTCGCCGCGCCCGGCCGTCACGTGCGAGCAGGATGGCGATGACCAGCTGACCGACGGCGATCGTCAGCACGAACTCGGCGATGTGACGACTGAACCAGCCGAAAATGAATGCCTGATACCAGGTCGATGGCGTGAGCCCTCCGTACGCCAGATATACCCACGGCTCGGTTGCCGCGGTGATGGTGTTCACCGTCGCCGCCCAGACGAAGATCCCGACCCACGCCCATCTCGCGACGCGGGGCAGGAAGTATCCCAGTTCGAGCAGGACCAATCCGACGACGTTGGCAATGAGGTAGACGACGAGAAATTCCTGCGGGACCATGTGGTCACCCCGCCCTTCCGGTGTAGTGTCCGCCTTGAGGCGGACTCGCGTGGGTCCGGCTAAAGCCGGACGCTACGAGAGGTGAGGCAAGGCGCGCGCCGCTGACGACCCGCCTGATTCGTGCGGGAAACGCGGTGCGGTCGTCAGTTCACGCGAAAGAATCCCCTTCGGTGAGGATTTCTCCCGGCATCGAGACGACCTCGATGTCTGTTCCCCACAGGGAGGCCGCCACAGGCCTGGTCCGCTCTGGGGGACCGGTCGTCCACAGTCGCTCGGTTCCGGCGCTGGCGCTCGTCGAGAGAAGATCCACCGCGGCGAGGCGGCGGCGAACTTCGCGCGCGACGGCGACCGCAGGATCGATGATCTGCACGGCCGGACCTGCGGCCTCTTCGATCGCGTCGCGAAGGAACGGATAGTGCGTGCAGCCGAGCACGATGGCATCGGCGCCCTGCTGCACCAGCGGATCGACGTAACGCGAGACGAGGGCGCGCGTCTCGGGTCCTGAGAGATCGCCCGCTTCGACCCGTTCGACGAGCCCGGGACTGGCTTGCACGACGACTGTCACGCTGGCGGCATGCGTGTCGACGAGCTTCGAGAAGCGCGCGCTGGCGAGCGTTTGCGTAGTCGCGAGCACGCCGATCACACCAGAACGTGTCTGCAGCGCCGCAGGCTTGACGGCGGGCTCGATCGCGACAATCGGCAGGCTGTATCGAGCACGCAGCGCGTCGACGGCGAGGCCCGTCGCCGTGTTGCAGGCCACCACGACCGCCTTGACAGGTACCTCGTTCAGACGCTCGACGATCGCCAGCGCGCGTTCGCGGATGAAGGCGGCATCGCGGTCACCATACGGGGCGTGGGCGGAGTCGGCGACGTAGAGCAGGTCCTCGGCCGGAAGCTCGCGTCGAATCTCACGCAGCACGGAGAGGCCGCCGACGCCAGAATCGAAGACCCCGATCGGGCTGAGACGATCGCTCACGGCGCGGCGGACTCGATGGTCTTCGCGATCTCGAACACGCAGTGCTCGAACCCGTGAAACTGCACGCGACGGCGCTCGACCATGCCGAGACGTTGCGCGACGCGCTGCGACGCGAGGTTCACCGGTCGAATGAGCGAGATGATGCGAGGGTGACCCCACACGTTGAGTGCCGAATCACGGACCGCCGCTCCGGCCTCGGTGGCGTAGCCGCGGCCCCAATACGTTCGATGCAGCAGCCAGCCCACTTCAGGCAGCCGCTCTCCCTGCACAGTCTGTATCGCGAGGCCGACCTGACCAACCGGCTGGCCCGTCGCGCGCTCGAGGACGAGCCACAGGCCGGTGCCGTCGCGCTCGTACCGTTCGATCTGCCGCTTCAGCCAGATCTCCGACTCCTCCCGGCTGAAGCGGCGCTCGTAGAAGAAGTTGACCTCGGGATGCGCCATCATCTCCGCGATGAACTCGATGTCGTCGGGTGTCATCTCGCGGAGCGTCAGTCGGGCGGTGTCGAGGATGATGCGGCTCACCGACCCGCCTTTTGTCTCAGCGCACGGCTGCCGTCGCGCGTGAGGCCTGGACCGACTCGGCGAGCCGCCGCACGCCGTCGTCGATCTCCGCTGGTGACAGCGCGCAGAACGGCAGGCGCAAGAAACGTTCTCCGCCACCCTCTGGAAAGAACGCGAGTCCGTCGGCCAGGTTGAGCGCTTTCGTCGCCGCGTGCGTGCGGACAGCGGTCGTACTGACGCCGTCGGGCAGCGTCAGCGAGATGAAGAATCCGCCGTCGGGACGCGTCGCCTGCGCCTCGGGCATGTACTTGTCGATACCGGCGAGACAGGCATCGAGACGCGGTGCATACAACGCCTTCAGCCGCTCGATCTGAGGCGGCAGCAATCCGCGACGGCACCACTCGAAGGTGATCGCCTGCGCGACGTACCCCGGCGAGATGTACGTATCCTCGGCGATCTTGGCGAGCTTGCCGATCATCCCCGGCTCGCCAATCATGAAGCCCGTGCGCACGCCTGGAGCAATCAGCTTGGTGAACGAGCTCATATGAAGTGTCCGATCGGGCGCCAGCTCGTAGAGCGTCGGCTTCTCACGGCCGCGATACCGCAGCAGGCGATACGGCGCGTCTTCGACGAGCAGCACGTCGAAGCGGTTCGCGAGCTCGACGATCTGGCGGCGCTTCGTGCCCGAGCACGTGGAACCGGCCGGGTTCTGGAAATCCGGAATCACGTAAAAGAACTTCGGCACGACCTTCTCGAGCGCGCGCTCGAGCGCCTCGATATTGGGACCGTCCGGTTCGGTCGGAATGCCGACGACGCGGGCGCCGTGGCGGCGCAGCAGGCCGATCGTGCGGTCGTAGCTCGGCGACTCCGTGAAGACGACGTCGCCGGGCCGCACCAGGTGCAGACACAGGAACTCGATGATCTGCAGCGATCCGTTGCTCGTGAGCACGCGATCGACCGGCACGCCCTGCCACTCGGCGAGCCACTGGCGAAGCGGCTCGAAGCCGCGCGACGGGCCGTACTGCAGCATCTGCGCGCCGTGCGTCTTGAAGACGGCGGCGGCTGCGTCGATCAGCTCCGCAGTCGGGAACGATTCGTTTGCGGGGACACCCCGGGTGAAGTTGATGGTTTCCATGTGCAACTCGATATTCTAGCAAGGCCTTACCAATCCACTGGCCGGTAGTCTTTCAAGAACTGCCCCCACAGGTGCGTGCCCGTGTTGAATCCGCTGATGATCGGGTCGACGATCCGCGCGGCGCCGTCAACGATGTCGAGCGGCGGATGGAAGCGCTGCTCATGTGTCTTCCGGACAGCGATCTGGACGGGATCTTCGTCAGTTACCCAACCGGTGTCGACGCTGTTCATATGGATGCCATCGCCGTGATAGTCGGCGGCAGCGGTGCGCGTCATCATGTTCAGCGCCGCTTTCGCCATGTTGGTGTGCGGATGCCGCGTCGTCTTGAAGTTGCGGTAGAACTGCCCTTCCACCGCCGAGACGTTGACGATGTGCTTGTCGCGTTCGGGGGTCCGCAACATCAACGGCTTCAGTCTGGCGTTCAGCACGAACGGCGCGATCGCATTCACCAGCTGCACTTCGAGCAGCTCCACGGTTGACACTTCGGCGAGCAACAGCCGCCACGAATTCCGTCCGCGCAGGTCGACCTGCTGAAGGTCCTGATCGAGCCGGCCTTGCGGAAACAACTCGGCTCCGACATCGAGGTCTTCGGGGATCAACGCGATCTGTGAGAGCTCAGCTGAGTGCGCCAGGCCGAGCGGCATCCCGTTTCGCACGATGCCGCGAGTCTCGCCGTCGCCAACGGCGGAGGCGGACGCTCGTTCCGCATCCATCATGTGACGGTAGAACTCCGGCGGCCGCCGCACCGTCTGACACGCGTTGTTCACGATGAAGTCGAGACGGCTGCGAGTGCTGAGGAGCTGGTGACACAAGGCTTCGACGCTCGGAGTGTGCCGGAGATCGAGCCCGAAAATCTCGAGCCGGTCGCGCCAGTCCGCGAAGTCCGGCTCGCCGGCATAGCGAGAAGCCGCATCGCGGGGGAATCGCGTCGTGACGATGAGATGCACGCCGCAGCGCAGCAGCTTCAGACCCGCCTGGTAGCCGATCTTGACGCGCCCGCCGGTGAGCAGGGCCACGCGGCCGCGCAGGTCGGCGAGCGCGGTCCGCTTCGTGAAGTTCAACTCCGCGCACGGCGGACACAGCTGATCGTAGAAGTGGTGAATCGCAGTGTACTTCTGCTTGCAGACGTAGCAATGCTGGAGCTCTCGAGTTCCGGGTTCCGGAGTTCCACGTTCCGGAGTTCCACGTTCCGACGTTCCAAGTTCCGGGGTTCCGGGTTCCAGGTTCCGGCTACCAGGGTCGTCGAGGTCGTTCGGTGTGAACCCGTCGGCGACGGCAACGGTCGGGAACACGTTGGGCGTATGGAACACCGGCTTGCGTCGCAGCGTACGGATGCCGGTCTCGTGGAGCGCCTCCTGATCACTGCGCACGCGGGCGGCCTTGCGCTGCCGCGCGGCGATCTTCGACCTGCGGCGACGCTCGACCCGATCCGGGCTGTAGACGAGCGCTACGGCCTGCAGCAGCCGCTTCCGTTCTTCGTCCGGCACCCCCGCGAGCACACTGCGGTCGGCCGCGATCGCTTCGAGCAGCTCGATCGTCTCGCGCAACCGCTCGAGCGTCGTCACGACGCCTGGTGGGGCCCCCTGCGGCATGCCTACGCCCCTAACTGCTTCTCGATGAAGATCTCGTCGATGTAGCGGCCGTCGATTTGCGCGTGTTGTCGCGCGGTTCCGACGATGCGAAAGCCGTGCTGCAGGTAGGTTTCGAGTGCGGCCGGATTGTCGGCGCGGACGTAGGTGAACGCTTTCTGATAGCCCTTGGCGACAGCCGCCTGCAGGGTCACGCCGAACAGACGACTGGCAATTCCCTGCCTTCGGCAATCGAGATCGACATAAGTGCCGAGGGTGCCCACATGATCGAACGCGCGAGAGAACGGGGCGAACGGCTCCATCACCTGGAAGCCGACCATTCGGCCGTCGGAGCCGCGGATGGCGACTTTCCAGACGCCGCGCGAGGGAAAGCGCGTCAAGTACTCGCGTTCGGTCTCGACGCTGAAGGGGGCATCGAACGCCGTGTAGATCCGCGCTTCGATGATCGGATTCAGAATCGCGACGATCCCCGCCGCATCCGCCGGCGTCGCGTCGCGAATCGAGACGGTAACGGGGTTGAGAGTCATGTTACGAGAATCGAACCGACCCCATCATGCTTACGACCGCCGACCGACATAGCCGGTGGGGCCGCGCCGGAAGCCGGCCTGCTCGAAGAAGCGCTCGTTGCCGGGCTGCGCGCCGAGATACAGCACGCCGCCCGGACTGGCGTCGAGCGCCCGCCGCATCAACTCGCGCCCGATGCCGTGCTTCCGGAACTCGGGGTCGACCATGACTTCGGGCACGGTGTTGAAGAAGTAGCCGTCGGTGAGCACCCGTACCGATCCGACCAGGCGCTCCCCGCTCCAGGCGCCGATATTGATCGTCGACTTCAGCGCGGCCGCCGTCTTCGTCGCGTCGTACTCGCGCTCCCAGATGCGACGCGCCAGCGCGATGAAGGCGTCGACGGTCAGCGCCGCCTCGCCGCTGCGGTATTCAACGGTCATCATTACGGTCATCGTCGATCCCCCGATGTCGGCATAGCTTGAAAACTTACCACCGACGGCCCCCGCGGATCAGTACTGCTGTTGCGAGATCGCGAAGAAAATCAGCGCGGCGATGATGGCGAGCGCGACGGCCAGCGCGACCTTCCAGAAACTCAGCGGATATCGGCCCGCGATGCGTCCGGTGTAGCCGTTGGCAATCACGTTGTACACCTTCGCACCATAGGTGTAGGTGAGCAGCCAGATCGGGACGAGGATGTGCTTGAACGTGCGGCCCGAGTACTGCGGATCGATCTGCAGATGACGATGGGTATCGCCGGGCACCTGCGCGGCGCAGAGTTGCTGGAGCTTGGCGTACATCTGCTCCTGCGCGCGCTGCGACGCATCGAGCAGCACGACCTGGTAGTGCTCGACGACATGACCCGACAGAAACGCGGTGTCGTATCCGACGACTTCCTGCGTCGGGAACGGCTCGACCTGACGCAGCAAGTCGAGCGCCAAGCCCTGCGTCCCCGGTACCGGCTCATCGTCGAACGTATGGTCGACGACGCCGGCCGCTGGCTCCCAGCGCGTTCGCTGCTCCATCCGCGTCACCGGCCGGCCCTTCGCATCGTGCCCGGTCACGGGAACGTAGTAGTGATAGCCGGCTTCCGCCTGCCATGGGCAGTGCGCCTGGGCGTCGAACGTCCAATACGGGATGTAGACGCTGTGCAGCGTGTCGACGAGCGCCGCACGCGCGAGCATGCCGGGCGCGAACCACTTGCTGCGCCACCACGAGCGAATGCTGTCGCGGATCTGGCTGGCATCGATCCGAAACGGCAACACTCCCTGTGGGCGAATCGGCGCCTTGATCTCGTCGTAGGCGACGAGTGCCGGCGAGCCGCAGAACTCGCAGTTCTGCCCGACACGAGTCGGGTCGAACACCATCACCGCGCGGCACGACTGACACTGCACGCTGCGCCGCGCCGTTTGCCATCCTCGTTCCTCGTCTGGCAGCTCGCGCAGCATTCTGACCAGATCGAGCTCGACGACCTTCCCCTGCGCGCGATCGAACTGATACGGTGATTCGGTCCCGCAGAACGGGCACACGAGCTTCTGCTTGGTCGGATTCCATTCGGCCTGCGCCCCGCAGGCAGGACACTCGATTTTCTGGAGCGCTGAAACGGCGCCGCTCATATCAATGCAGAATGCAAAATGCAGAATTCAGACAGTACGCCGAACGAAGAGGCATGTTGAAGACGAAGCGACGTTCACCCTCAAACTGCCGAACCATCCAGTGTCTGCATTCTGCATTCTGAATTCTGAATTACCTGCCAGCACCATCACTGAGTCATGTAGGTCGTCAACGCCGCGCGCGAGATCCGCCACGACGTGCCGATCTTTTTGCCCTTGAGATCGCCTGAGTCGAGCACCGCCATCACGTCGGCCTCGGTCACGCCGAGCGCCTGGGCCGCTTCCGCGGGGCTGAGCAGCTCGGGCAGGCCTGCGCCGCCGCCGGTCGGAATCGGCGGGATGCCTGCCGGCGAGGCCGGCGCGACGCTCGGCATCGCGTGACCGCCGGCAAAGCCGTCCTTGATCATCTGCTGCGCCAGGCCGAAGCCGACCGCCAACTCCGCCGCCGCGCCCGCCGGACCGCCGCCCCCGCCGCTCTCGAATCCCTTGCCCATCTGGTACTTCACGAACTCGTTGAGATTGCCGATCGCCGCCATGCTCGATCGCTTGTCGATCGCCGCCTCGACCTCCGGCGGCACCGACACGTTCTCGACGATGAAGCTGGTGATCTCGATGCCGTACTTCGACGAGATCGCGGGGTTGATCAGCGGCAGCAGCGCGTCGCCCAGCTCGGTGTAGCGCGCCGCCACGTCGAGCACCGGGATCTTCGCCGTGGCGATCGCATCGGTGAACACGCTGACGATGCGCGAGCGCATCGTGTCGCTGAACTCGTCGAGACGGAAGTTGTGATCGGAGCCGGCCACTTCGCGCAGGAATGTCTTCGGCTCGATGACCTTGAAATCGTAGGTCCCGAAGGAGCGAACGCGGACGATGCCGAAATCGTTGTCGCGCAGCATCACCGGGTTCGACGTGCCCCACTTGTTGCCGGTGAACAGCCGCGTGACGACGAAATAGACGTCCGCTTTGAAGGGCGAGTTGAAGCCGTACGGCCAGGACTTGATCCGGGTGAGGACCGGGATGTTGTCGGTCGTCAGGCGATGCTTGCCGGGCGTGAACGTGTCGCCGAACTCACCCAGGTAGACGAACTGCGCGACCTGCGATTCGCGCACGATGAGCTGCGCGCCGTTCTTGATCGCCTTGTCTTCATCGGGAAACCGCCACGAGAGCGTGTCGCGCGAGTCCTCGGTCCACTCGATGATCTCGAGCAGCTCGCCCTTGATGAAGTCCATGATGCCCATCGTCGCTTCGCTCCTTTGGCGTAATGCAAAATGCAAAATTCAAAATGCAAAAGCGGCAGAGTCGCCGGCGCGCATTAATGAATACGCGAGCAGGGCTGCCGGGTTCCCCTGCCCGATTCTGCAATCCCTTTTTTGCATTTTGCATTTTGCATTACACGCATCATTTCAACAGCCTGAACACCGCTTTCAGCCCCGCCCCCACCAGATCCAAGCTGGTGACGTCCTTGTACCACTGATCGCCGCCTTCCAGCTTGGCAAATGCCAGCTCGGTTTCGCGCCGGGCCCGGGCGAGCTCGACGGGCAGCGTCGGATCGATCGGCTGATGCTCGCGCGCGTCGGCTTTCTGCAGCTGCGTCACCAGCCGCTCGGCTTGCTTCATGTCGAGCATCGAGAGCGGTGAGCCGCAGTGGGTGCACGCGGCGCCGGTGGACAGGTCGACCGGCCCGCCGCAGTTGGCGCAATTCACCGACTGCACGTTCTGGCGCAGCTCGTCGATCTGCTGCGGCGTCAGCGGCCGGATGAAATCCTTCTCGCGGAGGAAGTCGAAGAAGGTGATGAGGCGCCCGTGCCCGTTCGGGCAGCTCAGATACTCGAACTTCGTCGCGCGCTGCATGTCGTGCGTTCGCCGCAAGCGTCCCTTGCACCGCGGGCACTTGGCCAGCTCGCCGTCGCTGCGCTGCGGACGCCGGACGTGCTCGCCGATCGTGCGAAACAACATCAGCGTCGCGCCGGGCGTCAGGCTGATGCTCTCGTGTGTATCGAACCAGAACGACTGACAGGCATGGCAGATGTCGATCGGCACCGCGCGCCCGTGACGGCCGTCAAGGGTCTGCTCGTGCATCGCGACGCCACAACGAGGGCACTCCACAATCGGATTCTAGAGCATTGATGATTTAGGGATTGTTGATTATTGATTCGTTGTTGATTGGTGATTGCTGATTGGTGATTGAAAACGCAATCGGGCAATTCGCGCGATCAATCACGAATGAATCAACAATCACCAATCAACAATCAAAACGAATCACCAATCAAAGATCACTCAAATCTTCAATGTAAGATTTCGCCCATGCGCCACTTCCTCATCGTCTTGGCTGGGCTACTGACAGCGGCAACTGCGTTCGCTCAAAGCGCTCCCGACGGCGCGGCCGTGTTCGAGCGCGCCTGCGCCTCGTGTCATTCCAAGCCGGCCCCTGATTCGCGCGCGCCGACGCGCGAGGTGCTGCGCAGCGTCGCGCCCGAGTCGATCGTCACGGCCCTCACCGTCGGCAACATGTTCCGGCAGGGCTCGGAGCTGACCGATGCGGAACGTCGCGCGGTTGCAGGATTCCTCGCCGGGCGGCCGGTCGGCACAGCCGCGCCGCCGTCAATCGTCGGCCGCTGCACCGCATCGCCCGCACCGATGCAGGCGTCGATGCTCGATGCCGGCTGGAACGGTTGGGGCGCCGGCGTCGCCAACACGCGATTCCAGCCGCAGTCGAAGGGCGGCCTCAACGCGACCACCGTGCCGAAGCTGAAGTTGAAGTGGGCCTTCGGCTTTGCCGGCGTCAACTCCGCCAGGTCGCAGCCGGCGGTGCTCGGGGGCCGCGTGTTCATCGCCAGCGAGAGCGGTGACGTCTACGCGCTCGATGCGAAGCGCGGGTGCACCTATTGGACGTATCACGCGCAGGCCGGCATTCGCACCGCGGTCTCGGTCGGTCCCTACAAGAGCGGCAATGCGAGCGGCTTCGCGGTCTACTTCGCCGACGGCAGCGCCACGGCATACGCCGTCGACTCGGCCACCGGCAAAGAGATCTGGCGACGGAAGGTCGACGAGCATCCGTATGCGCGCGCCACCGGGTCGGTCACGCTCTATCAGAATCGGCTCTACGTTCCGACGGCGGGCGTCGGCGAGGAGGGCCAGGGCGGACGGCCGCAGTACGAGTGCTGCACGTTCCGCGGCAGCGTCAGTGCCCTCGACGCATCGACCGGTGCGGTGATCTGGAAGTCGTACACCATCACCGAAGAGCCCAAGCCGCGCGCGAAGACCGCCGCCGGCGTGCAGACGTGGGGGCCCGCCGGCGCCGGCGTGTGGGGTGCACCAACGGTGGACGCGGCGCGGCGCGCCATCTACATCACCACCGGCAACAACTACTCGGGTCCGGTCACGCCGACGAGCGACGCCATCATCGCGATGGACATGGAGACCGGCAAGATTCGCTGGTCGTTCCAACCGACGACGAACGACGTGTGGACGGGCGGCTGCCGGCCGACCAATCCCACCGACTCGAATTGCCCCGAGACGCTCGGTCCGGATCACGACTTCTCCATCTCGCCGCTGCTGACGAAGGGCCCGAACGGACGCGACGTGGTCATCGCGCTGCAGAAGTCCGGGATGGCATACGCCGTCGATCCCGATAAGGGCACCAAGGTCTGGGAATACAAGACCAGCGAAGGCAGCGGTATGGGCGGCCAGTGGGGCATCGCCGCCGACGACACGCAGGTCTACTTCGGTGTCAACGGCCGGCGCCAGACCCCGGGCGGCATGCGCGCCACCACGATCGATACCGGCCGAGAAGTGTGGTCGAAGCCGGCCGCCGAACGCATGTGCGGCAGCGCCCGCGGATGCAGCGCGGCACAAGGCGCGGCGCTGACGACCATCCCCGGCCTGGTCTTCTCCGGATCGCAGGACGGCGGCGTGCGCGCCTATTCAGCCAAGGACGGATCGATCGTCTGGCAGTTCGACACGAACAAGGAGTTCGAAACGGTCAACGGCGTCACCGCGAATGGCGGCGCAATCGATGGCCCAGGACCTGTGGTCGCAGACGGGATGCTCTACGTCACGTCGGGCTACGTCAGCCTCATTGGCCGGCCGGGAAACGTGCTGTTGGCGTTCGGCGTGGATTGAACGAACCCACGCGGGTCTCAAGACCCGCCTCTACGACGATCGCGTGCAACGCTGTAGAGGCCTGACGCCAGAGGAAGGTCGTTCAGCCATACCGAACTCTCGCGCGCTCTTTGGCCTTGCGCATCTCTTCGTCACGATTGCGCGGCGGCGCGCTCGTCTTGAGTGATCGGATCAGGCGCTCCGCAGCGGATGTGACCTCCTCCACCGCCGCGTTGAACGCGTCCTCGTTCGCGCGTGACGGATGCGTCGATCCACTCAGCTTTCGCACGAACTGCAGCGCTGACGCGCGAATCTCGTCGTCGGTCGCCGGCGGCTCGAAATTCGCCAACGTTCGGATATTCCTGCACATGAAGAATCGTCTCTCCTGGCAAGTCTAGATCGAGCCCACGCCTCGAGCATTGCCACGTGCCTGCCCTACAGTCTCCCGCCTGTCGATGGAGTACGTCGAGGGCGAAGATCGTGGCGGAAGCGTTCGGGTGAGCCTCTGAGCTCCTACGTGATCGGCGTCGCCATGAAGACGTCGCGGTCCCAGGGATCGAGCGTGCTCTGCGCCGACAGCCCACTCGCCTCGAACCATTCGATCCAGCGTGACCGAGGGAAGAGCCCTTCGACGTGCCGATCGTGGACAACGCGAACCTGACCGGTGGCGTCCCTGAGCATGAACGCATAGTCGACGACATAGGTGTCGTCGTTGGGGTCGGGATCCCAGCACCATTCGAGGTAGCGGAGTCCGCGTCCGTCGCTGGCGTCCTCGCCGCCGTGATCGGTGCCTGGTCCGAACGTTTCGCGGACGTAGTCGGGTAGCACGACGACCGTACCGCCTGGTCGACAGTGCAGTGCCGCGGTCGTCAGGGTCGCGCGAACCGAGGCCTCGTCGGTCGCGTACATGATCGCGTCGTGAATGAAGACGACATCGAACCGGCGCGCGAGGCGCAGCGTCCGCATGTCTCCGGCAATGTGCTCGCATTCAGGGTTCACGATCTGGCTCACCGCCAGCATGCCGGACGATCGATCGGTCAGCGTCATCGTAAAATGCGCCTTCAGGTGCGACGCGAGGCTTCCTCCGCCGGACCCGAGCTCGAGCATCGTCGCGGTTCCCGCCGGAGGAAGTGGCTCGAGCCGTTTCAGCAGATCGGCCGCCTCCTCGACGTAGTGCTCGGGCGGAGAGAACAACGGCCACCAGTCGGCCAAGGTGTCATAAAAAAGCATTGTTGATTGTTGATCTTTGATTGTTGAATCGTTGTCGATTTGGTGAGTGGTGACTGTTGATTTCTGGTCATTTGCGCACGAGTGCGAATCAGCTTCGTTGAGCGTTCAATCGACAATCACAAATCGTCAATCAACAACCAATCACCACTCAAAGATCCATCAATCAACAATGCTCTTACCTTGCGACTTCCTCAACACGAACATCTCGGATGCCATCGTCACGGCCATGCGGTCCAGCAGCGCGACGCGATCCGCCGACGCGAGCCGGGCGCCCCGATACGTGGCACGCAGCAGATTCAACAGTACCTCCCGATCCAGCGTCATCGTCGCGCTGATCACCGACCGCTCGGCCAGTTCGAATCGTGGCAGGTGAGCGGCGACGAGCGCGTCGCTTCGGTCGCGTGCAACGCCCTCGCCCTGTACGCGCTGGCGCAGCTCGATCAGGTCATCAGGTGCCGGCACCGCAATCAGCATGACGCCGTCGGCGGTCAGCACGCGATCGGCCTCCCCGGGATTGCGACGTCCGTGCAGCGACACGAGCAGATCGACGCTCGCGTCGAGCAGCGGCAGGCGGCGATCGGCATTCGCCACCACCCAGGTGTGACGAGGGAACCGGCGGGCGGCACGATCGGCGGCAGCCGTCGACAGATCGATGCCGATGCCGCTCGTCTCGAGCCGTTCGCCCAGCGCGGCGAGCGCATCACCGGATCCCGATCCGAGATCGACGACCACCGGTGCGGTTCCGAGCGAAAGCGAAACCGCCTTCGCACACACGCCATCGATCAATGCCCGACCCACTCCCGCCGTCAGCAGCGCCGCGCGCGCCGCGACCGCCTCACGAGAATCGCCGGCATCGAGCGATCGCCGGTCCTGCGGCTGCAGCAGGTTGACATAGCCGCTGCGCGCGACGTCGTAGGCATGGCCGGCAGCACACGCGAACTGTGCCTGGCGTCGCTCGAGCGGCAATCCACACCCACGAACGGTGCACGCCAGCGCACGGTTCGGCATCTCGAACGCTGTCATGGTGCCTCGTCCCGCATCGAGGCCTGTTTGACCCTCGTCGGCATCGACCGAGATGTATCATGCATGGCCAATGGAAGGCGGGCGGCTCGCGCGTTACCGAATCATCGGTAGGCTCGGTGCCGGTGGCATGGGCGAGGTTTATCGCGCCCGCGACGAGCAGCTCGATCGGGATGTCGCCGTCAAAGTCCTTCCGTCCTCTGCCTTCGACGACCCGACCGCACGCGCCCGCCTGCTGCGTGAAGCGAAAGCCGCGGCGGCGCTCAATCATCCGAACGTCTGCACGGTGTACGAGGTCGGCGAAGTGGACGGCCGCACCTACATCGCGATGGAGCTGGTCGAAGGCCAGACCCTCAGCACGATGCTGCTGTCAGGCCCGCTGCCGCCCGATCGCGTCGTCCACTTCGGTCGTCAGCTTGCCGACGCGTTGACCCACGCCCACGACCGCGGCGTGGTCCACCGGGATCTCAAGAGCAACAACGTCATCGTCACACCTGACGGACGGATCAAGGTGCTCGATTTCGGCCTCGCGAAGCGCACGGTGGACGTGGACATGACCGCCGCGATCACCGAGATGCACGCCTCGCTCACGCAGGCCGGCACCGCCGTGGGCACGCTGCCGTACATGTCTCCCGAGCAGCTGCGCGGTGGTCCGGTGCAGATGGCCAGCGACATCTGGGCGCTCGGTGTCGTGCTCTACGAGATGGCGGCCGGCACGCGGCCGTTCACCGGGCAGACGCCGTTCGAGTTGAGCGCCGCCATCCTCAACGACACGCCGGCGCCGCTGCCCTCCGAGGTCCCGCTCAACCTCCAGACGACGATCGAGCGATGCCTGGTGAAGGATGCGGCCGGGCGTTACAAGAGTGCCGGGGAGATCCACGCCGATCTCGGCAACGAGACGGGAGCGACCGCGTCAGCATCCGTTCGGTCTCGAGCGGTCCCCTCGGCGGCATCCGAGCCGATACTTGCCATCTCGCGGCGCACGGCCATGTGGCTGGGAGGCACGGCGCTCGTCGGCGGAGCAGCCGGCCTCGTGTGGTGGCGCTTCTCGCCGTCACTCAGCACCCAGCGATCGCTTGCCGTGCTGCCGCTCGCGAACACCGCGGGTGATGAAGATCTCGAGTACCTGTGTGATGGCATCGCGGAGAGTCTGATCCAGCAGATCTCGAAGCTGCAGTCGCTGCGCGTACGGCCGCTCACGACCGTACTCGATTTCAAGAAGACGACAGCCGATCCTCAATCGGTGGGGCGGCGGCTCGGTGTGGAAACGATTCTGACTGGTACCCTGGAGCGTGACGGCGAGCGAATACGGATTGCGGCGCGGCTCATCGACGTCGCCACCGGACGTCAGCTCTGGGCAAATCAGTACGATCGCGACGCCGCCCGCCTGCTCGACGTGCAGGACGCGATCGCTGGCGCGATCATGAACGATGGCTTGCGCGTGCGGTTGACGACCGACGAGCGCGCGCGGCTCATGCGGCATCCGACGAACAACATCAACGCTTACGACCTGTACCTGCAGTCCCGCTACAGTCAGCGGCTCGCGACCGAGGAGGATTACCTCTACTCGCTCGATCTCCTCCAAAGAGCCATCGTGGAGGACAAGACGTTCGCGCTCGCCTACGCGACTGTCAGTGCCAACTACGCGATGATGGTGACCGACGGCCTCGTGCGTCCCACCGACGCCTGGCCGCAGGTCAACCGATACATGCGCCAGGCACTTCAGCTCGATCCCGATCTGCCCGAGGCGCTCGTGATCGAGCACGCGATGGCGTTCATGTTCGATTGGGACTGGGCCGGCACCGAGCGAGCGCGGCTGCGCTTCATGGAGTCGATCGTCGACATCGACCCGCAGTATCTGCGCGCGATGGCGATCGAGCACTGGGCGCTGGGACGGCTGGACGAAGCGCTGCGCCTCGCGCGCCGGACGCGCGAGCTCGATCCCGGCAGTCCGTATCTCGCCGTGCTCGAAGCCGACTACCTGCTGCGCGCCGACCAGTTCGATGCCGCGGTGGCGCTGTACGAGTTCGCCATCCGCGCCGACCCGGCAAACGCGAATGCCTACTTCGGCCTCGCCGAGGCGAGGGCGCGGCAGGGCCGATTCGACGACGCGGTCAAAGCGCGCCGCGAGGCGCACCGGGTGGCAGGTGACGATCGGCTCGAGCCGGTGTTTGCCAACGCCAGCGGCGAAGCCGGATACCGTCGCATCGAGGAGGCCTGGGTCCGGCTCCAGCTCGATGCGCTCAAGGAACGGGAACTGACGAAGTACGTCTCGCCGCTGGATTACGCGAGAGCGTACGCACAGCTCAGGGACAAAGAGCTGGCCTTCAAGTACCTGAACGCGGCATTTCTCGACCGGTCGCCGGGACTGGTGTTCCTGAAAGTCGACCGCGCCTGGGACGCCATTCGAGACGACCCGCGGTTTGCCGACGCCGTCCGTCAGGTGGGATTGCCCTGATTTTCCCCGCCGCTTGACACTCCGGGCAGGTTACGGAAGAGTATTAGCTCATCCTTCGAAGACCCATTCACGACCCCTGGAGCGGACCATGAAAAAGACACTGCTCACGGTCGGAATCCTCGTCATCTACGGCATCGTGTCGGGCGAGCTGCTCGCCTGCGGCGACAAGTTCCTCGTCGCCAGCCGCGGCACCCGCTACCAGCGCGCCGGGCAGGCACGCCAGGCGTCGATCCTCGTTTACCTGCACGCGAAATCGACGCTCCAGAAGGCGTTCGAAAACGTTTCCGAGGAACGGACGAAAAAGGCCGGCTATCGCGTGACCTCGGTCGCCAACGCGAACGAGCTGGAGCAAGCGCTGCGTCAGGGTGGATGGGACGTGCTCCTGGCCGACCTCGCCGACAGCCCAGACGTACGCGGCCGGATACAGAACAGCGGCCCGGGCGCGCCTCTGCTAGTTCCTGTCGCTTATCGCGCAACCGGTACGGAGATCGCTCAGGCGAAGAAAGAGTACCAGCGCATCCTCAAGGGACCGATCAAGACGTACGCGTTCCTCGAGGCCATGGATGATCTCCTGGCGCTGAGAGCCAAGCTCGTCAAATCGTAACGACCGACAAGGTTTCTGGCCTCTCGATGCACGTCACGACGCGCGCGGCTCTGACTGTACTCGCACGAGGTCTCATCGCGTTGCTCGTGGTGTGTCTCGGCCCCCGTGACGTGCATGCACAGGCGTGGGTCCCACCCGCCGGCATCGGTGTGGTGACGATCGCCTATCAAACCATCAACAACACGAACCATCGCCTGACCGACGGCTCGCTGTTCGACGGATATGACAGCGTCAGCCGTGGCGTGCTGTTCAGCCTCGAATATGCCTTCACCGATCAACTCTCGTTCACGATTGGCCTCCCTTACATCGGGTCGAAGTACACAGGTCCAGAGCCCAGCTTCTTCGGTCTGGCGATCGACGACTGCTTCTGCTGGACCCACGGCTGGCAGGACTTCGGCGTTACCGCCCGCTACAACCTAGCCAACGGCCCGTTCGCTCTCACGCCATCGGTGTCGTTCGGCGTCCCGTCGCACAACTACGACTACTTCGGTGAGGCCGTACTCGGGCGCAACCTGAACGAGGTGCGTATCGGCGTCGACGTCGGGCATCGGCTCGATGCGATTTCGGACCGGCTGTCGGTGTCGGGCCGCTATTCGTACGCCGTCGTCGAGAAGGTCCTCGACCTGCCGAACAATCGCAGCAACTTCGCCGTCGAGGCCGGGTTCCTTGCGGCGAGAAAGCTGTCGACGCAGCTCTCGTTCTCGTGGCAGCGATCGCACGGCGGTCTGCGATCGAGCGATCCGTTCACCGAGGACCAATTGTCGCAATACGATCGCATTCTCAAGGACAACAACTTCCACGTCAGCGGCGGACTGTCGTACTCGCTGCCGAAAATCGATCTCTTCGCGTCGTACGTGCGCTACATCGGCGGCACCGACACCCACGTGGGCCACGCGGTGACCGCTGGCGTGAGCTTCCCCTTCGAGCGTTGAACACGGGGCCAACGGAGAGTCAGCAGGGGAAACGGAGGACGGATTTACACGGGGATAACGGAGGAAACGGGGCAAACGAGAAACGGTCGATTCGATCGGCCTGCGTTATCTGGCGCACCCGCAGGCCGATCGAATCGACCGTAACTCCGTTGAACCCTGTTACCCCCGTTGCCCCCGTGTAAAACCCGTTCCCGTTGCCCCCCTTCTCCCCGTTTACTCCGTGTTACAGAGACAGCGGCAGCCGGCCGGTGCTGTCGCCCAGCGTGTCGATCGGGGTGCCAGCGGCGTCGAGGATCGTCAGCAGCAGATTCGCCATCGGCGTGTCGAGCGGATAGCGCAGGTGACGCCCGGTCTTGAACGCGCCGCCCAGCTTCCCGGCCATCAGACATGGCAGGTCGGCGTGACGATGGAGGTTGCCGTCGCCCATGCCGCCGCCGTAGAGGATGAGCGAGTGATCGAGCAGCGTGCCGTCGCCCTCGGGCGTGGCCTGCAGCTGCTCGAGGAAGTAAGCACACAGCTGCGCCTGGTTGATATCGATCTTGGCCTTCTTGGCAATCAACTCGGGATCGTTGCGATGGTGCGAGACCGCGTGGTGCTGCTCGGGCACGCCGATGTGGGCGAACGTCTTCGAGCTCAGCTCGCGCGACATGATCATGCTGAACACCCGCGTGATGTCGGCGCGGAACGCCAGCGCCTGCAGATCGAACATCAGCTTCGTGTGCGCCTCGAACGACTCGGGAATGTCAGTCGGCCGCTCGGGCAGCTCGATCTCGACCGGCTGCGACTCGGTGTGCTGGATTCGCCGCTCGACTTCGCGGACCGAATCGAGGTACTCGCCGAGCTTCACCGTGTCGCCACGACCGAGACTGCTGGTTACGCGCGCCACTTCGCCGCGCAGCGAGTCGAGAATGCTGCCGTCCGATTTGTTGCGCGCCTCACGCGCCGCCGCGCTGCCGCCGTCGCCGAACAGACGCTCGAACACCAGACGCGGGTGCGACTCGGTCGGGTTCGGCGTCGTCGCGTTCCGCCAGGAGACGGTGTTGACGTAGAAGCAATCGCCGGAATCGCACGAGCCCTGTGTCGGGTAGTCCACCGACAACTCGATCGACGGAATGCGCGAGGTGTCGCCGACCTTCTCCGCGATCATCTGATCGACCGTCGTCGCCAGCCGCACTTCGACGCCGGGCTTGGCGCGGTCGTAGGCGTGGATGCCGGTGAGCCAGACCGCCGACGATCGCGGATGATCGCCGGTGCCGTCGCCGAAGGTGTCGGCCTGCAGGTGCGACAGCCCGCCGATCACATTGATCGAATCGCGCACGTTGGCGAACGGCTGCAGGATCGGCGTCAGCTCGAAGCCGTGGCCGGTCGTGGCAGGATTCCACTGATTCTGGATGACGCCGTTGGCGATGTAGATGAACCCGAAGCGGCGCGTCGGCGTGACCGCCGAGAGCGCGGGCACCATCGCATCGAGCAACGGCAGGGCGACGGCCGTGCCCATGGCCCGCAGGAACGTTCGTCGAGGCAGCGCGCGTTTGGTGATGAACATGCTCACTTGGCCGCGGCTTGCCGCATCTGAAACGGGCGACTCTTGACGACCGCCAGCACCAGTGCCGGCATCGTGTTGCCGCTTCCGCCCGCGTCCTTCAGCACGGCTCGAACCGACGGCGCATCATAGTATTGCAGGTTGCGCCCCGTGGCGTACATCAGGAGCTTTTCGGCCACCGTCGCCACGAACTGATCGGATTGGCGCAGCAGTTCCTGCTTGAGCCCGACGACGCCGTCGAACTTCGAGCCGTCGGGAAACACCCCGACGGCATCGATCGGATTGAACCCGTCGGCATCGCGCCACGCGCCCACCGCGTCGAGGTTCTCCATGGCGAACCCGATCGGATCCATCCGCGCGTGACAACCGGCGCATGACGGGTTGGCGCGATGCTGGGCCATGGCCTCGCGCATGGTCAGTGGCTTGCCGGTCGCCGCCGCCTCGGTTCGCAGGGCTGGAATGTCCGCCGGCGGTGGCGGCGGCGCCGACGAGAGCAGGTTCTCGAGCACCCACTTGCCGCGCAGCACGGGTGATGTGCGCGTCGAATACGACGTCACCGTGAGGATGCTGCCCTGACCAAGCAGTCCGCCGCGCACGCTGCCGTTGGGGAGCGTGACCCGGCGGAAGTAGCTGCCCTTGATGTTCGGGATCCCGTAGTGGTTCGCCAGCCGCTCGTTGAGGAAAGTGTAATTGGCCGTGAGCAGCTCGGTCACGCCGCGGTTCTCGCGGAACACGCTGGCGACGAAGAGCTCCGTCTCGCGGCGCATCGCGTCGCGCAATGTCTCGTCGAAGTGCGGGAACAGGATCTCGTCGGGCCGCTTCGACTCGATGTCGCGAAGGAACAGCCACTGCGCGGCGAAGTTGGTGGCGAGTGAATCCGAGCGCGGATCGGCCAGCATCCGCCGCACCTGCTGCTCGAGCACCTTCGGATCCTTCAGCCGTCCCGCCACCGCGACATCGAGCAGCTCGTCGTCCGGGATGCTGCTCCAGAGGAAGAACGAGAGCCGTGACGCCAATTCGAGATCACTGAGCCGATACACTCCACCCGGCGCGACGTCGGCCGGCGTCCGCTCGATCCGGAAGAGGAACTGCGAGCTCACCAACAGACGCTCGATCGCCTTCTGAATGCCGTGATCGAAGCTCCCTTCCTTGCGGCCCGATTCGAAGAACGGCAACAAGTCCTGGAGATCCTCCTCGACGATCGGATGACGATACGCGCGTCTCGCGAGCGTGGACAGGATCTGACGGGCGCACGGCACGTCGCTCGCGGGCGTCGCAGGACGGCAGGTGAAGATTCGTTTGCGGCTCGGCGAATCGCCCGGCGCTGTGACGTCGTACGGTCCGCTGATGGTGACCGACGCGATCGCCGGCTGCGAGCCGCGGCTCCGCATGCGCGGGCGCAGTGTGCTCTCGTCGCGCGCCTCGGTGCGTTGCACGAACGACACGCCGATCACCTTCGGCCCGGCCTTGAGCGTCAGCGGGAACTCGAGCGGCGCCGCCACCGCTCCACCGCGGCCGCGGCCGCGCCCGCCGGCGGGCGCTTCCTCTCCAATCGCGCGCTGCGCCGCGAGCGCACCATCGACGGTGACCTCGAGCTCGTGCCGCTCGCGCGCGCCGCCCGCGAGCTCGACTTTCACGATGTACTTGCCGTCGACCGGGAACTCGCTCCGCACCGCGACGCCGCCGCGCGTGCCGAACGGGAGTGCGTCCACCCGTTCGTCCTGCGGATGCTCGGCATCGAGCTTGTGGATGTTGACCAACACCGGCATCGCCGGATCGCCGACCGCGAGCCGCGCCACTTTCCGCGCCGCGTCGAGGTAGCGCTCCATGTTGCTCGGCGATACGAACAGCAGATCCGCGATGTTGTCGAAGCCGCTGCTGATGTTGTCGGGCGGCAGCAGCAGATCAATCCGCACTTCGTTGGGCAGCGCCTCGAGCGCCAGGAGATCGCGCACCGCGTTCTGATACTCGGTCCGCGTGAGGCGATGCACCAGTGGCAGCTTCCCGAGCTGCGGATGCGTCAGGGCTGCGCGATCGAGCTCGGACTCGAGAAAGGCGGCCACCGACTCGTACGTCGCCCTGTCAGGACGCGGCGCGCCCGCCGGCGGCATCGTCTCGGTGCGCAGCTTGCGCACGATCTTTTCCCAGACCTCGGCGCCGGCTCCGACATCAGTCAGGCCGGCGGGTTCGATCACCAGACCGGCCGTTTTCAGCCGCGCGTTGTGACAGGTGACGCAGTACTGAGTGAAGACGGCGGCCGCTGGCGACGCTGCGGCACGAGCTGCCGTCGGCGTCGACTGCCCGTCGACCCGCACGATCGACACGACCATCAACGCGAGCACCGCCGTCCCCGCGCCTCGCGACCAACGGCAGCGCCCGCACGTCGCGACCGAAGGGAGCGCCCGCACCTCGTCGCGCCCGGAGGGAGCGCCTGCACGTCGCGACCGGAGGGAGCGCCTGCACCTCGCGACCGAAGGGAGCGTCATGCCGGAGATATTAGCGCCGTTCGTGGTATACAGACCGGACGGGAGATCGCCCATGAACCGCCTGGACAGATGCCTGTTCATCGCGCTGTGGCTCGTCGGCAGCCTCACCGTTCCGGCCGCGGCGCAAACCGGATCGCGGCTCATCGATGCCGTCAAGCGCCAGGACGTTCAGACCGTGCGTTCGCTGCTCGCCGCGCGTGCTGACGTGAAAGCCACCGAAGCCGACGGCTCGACGGCCTTGCACTGGGCGGTCAAGAACAATCACCTTCAGCTCACAGAGATGCTTCTCAGCGCCGGCGCCGATGTGCGCCGCGCGACGCGTTATCGCATCACACCGCTCTACTTCGCCTGTCTCAACGGCAACGCCGCAATGATCGAGCGCCTCCTCAAGGCGGGCGCCGACGCCAACGCCGTCTCGCATGAAGGCCAGACGATGCTGATGACGGCGGCGTTGTCGGGAAAGGCTGATGCCGTGCGACTGCTGTTGACGCGCGGCGCAAGCGTCAACGCCAAGGAGCCGTACCGCGGCCAAACGGCGTTGATGTGGGCGGCGTCGGAAGGCAACACCGAAGCCGCAGCCGTCCTGATCGAAGCGGGCGCCGACGTCCAGGCCAAGGCCAACGGCGGCTTCACGCCCTTCCTGTTCGCGGTGCGCAACGCCCACGGCGAGACCGCGGAATTGCTCTTGAAACATGGCGCGAACGTCGACGACGTCGCGAAGGACGGCACGAGCGCGCTTGGCATGGCCGTGGTCAATGCCTACTTCGAGCTCGCGTCGATGCTGCTCGACCGCGGCGCGAACCCGAATCTCCCGGACCCGCGCGGATCGCCGCTGCACACGATCGCGTGGCTGCGGAAACCGGGCTCCGACGGTGCGGCCGGCGTCGGCAACACACCACAAGGTCCGCCGCCGCCAACCGGTCGCGTCACCGCACTCGACCTGGCGAAGAGGCTGCTGGCGAAAGGCGCGAGCCCGAACGTGCGCATCGACTGGCAGGAGCCGACGTTCGGCAAGGAGGGCGGAACCGCCCGCAATCCACCGGATATCCGGCTGGGCCGACACCTTCTGAGCTACATCGGCGCCACGCCGTTCTACGTCGCCGCCAAGAACGGCGACGCCGAGCTGATGCGCGTGCTCGCCGACGGCGGCGCCGATCCGAAGATGCCCACCAAGGCCGGCATCACGCCGCTCATGGTCGCGTCGGGACTCGACTACTGGGAAGGCGAGAGCCCGGGTCCGTTCACCGGCGTGTCAGAAGCGGAGCGGCTGGAGGCAGTGAAGCTGGCGATCGCGCTCGGCAACGACATCAACGCGCACGCCAACTTCGGCGATTACCGGATGACGGGCGACGTCGATTACACGCTGCTCTACTATCCGCACAACATCGACGAGCTGCTCAAGCTTGGCGTCGGCGATCCGCGGTGGAACGGCAGTACCGCGCTCATCGGCGCGGTCGTGTCGGGTCAGCCGGCGATCGTGCAGTACCTCGTCGACCACGGCGCGACGGTCGATGCGACCACCGCGCTCGGTTGGACGCCATTGAAGGTGGCCGAGGGCGTGTTCTTCGCCAACGCGAAAAAAGAATTTCCGGCGGCCGCGGCGATCCTGCGCAAAGCACTCGCCGCCAAATGAACACGGGGTGTTACCGAATCCACACTGCCCTCGCACGAGCGACGTCATCGTTCGACAGCCACTCGACGTTGGGAATGTCGTCGCGCGCGTCCAGATGATGACGGTAGCGTTCGTACACCGGCAGCGTGACGCCGTTGTTGCCGGGCCACATGATGTCGCGCGCATTGCTGCTGTGACTCAGGCCGAGGGCGTGGCCGATCTCGTGCAGACAGACGTAGTAGACCACCACGTCGCGCATCAGCGGATCGCCGAGGATGCGGCGCCTCACCGTCGGGCGGAATCGGAATTCGTCCGGACGAATGTCGATCGACACGACCGTGCGTCCATCGACGGTCGCCGGATCGGTGTGACCGAGTGCGCCGTCTTCCGACCAGGGCAGCCAGTGGATGCGAAGTGCAGCCGCCTCTTCGCTGTCCACGGGCTCGAAGCGCAGCGGCGGTCCGACGCGGCGCGCCCATTCGCGCAGCGCCCACACCGCCAGCTCCCGGTCGCCCGATCGGTAGCCTGATTTCTCGGCCGGCGGTGCAATGAAGAACGGCACCGCGCCATCCGCCGTCGTCACCAGCCTGATCGGCGCCGGCGCGAATGTCAGTTGCGCCTGCAGCAGTGCGGTCGCCGCGATCACGATCGCAGTCGAGAGAAGCCTCTTCACCGCCCCGACCCCGGCGTCCACCCATTGCCAAGCCCATATGGCAGCGTGACGAACGGCGCCGCCTCGACGTGGTGGATCTGCCCACCCCTCACCGAGAATGTCTCCATCGTCACCAGGTTCTGCAGCATGCCGAGACTCGGGTCGCCGCGGCGCGTACCGTCGTGGACGAACAGCGGAAACGTGCCGACCGTCTGCTTCTGCTCGTCGAGGATGAGCACACGTCTCGGGCGAATGCGCTTCATGAAGTTGAAGATCTTCGTGTCGATCTGCTGCGAGCACGTGAGCATGCTGAGCTTGAGCTGCGATTGCCCCTGTTCGGTCTTCGGGTCGGGCAATTGAGGCCCCGGCATCAAGCGGCCGCCCGGCGGAGGGTTGTTCACCGTGCGATAGCCGTTCTCATGGCGCACGCAGTCGTCGGCAAACGCGCCAATCTTGCCACTGTCGCCCTCGAGCGCGTCGAAGTAGGAGTTGGCGACGCGATACATCACCTCGCGCGACACGCGCTGGCTCACCGGCACGTCCTCGGTCAGCAGCGTGCGCGGCGTCGTCAACAGCTCGACCGCCTGCGGCGCGATGTTGCCCGCCTGCAACTGCTCGATCTCGAGGATCTTGCCGCGGTCGATCCTCAGTCGGATGGCGGCGAGCGTGTCGCGGCCCTGCAGGTTGAGGCGCGTCTGCAGCGCGACCTGGCCAGCGATCGGATCAGCCACGTAGATCTTGAACGGCGTCGGCTCCGTCTTGGAGCGCCACAGCACGCCTTCGCCGACGTCGATCTGGCCGGTGTTCTCGGTCATCCGGACATCGGGCGCGAGCGCCGGCACGGCTTTCGGATCCTTCGTGAAGATGGCATTCATGTAGCCATCCATGATGCCAACCAGGCACGCGCGATCGCATTCCTTGATCGCCGTCGGATTCCAGGGAGGTTCCTGCTCGCCCTGAGCGGAGTCGAAGGGTGCAGCGAAGGTGGTCGCAGTCACGCCGAGCAGCAGTCCACCCACAAACCGCAGCCTCGTCATGAGCTCCTCCCCTTCGACTGCGAGTATAGCTAGAGTCGCTTCAGCAGTGCGCTCGCCTTGCGGAACCACGGCCGCTCGCGACGCTGAAGATAGCGCGGCATCGTCGGCTTTCTCGACAGCACCCTCTGCGCCCACTCGCGCGCCTCGGCTTTGCGCTGCTGGGAGGCCAGAAAGGATGCGTAGTTTAGGTAGGTTTCCGAGAGGGTCGAGACTTCGGTGACCTGTTGAAACAGTGCCGCGGCTTTGTCGGTCTGGCCGCAGTTCGCGTACGCGTGCGCGAGCAGCGCCAGCGCGCGATGCGAATCGTACTTCGGCTCGCGCGACGTGACGAGCTCGAGGTCGGCGGCCGCGGCGTTGAAGTCGCCGAGGTTCACCTCGGCGATGCCGCGGCGGTAGATCGGATCGAGGTGCGTGGTGCGGCTGGAGATGGCCTTGTCGTAGCACTCGCGGGCACGCGCGAACTTGCCTTCGTCCAGATACAGATCGCCGAGCTCCTCGTAGTTGCCCGACGCGGGGTTCTCGAGGACGAGCGCCTCGAGCATGCGGATACGCTTCTTGCGGCCGGCCGAGTCGAGCGCCTGCCGTAGCAGGCCAAGGTCAGGAACGACCTCGACGATGATGTAGACGGCGGCCCCGAGCCCGCCGAGGAAGATGATGACGTACAGCCAGAAGGTATCGGGGCGCCGGCGGATGAAGTGGACGATCGCGAGCGCCTGCAGGAGCAGTCCCCACTGAAAGAACTGAAACAGGCCCATCGGGGTGCTGCGAGTATAGCGGAGGGATCGATCGTAGGGGCCGCTTTTGGGCGGCCCCTACCGGGAGGTTCGAACTACTCGCTCCAGATGATTAGCGTTTTCAACGTGCTGGTTCCTTGTTCCTGGTTCCTTCCACCTAGCCCACGCCCGATTCCTGATTCCTGATTCCTGCGCTAAGCACACCCACTCGTCGTCCCGCAATTCGCGCATTTGTAGCAGCTGCCGCTGCGAATCATGATCGAGCCGCACGTGCTGCATGGCGGCGCGTCTTCCTGATTGCGCATCGCGGCGAACTCGCTTGCACGCGGCTTCGCTTCGGTCTTTAGTGATGGTTCGGTCCGGCTCGTTTCAGTCCGGCTAAAGCCGGACACTACATCTGTCGCTTCGGCCTCGTCCGGCTCTTCACGCATGTTCACGCCGGCGCGATACTGCGCTTCAGGCGACAGGAATTTCGTGGCCATCCAGCGGAAGATGTAGTCGACGATCGACTTCGCAAAGCGGACCTCGGGGTTCTTGGTCATCCCCGAGGGCTCGAAGCGCGCGTGGCTGAACTTGTCGACCAGCACCTGCAGCGGTACGCCGTACTGCAGCGAGTACGAGATCGCCTGCGCAAACGCGTCGGCAAAGCCCGAGATGGTCGAGCCCTCTTTGGCCATCGTCAGGAAGATCTCACCTGGGGTCCCGTCATCGAACAGACCGACGGTGATATAGCCCTCGTGGCCGGCGATGTCGAACTTGTGCGTGATCGCGTTGCGCTCGTCGGGCAGCTTTCGCCGCTGCGGACGCTCGACGATCCTGACGACTTCCTTCACCACTTCCCTGACCTCGGGCTGGAAGCCAGCCCCGACGTTCCGCGTGTCGGCGACCTGCGCCTTCGACGTGTTCAGCGGCTGCGTGCGCTTGCTGCCGTCACGGTAGATCGAAATCGCCTTCGCGCCAAGACGCCACGACTCGATGTAGGCCTTCTCGATGTCCTCGACCGTCGCTTCGCGCGGCACGTTCACCGTCTTGCTGATCGCGCCCGAGATGAACGGCTGGGTCGCACCCATCATGCGGATATGACCCATGTAGTGGATCGACCGGTCGCCGTTGGCCGCCTTGAACGCGCAGTCGAACACCGGCAGATGCTCGTCCTTGAGGAACGGCGCTCTCTCGATCGTCTCCTGCTCGTCGATGTGATGGACGATGGCATCGATCTCCGGCGCCGTGTATCCGAGACGCTCGAGCGCCATCGGCACGGTGTTGTTGACGATCTTCATCAACCCGCCGCCGACCAGCTTCTTGTATTTGACCAGCGCGATATCCGGCTCCACCCCCGTGGTGTCGCAGTCCATCATGAACCCGATGGTCCCGGTGGGCGCGAGTACGGTGGCCTGCGCGTTGCGATACCCGAAGTCCTCGCCGAGCTCCACCGCCTCGTCCCAGGCTTGCTTGGCCGCGGCATAGAGATCCGTGGGCACGTGCTTGGGATTGATCTCGCCGACCGCGTCGCGGTGCTTGCGCATCACGCGCAAGAACGGCTCGCGATTGGCCTCGAAGCCGCCGAACGGACCGCCATGGTCGCGCGCCACCTTTGCTGACTGGGCGTACGCTTCACCGGTCATCACCGCGGTGATCGCCGCAGAGTAGGCGCGGCCCTCGTCGCTGTCGTAGGGAAGACCGCGCGACATCAGCAGCGCACCAAGGTTGGCGTAGCCCAGGCCGAGCGGACGGTATTCGTGCGAGTTACGCTCGATCGCCCTGGTCGGGTAGCTCGAGTTCGGAACGATGATCTCCTGCGCGGTGATCAGGGTCCGGCAGGCCGCCTTGAACGCCGCCACGTCGAATTCGCCGTCCTCCTTGACGAACTTCATCAGGTTGATCGACGCGAGGTTGCACGCCGAGTCGTCCAGGAACATGTACTCGGAGCACGGATTGCTCGCGTTGATTCGCGCCGTGTTCGGGCAGGTGTGCCACTCGTTGACGGTCGTGTCGAACTGCATGCCAGGGTCGCCGCACACCCACGTGCCCTGGGCGATGCCCTGCATCAGCTCGCGCGCGTCGTAGGTCTCTGCCGGCTGCCCGTCCGTCACCCGCTTCGTTGTCCACTCGCCGTCGTCCAGCACCGCGCGCATGAAGTCGTCCGTCACCCGCACGCTGTTGTTCGAGTTCTGGAAGAACACCGACGTGTAGGCGGTGCCGGTGAACGAGCCGTCGTAGCCGGCATCGATCAGCGCCCACGCCTTCTTCTCTTCTTCGACCTTGCAGTTGATGAACTCGATGATGTCGGGGTGATCGGCGTTGAGGATCACCATCTTCGCCGCACGCCGCGTCTTGCCGCCCGACTTGATGACGCCGGCGAACGCGTCGTAGCCCTTCATGAACGACACCGGCCCCGACGCCGTGCCGCCGCCGGCGAGCAGCTCCTTCGACGAACGAATCGCCGACAGATTGCTCCCGGTACCGGAGCCGAACTTGAAGAGCATCCCCTCGGTCCTCGCCAGCGTGAGGATCGAGTCCATCGTGTCCTGCACCGAGTTGATGAAGCACGCCGAGCATTGCGGCGCCTTCTCGAACCCGCAGTTGAACCAGACCGGACTGTTGAACGCGGCCTTCTGAAAGACCAGCAGGTGCTTCAGCTCGTGGCTGAACGACTGCAGCGCCTCCTCGCTCGCGAAGTACTTGTCTTGGCGCGCCCACGCCGTGAGGGTGTCGACGACACGGCCGATCAGCTGCCTGACGCTGCGCTCGCGCTCGGGCGTGCCGAGCTGCCCGCGGAAGTACTTGGAGACGACGATGTTGGTGGCCTGCTGCGACCAGGCCTTGGGAATCTCGACATCGCGCTGCTCGAAAACGACCCTGCCCTTTTCGTTGCCAATCACGGCCGCGCGGATCTCCCACTCGACTTCGTCGAATGGATCCACGTCAGGCAGGGTGAAATAGCGTGGGAACTCGAGCCCGGGCACCAGCGGCGGCTTCGACTCTGCAGTCTTGCGCGCGCGGGCCGACGGGTCGAGAGCGCTATTCTGAGTCGCCTGCTGAGCGGCTGCGGCTTCGCGGGCGGGGCCTCTTTCCATGCTCTCCTCCGAATCTCGGTCTTGCTCAATAGGACGCACCTACCCCGCTGGTGTCATCCCGGAAATCTGTGGTGGTGTGCGCTCGAGACGTCCTGAAGGCTTCCTTGGCCGGGGCCGATCCCTGGGAGGTATCAGCCCGTCTACATGGCGTTGAGCGCGGGGGACATAGTGCCCCCCGTTTACCCCCTTGTCAATAGCAAAACCACAACATATAGAGCTTTTCTTTTAGGGCACGCGCAATATGTAGCAATTGTACAGGAATCAGGAACCAGGATTCAGGATTCAGACAGGGCTTAGGGAATCAAGGCTTTAGCTCGCCCTGATCTCCGTCGAAGGGGTCGGCCCTGATGTCCGTCGAAGGGCTGGCCCCTGAGCTCGTCGACGGGCTCGCCCTGAGCTTCATGGAAGGGCTGCCCTGAGCAGTCGTGGAGCGCGAAACAGCGCGAGCTGTGTCATCGTCAAAGAGATGCCTGCCTGCGGAGTGTCGACGTGTTCGCACGCCTGCTGCTGACCCTGGTCTGCCTCACTCTGGCCCTGGCTACGCCTGCCGCTCAGAGTGATCTCGATGCCTTCATGTCGCGCGTGCTCACGCGGCGCGATGACAACTGGAAGAAGCTGCAGCAATACGTGCTGGAAGAGCGCGAGTCGCTGCAGGTGACCGGGACTGGCGGGCGCCGGATCTGGGGCACCGAGCGCGATTTCGCCTGGTTTCCGCGCGACGGCCTGTTCATCAAGAGTCCGATCCGCGTGGACGGCGTCACGCTCGGCGAACGCGATCGCCGCAAGGCAGAAGAGGAGTGGGTGAAGCGCGAGCAACGTCGCCAGCAGCGGCGCGATGGGGTCACCGTCTCGGCCGGGACCGGCGGCATCGATGTGAGCCGGGGCTCGGCGGACGCCTCGAGCGCGGCAACCGAAGCGACGGTTCGCGAGGCCCTCGAGCCTGGGTTCATCTCGGCCGCCTACTTCATGAAGTTCAAGTTCGATCCCGGTCAATACGCGCTCGTCGGACGCGAAACGCTCGAAGGACACGACGTGCTCCGCGTCGAGTACTACCCGACGAAGCTGTTCAAGGAAGGACGGGAGCGGCCCAACAAGGAGCTGCGCAAGCGCGACTCGGACATCGAAGCGAAGATGAACAAGGTGGCGCTCGTCACACTGTGGATCGATCCGGCCGAGCACCAGATCCTCAAGTACGAGTTCCACAACCTGCCGCTCGATTTCATGCCGGGACGATCGATCGTCCGCCTCGACGGCTTCCAGGCGGTCATGGAGATGGGGCAGGCGTTCGCCGGCGTGTGGCTGCCCCGTTCGATCCGCATGGCATTCGATATGAGCCTCGCGATCGGCGAGCTCGATGGGCGCTATGCGGCCGACTTCCACGACTACAAGCTGGCCACGGTGACGACGAGGGTGCGGTGACCACGCGGGCCATCGCCACCACGAGCACCAAGAGATTGGCCACGGAGAGCACTGAGAACACTAAGGGCAGTTTGGCCACGGAGAGCACTGAGAACACTAAGGGCAGTTTGGCCACGGAGTGCACAAAGAACACAAAGACCTTAGTGATCTCCGTGTTCTTAGTGGCCCTGATCTCCGTGTCCTCCGTGGCCGCGCAACAGGAAACGATCGCGGAGATCCGGGTTCACGGCAATCACACCACTCCCGACGCGGACGTGATCTCGCTCAGTGGCCTCTCGACCGGCGAGGCGGCCTCCGAGACGGCACTCCGTGACGCGGAAACGAAGCTGCGATCGAGCAACCGCTTCGACACCGTCGAAGTGCGTCGCCGCTTTCGCTCGATCGACCACGCGTCCGAGATTCTCGTGGTGATCCTCGTCGACGAGCGGGCGGCGGTGACTGCGGACGATCCGACCCCGGGGCCGTTGAAGCGCCTCGGCGCCGCGAGCCAGTGGCTGCCCGTGCTCGGGTATGTCGACGGCTACGGATTCACCTACGGCATTCGGGTGGCGTTTGCCGATGCGATCGGCGCGAGCAGTCGCATCTCGGTGCCGCTGACGTGGGGCGGCGAGCGGCGGGCGGGCGTTGAGGTCGAGCGTTCGTTCGATCGCGGTCTGGTGTCGTTCGTGCGAGTGGGCGCCTCGATCAACCGGCGCGAGAACCCGTTCTACGAGCTTGCCGATCTGCGGCGCGACGTTCGCGTCGAAGTGGATCGCGCGCTGGTCGGCTGGCTGCGGGTCGGTGCGAACGCGCGCGTCGCCAACGTGGAGTTCGGCGACGACTACGACGCACGTCACACGGCCGCCGGCGTCCACGTCGCCTTCGACACGCGCATCGATCCCTCGTTCCCGCGCAATGCGATCGACGCGAGGATCGGCTGGGAGCGGCTGGCGTTCTCAGAACGCGACGGGCAAGGCCGGTGGTTGATCGATGCCCGAGGGTATGTCGGTATCGGCGGACCGGCGGTGCTCGCCGTGCGCGGACAGCTATCACGAGCCGACGGCCCGCTTCCTGCCGCGGAACAGCCGCTGCTCGGCGGCAGCGATTCGCTGCGCGGCTATCGCACCGGCCATCGCGCCGGCGACAACCTCGCGGCGCTCACGGCCGAAGTTCGCTACCCGCTCACCTCACCGCTGAACGTTGGTCGCTTTGGCGTGAAAGGGTTTGTCGACGCGGGGACCATCTGGGCGTCGGGCGAGCGGCTCGCCGATCAGCCGTTCCAGCGCGGCATCGGCGGCGGCGTGTTTTTCGGTGCCGCCGTGTTCATGTTCAATTTCGATCTCGGCTGGCCCGAGGACGGAAAGCCTCGCGGGCATTTCGGAATCGGCGTGAGTTTCTAGCGCGCAGGTATCCGCCTCCGCCGAGGCTACGGCGAGACGCGCTCAACGCCTACGTCATCACCGGCCGGCCAACTCGGTCGCCAGCTTCGCGGCCTTGTCAGCGAGCGTCTCGGCATAGAGGAAATTGCGTTCCTTCAGCGCCTGCTCGCCATCCTTGATGGACGCTTTGGCCAGGTCGTAGAGTTCTTTCCGCGCCGCTGACAAGCCCTGGTAGTAGACGATGTTCAACGACTGATTCGCACGCCGCAGCATGTCGCCGATCTTGCGCTCGGACTCGGCATCAGTGGGTGCGGAGGCGGCGCGCAGCTCGCGCGGCGCTTCCGGTGTGGGCACGGGCGTCGTTTGCGCGGCGGGCTGTTCGGTACGCTCCGATTCCGCGGGCGTCGATCGGCGCGCCGGCGGACGGTTTTGCGGAATCGGTCTTGGCGCCGGTGTCGGCGTTTCCTGCGCGACCGGAGTCGAGGCGACCGGCTCCTCCTCCTCGATCGGGGCAAACACGCGCGGCGGCGGCTCCGACATCGCCAGCGGCGGCCCATCGGGCACCGACGGCGCGCGCTTCGACCCGCATCCGGCCGCGAACACCGCCGACGTCAGCACGAAGCACGCCAGTGGCAAAAGCTTTCGTGGCATTTCAATATCCTTGTGCCCGCGGCAGCAGCACACGGAAGGTCGTGCCGCGCCCCGGAGTCGACTGCACTTCGATCTCGCCGTCGTGCATCTGAATGATGCGGTAGACCATCGACAGGCCGATGCCGGTGCCCCGCTCCTTGGTAGTGAAATACAGATCGAAAATCCGTGACAGGTGCTCCGGCGCGATGCCGACCCCCGTGTCCTCCACCCGCACTTCGACGCGTCCGCGCGATGACGGCGCCGCCACGATCCGGAGCGACCCTCCACTCGTCATCGCCTGGCACGCATTGATCGCCAGATTCAGGAACACCTGACGCAGCATCGCGGCATCACCATTCACCGCGGGCAACGACGGCGGCACCTCGACGCTGATCCGAACGCTGTGCTTGTTCGCCTCGGTCTCGATCACTGGAAGGATCTCCTCCAACAGCGCCGCGATCTTCACCGGCTGGAGCCGCAAATCCTCCGGTCTCGTGAATTTCAGGAACCCCTGCACTACCTCATCCAGGCGCCGGATCTCACTCTCGATAATGGAGACGTGTTCGAGCGCGCCTTGGACTGGTGCTGGCAGCGGACTGGCGCGCCCGGGCCCCAGCCCGAGCATCCCGCCGGCGGCCGCCACCGGTTCGGGCTGCAGCGCCACTGCAAACGTGCCGCGGATCTTGGTCCGCAGCAGCTCGAGGTGAATCATCATCGCGTTGAGCGGGTTCTTCACCTCGTGCGCGATGCCCGCGGTCAGACGGCCTAGCGCGACGAGCTTCCGCGAGTACGCCAATGTGGACTGCACCCGTGACAGCTGCGCCAGATTGCGCGACACGAGCATCACGCCAACGAGCTCACCGCTCGTCCCGATGACGGCGTGCGTCATGACCAGCTCTTCGTCCACGGCGCGCGCCTCGAGCTTCGTTCCGACGGCTTGCGTCGCATCCGCCCGCTTGGGCACCGGAACCTGGTCGGTCTGATGCCCCCCAATCTGAATCGGCCCGCGTGAGCGTCGCGTCGCCAGCGTCTCCTCGACAAGTGTTCGATACGGATGGCCGGTCGGCATGAGCGCCGGCAGCGATTGGCCGATCGAGTCGGTCGCCAGCGTGTGCTGCATGGCCGGATTGCAGAACAACAACTCGCCCGACGGGTTGAACAACGCGACCGCGTCTTCGAGGTGCTCGACGGCAGACTGCAGATTCGCCTTCTGACCAGCGAGCGCCGAGCGATCCGCGGAGAGCTGCTGGCTGACGGTGTTGAAGAAATCACCGAGCTCGCCGAACTCGTCGCCCGGCGGCAGATCCAACGTCACGCCGAACTCGCCTTTGCCGAGTCGCGTCAGGCCGCTTCGCAGAACGTGGATTGGGCGCAGCAGCAGCTGCGCGAGGGTACCGGCGACGAAGATGGCAATGGCCAACGCCACTCCCGCCGTCAACAGCGCTTCCCACAGCAGCCGGTCCAACTCTTCCCGCATCAGCGTCGTCGACACGCCAATCCGGATGGAGCCGAAATCCTCGTCGCCCCGTTTCAACGCCTGCTGGACCTCGACGATCGTCTGCTCGTCGGCGAGATACAGGAAGATGAGTTTGTTCAGTGGGCTGTCGTTCGACAGCGCTGCCAAGTCACCGCGCGGCTTGATCGTCTGGCCAACCTGCGACCGGATGTTGTGAGCGACGACGATGCCGTTGGCGTCGACGATTGCCGCCGTGAGAACGTCCTCTCCGTAAAGACTGGATTCGAGAATCGCCCGAACGCCGGGATCGTCACGCAGGGCGGCGTAGGGGTCGACACCCGCCGTGACGACGCCTCCAGCAAGGTGGAGGATCTGCCGGCCGAGCATCTGGCCGCGTGAATAGCTTTCCCGTACGACGACGTCGGCCAGGCGCGTCGCGTAGAGTCCGCTGAGGCCGATGACGGCCAGACCCACGATGGCCGTCACGCCCACGATCTGCTTGAACCGGATGCTCAGGCGCATTCACAACTCAAAGGCACGGGGTCGGCTGAAGCCGGCCCCTACGAGCCGGCCCCTACACTTATCGGCGCCTGGCCCCCGATCAGTGCGATCACTGCGCGACAGGCTCGTCGGAACGCTTCCCCGTCGCCCGGCCACGCAGCTTGTTCAACTTGTTGTGCAGCGTTTTCAAGCTGATACCCAGTATTTCGGCCGCTCGCGTCTTATTATCGCGCGTGTGCTCGAGCGTCATCAGTATCAGCCGTGTTTCCGCCTCCTCGACGGTCGTCCCGGGGGTCAGCGAGAGGGTCGGCTTGACCACGTCGGGCGAATCGGTGACGAGTGGCGGCAGGTGCTTGGGCTCGATGAACTCGCCCGAGCTCAGGATGACTGCCCGCTCGATCACGTTCCGAAGCTCACGGATGTTCCCGGGCCAGTTGTACTGCTCGAGCACCCGCATGGCCGTCGCATCGACCGCGGTGACCTGTTTGTTGTTGCGCTGATTGAAGTCGGCCAGGAACGACTGGACGAGCAGCTGCAGGTCTTCTTTCCTGTGCCGCAGCGGCGGCAGCTCGATGGCGAAGACATTCAGGCGGTAATAGAGGTCCTCGCGGAGCTTCCCGTTCTTGACCGCCTCGGTCGGGTTGACGTTGGTCGCGGCGATGACCCGGACGTCGACCGTCTCCTCGGCGCGGCCCCCGAGCCGGCGGAACTTCCGTTCCTGGAGCACACGCAGCAGTTTGACCTGCGTGGCCGGCGTCATCTCGGCGATCTCGTCGAGGAACAGCGTGCCGCGATCAGCGAGCTCGAAGCAGCCGGGCCGGCGATCGACCGCGCCCGTGAACGCGCCCTTCTCGTGCCCGAAGATTTCGCTCTCGAGCAGCGTCTCGGGGATAGCGGCACAGTTGATGGGGACGAACGTCATCTGAGCGCGGGGGCTGAGTTGATGAATGGTCTGCGCGACGAGCTCCTTGCCGGTGCCCGACTCGCCCCAGATCAACACCGACGCGGAGGTCGGCGCCGCCTGCTCCACGACCTGATACACCTTGCGCATCTGCGCGCTGCTGCCGATCATCCGGCCGAAGCTGCCGTGCTCGCGCAGCTGCTTGCGCAGCGACTTCACCTCGCGTAGCGTGTCCTGCCGCTCGACGATCTTGTCGAGCAGGATCTTGAGCCGCTGCGTCTCGACCGGTTTGGTCAGGTAGTCGTAGGCGCCTTCTTTGATCGCCTCGACCGCGGTTTCGACGCTGCCCTGCGCGGTGAGAATCACGATGGTGAAATCGCCACCATCGTCTTTGAGCGCGCGGAGCAGCTCGAGGCCGCCCATGCGCGGCATCACCAGGTCGCTGATGATGATGGACGGCCGGAAGGCGGTGATGCGCTGAAGCGCCTCTTCGCCATCGGCCGCCGAGTCGGTCGTGAATCCCCAGGTACGTACGAGCTCGGTGAGCCCGAGCCTGGTACTTGGCTCGTCTTCAACGATGAGAACGCGTTCGCCGTTTGTTGCGGACATTGATGCGTTGAGTCCTTTAGGGAGCTTGCTACCTGGTCATTTTTACACCATTTGGCCCGGTGCGGCTGCCGGGTCAATGCCCGAGCCATGACCTCTGCAAATACCCGAGGGGGTAAACCCCTAGGCCGGTTTCTTTCGTACACTTAAGACGCGTGTCCGACGGGCCTATTCCTACGCATCCTACGCAAATTCCTTCGGAAACCTTGCCGGTTTCGATTCCGGGCGAACCGGGACCCGTCTCGCAGGAGGTCGTCGACCACTCCCCGAACCCCTACGCACCCCCCGAAGCCGTCGCCGGGGACGTGCCGGACGTACGGTTCTCGCCGGGACAGCGCCGTGCTCTCGCGATCTGCGAGGTCGTGCTGTGCTCCAGCGTGCCGACTCAGCTCAGCATCCTGGGTTTGATGCAGGCGACCGGCTGGGGACTCAGCGCCGAGCCGTCGCTGCCAGCCATCGCGTTCCTGGGCGCCGTCGATACTGTCGTCCTGATCGCGATGATGGTCGTGATTACGCGAGCGCACCGCGAGAGCCTGAAGGATCTCTGGCTCGGACATCGTCACCCGATGGGCGAGGCGAGGCTCGGACTGTTGCTCGTGATACCGGTCTTCATCATCGTCGCCGTGGTGATGACCGTACTGATGCAATTCGTTCCGGCGCTGCACAACGTGCCGGTGAATCCGTTCGAGGAGCTTGCGACCGGCGGCGCGAGCGATGCCGCGCTCCTGGGCGTCGTCGCGATCCTCGCCGGCGGAATCCGCGAGGAGTTGCAACGAGCGTTCCTGCTGCAACGCTTCGAGCGGTACCTGGGTGGCCCGATCGTCGGGGTCATCGTCCTCAGTCTGGCGTTCGGCCTCGGTCATTACCCGCAGGGCTGGGACGCGACGATCACGACCGGCCTCCTCGGAGCGTTCTGGGCCG
>Ga0207428_10000383_pt1 | contig 55634 bp, 54 predicted proteins | sample RhiMethybrSRZTD1_FD_187600 | JGI IMG/M metagenome (GOLD analysis project Ga0207428, IMG submission 187600) | Populus rhizosphere microbial communities from Tennessee, USA - Rhizosphere MetaG P. TD hybrid SRZTD1 (SPAdes) (version 3) | ecosystem: Host-associated > Plants > Roots > Rhizosphere >...
CCGACCACGAGCGACACGCCGAAGAACGCCGACGCGAGGAGGAACGCGGGCACCGCGAGCAGGAGCCGGACGAGCACGCCGAGGCGGCGTTGCGGCGCCGGAGCGGAAATCGTCAGGGCGACGGGGTAGCTCCCCTCGGCTCCGACGAACCCCGGGAACTGCCGGCCGACGAGGAAGAAGAAGGCGGTCAGGTTGGTGACCGCGCGGACGAATGCGGCCATGAACCGGTGGAGGGCCTGCGGCACGCGGCCGAGGACGAGCGCGAGGATCCAGGCGGCCAGCGCTGCGATGACGACCAGTACCGACCAGAGCGTCAGCCAGACGAGGTGGGGGACGACGAGCGGGAAGCGGAAGAGGACGAGCAACCGCGGTCGGCGAAGGTCGTCGTCGACGGCGATCGCGACGGGGTGGGTCGGAAGCTCCGGCGCGGGTCGAGCGGTCCCGGGCGTCGCGTCCGGATACCTGTCCGTGAGCAGCAGCGCGTACGCCGTCGTCTGCGCGCCGTAGCCGATCGCGAACGCCGCCGCGTCCCGCATCCCGCGCGGCATCCGGCCGCGGACGAGGGAGGCGAACCACCCGAGAAAGGCGACCGTGGCGGTCAGGCCGCCGACCCCGCCCGTGAGCGCACCGCCCCACGCGCTTCCGAGCGCCACGGAGCCGCCCAACGTCGAGGCGACCAGGAACGCGGGAACGGCGAGCGCGAGCCGGAAGCCGGCTCCCCAGCGGCCCTGGATCGCGGGAGCGTCGATCTCGACGTCGACGGGATACGGCCGGCCGCCGGTGAAGCCGGGATAGGGATCGGCGGCCAGGGAGAGGTAGGCCGTCAGGTGCACGGCGTACCGCGTGAAGCTCGCGAGGAACCCGTGGAGGGACGCCGGTGCGCGGCGCTCGAAGAGGACGGCCAGCCACATGACGAACGCCAGGGTGAACGCCGCCAGCCCGAACAGCGTGACCCACACGAGGTGCGGCAGGGCGAGGATCAGCCGGAAGAAGACCGTGACCCGTGTCCGCCGGAGGTCGTCCGCGACGACGAGTCGAACGGGGTGGGACGGGCCCTCCACGGACACGCGTCGCATTCTGAGGTCGCCCCCGGACCGTCCTCTCCCGGTGCCCTAGGATCGCCGCGTGAGCGGGGAGCCAGTGACGCGCGACGACGTCCTCCGGGCCGCCGAGACGATCCGCGGGCGCGTGCGGCGGACGCCGCTCCTCGAGGGCACGGCGCTCGCGCCCGGGCTCTCGCTCAAGGCGGAGCTCCTCCAGCACACGGGGTCGTTCAAGGTGCGCGGCGTCACGAACCGGCTCGCCGCGCTCGGCTCGGAGGAACGCCGCCGCGGTGTCGCCGGCGCCTCCGCCGGAAACCACGCGATCGCGCTCGCCTGGGGTGCAGCCGCGGAGGGGCTCGAGTGCGTCGTCTTCTCGTGGTCGGCGGCGAGCCGCTTCAAGCTCGATCGGGCGCGGGCGCTCGGCGCGCACGTCGACGTCGACGCAGAGGATCCCTCCGCCGCGTTCATCCGACTCGAGGAGCACCTCGCAGAGACCGGCCGGGTGCTCGTGCATCCGTTCGACGACCCGCTCGTGATGGCGGGCCAGGGGACCGTCGGCCTCGAGATCCTCGAGGACGCCCCCAAGGTCGACGTGATCGTGGTGCCGGTGGGCGGGGCGGGCCTGGTCGCCGGGATCGCGGCCGCGGTCGCCCCCAGGGGCGTCCGCGTGGTGGGCGTCGAGCCGACGGGCGCTGCGTCGCTCCAGCTCGCCCTCGAGGCCGGCGAGCCGGTCTCGATCGCGCCGCTGACGAGGGCCGGAGGCCTCGACGCCCCGTACGCGGGGGACAATGCGCTCGCGGTGTGCCGCGCGGCGGGCGTGGAGGCGGTGCAGGTGTCGGACGAGGCGATCGAGGAGGCGATGCGCCGCGTGTACCTCGATGCGAAGCTCGCCTGCGAGCCGGCCGGAGCGGCCGCGGTCGCGGCGGTCCTGGAAGGCCAGATCGAGGGCGAAAATGTCGTCGCCGTCGTCTCTGGAGGCAACGTAGGGCCCGAGAACGCCTCTGCTATCCTGGCCGGTTCATGAAGGCCGACATCCATCCCGAGTACGTCGTTGCGCACGTCACCTGCTCGTGCGGCAACGAGTTCACGACCCGCTCGACGAAGCCTGAGCTGCACGTCGAGGTGTGCTCGGCCTGCCACCCGTTCTACACCGGGAAGCAGAAGCTGATGGACTCGGGTGGCCGCGTCGAGCGCTTCCAGCGCCGCCTCGAGAAGGCGGCTGCCGCGAAGAGCGCCTGAGGCGCCGTACCACCGCGGTACCTTTCTCTCATGAGCGTCACGTACGGGGGGCAGGCGGTGCTCGAGGGCGTGATGATGCGCGGCCCGTCGTGCTGGGCGGTCGCGATCCGGACGCCCGAGGGCGGGATCGAGGAGGTGGTGAAGGACGTCAGCTCGCCGATGCGCCGGCACCGGATCTGGCGTCTCCCCGTGATCCGCGGCGTGATCGCGCTCGGTGAGTCGCTCGCGATCGGCTTCCGTGCGCTCGCGATCTCGGCGAACGTCGCCTCGCGCGAGGAGGACGAGGAGGGCAAGGTCGTCACGGAGATCACGCGCGGTCAGATCATCTTCTCGTTCGCGATCGCGATCGGCTTCGCGCTGATGCTCTTCAAGGTGGGGCCGGCGCTCGTCACGAACTGGCTGCCGATCGAGGGCACGACGTGGTTCGTGATCGTCGAGGGGCTGATCCGGGTCGCGGTGTTCATCGCGTACATCGGGCTGATCGGCCTGCTCCCGGATCTGAAGCGCGTGTTCCAGTACCACGGGGCGGAGCACAAGACGATCAACGCCCTCGAGGGGGGCTCGGAGCTCACGCCGGAGAAGGTGCAGAAGTTCAGTTTGATTCATCCACGTTGCGGAACGGCGTTTTTGCTCTGGGTCATGGTGATCGGGATCTTCGTGTTCGCGTTCGTCGGCAGGCCGGTCTGGTACTGGCTGATCGCGAGCCGGATCCTGCTCCTGCCCCTGATCGCAGGCATCGCCTACGAGTTGATCCGCTACGCCGGCAAGCACCAGGACAACCGTGTGCTGATGACGTTGCTGGCACCCGGGCTCTGGCTCCAGCGGCTGACCACGCGCGAGCCGACGCTCGACCAGGTCGAGGTCTCGATCCGCGCGATCGAGAAGGTCCGCCGGCGCGAGGCCGGCGACCCCTCCGAGCAGGAGGCGGCGCGCCGGGTCGAGGTGATGGCGTAGCTTCTCCGCATGCCGCGGATCGTCCGTGACGCAGACGTCGTCTGGGAAGGAAACCTCGCCCGGGGCGCCGGGGCGATCAGCGCAGCGTCGTCCGGCGCCTTTTCCTCGCTCCCGTACTCACTGCCGACACGGATCGGCGGCTCGCCGGACAAGACGAGCCCGGAGGAGCTGCTCGCGGCCGCCCACGGCGGCTGCTTCACGATGTCGCTCGCGGGCGAGCTGACCGGGGCCGGGACCCCGCCGGGCAGGCTCGACGTCCACTGCCGGATCACGATGGACGAGGTCGAGGGTCAGGGGCACCTGATCGTCCACTCGGCGCTCGAGGTCCGCGCGCAGGTCGAGGGCGTGGGGGAGGATGCGTTCGCCGAGGCGGTGGACGCGGCGCACAGAGGCTGCTCGTTCTCGTCGCTCCTGCGTGCGGCGGGCGTCGGGATCGACATCGAAATGGTGCTCGAGGGAGGCGACTGACATGGCGACCGATCGCAACGCAAAGGTGACGTGGACAGGCTCGTTGATGGAGGGGTCGGGCAGGATCGAGGGTGTCGGCAGCGGCGCGTTCGGGCCGCTCGACGTGACCTGGACGTCGCGGGCGGACGAGCCCGACGGACGGACGAGCCCGGAGGAGCTGATCGCGGCAGCGTGGGCCGCCTGCTACTCGATGGCGCTCTCACACGCGCTGGCCGGGGCAGGCACGCCTCCAGAGCGGCTCGAGACGGCCGTGACGGTGACGTTCCAGCCGGGGGAGGGCATCGTCAAGGGCGCGATCGAGGTCGTGGGAACGGTGCCGGGGATCGACAAGGACGGGTTCCTCGAGCATGCCGAGGGCGCGAAGACGGGCTGCCCCGTCTCGATGGCGCTCAAGGGCGTCCCCGACGTCACGCTCGCGGCAACGCTCTCCGCCGTGTAGGTACGCCGCTTCGCGGCACCTAGACTTTCTGCCGCAATGGCATCCCTGGAGGCATTGGCCGAGGAGCTCGAGCGGTCCCACGCGGAGCTCGAGGAGCGCCTCGCGGACCCGAGCGTCTACGCGGACCCGCGCGAGGCGGCGGACCTCGGCCGGCGCCTGAAGGAGCTCGAGCCGGCGCTCAGGGCGGCCCGCGACTGGCGCCAGGCGAGTGCCGACCTCTCGGACGCAAAGGGCGACCCCGAGCTGGCCTCGCTCGCGGCCGAGCTCGAGGCCGACGTCGCGCGGCTGGAGGACGAGCTGCGGGTCGCGCTCGTCCAGCGGGACCCGGCCGACGCGAAGGACGTCATCGTCGAGGTCCGGCAGGGCGTGGGGGGCGACGAGGCCGCTCTCTGGGCCGGGGACGTCGCGCGCATGCTTCTCCGCTACGCCGAGCGACGCGGCTACCGCACCGAGCTTCTCTCCCTCAGCGAGAACGACGGCGGCGGGGTGAAGGAGGAGGTGTTCGCCGTGAAGGGGGACGGCGCGTTCTCGGTCTTCAAGTGGGAGGGCGGAACTCACCGCGTCCAGCGCGTCCCGGCGACGGAGTCGCAGGGGAGGATCCACACCTCGACCGCGACCGTGGCGGTGATGCCCGAGGCGGAGGAGGTCGAGGTGAAGATCGAGGACAAGGACCTCAAGATCGACGTCTACCGCTCGACCGGCCCCGGCGGGCAGTCGGTCAACACGACCGACTCCGCGGTGCGCATCACCCACCTCCCGAGCGGGATCGTCGTCGCGATGCAGGACGAGAAGTCCCAGCTCCAGAACAAGCAGAAAGCGATGCGCGTCCTGCGGGCGCGGCTTTACGAGGCGGAGCGTGAGCGCCAGCAGGCGGAGCAGGCCGCGGCACGGCGCTCCCAGGTCGGGACCGGGGAGCGGGCCGAGAAGATCCGCACCTACAACTTCCCCGAGAACCGGCTGACAGACCACCGGGTGAAGCACACCGTGCACCGGCTCGACCAGGTGCTCGACGGCGACCTCGAGGAGTTCACCGACGCCCTTCAGGCCGAGGAGCGCCGCCGGGCCCTCGAGACCGCGGTCTGACATCGCTTGTGTTGAATCAACACAAGCGATGAACGACCTCTCGGCAACGGCGGGCGAGACCGAGCGCGAGACAGCCCGTCGGCTCGAGGCGAAAGGCCTGCCGACGGCGGCCGTCGATGCGAAGCTGATCGTCGCTCACGTCCTCGGCGTGTCGCCCTCGGGCCTGGCCCTCGAGCGCCGGCGGGTGCTGACGACGGCCGAGCAGGAGCGTGTGTCGGTCCTCGCCGCGCGCCGGGCCGCGCGGGAGCCGCTCCAGTACATCGTCGGCGAGTGGGGCTTCCGCCGCCTGACGTTGACCGTCGACGACCGAGCGCTGATTCCCCGCCCGGAGACGGAGACGGTCGTCGAGCGCTGCCTCGCGCTCCTCGAGGGGCGCGACGCTCCGCGAGTGCTGGACGTCGGGACCGGCTCCGGCGCGATCGCGCTCGCGATCGCCGACGAGCACCCGGGCGCCCGCGTGACCGGGATCGACGTGTCTGCCGAGGCGCTCTCCCTCGCGCGGGAGAACTCCGCGCGGACCGGCGTGGCCATCGAGCTGCTCGAGCTCGACCTGCTCTCGGGGCTGCCCGGGGCGGACTGGGACCTCGTCGTCTCCAACCCTCCGTACGTTCGACCGGACGAGGCGACCGGGCTCGCACCGGAGGTCGTCGACTGGGAGCCGCACGTCGCCCTCTTCGACGCGGGGCACACCGAGACGCTCGTGCGCGCGGCCGCGGCCGTCCTGGCGACGGGCGGTGCACTCGTCCTCGAGTCCTATGACGAGCGAGCACGCGCGGTCGCCGACCTTCTCTCGCGGTCGGGCTTCAGCGACGTCGCCGTCACGCGGGACCTGGCCGGGCGAGACCGCGTCGTCGAGGGCCGTCTCCGCGGATGAGCGACGTCGAGGCGGCGATCGAGGCGCTGCGCGTAGGTCGTCTCGCGGTGATTCCCACCGACACGGTCTACGGGCTCGCTGCCGACGGCGCGAGCGAGGATGCGGCCCGCGCGCTCTACGCCGCGAAGGGTCGTGGAGCGGCGCAGCCGACCGCGCTCCTCTTCGCGTCGGTGGAGCTCGTGCTCGAGCGGCTGCCCGAAATTCCTGCGCGCACGGCCGCGATCGTCGGGGCGGTGCTTCCGGGACCGCTGACGCTCGTCCTGCCCAATCCCGGCCGCCGCTTCGGTTGGCTGAACGAGGCGCGACCAGAGGCGATCGGGGTGCGGGTGCCGGATGTCGCCGGGCCGGCCAAGAAGGTGCTCGACGCGCTCGGCGTGCTCGTCGCGACGAGCGCGAACCTCCCCGGCGGCGCGGATCCGCGCCGGCTCGCGGACGTGCCCGCGGAGATCCGCGCGGCGACTGCGGCGCTCGTCGACGGCGGGGAGCTGGGCGGTGCCCCCTCGACCGTCGTCGACGTCACCGGCGCGGAGCCCGTCGTGCTCCGCGAGGGCGCCCTCCCCGGCGCCGAGGCGCTCGCCCGCATCCGCGGCGAGTAGCATCCACGGCGTGGCAGTCGCGGCCGACCAGCTCGAGCGCCTGCGGACGCTGGGCCTCTCGGAGATCGACCCGGACGTCGCCGCGCTGATCGGGCGGGAGGCCGACCGGCAGCGGCACCAGATCGAGCTGATCGCCTCGGAGAACTTCACGTGGCCGTCCGTGCTCGAGGCCGTCGGATCGGTGCTCACGAACAAGTACGCGGAGGGCTACCCCGGCCGGCGCTACTACGGCGGCTGCGAGTTCGTCGACGAGGTCGAGCAGCTGGCGATCGACCGCGCGAAGGAGCTCTTCGGCGCCGAGCACGCGAACGTTCAGCCTCACGCGGGAGCGCAGGCGAACATGGCCGTCTACACGGCGTTGATCCAGCCCGGTGACACGGTGCTCGCGCTCCGGCTCGACCACGGCGGCCACCTCACCCACGGCCTGAAGGTCAACTTCTCGGGCCGCCTCTACACCGTCGTCCACTACGGCGTCTCGCGCGAGACGGCGCTCGTCGAGGAAGAGGAGGTGCTCGCCCTCGCGCGCGAGCACCGGCCCAAGCTGATCATCTGCGGCGGCTCGGCCTATCCGCGCACCGTCGACACCGCGATGTTCCGCCGCGTCGCGGACGAGGTCGGCGCGCTCCTGTGGTGCGACATGGCCCACTTCGCCGGGCTCGTCGCGGCCGGGCTCCATCCGAATCCCGTCGAGCACTGCGACGTGGTCAGCTCGACCACCCACAAGACGCTCGCCGGCCCGCGCTCCGGGCTCGTGCTGAGCCGCGAGGAGCACGGGCAGGCGATCGACCGCGCCGTGTTCCCCGGCCTCCAGGGCGGGCCGCTCGAGCACGTGATCGCGGCGAAGGCGACGTGCTTCAAGATCGCCGCGAGCGACGAGTTCCGCGCCTACCAGGGGCAGATCCGGACGAACGCCGACGCGCTCGCAGACTCCCTGCTCGCCGGTGGGCTCGAGCTCCTCACCGGCGGAACGGACACGCACCTCCTCCAGATCGACCTGCGCTCGACCGAGTGGACGGGCAAGGATGCGGAAGAGCGGCTCCACGCGGTCGGCTTGACGACGAACCGCAACACGGTCCCGTTCGACGAGCGTCCGCCGACCGTTGCGTCCGGCGTCCGCGTCGGCACCCAGGCGGCGACGATCCGCGGGTTCGACGACGACGACTTCCGCGAGGTCGGCCGGATCATCGTCGAGGCCCTCGGCCCGGACGCCGATCTCACTGCGTTGCGTGCACGAGCCGAGGGCCTGTGTGAGAGGCGACCGCTGTATCCGGGCTTCCGTGGGTACCCGACGTATCACGGCGACGGCTGAACCTCATGGCGGTCGAGAGCACACCTAGCGCGTCCGGGACGCAATACGTCACGGAAGTGCTCCATCCGCTCGTCCAGCACAAGCTCGGGCTCCTGCGCGACGTCACCACGACGACGCAGATGTTCCGCCAGCTCGTGAACGAGCTCACGCTGCTCCTCACCTACGAGGCGACGAAGGACCTCGCGGACGAGCAGGTGGAGATCGAGACGCCGCTCGAGCACACGACCGCCCGCCGGATCACGGGGAAGAAGGTCGCGATCTGCCCGATCCTGCGCGCCGGGGTCGGGATGCTCGACGGCGTCCTCTCACTGATTCCGGGCGCCCGGGTCGGCTTCATCGGCCTCTACCGGAACGAGGAGACGCTCGAGCCGGTCGAGTACTACGTCAAGCTGCCCAACGACATCGCCGACCGCGACGTGATCCTGCTCGATCCGATGCTCGCGACCGGCAACTCGACGGCCGCCGCGGTCGAGACGGTCAAGCGGAGCGGCGCGACGTCGGTGCGGCTGATCGCGCTGATCGCCGCCCCCGAGGGCATCGAGCGGATCCACCGCGATCACCCGGACGTCTCGATCGTCGTCGCGTCGGTCGACAGCGCGCTCAACGAGAAGGGCTACATCGTGCCCGGCCTCGGGGACGCAGGCGACCGCCTCTACGGCACGAAGTAGAGCGGCAATGTTCGACGACCTGCGAGCGAGCCCCGAGGTCCTCTGGGGCGCGCTGATCGCGTTCGGGATCGTCGTGCTGCTCACACCCGCGGTGGGCGGGATGGCGCGGCTGCTCGGGGTCGTCGACCGGCCGGAAGGGCGCCGCCTGAACAAGCGGCCGATCCCGCGCCTCGGCGGGCTCGCGATCTTCCTCGGGATCCTCGTGCCGTCCCTCGCCTTCCTGTCGCTCGACGGGGAGATGCGCGGCATCCTGCTCGGCGCCGCAGTCGCGTGCGTGGTCGGAGCGATCGACGACTTCCGCGGCCTCGACCCGCTCCCGAAGCTCGCCGGTCAGGTCGCCGCGGGGGCGATCGCCTGCGCGTCGGGCGTCTGGATCGACCACTTCACGTTCCCCTTCGTCGGCGTGGTCGACCTTCCGGCCGCGGTCGGGATGACCCTCACCGTCGTCTGGATCGTGGCCGTGATGAACATGGTCAACTTCCTCGACGGGATGGACGGCCTCGCCTCCGGGGTCTGCGCGATCGCCGGCCTCACGTTCGCGATCCTCGCGCTCTCGCTCGGCAAGACGGATGCCGCCATCCTCTCGGCGGTCGTCGCCGGCGCGTGCATCGGCTTCCTCCGGCACAACTTCTTCCCGGCGAGGATCTTCATGGGCGACTCCGGCGCCCTCGTGCTCGGCTTCACGCTCGCGACCGTCTCGATCTCGGGGCTTCTGAAGACCGCATCGACGGTCGTCCTGTTCCTGCCGCTGCTCGTGCTCGCGGTCCCGATCATCGACACGTCGTTCGTCGTCGCGCGGCGGCTCAAGTACCGCCGGCCGATCTCGTCGCCGGACCGTTCGCACCTCCACCACCGCTTCATGCAGATCGGCTTCACGCAGCGGCGCGCCGCGCTGACGATGTGGGCGTGGACCGCGAGCCTCGGGGCGGCAGCGCTCGCGACGCGGTTCATCCCGTTCCGCGAGGGCGGCCAGTGGCACCTGTGGGAGACGGTCGCGGTCGTCGCGATCGCGCTCGTCGCGCTCGCCTTCTCCGTCTACGTCGTGTACCTGCTCGAGATCGTGAAGCTCGCGAACCCGCGTGTCAGGCGCCGCCGGAACGGCGAGGCCGCGGACGAGCGTCTGAGCGCATAGCGTCCGCCGCAGGTGTCCGACTTCGAGTCGGACACCTTGTGACGAACTTCCCACGTTTTTGGCTCTAAATGGTGAGTTTGGCTGTTACAAGCTCGCTGATATGCTCCGGTCCGCATGGCCGCCGCCACTGCCTCCTCACCGCATTCGCTCGCGACCGCCTCGGGTCTCCTGCTCGGCACGACGGGTGCCGCGATGATCGTCGGCGCGCTGCTCGGCTGGGCGTTCGGCTCGTGGGGGATCGGCCTCCTCGTCGGCGCGATCGTCGGCATTCCGCTCGCGGTCTTCGTCGTGTACAAGGTCTACGCCGGCAGCACGGGATGAGCACGGGCGCGTTCTCGACGCCGCGGCCGATTCCCGGCCGCCTCGTGCCGGCGCTCGCGGGCAGCGCGCTGATCGCGCTGGCGCTCCCCGTCTTCGTCGTCGCGGGATGGCCGCTCGACGGCTGGCTGCTCGCCGCCGTGCTCTGGGTGGCGGCCCAGGCGTTCGCATGGCTCCTGACGCGACTCTCGCTCGAGGCGGGTAACCTCGCCGCCGCAGGCATGCGGGGCATCGGCACGAGCTTCAAGGCGATCGCGGTGGGCATTCCCCTCGTCGTCGTCACCGTCTCCGACGAGAGCGTCGGCATCGCCGCCGCGCTCCTCTATGCGTTCGCGTTCACCCTCGAGCTCGCCGTCTCGCTCGTGACCTACTTCGGCGCGGAGGCGAAGGCGTGAAGACCCGCCTGCTCGGCCTCGCGACGCTGCTGTTCTTCGCGCTTCCTGCGATTGCGCTCGCCGCCGACGAGTCGTCCACGGACGAGGACTTCAACCCCGCCGACGAGTGGGAGCTCCACGAGTGGATCCCGATCCACATCGGGCCGCTCGACCTCTCGATCAACAAGGCGGTCGCGTACCTCCTCCTCGGCGCGCTCGTGGCCTGCGTGATCGGCATCGTGCTGATGCGCGTCAAGGTCGGCCGCGGCCCCACCCGGCGCCAGGCGGTGGGGGAGACGATCTACGAGGTCGCCCAGGTGCAGATCGCCGAGCAGGGCCTTCCCACGAAGGCGATCGCGCGGTGGTTCCCGTACTGCACGACGCTGCTCCTCTTCATCTGGACCGTGAACATGCTCGGGTTCATCCCGCTGCCGCTCTCCGACGAGAAATGGCACGGGATCCCGACGTTCGCGCTCTTCGCCGCGACGTCGACCCTCTCGGTGACGCTCGCCCTCGCGGTCATGACCTGGGTGTTCACCCACATCGAGGGGATTCGCGAGAACGGCGTCCGGCGGTACTTCAGGAGCTGGATCCCGGACGTCCCGAAGGGGCTCTACCCGCTGATCATCCCGCTCGAGATCCTCGGCCAGTTCATGCGCCTCATCTCGCTCAGCGTCCGGCTCTACGCGAACATGCTCGCCGGGCACATGCTGATCCTCACCTTCATCGGCCTGATCTTCCTCGTCACGCCGTGGATCGCCCCGTTCTCGATTGCCCTGGCGACGGTCTTCTATCTCTTCGAGGTCGTCATCGTCGTGTCAATCCAGGCGTACATCTTCGCCGCTCTGTCTGCCATCTACATCGGCTCGGCGATCGAGCCCGAGCACTAAGGAGGCTTCTCGAACCATGCTGTCCTCGTTCTTTGTCCTCGCGGAGACCACCGGCGACGTCGCCGACGCCGGCAAGGCGATCGCGCTCGCGCTCGGCATCGGCCTCGGCGCGCTCGGCGCCGGCGTCGGCATCGGCAACATCTTCGGCTCGATGATCCAGGCCGTCGCGCGCCAGCCCGAGCTGCGTGGCGAGCTCCAGGGCATCCAGTGGCTCGGGTTCGCGCTCACCGAGGCGGTCGTGTTCTACGGCCTGATCGGTGGTCTCCTCGCCTACGTGCTGATCTGACGTGCCGAACGTGCTCGCCGATTCCGGTCTGATCGAGGTCGTCCCCGGCCTGATGATCTGGACGCTGATCGCGTTCGCGATCACGTTCTTCGTGCTCCGCAAGTACGCGTTCGGCCCGATCCAGAAGACGATCGACGAGCGCCGCGACCGCATCCGCCAGGCGGTCGAGGAGGCGGACAACGCCCGCAACGAGGCGCGAGAGCTGCTCGAGCAGAACCGCGCGATCCTCGCCCAGGCGCGCTCGGAGTCGGCCGACATCCTCGCCGAGGCGCGCAAGGTCGGCGACGCCCAGATCGAACGCGCGAAGCAGGAGGCGGAGACGGAGCGGCAGCGCCGGATGGAGGAGACCCGGCGGCAGATCGACGCCGAGACCGCACGCGCGATCGGCCAGATCCGGAGCGAGGTCGCCGACCTGACCGTCGAGGCGACCGAGCGCGTCGTGGGCAAGGTGCTCGACACCGCCGACCAGCGCCGGCTCGTCGAGGAGGCCGTGCAGGGCCTCGACTTCTCTGCGCTCGAGAAAGGGTCCACGAACTAAGTGGCCGTTGCCCAACGCATGTACGCGCGCGCGCTCTACGAGGCCGCGCGGGAGAGGGACCGCGTCGACACGGCCCGCGACCAGCTCGCGGAGCTCGCCGCGGCGATGGAGACGACGCCGGAGCTCGAGGCGTTCCTCGCGAACCCCCAGCTCGACCCCGGGGCGAAGGCGGGCGTGCTCGAGGAGGTGACGACCGGCGCCGACCCGGTAGTGCGCAACTTCGTACGGCTCGTCGCGTCCAAGGGCCGGGCCGGCCAGCTCCGGGCGATCGCCGAGGAGTATGAGGCGATCGTCGACCGCGAGCAGGGCCGGATCGCCGTCGAGCTGACCACCGCGTACGAGCTGGGCGACGAGGAGGCAAAGGCGATCGTCGCGAAGATCGAGCAGGCCTCCGGTCGCACCGTCGAGGCGACGCGCTCGGTCGACCCCGACCTGATCGGCGGGATGATCCTCCAGGCCGGCTCGTTCCGCGTCGACGCGAGCGTGCGCGGCCGGCTGAACCGCCTCCGCCGCGAGCTCGTGGCCCGAACCTGAGTCCAAAGGAGATTCGCCTTGAAGCTACGCCCCGAAGAGATCACGTCCATCCTCAAGCAGCGGATCGAGGAGTACGACGTCGAGACCGACCTCTCGGAGGTCGGCACCGTGCTCCAGGTCGGTGACGGCATCGCCCGCGTCTACGGGCTCGACAACTGCGTCGCCCTCGAGCGGCTCGAGTTCGAGCACGGCGTCGTCGGCATCGCGTTCAACCTCGAGGAGGACAACGTCGGCGTGGCGCTCTTCGGCCAGTGGCCGCACGTCAAGGAGGGCCAGCCCGTGCGCCGCACGGGAGAGGTGATGAGCGTGCCGGTGGGCGAAGGGCTCCTCGGCCGGGTCGTCGACCCGCTCGGGAACCCGCTCGACGGTCAGGGGCCGGTCGCGGGGAGCGAGCGGCGCCCGCTCGAGTTCAAGGCGCCGGGCGTGATCCAGCGCCAGCCGGTGCACGAGCCGCTCCAGACCGGGCTCAAGGCGATCGACTCGATGATCCCGATCGGCCGCGGGCAGCGCGAGCTGATCATCGGCGACCGCGGCACCGGGAAGACCGCGATCGGGATCGACACGATCATCAACCAGCGCGGCGGCGACGTGATCTGCATCTACGTCGCGGTCGGCCAGAAGGCCTCGACGGTCGCGCAGGTCGTCGAGCGGCTGCGCGACGCGGGTGCGATGGAGTACACGATCGTGATCTCCGCCCCCGCGCAGGAGGCCGCGCCGATCAAGTGGATGGCGCCGTTCGCCGGCGCCGCGATGGGGGAGCACTTCCTCTTCGACGGGAAGCACGCGCTCGTGATCTACGACGACCTCACGAAGCACGCGGACGCCTACCGCCAGCTGTCGCTCCTGCTGCGCCGGCCACCCGGCCGCGAGGCGTTCCCGGGCGACGTCTTCTACCTCCACTCGCGCCTCCTCGAGCGCGCCTGCAAGCTCTCCGACGAGCTCGGCGGCGGGTCGCTGACCGCGCTGCCCGTGATCGAGACGCAGGCCGGCGACGTCGCCGCCTACATCCCGACGAACGTGATCTCGATCACCGACGGCCAGATCTTCCTCGAATCGTCGCTGTTCTACTCGGGGATCCGGCCGGCGATCAACGTCGGCATCTCGGTCTCCCGGGTCGGCGGGAACGCGCAGACGAAGGCGATGAAGTCGGTCGCCGGCCGCCTCCGCCTCGACCTCGCCCAGTACCGCGAGCTCGAGGCGTTCTCGCAGTTCGGCTCGGAGCTCGACGCCGCGACCCAGCAGTCGCTCGCCCGCGGGGAGCGGATGGTCGCGACGCTCAACCAGCCGCAGTACCAGCCGTGGCCGCTCGAGGAGCAGGTCGTCGCGATCTACGCGGGCATCCACGGCTGGCTCGACAAGGTGCCGGTGCCGCAGGTGCCGCGCTTCCAGGAGGAGCTCCGCGAGACCCTGCGCACGGAGGGCTCCATCTACAACGCGATCCGCGAGAGCGGCGCGCTCTCGGACGAGACGACCGCATCGCTCGACAAGGCGCTCGAGAAGTTCGTCGAGTCCTTCAATGTCGAGGAAGAGACCGGCCTGATCTAGTCGAATGGCCTCCGTCCAGGACTTCAAGCGGCGGATTCGCTCGGTCCGCAACACGCGCAAGATCACGCGCGCGCTCGAGCTCGTGGCAGCGGCGAAGCTTCGTCGCGCGCAGGCGCGGATCGAGGCGATGCGGCCGTACGCCGACACGATGCGCGAGCTGATCTCGGGCGTCGGGCGGGCCGCCGGCTCGGTCCAGCGCCTTCCCCTGCTCCAGCAGCGCGACGAGATCTCGTCGACGCTGATCGTGCCCCTCACGGGCGACCGCGGGCTCGCCGGGGCGTTCAACGCCCAGGTCACGCGGCGCGCGTTCGCGCTGGAGCGGCGCCTGCAGAGCGAGGGCCAGACGGTGCGCTGGCTCGGGGTGGGGAAGAAGGGGCGCTCGACGCTCACCTTCCGGCGAAGGACGCTCGACGGGGCGTTCGTCGGCTTCATGGACGCCCCGACGTACGCGGACGCCCAGGCGATCGCCCACCGTGCCGCGGAGCTGTTCGTCGAGGGCGAGGTCGACCGCGTCGTGCTCGTCTACAACACCTTCGTTTCCGCGCTCACGCAGACCGTGACCGAGCAGGAAATCCTCCCGATCTCCGCAGACGTGCTCGAGACCGACGAGGAGGAGCGCCGCGACGACGCGCTCCGCGGCGACTTCATCTTCGAGCCCGAGCCGGAGGAGATCCTCGAGCGCCTCCTGCCCGTCTACCTCGAGACGCAGGTGTATCGCGCGCTGCTCGAGTCCGGCGCCTCGTTCCAGGGCGCGCAGATGACCGCGATGCGCAACGCCTCGAAGAACGCCGAGGAGCTGATCGACCGCTACACGCTCCAGATGAACCGCGCCCGCCAGGCCGAGATCACGCAGGAGATCCTGGAGGTCGTCGCGGGAGCGGATGCACTCTCCTAGCCTGCGAGCGTCGATTCCGCTCGCGCGGAACGGACGCCGCAAACTCCGTGGGCTCGGCTCCGCCGAGCCCAGGGCACATCTCTGAAGCGGACTGCCGGCTTCGCCGACGTCCGGAGCTCTGGCCCGTGCCCACATCCCGCTAACAACTTGAGCCGGCGAACGTAGTAAGGGGAGAGGTGGCGGACTTCCAACCAGACGGGCAGCCCGTCGATACCATCGTGACGGTGGAGCGGGCCCTCGCGGACGACGATCGGGAGATGGAGGCCGAGCGCGTCGAGCGCGCCGGCGAGATCTCGGCGCGGTTCCTCGACAACATCGAGACCGTCGTCTACGGCAAGCGCGAGGAGATCAAGCTCGTCCTGACCGCGCTCATCTGCGGCGGGCACGTGCTACTCGAGGATGTGCCCGGCACGGCGAAGACGATGCTCGCGCGGGCGATCGCGGGCAGCATCGAAGGCGCGACGACGTCCCGGATCCAGTGCACGCCCGATCTCCAGCCGACGGACGTCACAGGTCTCTCGATCTTCGACCAGCGCAGCCGGGACTTCGAGTTCCGGCCCGGGCCGATCTTCACGAACGTCGTGCTCGTCGACGAGATCAACCGCGCGACGCCGAAGACGCAGTCCGCGCTGCTCGAGGCCATGGCAGAGCAACAGGTCACGGTCGACGGCGTGACGCGCGAGGTGCCCTACCCGTTCCTCCTCCTCGCGACGGAGAACCCGATCGAGTACGAGGGGACGTTCCCGCTCCCGGAAGCCCAGCTCGACCGGTTCTTCGTGCGCACCGCGCTCGGGTATCCGGAGATGGAGGACGAGCTCAAGATCCTCGAGGAGCAGCGGTTCAGCCATCCGCTCGAGACCCTCCAGCCGGTCGTGGGGCTCGACGACGTGCAGCATCTCCGCACCGCCGCGCAGGACGTCTACGTCGATGACGTGATCCACCGTTGGCTCGTCCAGGTAGTGCGCGCGACCCGCGAGCAGGAGTCGGTCGTGATCGGCAGCTCGGTGCGCGGCAGCCTCGCGCTCGAGCGCGCCGCGCGCGCCTGGGCGCTCCTCAACGAGCGGGGCTACGTCGTCCCGGAGGACATCGAGCTGCTCTTCGCGCCGGTCCTCGCGCACCGCGTGGTCTTCACACCGAGCTTCGTCGCGCGGGCCCGTGCCTCCGGGTGGGAGGCCGCGATCGACGAGTTCCGCCGGGCCTGCTTCGAGGCGGCGCCCCGCCCCGGCTCGGAGGCCGACCCCCTCTTCGAGCGGCCGCGGTCAGTCTAGGACCTCCAACCGCGCATGGCCAACGCCCGGCCGACCTTCACCTTCGTCCCCCGGCGGCGCGTGATCGGGCTCTCGTTCGGGATGATGCGCAGCCTCCACCGCGGCTCGGGCACGGACATCGCGGGGTCGCGGCCGTACCGTCCGGGCGACTCGATGGACGTGATCGACTGGGCCGCGTCGGCGCGCCTCTCCACCGCGCGCGACGCGGACGAGTTCCTCGTCCGCGAGCGCTTCGCGGAGGAGGCGCCGAAGATCATCCTCGTCTGCGACCGGCGCCCGAACATGGCGCACTTCGCGCCGCCGCTCCCCTGGCTCGACAAGCCCGCCGCGATGCGGCAGGTCATAGAGCTCGTGCTCGCGAGCGCAGGGGCGTCGGGCGGCTACGTGGGCTACCTCGACTTCGCGGACGGCGAGGCGCACTGGCGGCAGCCGAAGGGCGAGCGGAAGCTGCTCGAGATCCGCGACGAGCGGCTCATCTCGTCCGAGTTCGGGGGGCCGGCCGACTGGCTCGAGCGCTCGGTCGCCCATCTCGCCGAGCAGCGGCGCGGCGCGAGCGCCGGGACGTTCGTGTTCGTGCTCTCCGATTTCATCCCGTCTCCGGCCGAGGATCTCTGGCTGACGGCGTCGGAGCACCGCTGGGACATCGTCCCCGTCGTGATCCAGGACCCGACGTGGGAGCAGAGCTTCCCCGACGTGAGCGGTCTGGTCGTGCCGCTGCGGGATGCCTCCACGGGGAAGACCTCCGCGGTCAGGCTGCGGCGCGAGGAGGTGGACGCGCGCCGAGAAGCGAACGAGGCGCGCACGAAGGCCTTGTTCGACACGTTTCGCGCGCTCGACATCGACCCGGTCCAGGTCACCTCGAGCGACCCGTCGGCGATCCTCGCGGAGTTCCTCGTGTGGTCCGACCTGCGACGCACGCGGCGGGTGATCGGAGCATGAGCGGCCGGCGCCAGGGGATCCTCGCCGGCGCGGGTCTCGCCGCCCTCGCCTTGCTCGGCGTGGTCGTCGTGATGCTCCTCTGGGACGGCGGGGGCTCGGACGTGCCGGAGCCCAAGGTGACGAGCCCGAGCGGGATCCAGGCCTACGCGGACCTCGACACCTACAAGGTCCACTTCGGCGACACGATCACCGCCAAGGTCGAGGTCACCGTCGACCGCTCGCGTGTCGACCCGGACTCGATCCGCGTGAGCACCGACTTCACCCCTTGGGAGCCGGTCGGACGGCCGGAGGTCGTCCGCCGCGACGGGCACTCCACGACGTACCTCGAGACGAGGTACACGCTTCGCTGCCTCGAGAGCTTCTGCCTCACGCCGGAGGAGGAGTCGGCGCAGAGCTTCCCGCAGGCGCGGATCACGTATACGCCGGCTGGCGGCGGTGATCAGCAGACGATGCGGGTGGCGTGGCCCGACGTGCTCGTCACGGCGCGGTACGCGCCGCCGAGCGCCAGTCAGTCGTCCTCGCCGGCAGACACCCAGTGGCGCGCAAACCTGCTTTCGCTCCCGCAGGCGACGTACCGCATCGGGCCGTGGGCGCTCGTGGCGCTCCTGCTCCTCCTGGCCGCCTTGCTCGCCGCCGCCGCGGTGCTGATCGTCCTGCGGACGCGACCCAAGGCGCCCGCCACGCCGGTCGCTGCGTCGGCGGCCGTCTCCGGCGGCCCCGGCATCTCGCCGCTCGAGTACGCGCTCGCGCTGCTCGAGGATCCGACCCGGGTCAACGGCTCCGGCGACCAGCGTCGCGCGCTCGAGCTCGTCGCCGATGGGCTCGTCGTCCACGGTGACGGTGCCCTCGGCCGGATCGCACGCGCCCTCGCCTGGTCGCGGCCGGTGCCCAGGATCGAGGAGACGAGCGGGCTCGCGCGGAAGGCGCGCGCAGTGTTCGGAAGGAGGGAGGAGGCCGATGCGCCTGCTGTCTAGTGGCTCCGCGGTCGACAGCCACGACGTGGGCACGATGCGCCGCGCGAAGCTCCGCGCGCGCCTCGTCCGAGTCGTGCTCGTCGTCGCCGCGTTGGCCCTGCTCGTCGGCGCCGCGGCTTCGGCACGCGGCCTCGATGCCGGGCGGACGAACGGGCTGCCGACCGCGTCCGGCATCGCGGTCGTCGACCTCTCGCTCAGCATCGGCCCGCGGGACTACACGACGATCCGCGCGACCCTCCGGCGCCTGATCTCGTCCGGCGGCTCGCTTGGCCTCGTGATGTTCTCCGACGTGCCGTACGAGATGCTGCCGCCCGGGACGCCAGCCAGGGAGCTCGAGCCGGTGCTGCGGCTGCTCGAGCCGCAGAAGGCCTCGGGCAAGGGCCAACCGAAGCTCGCCGCGAATCCATGGACGCAGAGCTTCTCCGCGGGAACGCGTATTTCCGCGGCACTCGACCTGGCGCAGGAGGTGCTCGCCCGCGACGGCATCTCGCACGGCAGCGTCCTCCTGCTCAGCGACCTCGTCACCGCGCCCGAGGACGTGCCGCGGCTCGCTCGGACGCTCCAGAACCTCCAGGACGCAGGGATCTCGGTCAAGGTCGTGCCGCTGACACCGCTCCGGGACGGCCGGAAGATCTTCGAGGGGCTCCTGGGAAAGCAGGCGCTGATCCCGCCGTCGCGGATCGCGAGCTCGCAGCCGCTGCCGACCGACGCGTCGTCCGGCCTACCGGTCGCATTGCTCCTCCTCGGCGCGCTCGTGCTCCTCGTGCTCGCGGCGCACGAGCGCTTCGCCGGGCGGCTCTGGCTGCCCCGACCGGAAGGGAGACCGGCATGAAGGATCCCCGCGTGAGGCGCGCCGTGATCGTCGCTGCCGTGGCCGGCTGCGCACTCCTCTCGCTCTTCTCCGTCTTCCTGGCGGTCGACGTCGTCCGCTCGCACGAGGCGCTCGCGTCGGGCGACGACAGCTACACGGCCTCACCGAAGGACGGCGGCCTCTGGAAGCCGGGTGCGCTCGGGGCATCGACGCTCAGCCACAAGGTGCTCGGCGTCGACGATGACCTCCGGTTCCGCGAGGCCATGCGGGCCCTCCGGCTCTCGCAGCGGGACAAGCCGACCGACTCGAGCCCCGAGGCGATCCTGCGGCGGGCGAAGGCGCAGAAGCTGTTGCAGCAGGTGTCGAGCAGCGATCCCGACCCGCGACGCCGCTCACGGGCGCTCAGCCTGCTCAGCGTCCTCATGCTCTCGACACCGGCGGCCGACCAGGAAGAGCGGGCCACGACGCAGCGTGTCGCGCTCGCGAACCTGCAGAAGGCGATCGAGACGGATCCGACGAACGCCGAGGCGAAGTACAACCTCGAAGTCGTGCTCCGGCGTCGGGCCGGCGTCCAGACGGTGCAGGGCGGGCCGACGCCGAACCCGTCGAGTGGCCAGGGCCAGTCGCGCGGCGCGGCGACGGGCCCGCCCGGGAAGGGCTACTAGGAGTGCTGCTGGTCACGATCCAGTTCCTGACCCCGAAGGGGGCGCTGCTGGGCTTCCTGGTGCTCGTGCCGCTGGCCGCGTTCCTCGCGGTCTCGAAACGGGCGACGGGAGTGCGCGAGGCGCTCGGCGTCTCGGCGCTCCCGGAGAGTGCGAGGCTCGTCCCGCTCGGCGCCGTCGTCGCGGTGGGCGTGCTGCTCGGGCTCGCCGCCGCACAGCCGCTCTTCGAGCGCTCCTCGGACCGCAAGGTTCGCGCGGACGCCGAGGCGTACGTCGTCCTCGACGTCACGCGCTCCATGCTCGCGCGGCAGGGCGTCGCGGGTCAGATGCGCATCGCGCGCGCCAAGCGCGCTGCCGAGCAGCTCCGTGCGTCGCTGCCGGACGTCAAGGTCGGCGTGGCCTCGATCACGAACCGGGTGCTGCCACACCTGTTCCCGAGCGCCGACCAGGACGTCTTCCGGGCGACGCTCGAGAAGGCCGTCGGCGTCGACCGCCCGGCGCCCGGAACCGGCTTCATCGTGGCACCGGGGCAGGCCGCCGGGAACCGCAACGCGACGACGTTCGCCGCGCTCGCCGGCATGGCGACGCAGGGCTTCTTCTCGCCCGAGGCCCGGAAGCGGGTCGTCGTCGTCCTGACGGACGGCGAGAGCCCCGACGTCGAGGCGGGGCGGGTTGGGGCGAGCTTCAAGCGCGCCGGGATCCAGGCGGTCTTTCTCCGGTTCTGGGGATCCGGCGAGCGGGTCTTCACGAACGGTGACGCCGAGCCGCAATACCGCCCCGATCCGACGTCGCGCGCGATCCTCGAGTCGCTCGCAGCCGCGACCGGCGGGCGCGCGTTCGAGGAGACCGACCTTGCGGGCGCCGAGCGGCAGATGCACGCGGACGTGGGCTCGGGCAAGGCGGAGGCGGTCGCAACCGAGCGCGGGCACCGGCTGCCGCTCGCGCCCTACCTGGCCGCGGTGGCGATTTTCCCGCTCGGCCTCCTGCTCTGGCGCCGCGACCGCTGAGCCGCTAGCCGGTCAGGCGGAGCGTCTCGACGGCCGGGCTGTCCTCGAGCTGCGGGACGATGCAGCCGCCGATCGCGTACAGCTTGCCGCGCACGGCGTAGAGGGCGAGCGCGTGGCGCGGAACCTTGAGGCTCGGGCCGCGGCGCCACTTCCGGGTGGCGGCGTCGTAGACGAAGTACTTCGACTCGAGCACGGCGTGGATCTTGTTCCCGACCGCCGCGACGCCGAGCAGGTCCATCGGCGCCGGCATCGAGGGCCCGGCGCGCCAGGCGTTGCGGGTCGGGTTGTAGATCCAGACGCGGCGGATGATCTCCTGGCTCCGGAGCCGGCCGCCGAGCACCCAGATCTCGCCCTTGAACACCGTCGCCGCCATCGCGTGGATCGCCTCCGGGAGCGGCGCGACCTCCGACCACGTCTCGCGCGGCACGTCGTACGCGTAGACCGTCTGGACGGGGTTGACGGGGTCGAGGCCGCCGATCGCGTAGACCTTGCTGCCGAGCCCGACGGCCGCGAGGTTCGTGCGCGGCACGGGGAGCGGCGGGAGCGTCCGCCACGAGCTCCGGCGCGTGTCGTATGCGTAGACCTGGCGCCCGTCGACCTCGGGGGAGTTCCCGCCGATCACGTAGAACGTCGGCCCGAGCTTCGCACCGGCCGCCGCGCTGAACTCGTGGGGAAGCGGCGTGAGGCTGCTCCAGCGCTCGGTCTTCGGGTCGAATCGCTCGAACAGATCGAGCGGCTTGCCGCTGTTCCCGACCATCCCGGCGGCGACGTAGATCTTGCCGCCGATCTCGGTCGAGGCCGTGTAGCTGCGCCGGTGGGGCATCGGAGGCGACCACGTCCAGACCGGCCGCACCTTCGCGGTCGTGCCGCCGGAGCTCGTCCGGGCCAGCACGCCCGCCGCGGTCACGACGAGGAGGAGGGCAGCGAGCCCGACGATCGCGAGAGCGACACCACCGAGCGGGTGGCGGCTCCCGCCGCGGGGCTGCTCAGATGGACTCTGCGAGCGCATGCTTGTGCTTGCGACGCTCTTCTTTGCGCTCGCGCATGCGATGCGGGTCCGGCACGGGCACGGCCGCGAGCAGCGCCTTTGTGTACTCGTCCTGCGGCTGCGTGTAGACGCGCTCGGCCGGCCCTGCTTCGACGATCTTCCCCTTGTTCATCACCGCGATGTCGTCGCTCATCGTGCGAACGACCGCGAGGTCGTGCGCGACGAAGAGGTAGGTGAGGCCGAACTCTCCCTGGAGATCCTTCAGCAGGTTGAGGATCTGCGCCTGGATGGACACGTCGAGCGCGGAGACGGGCTCGTCGCAGACGATCAGCCGCGGGTTGAGCGCGAGCGCACGCGCGATCCCGATGCGCTGCCGCTGGCCGCCCGAGAACTCGTGCGGATACCGGTTGACGAAGTCGGGGTTGAAGCCGACGACCTCGAGCAGCTCCTGCACCGTCTTCCGCCGCCGTGCGCGATTCCCGACCTTGTGCACGAGCAGCGGTTCTCCGACGATGTCGCCAACCGTCATGCGCGGGTTGAGGGACGCATATGGGTCCTGGAAGACAATCTGCATCTCGCGGCGCATCCGCCGGAGATCCTCTTTCTTCATCGTCGTCAGCTCCTCGCCGAGGAACCTGACCGAGCCGGAGGTGGGCTTCAGGAGCTCGAGGACGCAGTAGCCGGTCGTCGACTTGCCCGAGCCGGACTCGCCGACGAGGCCGAGCGTCTTGCCGGGGTAGATCTCGAACGACACGTCGTCGACCGCCTTCACGTGGTCGACGGTCCGGTCGATCAGGATGCCCTTCTTGATCGGGAACCACTTCTTGAGGTTCTGGACGACGAGGAGCGGCTCGCCGCTCTGGGAGCTCCCGCCGTTGGTCGTCGACTGCTGGTCGGGCGTGCTCATCGTGCTCCTACGGGCTCGGCGGAGCGCTCGGACGCAGGATGCCGCGAGCGCACCCAATGACCTGTGCGGATCTCGCGCAGCTCCGGCTGCACCTTGCTGCAGTCGTCGATGCCGGCGTACTTGCAGCGCGGCGCGAAGCGGCACGCCTCGGGCGGCACCAGGAGGTCGGGCGGGCGACCAGGGATCGTCGCCAGGCGGTCGTTCCGCGGGTCGTGGTCGTCGATGTGCGGGAGCGACCCGAGGAGCGCCTCGGTGTACGGATGCTCGGGCCGGTCGAAGAGGTCGATCACCGACGCCTGCTCGACGATCTGGCCTGCGTACATGACGAGCACCTGCTCGGCCGTCTCGGCGATCACGCCCATGTTGTGCGAGATGATGATCATCGTCATCCCGTGGTCTCTGCGGAGCTCGTCCAGGGTCTCGAGCACTCCCGCCTGGACGGTCACGTCGAGCGCGGTGGTCGGCTCGTCGGCGATCAGCAGCTTGGGGTTGCACGAGAGCGCCATCGCGATCATCACACGCTGGCGCATCCCCCCGGAGAACCGGTGGGGGTAGTCGCGCATCCGCCGCGCGGCGTCGGGGATGTGCACCTCTTCGAGCAGCTGGATCGCCCGCTTGTCCGCCTCCGCCTTCGAGAGGCCGAGGTGGCGGCGGATCGTCTCGGTGATCTGCGTGCCGATCGTCAGCGTCGGGTTGAGCGACGTCATCGGGTCCTGGAAGATCATCGAGATCTGCATGCCGCGCACGTCCTCGAGCGCCTTGTCGGACATGGTCGTCAGCTCGCGGCCCTCGAAGCGGATCGAGCCGGAGACGACCCTGCCCGGGCTCTGCACGAGGCCCATGATCGAGAGCGAGGTGACGGACTTGCCGCAGCCGGACTCGCCCACGATCCCGAGCACCGACCCCTCCTCGACCTCGAAGGAGACGCCGTCGACGGCGTGCACCTCGCCCTCTCGGGTCTTGAAGTAGGTGCGGAGGTCTTCGACTTCGAGCAGCGGCACTCAGGCTTCCTTCGTCCGCGGATCGAGCGCGTCGCGCAGGCCGTCGGCGATGAAGAAGGCGCTGAGGATGAGCCAGGCGATGCAGATGGAGGGGATCACGATGATGTACGGGTGCGTCGCGTACGCGGTGTACCCGTCCTGCGCGAGCGTGCCCCAGGACGCCTTCGGCGGGTTGATCCCGAGCCCGAGGAACGAGAGGAACGCCTCGCCGAGGATCACGCCGGGCAGCTCGAGGAACACGAACACGATGATCACGCCGAGCGTGTTCATCAACAGGTGCCGGTAGAGCACGCGTGGTCCCTTGGCGCCCACGGCGTACGCAGCGCGCACGTAGTCGTTCTGCTTCAGCGTGATGATCTGGCCGCGCATCACGCGGGCGGTGGTGAACCAGGAGGCGATCGTCAGCGCGACGACCATCGTCCAGAAGTTCACGGTGCCGAACACCGCGAGCGTCATGATCGCGAAGGGGAGGTAGGGCAGCCCGTAGAGGGCGTCGAGGAAGCGCATCAGCGCGTTGTCGACGTGACCGCCGAGGAACCCTGCGGTCGCCCCGTAGACGATGCCGACGACCATGATCGCGAACGTCGCCGCGAAGCCGATCGCGAACGACACCCGGCCGCCGAGCGCGGTGCGGATGAAGAGGTCTCGCCCGAAGCCGTCCGTCCCGAACGGGTGCGACCAGCTGGGCGACTGATAGGCCTGCGAGAAGTCGATCGCGTACGGGTCCTCGTTGGAGAGCCACGGCACGAAGATCACGAAGGCGAGGAGCAGGAGGAAGGCGACCGCGGCCACGACCGAGGCGCGGTTCTTCATGAAGCGGTGGAACGCGTCGCTCCACAGGGAGGCGCGCGGCAGCGAGGCGCCGGCCTCTGCGCCGCGGGCGCTCGCGTTCCGGGCTAGGGCCTCCTCGAACTCGGCCCGGCGCTGCATGAACGGCCGGTCGAGGCCGCGCGGGCTCTGCCGCGGCGCGGTCTCGGTGGTGGCGATCTCAGGTTCGCTCATCTCGGATTCTCGGGTCGAGGTAGCCGTAGAGGATGTCGACGACGAGGTTCGCGACGATGATGATCACCGAAAGCAGTACCGTGATGCCCATGACGACGGAATAGTCGCGGCCGGTGACGGCCGTCACGTAGTACTTCCCGATTCCCGGGATTCCAAAGATCGTCTCGACGATGAACGAGCCGGTGATCAGGCCGCCGAGCACGGGCCCTGCGGCGGTGACGGCGGGGATCAGCGAGTTCCGCAGGACGTGCTTGGCGACGACGAAGCGCCAGCGGAGCCCCTTCGCCTTGGCCGTGCGGATGTAGTCCTGCTGGAGCGTCTCCAGCACGGTGCCCCGCACGAGCCGCGCGAAGTAGGTCATCGGGTAGATGCCGAGCGCGATCGTGGGCAGGACCCACGAGCTCGGGCCTTCCCAGCCGTTCGTCGGCAACCCTGTGTAGTCCTTGAGCCGCAACGCGAAGAAGTAGATGAGCAGCGTCGCGACGAGGAAGCTAGGTAAGGCAAAGCCGAGGTTCGCGATGCCCATCGCAGTGTAGTCCAGCACCGAGTTGTGCTTGAGGGCGGCGAACACGCCGAGCGGGATCCCGACGACGATCGCGAAGATCATGGCCATCAGGCCGAGCTTGATCGACGTCGGGAAGTGCTCCTTGATGACGTCGTTGACGTCCTGGTTGCGCTGTACGAGCGACGGGCCCAGGTCGAGGCGCGCCGTGTCCCGCACGTAGTACAGGTACTGCGCCCACCAGGGCTTGTCGAGGTGGAACTTCCGGTCGAGGTTCCGCTGGATCGACTCGGGGACGGGACGTTCGGTGACCTGGAACGGATTCCCCTTGATCAGCTTCATCATCGAGAACGTCATCAGGATGACCAGCAACAGCACCGGAATCGTCCACACGATCCGCCTGATGATGAATGCGAGCATCGCCTAGTTGTCCTTCATCGGCGTCGTCGACGGTGAGACGGGTGGGGCGCCAAGCGCCCCACCCGTATCGTAGACGTCCTCTGGTCCAGGTGCTAGCTGACCGAGATGGTCGAGTAGTCCCACTGGTCCATCGGGTTGATCGAGAAGCCCTTCACCTTCTGGGAGACCAGAGCGGTGTAGGTGTACCAGTAGATCGGCATGAGGGGCATGTCGCCCTTCGGGCCGGAGAGAAGGTTCTCAGCCTGCTGGTAGATCAAGTACCGGGCGTTGGCGTTCGGCGTGTTGTTCGCTTTCGCGATCAGCGCGTCGTACTTCTTGTTGCACCAGTTGGTGTTGTTGTTCCCCGAGCCGCACGTCCAGAGGACGAGGCCGTTCTGGGCGTCGGGGTAGTCGTAGATCCACCCGAGCCGGTAGACGTCCACGTCGCTGTTCGGCGGCGGGCCGAGGAACTCGAGGTACTGCTTCCACTCCTGGACCTTGATGTTCACGTTCAGTCCGAGCTCCTTCCAGAAGGCCTGGACTGCCGTGGCGATGTTGATGTGGCCCGGGGAGTTGTTGATGTAGAGGTGAATGTCCTTCTTGGGGTTCTTCACCTGCTGCATGAACGCCTTCGCCTTCGCCGTCTGGTGCGTGGGCGGGTTGAACGCGTTCTTGAGGATCACGGGCCCACCGGCGATGCCGGGCGGCGTGAAGCCGCGGGCGGGAACCTGGCCGGCCTGCGTGATGTACTTCGTGATCGCCTTCCGGTCGATCGCGAACGACATGGCGCGGCGCTGGTTCACGTCGGAGATGTTCTTGACGTTGAACCCGTAGTAGTACGTGCCGAGCGCCTTGTAGACCTTCCACTCCGGCGTCTTCTTCAGCGACGGAATGTCGGACGGGTTGAAGCCCGTCGTGTCAATCGCGATGTTGCCGGCCTTGAACGCGTTCAGGGCCGTCGAGGCGTCGGTGATGATCTGGAGGTTGATCCGGTCGAGCTTCACCGAGCTCGCGTTGCGCCACTTCGTGTTCTTCGTCAGCGTCATCGACGCGTCGTGCTTCCACGCCGACAGCTTGAACGGACCGTCGGTGACGATGTTCTGCGGCTCCGTCCACTTGTTGCCGTACTTCGTCACGGCCGCCTTGTTGGTCGGCAGGAACGAGTGGTGCGACATCTGCTGGATGAACCACGGCTGCGGCGAGGTGAGCGTCACCTGGAGGCCGTACTTGCCGACCGCCTTGACGCCGACCTTGTTCTTCAGCGCGTTGCAGTTCGCCTTGCCGGGGTCGCAGCCGTTGTACGCCTCTGCGCCTGCGATGCCGTAGAACTGGTACGCGTAGTCCGCACCGAGCTCAGGCGAGATCGTCCGCAGCCACGACCAGACGTAGTCGGCCGAGGTGACGGGCTGACCGTTCGTCCACTTGACGGCCGGGTTCAGCTTGATGTTGACGACCTTCCCCTTCACGGTCCAGCTCGAGGCTGCGGCGGGCAGCGCCTTCAGCTCCGGCGCGGGGCCGAGCTTCACGAGCGGCTCCATGATGTTGAGGAGGATGTTCGAGGACGTCGTGTCGGTCGCGAGACCCGGGTCGAGCGACGGCGGCTCTGCGCCGATCGACATCGTGAGCACCTGGCTCTTGGCGCCCGTCGCCCCGAGCGCCGAGCCCGCGACGATAATGGCGATGAGCGCGGCGGCACCAGACCACCATGCCCATCTCTTGGTCTTTCGCATTCCTTCCCTCCTTGAGGATTTCACCTGTCGAGCAACCTTCTCGGCTCCGACCGGCGAAGAAGATCGCGGATCGTAGCCGAAGCGTGGCCCACGGCTCGCGAGCGGTTCGAGCTTCCAGCGCCGCCCGGTCCGCCTGCCGCGGCCCCGTCGTCTCACATACGGTCCACCTCCGTCATCCGGCTGTCACCGCCCCTCGATCGAGGAGCCCAGAGTTGTCCGCTCCGCCGCCGCAACACCACGCGGCATGACGGAAGGCGCGGCGGTCGAGCCGTCGGAAACGAGCGCAAAGTGCTCCTGGAGCGAGCGCGCGTCCCGCGTGCCCTGCAGGTCGCCGATGTAACCGTCGGTTGCCGGAGCGCGCGGGCCGAGGCCCATCACGCCTCCCAGCGCGACCGCCACGAGGATCGCAGCCGCGACTGCTGAGCCTGCGCGGGTCATCCCGACGCGTGCGGGCCTGTGCGGCACCTCGAAGTGAATGGGAGGCTCGACCAGCTCCGCGTCGCGGAGCGCCTCCGTCACCCCCTCGAGCTCGTCTGCGAACGAGCGGCATGCAGGGCATCGTGCGAGGTGATGCTCCATCACGGCGACCTCGAGCTCCGAGAGCTGCCTGTCGAGGCGCAGCGACACGTGCTGGCGCGTTCGGTTGCACGCCTCCGGGAGGATCACAAGGGCTCGCACGAACAACATAGACGTGCGAACTCGGCGCTGGTTAGCACCGGGTCACGATCTTGTTGGAGATCCCTCGTCCGGCCCGTCTCATCTACACTCGCGCCGGTTTCGGCCCGACCCGCTTCGGGCCCGTCCGTGCCCACCTTTTCGCACCGAGGAGCCCCGAAGACACATGGCAGAGCGCGACGGCAACACCGGCAGGATCGTCGAGATCAAGGGCGTCGTGCTCGACGTCGTCTTCCCGGATCGACTCCCCGAGATCCTCACCGCGCTCGAGATCGAGCTCGAGCGAGGGACGCTCGTGGCCGAGGTGCAGCAGCACCTGGGCGACGACCGCGTGCGCGCCGTGGCGATGGACTCAACGGACGGGCTCGCGCGCGGGCTCGAGGTGGTCGACACGGGGCAGCCGATCTCGGTGCCGGTCGGCAAGGCGACGCTTGGCCGGCTCTGGAACGTGATCGGCCAGGCGATCGACGGGAAGGCCGAGCTCCCGGCGGACGCCGAGCGCTGGCCGATCCACCGCGATCCGCCGGCCTTCCGAGACCTCTCGCCGAAGATCGAGATCTTCGAGACCGGCCTCAAGGTCGTCGACCTGATCGCGCCGTACATCAAGGGCGGCAAGGTCGGCCTCTTCGGTGGCGCCGGCGTCGGCAAGACAGTGCTCATTCAGGAGCTGATCCACAACCTCGCGAAGGAGCACGGCGGCGTCTCGGTCTTCGCGGGCGTGGGCGAGCGGACGCGCGAGGGGACGGACCTCCTGATCGAGATGACCGAGGCCGAGGTGATCGACAAGGTCGCGCTCGTCTACGGCCAGATGAACGAGCCGCCGGGCGCAAGGCTCCGCGTCGGCCTTTCCGGGCTGACGATGGCGGAGTACTTCCGCGACGAGGGCCAGGACGTGCTCCTCTTCATCGACAACATCTTCCGCTTCGTCCAGGCGGGCTCCGAGGTCTCGGCGCTGCTCGGCCGGATGCCGAGCGCGGTCGGCTACCAGCCGACCCTCGCGACCGAGATGGGACAGCTCCAGGAGCGCATCACCTCGACGACGACCGGCTCCGTTACCTCGGTGCAGGCGATCTACGTGCCGGCGGACGACCTGACCGACCCGGCGCCGGCGAACACGTTCGCGCACCTCGACTCGACGACGGTGCTCTCGCGGGCGATCGTCGAGAAGGGGATCTACCCCGCGATGGACCCGCTCGACTCGACGTCGCGGGCGCTCCAGCCCGGCATCGTCTCCGACGACCACTACCGCGTCGCGACGAGCGTCCAGCAGATCCTCCAGCGCTACAAGGACCTCCAGGACATCATCGCGATCCTCGGGATGGATGAGCTCACCGACGAGGACAAGCTCGTGGTCTCGCGGGCGCGCAAGGTGGAGCGGTTCCTCTCGCAGCCGAACTTCGTCGCCGAGCAGTTCACGGGCACGCCGGGCAAGTACGTGAAGCTCGAGGACACGATCGCCGGCTTCGACTCGATCATCAAGGGCGAGCACGACGACGTGCCCGAGTCCGCCTTCTACATGGTCGGCCCGATCGAGGACGTCGTCGAGCGCGCGCGGTCGATGGAGCAGGCGGCCGCGTGACGGCGCTCGCCGCATTGACGGCTGATGGCTGACGTCGCCGACCACCCGACGTTCGACGTCGAGCTCGTCACCCCCGACGGGCCCGTCTTCCAGGGCGACGCCCACATGCTGATCGTCCCCGGCGCCGCCGGCGAGATCGGCGTGCTCGCGCGGCACGCGCCGCTCGTCGCGACGCTCAAGGCCGGCTCTACCCGCGTGCACGTCGGCGCGAACGAGGTGCTCGAGTTCGCCACCGGCCCCGGCTTCTTCAAGGTGGAGCTCGACCGCGCTCTCGCGCTCGTCGACGACGCGGTCTCGGTGAAGGAGATCGACGACGCCCGCGCCCGCGAGCAGCTCGAGGCGGCGCAGGCGGAGCTCGCGAAGGTCGAGGCGGGCGACTCGACGGCCGACCGCTGGCAGCTCGAGCAGCGGATCAGGCACGCCGAGAACCAGCTCTCGGTCTCCGGCAGAACAACCGGCTGACCAGCGTGCGGGAACCGATGGTTCCCCCACGAGGCCCCCTCCTTTTCCATCGCTCACGGTCGACGCCGCTTGGCCTCCCGCCGGGCAAGCCCGGCTCCGGCCCATCAGCGCGGCGCATGGATTTTGATACGAGCCCGACTACGGGCGAGGACGACGCATAGCGTATTGCTATGCTGATTGCATGGCACAGTTCGTTACGCGTCTCGAGGACTCGCTGGCAGAGCGGGTCGACTCGCTCGTCGAGGCAGGGGTCCTCGCGAGTCGCTCGGAGGCGGTACGGCTCGGGCTCGAGGCGCTGACCGACCGCCTCGAGCGCGAGCGGATCGGGCGGCAGATCGTCGAGGGGTATCAGCGGATGCCCGAGACCGAAGAAGAGCTCGCCTGGGCGGACCAATCCCTCGAGGAGATGCTGTCCGAGGAGCCATGGTGAGCCCGCGGCAGGGTGAGGTCTGGTGGGCAGAGGGGCTCGACAAGCGTCGCCCTGTGCTTGTTGTCACCAGGGACGACGTAATCCCGAAGCTCGCCAGGATCGTCGTCGCTCCTGTGACCAAGACAGTACGTGGGCTTCCGACCGAGCTTGCGCTCGATGAGAGGGACGGCCTCAGGCAGAGCAGCGCCGCGTCGTTCGACAACCTTCGGCACCTGCCCACACGGTCGCTTACGACCAAGATCGGAGAGACGAGCCCTGCTCGCCGTACGCAGATCTGCCGCGCGCTGTCCGCGCTCGCCGACTGCTGACAGGAAAGAGCTCTACGCTGGCGGAGCTCTTGCCCGTACGCGAGCCGTTCCGGGCGCACGCGTCGCGCCTCGGCGAGGCGCTGCTCGACGGGCACTGTCCCGACAGCACCGACACCGACCGCGCGCTCACCGAGCCGTTTGACGACCCGCGCCAGCTCGATTCGAGCAGCGGGAAGTGCAGGTCGGGCCTGGGCACCTACTTTCCTTTGATCTCGGGCTGGATCCCGATCCCGACGACGCGAGACGAACTCGCGTCGCCAGGTGTGCTCGACAGCCAGTGCACCGTCTACACGGGCGAGTTCGCGCAGTGCGACCTCGGACCGCTGCGTCGCGCGGGGCCGACGCCTTCGGGGACGGCGGCGCTCCCACTTGTCGAGGCGGAGGAGACGTACTACCTGGTCGCCTGGGAGTGCGACTGGCAGGCCTCGTGGTTCAACGACGTGTGTAACGGGGAGAGCGGCCCGGTGCGCTAGCCTTCAGGTCCCGGAGAGCTTTGAACGGCAGCTTGGCGACCGGGTCACCAAACGCCTAAAGAGCCCCCGCGCGCACCAGCCGGGCCCGCTCCAGGCATCGGCGGCCGGTCCCGAAGGAGACGTGGTGAGCGCGATCGACCAGCTTAGGCACATCCTCGACGAGCGGATCGTCGTCCACGACGGGGCGTGGGGCGTGCTGATCCACCGGCGGGGGCTCTCCGAGGAGGAGTACCGCGGCGAGCGGCTTCGGGATCACCCCCGCGACGTGCGCGGCGACCCGGACATCCTCAACGTCACGAGGCCGGGGATCGTCTCCGAGATCCACGACGCCTACTTCGCGGCCGGCGCCGACCTCGCCACCACGAACACGTTCACCGCAACGAGCATCGGGCAGGCGGACTACGCGCTCGAGGGGCTCGCCGCGGAGATGTCGCTCGCGGGCGCGCGGCTTGCCCGCGCCGCCGCCGACGAGTGGACGCGGCGCACGCCCGAGCGTCCCCGGTTCGTCGCGGGCGCGCTCGGCCCTCTCAACGTGTCGCTCTCCGTGTCGCCCAAGGTCGAGGACGCGGCGTTCCGCTCGGTCACGTTCGACCAGGTCCGGGAGACGTACGCTGAGCAGATCGCCGCGCTGGCGGAGGGCGGCGTCGACCTGCTGCTCGTCGAGACCATCTTCGACACGCTCAACGCGAAGGCCGCGATCGTCGCCGCCCGGGAGGTGGCGCCCGACCTGCCGCTCTGGCTCTCGTTCACGGCGATCGACCGCAGCGGCCGCAATCTCTCGGGGCAGACCGCCGAGGCGTTCTGGGTCTCGGTCGAGCACGCGCGGCCGCTGATCGCAGGCGTGAACTGCTCACTCGGTGCGACCGAGATGCGACCGTTCCTCGAGGGGCTCGCCCGCGTCGCCGACACGTACGTCTCGTGCTATCCGAACGCCGGCCTGCCGAACGCGATGGGGGAGCACGACGAGCAGCCCTCCGACACGAGCCGCTACCTGCGCGCGTTCGCCGAGGACGGGCTCGTGAACGTCGTCGGCGGCTGCTGCGGCACGACGCCGGAGCACATCCGCCAGATCGCCGCGGCCGTCGAGGCGATCCCGCCCCGGCGCGTCCCCGCGCACGTCCCCGCGACCCGCTGGAGCGGCCTCGAGCCGTTCGAGCTCGGCCCCGACACCGGTTTCGTGATGATCGGCGAGCGGACGAACGTCACGGGCTCCGCGCGGTTCCGCTCGCTCGTCGAGTCCGGCGATCTCGAGGCGGCGGTCGAGATCGCGCTCGAGCAGGTCCGGAGCGGCGCGAATGCGCTCGACGTGAACATGGACGCGGACCTGCTCGACGGCGAGCAGGCGATGACCCGCTTCCTCAACCTCCTCGCCACCGAGCCCGAGGCGGCGCGGCTGCCGATCATGGTCGACAGCTCGCGCTGGTCGGTGCTCGAGGCCGGGCTCAAGTGCCTCCAGGGCAAGGGGATCGTGAACTCGCTCTCGCTGAAGGAGGGCGAAGGCCCGTTCCTAGAGCACGCGCGGCGTGTACGCGGCTACGGGGCGGGCGTCGTCGTGATGGCCTTCGACGAGCAGGGACAGGCCGAGACGGTAGAGCGCAAGGTCGAGATCTGCGACCGCGCGTTCCGGCTCCTGGTCGAGGTGGCCGGCTTCGCCCCCGAAGACATCGTCTTCGACCCAAACGTCCTCGCGGTCGCGACGGGGATCGAAGAGCACAACGGGTTCGCGAAGGCGTTCATCGAATCGCTGCCGCTGATCAAGGAGCGCTGCCCGGGCGTGAGGACGAGCGGCGGCATCTCGAACCTCTCCTTCGCCTTCCGCGGCAATCAGCATGTCCGCGAGGCGATGCACGCCGCGTTCCTCTACCACGCGATCCGCGCCGGGCTCGACATGGGGATCGTCAACGCCGGCCTGCTGATGGTCTACGAGGACATCGAGCCGGAGCTGCTCGAGCGGGTGGAGGACGTGATCTTCGACCGGCGTCCCGACGCGACGGAGCGCCTCGTCGAGCTCGCCGGCCGCTACGCGGGCGAGGCGACGCGGCGCGAGGAGGATCTCGCCTGGCGCGACGCTCCCGTCGCGAAGCGTCTCGAGCACGCGCTCGTGCACGGCGTCGTCGACTTCATCGAGGAGGACGTCGAGGAGGTGCGCCGTGACGCGGCACGGCCGCTCGACGTGATCGAAGGCCCGCTGATGGACGGCATGCGCGTGGTCGGCGACCTCTTCGGGTCGGGTCGCATGTTCCTGCCGCAGGTCGTCAAGAGCGCGCGTGCGATGAAGCGCGCCGTCGCCTACCTCGAGCCGTACATGGAGGAGGAGAAGGAGCAGAACGGGCGCGCGGCGGGGCGGGTGGTGCTCGCGACCGTGAAGGGCGACGTGCACGACATCGGCAAGAACATCGTGGGCGTCGTGCTCGGCTGCAACAACTACGAGGTCGTCGATCTCGGGGTGATGGTCCCCGGCGAGACGATCCTGGACACCGCGCTCGAGCAGGGCTGCGACATCGTCGGCCTCTCGGGCCTGATCACGCCCTCGCTCGACGAGATGGTGACGGTCGCGAAAGAGATGGAGCGCCGCGGGCTCGAGCTGCCGCTCCTGATCGGCGGCGCCACGACCTCGCGCCAGCACACCGCGGTGCGGATCGCGCCCGAGTACGGGCAGCCGACGGTCCACGTGCTCGACGCCTCTCGCGTGATCGGCGTGGTCAACGCGCTGCTCGACCCGGAACGACGAGGCGCTCTCGACACGGAGAACCGCTCCGAGCAGGACCGCCTGCGCGCCCTGCACGCCGAGCGGGAGCGCAAGCCGCTGCTGCCGCTCCGCGCCGCGCGGGAGCGCAGGACGCCGATCGCCTGGCACGCCGAGGATCTCGCCGTGCCCGGGTTCACCGGGCGGCAGCTCGTGGAGCCGTCGCTCGAGGAGCTCCGCGGGTACGTCGACTGGACGTTCTTCTTCCACGTGTGGGAGCTGAAGGGCCGCTACCCGGCGATCCTCGACGACCCGAAGAAGGGCGAGGCCGCCCGCGACCTGTTTGCCGCGGCAAACGCGCTCCTCGACCGCATCGTCGCGGAGCGCCTGCTCGTCCCACGCGGCGTCCATGGCTTCTGGCGGGCCGCCGCAGAGGGTGACGACATCGTGGTGCGCAACGGCAACGGCGACGTCCGCTTCCCGATGCTGCGCCAGCAGGCGGCGCACGACGACTCGCGCCCGAACCGCTCGCTCGCCGACTTCGTCGCGCCGGCCGAGACGGGTCTGGACGACCATGTCGGCGCGTTCGCGGTCGGCATCCACGGCGCGGACGAGCTCGCGGCGTCGTACGAGCGCGAGGGTGACGACTACAGCGCGATCATGGTGAAAGCGCTCGCCGACAGGCTCGCCGAGGCGTTCGCCGAGTGGCTGCACCAGCAGTCGCGCCGCGCGTGGTACGCGGCCGACGAGCGTCTCGGGGCCGAGGATCTCGTGGCCGAGCGGTTCCGCGGGATACGGCCGGCGTTTGGGTACCCCGCCTGCCCGGATCACTCGGAGAAGGGCACGCTCTTCACGCTGCTCGCCGCCGACGAGGCCGGGCTCGAGCTGACAGAGTCGTTCGCGACGACCCCCGGTGCGAGCGTGAGCGGGATCTACCTCGGGCACCCGTCCGCGCGGTACTTCTCGATCGGGCGGGTCGGGCGCGACCAGGTCGAGGACTACGCCGAGCGCAAGGGCGAGGACCTCGCGTCGGCAGAGCGCTGGCTCCGCCAGAACCTGGCCTACGACCCTCGCTAGCCTGCGAGCATCCGTTCCGCTTCTCGCGGAACGGATGCCGCAAACCCCAGGCGCCCGGCTTCGCCGGTCGCGTGGGTACATCCCTGAAGCGGACTGCCGGCTGCGCCGGCGTCCGGGAACGAGTCGGCGGAGGCTCGGGAGTACAGTTGAGTCGTGCGCGTCCTCGCGCTTTCCCTCTTCGCGCTGGCCCTCGCCGCACCGGCGCTCGGGGCCGACGGGGAGCCGAAGAAGTCGCTGACCGCCAGGGGGCAGGCGATCGCAAAGTCGATCGTCCTGAAGCGAAGCGACCTCACCACCGGTTTCGTCCCGCACAAGCCGTCTGACGCCGCCCGCCCGAGGGGAGCCCGCTGCGCGGGGGTCGACGAGACCGACCTGACGGTGATCGGCGACGCCGACTCGCCGGACTTCAGTCGCGACGCGGCAGGTGTCGCGGTCGGCTCGTCCGCGTCGGTGTACCGCAGCCTGCGGGAGTCCAACACCGCCTGGCGGCGAGCCGGGACGGCGGCGGCCGTGCGCTGCTTCTCCGACCTCGTCCGCCTCACGGCGCCCGCGGCGCGCAAGGTGAAGATCGTCTCCGCGAAGCGAATCCCGTTTCGGGCCGGCTCCTCGAAGTCGATCGCCTACCGCGTCGTCGCGACGATGGACATCGGCGGGTCGCGCACGATCCGCGCGTACTTCGACGCCGTGCTTCTCCGGCAGGGGACGGTGCAAGCCTCCCTCGTCGTGACGTCCCTCGGTCGGGCCGTGCCGCTCGTGCAGGAGCAGGCGCTCGCCGGCGTCCTCGCCGCCCGCATGGCGAAGGCCGCCGTCCCGACCGGTCCCGTGGCCTGAGATTTGCCTGCGGCATCCGTTCCGCTTGTCGCGGAACGGATGCCGCAAACTCCCTTGCGCCGGCTTCGCCGGCGCAAGGGCACGTCCCTGAAGCGGACAGCTGCTGCGCCGGCGTCCGGAGCGGCACGTGTCCTTTCACGCCACTGTTCGTGTCCGGAGTGCGGTGGTAGCGTCCGGCCGTGGCCGACCGCGCCACAGGCCGTCTAGCCCCACTTCGCCGTAATCCCGGCTTCGCGCTGCTGTTCTGGGCGACGGCAGGCTCCGCGATCGGGACGTACCTCGCGGCGCTCGCGCTCTCGGTCGACATCTTCGATCGCACCGGCTCGGGCGCCTGGCTGGCGGCGCTCTTGATCGCGGACTTCATCCCGATCGTCGTGATCGGGATCGCCCTCGGGCCGCTCGTCGACCGTCTGTCGCGCCGGCGGCTGATGATCCTCTCGGACGTCGTTCGGGCAGCGGTGTTCGTCGCCCTGCCGTTCGTCGACCAGCCTGCCCTCATCGTCGCGCTGGCCGGGGTCAACGGCGTCGCGACGGGGTTCTTCAGGCCGGCGGCCTGGGCGGGTTTCCCGAACCTCGTCCCCGAGGAGGATCGCGAGCAGGCGACGTCGCTCCTCTCCACCGTCGAGCACGTCGCGTGGATGCTGGGCCCTGTCCTCGCCGGCGGCCTCCTCGCGTTCTCGGGCACGGACGTCGCCTACTGGGTGAACGCCGCGACCTTCCTCCTCTCGGCGGCCCTCGTGGCGCGGATCTCCGCCGCCTCGCTCCGTTCCGACGAGCCGATCACGAGGGGCCACTGGGACGACCTCCGGGCGGGCCTGGGGCTCGTCTTCAGGTCGCGGCCCCTCCTGACCGTGCTCGTTGCCTGGAACGTCTCCGCGCTGGCGACGGCGTTCGTCAACGTCGCCGAGGTGCCGCTGGTGAAGGACGACCTCGGCGGTGGGAACGTCGGCCTCGGCATCCTCGTCGGCGCGACAGGCCTCGGGCTCGTGATCGGCAGCTTCTTCGCAGCGTCGGTGCTCCAGCGCATCGGCATGCGGGCCCTCTACTCGGGCTCGCTGCTCGTGATGGCGGTCGGGTTCGGCGTGGCGGCCGCCTCGCCGACGGTCGCCGTCGCCGCGGTGCTGGCCGCGTTCGCGACGATCGGGAACGGCGCGGCGATCGTGTGCAACCAGCTCCTCGTGCAGGAGGGCGCGCCGGACGCGATGCGCGGTCGAGCGCTCGCCGTCCTCATGTCGACGTACTACGGCGTCCTCGGGCTCGCCATGGCGGGCGGCGGGCTCCTCGTCGACTCCGCCGGCGCCCGCACCGCCTGGGCCGTGGCCGGCGGCGTGTACGTCGTCTCGACCGTCCTCGCGTTCGTGCTCACGGGATCGGCGCGGCGGGAACGCGCCGCCGAGCCCGACGGGCTCGAGCGCATCCGCTCGCTCATGGCCGAGGTCGACGAGACGCGACTGCGCGAGCAGGAGGGCACCGGCGCCGACGCGGCCCTCGCACAACCGGTGTCGGACTTCGAGTCCGACACCTTCGCGAGACGTGGCGCTCGGGTGTCCGACTGAAGTCGGACACCCGAGACCCTAGAGTCCCCTCGATGGCACGCGCAGGGTGGACGCACGATGAGCTCGTCACGGGTGTGCTCGCCGGTGACCGCAGGGCGCTCGCGCGGGCGATCACGCTCGTCGAGGACGGGTCCCCGGAGGCGGAGACGCTCGTCCGCGAGGTCTATCCACGAACCGGTCACGCCGCGTCGATCGGGGTGACCGGGCCGCCCGGGGTCGGGAAGTCGTCGCTCGTGAGCGCGCTCGTCGCGGAGGTCCGCGGCGCCGGCCGATCGGTCGGCGTCGTCTCCGTCGACCCGTCGAGCCCGTTCTCGCGCGGCGCGCTCCTCGGCGACCGGATCCGGCTCGCGGAGCACTTTCTCGACCCCGACGTCTACATCCGCTCGATGGGGACACGCGGCCATCTCGGCGGGCTGGCCGAGGCGACGCTCCAGGCGCTGCTGCTCGTCGACGCGTCGGGGAAGGACGTCGTCTTCCTCGAGACCGTCGGCACGGGTCAGAGCGAGGTGGAGGTGATCGGCATCGCGGACATCGTGCTGCTCGTGCTGATGCCGGGGTCGGGGGACGCCGTGCAGGCCCTCAAGGCGGGGATCATGGAGATCCCCGACGTCATCGTCGTGAACAAGATGGACCACCCCGCAGCGAAGACGATGCTGCAGGAGGTCCGCTCGATCGTCGCGCTCGACCCCGACCGGGAGCGACGGCCACGCATCCTGCTCACCGACGCGCTGCGCGGCGAGGGGGTGCCCGAGCTGTGGCAGGCGCTCGAGGCGCGGCGGACGGAGCTCGAGGAGCGCGGCGAGCTCGCGCAGCGGCGCGAGCGGAACCTGAGCGGCGAGGTCGAGACGCTCGCGGTCGCCCGGCTGCGCGAGCGTGTGCGGGAGGCGATGGCCGCGGACGCGGCCGTGGGCGACGCGGTCGAGCGCGTGACGCAGCGCGAGCTCGACCCCCTGAGCGCGGTCTCGCTCGTCGTCGACTCCGTGACCGGAGCGCGTGGATGACGGACGCGAGGCCGACGTTCGCGGACGTGAAGGACGCACGCGAGCGGCTCGCGGGCATCGCGCGCGTCACGCCGGTGTACTCGTCCGAGACGCTCTCGCGGCTCGCCGGCCGCCCCGTCGTGCTCAAGGCGGAGAACCTCCAGCGGACCGGCGCCTTCAAGATCCGCGGGGCGTACAACACGATCGCCCAGCTCTCGCCGGACGAGCGGGCGGCCGGTGTGGTCACCGCGAGCGCCGGAAACCACGGGCAGGCGGTCGCCTGGGCGGCGCGCGAGGCCGGCATCCCGGCGACCATCGTCGTCCCCGAGTCCGCGCCGATGGCCAAGGTGGAAGCCGCCCGCAGCTACGGCGCGCAGGTCGAGCTCGCGGGGGAGGGGTTCGACGAGGCGGCCGGCATCGCCCGCGCCCGCGCGGAGGAGACCGGGGCGACGTTCGTGCACGCCTTCGAGGACGCACGGGTGGTGGCGGGCCAGGGCACGCTCGGCCTGGAGCTCGCGGAGCAGCTCCCGGATGGCCCCGCGACCGTCGTCATCCCGGTGGGGGGCGGTGGGCTCGCGTCCGGCATCGCGATCGCGCTCGACGAGCTACGGCCCGAGGTCAGGCTCGTCGGCGTGCAGGCCGCCGCCTGCGCGCCGCTCGCCGGGCGGGTGCCCGAGGGCGCCACGATCGCCGACGGGATCGCGGTCAAGAACCCCGGCGAGCTGACGGCGACGATCCTCCAGGACCTGCTCGACGACATCGTGGTCGTCGACGACGAGGAGATCTCGGAGGCGATCGTCCTGCTCCTCGAGCGGTCGAAGCTCGTCGCGGAGGGCGCGGGCGCCGCGCCCGTCGCCGCGATCCTGGCGGGCCGGGTCGGCGGCCAGGGAACGGCCTGCGCGGTGATCGCAGGCGGGAACGTCGACGCGACCACGCTCAACTCCGTGGTGCGCTACGGCCTGACGGTCTCGGGGCGGCACCTCGTCGTCGCGCTGCTCATTCCCGACCGGCCCGGTGAGCTCGCGCGGATCGTCGGCCTGATCGCGTCCCAGCGCGCGAACGTCCTCGCGATCCAGCACCACCGCGAGGGCCGCAACATCGGCGTGCTCGAGACCGAAGCCGAGCTGACGCTAGAGACCCGCGACGAGGAGCACTCGCAGGTGCTCATCCGGCAGCTCGCGGACGCGGGCTACACCGTCCGCCGTCTCCGCTGAGACGCGTTTCGGGCCGACGTACACTCGGCGCGTGCTCGTCTGCTCCCGGTGCGCGCGTGAGAACCCGGACGACGCCCGGTTCTGCAACGCGTGCGGCTCGCCGCTCGAGGCGGAGCCGCGCACCCGGGAGGAACGGAAGATCGTCACGGCGGTGTTCGTCGACCTCGTCGGCTCGACGGCCCGCGCCGAACGCCTCGATCCCGAGGACGTCCGTGCGGTGCTCCGCCGCTACCACGAGACGCTCCGGCGCGAGCTCGAGCGCTACGGCGGCACCGTGGAGAAGTTCATCGGGGACGCCGTCGTCGCCGTCTACGGCGCGCCGACCGCGCACGAGGACGACCCCGAGCGGGCCGTACGGGGCGCACTCGCGGCGCGCGAGTCGATCGCCGCGCTGAACGACCGGGACGACACTCTCGACCTCCACGTCCGCGTCGGTGTCGCGACGGGCGAGGCGCTCGTCGCGCTCGACGCCCGCGCCGCTGAGGGAGAGTCGATGGTCGCCGGCGACGTGATGAACACGGCGGCGCGCATCCAGTCGGCCGCTCCGGTCGACGGGATCCTCGTAGGTGATTCGACACACCGCGCGACCGAGCGGGTGATCGTGTACCGCGAGCACCAGCCCGTCGAGGCGAAGGGCAAGGCCGAGCCCGTCGGGGTGTGGGAGGCAGTGGAGGCGCTGGGCCGTGTCACCGGGCCCGGCGAGGACGACGCCTCGTCGCCGCTCGTCGGGCGCGAGAACGAGCGCGCGCTGCTGCTCGGCGCGTTCGCCCGTGCCCGGGTCGAGCGCTCGCCGCAGCTCGTGACGCTCGTCGGCGTCCCGGGCATCGGCAAGAGCCGGCTCGTGGTGGAGCTGCGCGAGGCCGCGGCGGAGGACGACGAGATCATCACGTGGCGGTACGGCCGCTGCCTGCCCTACGGGGACGGCGTCACGTTTTGGGCGCTCGGCGAGATCGTCAAGGCGCAGGCCGGGATCCGCGAGAACGACTCGGCCTCGACCGCAGCGGACAAGCTGGGTCGCGCCGTTGCGGACTCCGTGCCCGAGGCGGACCGCCGCTGGGTCGAGCCGAGCCTTCGCCCGCTGGTTGGGCTCGTCTCCGAGGACGTCGCGCTCGCCGACCGCCGCGAAGAGCTGCACGCGGGGTGGCGCCTCTTTCTCGAGGCGCTCGCCGAACAGCGGCCGCTCGTGGTCGTGATCGACGATCTCCAGTGGGCGGACGACGGGCTGCTCGAGTTCGTCGACGAGCTGGTCGACCTCGTCGAGGGCGTCCCGCTGCTCGTCGTCTGCTGCGCACGTCCCGAGCTGCTCGAGCGGCGTCCGGGCTGGGGCGGGGGCAAGCGCAACGCGCTCACCGTGTCGCTCGGGCCGCTCGGCGAGGGCGCGGTCGCGAGGCTCGTCGAGTCCCTGCTCGGCCGCGACCCCGCCGACGCCGACCTCCGGGCGAACGTCGTCGAGCTCGCCGCGGGCAATCCGCTCTACGCCGAGGAGCTCGTCCGCATGCGGACCTCGGGCGGCGACCTCTCGGGCCTGCCGGACACCGTGCTGGGCATCGTGACCGCCCGGGTCGACCTTCTGCCGGACGCCGAGAAGGAGCTCCTGCGGGACGCGGCGGTGATGGGCGGCGTGGTGTGGTCGGACGGCCTGCAGGCCGTCTCGACGCGGGAGCCGGGAGAGGTCGGCGACCTGCTCCGGTCACTCGGTCGAAAGGAGTTCCTACGCCGCGAGCGGCAGTCCGCGGTCGCCGGTGCGACGCAGCACGCGTTCGTCCACAGCCTCGTGCGCGACGCCGTCTACGCCCAGCTTCCCCGCCCGGACCGCATCGATCGACACGTGCGCGTCGCGCGCTGGATCGAGTCGCTCCCCGAGGACCGGCGCGAGGACCGGGCCGAGCTGCTCGCGCACCACTACGTCGAGGCGATCGAGCTCTCCCGGAGCGCGGGGCTGGACTCGGCGGAGCTCATTCCCGCGGCGTCGTCCGCCCTCCAGGAGTCGGGACTGCGGGCACTCGCAGTCGCCGCCTATCCCGCGGCGGTGCGCGCCCTGCGTGCGGCGGCGATGCTCCGGGGCGGCCAGCTCGATCCGCACGCGTTGCGCGCGCTCGGCATCGCGCTCTTCGAGACCGAGTCGGGCGGGGTCGAGGAGCTCGAGCAGGCATTCGGACTGTTCCTGGAGGCGGGTCAGCGGACGGCGGCGGCCGCGGCCGCCGCGGATCTCGCGTTCGGCCTCTGGGGACACGGGGACGGCGCGGGCAGCGCGGCCTGGATGCAGCGCGGGCTCGAGCTGATCGACGAGGGGGGACGCTCGCCGCACGAGGCGCACGTGCTCGCGCAGGGCGCCCGCCGCGCGATGCTCGCCGGCGACACGGGGGTGGCCGTCGAGCTCGCAGACCGTGCGCTGGAGCTGGCGACGGCGATCGGCGCCGAGCAGGTGCGGATCGCCGGCCTGATCACGCGGGCGACGGCCAGGGCCAACGCCGCCGAGTACGAGACGGCGTGCGCCGACCTCGAGGCAGCCGGCGAGCTGGCACTCGTGGTCGATCCCTCGGAGGCGACGCGCGCCTACGTGAACCTCAGCTCGGTGCTGAACGACCTCGGCGACCTGGACGGCGCGAAGGGGGCCGCCCGCCGGTCGATCGCAGTGGCGGAGCGGCTGGGGATGCTGGGAGGCGTCGGAGCCTTCGCGTACGGGAACCTGGTCGAGGCGCAGTTCCTCGCGGGCGACTGGGAGGAGGCCGCGGCGAGGTCCGTGATCGAGCTCGAGCGTGCGGAGCTGCTGGGCGGCCTCTACCAGGCGCCGATGTTCGAGCTCGTGCTCGCGGAGCTCGCGCTCGTGCGCGACGGGAGGCGCGACGAGGCGGTGGAGTCCGCAAGGCGCCAGGTCGCCGCGGCCCGTGAGCGGCACGACGACCAGGCGATCTTCGGCGTGTTCTCGCTGTGCGCCTGGATCTTCACCCGTGCGGGGCGGACAGACGAGGCCGGCGCGATCGTCGACGAGATCCTCGCCCGACGGCGGGAACGGCCCATGGGGGTCGCGCCCGGCTTCTGGACGGTTGCCGGTGCCCTTGTGCTCGAACGGCTCGGACGGGCCGGCGAGCTGCTGGAGCTGCCCGAGCCCGAGGGGTCCCGGTTCCTCGCGGCCGCGAGGGCGATCGACACGGGCTCGTTCGCGGCGGGGGCGGAGATCCTGCGGGAGATCGGCGCGCGGCCGCTCGAGACGGATGCGCGCGTCCTGGCCTCCCGTGAGGCTCGTGCCCGCGGGGACGAGGAGTCGGCCCGGCAGCACGAGGAACGCTCCCGCGACCTGTTTCGTCAACTCGGCGCCGACGCGGCGCTGGCGGAGCTCGACGCCGGGCTCAGGAGCCGCAGCGCCGGAAGCTGACGGTCGTCGCGCCGCGCGCGAGCCAGTCGGTCATCCCGCCGCCCACGACGGGCCGGGCGTCGTAGCCGCGCGAGCGGAGAACGCTCGCGGCGATCGCCGCGCGCGGCCCGGACTCGCAGATCGTGACGAGCGGGCCGTCCTCCGGCAGATCGGGGCAACAGGCGCGCATCAGGCGGTACGGCACGTGACGGCTGCCCGGGATGTAGCCCTCGTCGCGCTCGTCCTTCTCGCGCACGTCGACGATCGTGGCGCCCGACGCGACGAGGGCGTCGAGATCGTCGACCGTCGCGGCCTCGGCGCTCTCGTCGCCCCCGCCGAGCACGAAGCCCGGGACGTCGGAGAACGCCACGGAGCGAAGGCCGGCGATCGCGCGACGGGCCTCGTCCTCGTCCGCCGCCAGGACTGCAACGGGCGCAGCGGCGTCGAGCACGAACGCCGCCTTGGTCGAGAAGCTCGAGCCCGAGACCGGGACGTTGACGGCGCCGGGGCGATGCCCCGCGAGGTGGGCCTCGACCGGCCGCACGTCGAGCAGCTGAGCCCCGTCCGGCGGGGTCGGAAGCTCGGTCGGCGGGGGCGCGGTCGGCACGAATGGGCCGCGGTTGATCTCCACGATCCGGGCGAGGTTCGGCGGCTTCGGCGACGACACGCCGGCGGACTCGGCCACGAACGCCTCGACGTCCGGCAGCGCGAGCATGGGATTGAAGCGGCGCTCGAAGCCGATCGTGGTCGAGGCGCGCGAGCTCATCGAGGCGCCGCAGAGCGACCCGCTCACGTGACCCGGGAACACCTCGACGCCGTCCGGCAACTCGAGCAGGCGGCGCAGCGAGTGGAAGAGCCCCTCTGCGCCTTCCATCGCGCCGACGGCGAGATCGGGGCGCGCCGCGTCGCCGACGAAGAGCGAGTCGCCCGTGAGGACGAGCCAGGGCTCCTCGGAGCGGGTGGTGTCCGCCACCGCGAAGCAGCAGTGCTCGGGCCGGTGGCCGGGCGTGTGGATGCAGCGGATCCGGATGTTGCCGACGGCGATCTCCAGCCCGTCCTCGAGCAGATCGTGCGGGTACTCCGGCTCCGCGAGGGGATGGATGCTGACGGGGATGTCGTGGTCGAGGGCGAGCCGGCCGTGACCGGAGACGTGATCCGCGTGCGTGTGGGTCTCGAGCGTCCGCACGATCCGCGCCTCGAGGCGCTCGGCCTCGGCGAGGATCGGCTCGATGGAGAGGTGCGGGTCGACGACCACGACCTCGCCCGCCTCTTCGCAGCCGACGAGGTACGAGGCGCACCCGAGGTCGTCGTTCAGGATCTGGGCGAAGAGCACGGGCGCGACCGTAGCACCCGCCTCCACTATCTCTCTTGAAGCTTCGGCCGGCGCAGCAGGCGCAGCACGAGGAAGCTCCCGATCAGCAGGAGCAGGCCTGCAGCGCCGGCGGCGAGCCCCCGGCCGAGATGCTGCGCAGGCGCCTCGTCGCCCTCGGCGGGCAGCACCGAGAGCGTCGCCGGCCAGCGCACCTCCTGCCCGTCGTCGTAGCGCTGGACCGCCCGGAAGGTCTGGTTCCCGGCCCTCGTCCGCGCGAGCACCCGGATCGGGAACCCGACCGTCCGCCGTCCCTCGATCCGCCCGCCCGACCACCGGACGTGAGTCGTCTGCACGTCGACTCTCCAGCCAGGGGGTGGGTCCAGCCTGGAGAACACGACCCCCGGGGGCGCGTCGATCGCCACCGAGACGGTTGCATGGGGCTGCCGCTCGTTGGGCGTCTCGAACGTGATCGTCGAGGTCGCGTCGGCGTCGACATAGGTCGGCGAGATCGTCACGTGCGCATCCGCACGACCGGGCACGAGGAGCGCCGCTCCGGCGCTCAGCGCCGCCATCCACGCTGCAGTCGTTCGCGCGCGGTGAGGTTTCTGTAAGGCGAATCGGAGCACTGGCAAGGTGGGAAAACGTGCCCCACGCGACGCTGGGGCGAGTCGACGAAAAGGAAAGGAGAGGGTCTGATGAGGATATCCGTGCGTGCGGTTCAGGCCGCCGCGGTCGCAGCCCTCGCCGTGCTCGCCGTCGGCTGCGGGAGTGACAGCGACGCAGGGGGGAACGGCAACGGCGTCATCGACCAGGTGATCAACATCAACTGGGGCGCCGAACCGCCGTCGCTCGACCCGGGCCTCGCGACGGACACGACGTCGGGCGACGTGATCACGAACATCATGGATCCGCTCGTCAAGCTCGACAAGGACCTCCAACCGACCCCGAGCCTCGCGAAGTCGTGGACCGTCTCGAAGGACGGCAAGACCGTTACGTTCGAGCTGCGCGACGACGGACGCTGGACGAACGGCGACCCCGTCACCGCGCAGGACTTCGAGTGGTCCTGGAAGCGCACGATCTCCCCGGATCTCGGGGCGGACTACGCGTACCAGTTCTTCGGGATCGTCGGTGCCGCCGAGTACAACGCGTGCGAGAAGAACTGCGACGCGATGCGCGACAAGGTGGGCGTGAAGGCGCTCGACGACCACACGCTCCAGGTGAAGCTGACTTCGCAGCAGCCGTGGTTCGTGCAGCAGGTCGCGCACCACTCGTTCCTCGCCGTCCATCGGGCAACCGTCGAGAAGTTCGGCCGCAAGTGGACGGAGCCGCAGAACATCGTCACCGACGGGCCGTTCAAGCTCGCCCGCTGGAACCACGACTCGCGGCTCGACCTCGTCAAGTGGAACGGCTGGCGCAACGCGGACCAGGTCAAGCTCCAGCGCATCAACGGCTCGATGATCACGGAGGGCACCACGGCGCTCCGGGCGTTCGAGGCCGGTGAGCTCGACACGTCCGGCCAGGGCCTGCCCCCGGTCGACCTGCCGCGGCTGAAGGGGACGCCGGAGTACGCGCAGTACCCGGGTCTCGGCACGTACTACTACGGCCTCAACGTCAAGACCGTGCCGGACGTGAAGCAGCGCCGCGCGATGGCGCTCGCGATCGACCGCCAGACGATCATCGACAACATCGCCCAGGGTGACCAGGCGCCGGCGACGGGGTTCACGCCGAAGGGCATGCCGGGCTTCGACACGATCACGGCGAAGTCGCCGTGGCTGGCACCGAACGGCGACATCGCCAAGGCGAAGCAGCTGATGTCGCAGGTGAAGAGCCCGCAGAAGGACGTCACACTGCTGATCAACAACGCGCCGGGCCACAAGGAGATCGCGGTGGCCGTGCAGTCGATGTGGCAGAAGCTCGGGCTGCACGTCACGATCTCCCAGCAGGACTGGGCCCAGTACCTCCAGTTCCTCGGCCCGCCGCCCGACCCGTCGATGGACGCGTTCCGGCTCGGCTGGATCGCCGACTACGTCGACGCGATGAACTTCCTCGAGCTCTGGCAGTGCGGCTCGGGGAACAACAACACGAACTTCTGCGACCCCGGCTACGACAAGCTCGTCGAGCAGGCGCGGAAGACCGCCGACAACGGCCAGCGGTACGGCGTCTACAAGCAGCTGGAGGACAAGCTCGTCGGCAAGGACGGCGCGATGCCGATCGTGCCGATCTACTGGTACACGTTCGTCCAGCTCGAGCGGACGTCGATCAAGGACTCGCTCAACATCAGCCCGCTGGGTCTGACCGACTACTCGAAGGTCGTCGAGACCGACGGGTCATCGGCCTAGGGCCGTCCGGCGCGTTTGGAGGGTGAGGCGCCCGGCCCTCCGGGCGCCTCACCTTGACGTCCTCGGTGTCCGACTTGAAGTCGGACACCGGCGCGCCTGACCTCCGGTGTCTCCGACTGAGGTCGGACACGTGGGGCCTACAGTCCCAGATGCCTGGAGATGACCATGCGCTGCACCTCGTTGGTCCCTTCGCCGATCTCGAGGATCTTCTGGTCGCGGTAGAGCCGCGAGATCGGGAACTCGTCCATGAAGCCGTAGCCGCCGTGGATCTGGAGCGCCTGGCTCGCGACGCGGTGTGAGAGCTCGCCCGTGTAGAGCTTCGCCATCGCCGCCTCGAGCGCGAACGGCCGGCCCTGGTCCTTGAGCCAGGCGGCGCGGTAGACGAGCTGGCGCCCAGCTTCGATCTCGACCGCCATGTCCGCGAGCTGGAACGCTATCGCCTGGAAGCTGCCGATCGGCCTGCCGAACTGCGTCCGCTCGCGCGCGTAGGCCGAGGCGAGGTCGTAGGCGCCCTGAGCGAGCCCGACACCCATCGCCGCGACGGAGATGCGCCCGCCGTCGAGGATCTCGAGGAACTGGGTAAAGCCCTTGCCCCGCGGGCCGAGGAGGTTCCCCTCCGGCACGGCGCAGTCGGCGAAGGTCAGCGCGCGCGTGTCAGAGGCCTTCCAGCCGACCTTGTGCAGCGGCTCCGAGATGTCGTAGCCGGCGGTCCCGTTCTCGACCACGAGGTTCGAGATCTCGTCCTCGCCGGTGCGCGCGGTGATCGTCACGCCCCAGGTCAGCTCCGTCCCGGCGTTGGTGATGAACATCTTCGAGCCGTTCACGATCCATGAGCCGTCGCGGAGCTCGGCGGTCGTTCGGGTGGCGCCGGCATCGGAGCCGGCGTCGGGCTCGGTCAGGCCGAATGCGGCGAGGCGGCGACCCGACGCGAGGTCCGGCAGCCAGCGCTCCTTCTGCTCGTCCGAGCCGAAGAGGTAGATCGGCATCGTCCCGAGCGACGTGTGCGCGGCGACCGTGATCGCGACCGACGAGTCGATCCGGGTCAGCTCCTCGATCGCGATCGCGTAGGAGAGCGTGTCGGCGCCCGCGCCGCCCTGCTCCTCCGGGATCGGGATCCCCATCAGGCCGAGCTCGGCCATCTCGCGCACGAGCTCGACCGGGAAGCGCGATTCTCGGTCGAGCTCCTCTGCGACCGGCGCGACCCGCTCGCGGGCGAACGTTCGCACCGTGTCGCGGATCAGCTCCTGCTCGGGGGTGAGGTCGAGGTCCATGCCGGCCGGGATCGTAGATGCGCCCGCAGCGCGGGGCAGGCAGCGCTTGTGTTGATTCAACACAAGCGTTGTGCGACACGCGGGCGCTCGGCCCGCTCAGAGAGCCGTCGGGATGCTCTGCGCGTGGCGGAAGCGGTTCGTCGGGTCGACGGCGTGCTTCGTCGCGACGAGCCGCTCGAGATTCTCGGCGTAGTACGCGCGCTTCCAGCCGGCGATGCCGCGGTCGGCGTAGTTCTGGAGCGCTTCGCCGGACGTGTACGGCGAGAGGGCGAGGCGGGCCTTCCTGATCCAGGCGAGGTTCGCGTTCTCGACCGCCGGCCTCGGGTCGGTCCAGAGGCCGAACAGCTCGAGCGAGAAGCGGGCATCGCGATGGACGTAGGCGGTGGCCTTGCGCGGCACCCGGCCGACGGCCCCGCCGAAGGCGAACAGCACGATGCCCCCACCGCGCAGGCGCGGGTCGGCATGGCGCTCCTCGACTGCCTCGACGACCGCGTCGCGGCCCTTCGGCCCGAGCGGCGCCCGTGCGACGCGCGAGCTTCCGGCGATTCGTCGCGGCTCGGACTCGCCGCCGGCGAAGTACGCCGTCGCCGCGGCGTACGTGCGTTGCACGAGGCCCGTGGTCGCCGGGGGCGGGTCACCGCCGGTGAGGCCCGCGAGAGCGGCGGCAGCCGCCGGCTTCGGGCCGAGGAACATCCCGTTCACGACGACGGTCGGCGTGCCGCCCGTCGTCGCCGGGACGCGCAGAGAGAGGCTGGAGGTCAGCGCGTCGGGCGCCGTCGCCATGAACGCCTGCCACGCGGCGATCACGTCCGCCGCCGCCGCCCACGGCCAGCGCAGGACGAACGTCGTCACGGTGCCGACCTTCCGTGTCGCGAACGTCAGCCGCGTGACGATCCCGAAGCTGCCCGTACCGCCGCCGCCGAGCGCCCAGAAGAGATTCGGACGCGAGGTCGCGGAGACGTCGTGCGCGTGGCCGTCCGCCGTCACGATGCGCACGGACCGGAGGCTGTCGCACGCGAGCCCGAACGCCCGCGCGGCGAAGCCGTGGCCCCCGCCGAGCGTCAGTCCCGCGACGCCGACGGTCGGGCACGAGCCTGCGGGGATCGTCCGCTGGCCGGCCGCCCAGAGCCGCGCGTAGACGGAGCCGAGCGTCGCGCCTGCGCCGACCGCCGCGCGACCGTCCGCTCCGACGCCGACCGACGAGAGCCGCCTCAGGTCGACGAGCAGGCCGGTCGTCGAGGAGAGGCCGGCGTAGGAGTGGCCGCCGGAGCGGACGCCGAGCCGTACGTCGTGCGCGACCGCCCAGCGGACGATCGCCTGGACGTCGGCGGTGTCGAGCGGCTGCGCGACCGCGCGGGGAAGCACGTCGTCGAAGCGCGCGTTCCACGGCTTGCGCGCCTGCGCGTAGCCGGCGCGTCCCGGGCGTAGGAGCGGGCCTCGCAGGGCCGCGTCGAGCTGGTCGAGCGCGTTCGCCGCGCGCGCCTCGGAGGCAAGGCCCAGCGCGAGCGCCGCTCCGGCGCCTGCGAGGCGCCCGCCTCGGACGACGAGCTCGCGCCGGCCGTACCGCTCCACGGCGGGAGCCTAAGACTCAGCGCTCGATGGAGCGATACCGGCGTACCGCGAGCGGCGCGAAGACGATCAGCAGCCCGATGATCCAGACGAACGAGAGCAGGAGCGCATGCTCCCCCGGCCACGAGTCCGACGGGTACGGGTTCGGGTTCCCGAAGAGGTCGCGCGTCGCCGAGACCAGCGCGCTGACGGGGTTCCATTCGGCGATCGGCTTCAGCACGCCGGGGAGCGTCTGGACCGGGACGAACGCGCTCGAGACGAACGTCAGCGGGAAGATCACGAGAAAGCCCAGCTGCTGCGCGTTCTCGACCGTCTTCACGAGCAGGCCGAGCAGCACGCCGATCCAGGCCATCGCGAAGGTGAAGGCGAGCATCAGCACGATCGCCAGCACGAAGTCGCCGACGGTGCCGTGCACCCGCCAGCCGACGACGAGGCCCGACAGCATCAGGATGACGAGAATTCCCGCGTTGTAGACGACGTCGGCGGACGTCCGCCCGCTGAGGACGGCCGAGCGGGCCATCGGGAGGGAGCGGAAGCGGTCGATCAGGCCCTTGTTCATGTCGTCCGCCATCCCGATCGCGGTCGTGATCGAGGCGAACGCGAGCGTCTGGATGTAGATCCCGGGCATCAGGTACTCCTTGTAACTGCCACCTCCCGGGAGCGGGATCGCGCCGCCGAAGACGAACGCGAACAGCACCACGAACATGATCGACTGGAGGATCGCGAAGATCGCGAGCTCCGGAATCCGCGGGATCCGCTTGAGGTTCCGCCAGGCGACGACCCGCCCGTCGGAGACTGCTTCGGCGAAAGCGCTCATGCGGCGAGCTCCTCGTCGGGCTCGTCGTCCTCTTCCTCGTCGGCCAAGCCGTTCTCGGCCACGTGGCCGGTCAGGGTGAGGAACACGTCGTCGAGGGTCGGCCGCCGCAGGCCGACGTCGTCGACCTCGATGCGCGCCTCTCCGAGGCGCTGGACGACCTGGACGAGCTCCTGCGCGCCGCCGCGGGCGGCCACCGTGACCCGCCGGGTGTGCCGGTCGCACGTGCCGTCGCCGTCGGGCGCGAGCGTGGCCACAGCTCGCCGGAGGTCGTCGGGGTTGCGGACGACCACCTCGATGCGCTCGCCGCCGACCTGCGCCTTGAGCTGGTCGGAGGTGCCGCGCGCGATGATGCGGCCGTGGTCGACGACCACGATGTCGTCCGCGAGCTCGTCGGCCTCGTCGAGGTACTGGGTCGTCAGGAGGAGGGTCGTGCCCTCGCGCACCTCGTTGCGGATCACGTCCCACATCCCGAGCCTCCCGCGCGGGTCGAGCCCGGTGGTCGGCTCGTCGAGGAAGAGCAGCTGGGGCCGCCCGACCAGAGCGCCCGCGAGATCGAGCCTGCGGCGCATCCCGCCGGAGTACGTCTTGGCCACGCGGTCGGCGGCGTCCTCGAGCCCGAACTGCCCGAGGAGCTCGTCGGCACGCCGCCGAGCCTCCCCGCTCGAAAGCCGGTAGAGGCGGCCGAACATCCAGAGGTTCTCGCGGCCGGTGAGGTTCTCGTCCACCGCGGCGTACTGGCCGGAGAGGCCGATCACCTTGCGGACGGCCTGTGGGTCGCGCGCGACGTCGATGCCCGCCACCGTCGCCCGGCCCTCGTCCGCGTGGAGGAGCGTCGCGAGGATACGCACCGTCGTCGTCTTGCCTGCGCCGTTCGGTCCGAGCAGGCCGAGGATCGTGCCCTCTTGCACCTCGAGGTCGACACCCTCGAGCGCGCGTACCTCGTTGCCCCGCGAGCGGTAGATCTTGCCGAGGCCCTCGGTCTCGATCGCAGCCATGTGGGACAACGTAGCTGCGTCTTCCGAGCGTCACGGTGCGGAAGGCCGTACCGGACGCCTCGTGCGCCCCGTGCAGCCTGGCTGGGAGTAGCCTCCGAGCATGAGGGACGAGATCGACCGCAGGGCAATGGTCACGCTGTCCTCGGGTCATCTCGGGGTCGACTTCGCCTCCGGGGCGGTGCCTGCCTTGCTGCCCTTCCTGGCGACGGAGTTCGACCTCAGCTATACGGCGACCGCGGGAATGATGCTCGCCGCGCTCGTCTCGTCGTCGCTCGTCCAGCCGCTCTTCGGACTGTGGTCCGACCAGCGCGGGGCGATGTGGCTCCTGCCGGGAGGCGTCGCGCTCGCCGCGGTCGGCGTGGGTGCGGCCGCCGTCGCGCCGACATACGTCCTCGTCCTCGTCGCCGTGTTCGCGGCGGGCATCGGCGTGGCGGCGTACCACCCGGAGGGCGCGAAGTTCGCCGCCTTCGCGAGCGGCCGCCACCGCGCGAGCGGCATGTCCTACTTCAACATCGGTGGCAACACGGGCTACGCGCTCGGGCCGATCGTGGTCACGCCGCTCGTCCTGTGGCTCGGGCTGGGGGGCGGCACGCTTGCGATGGTCCCCGTCCTGGCGATGGCCGTCGTGATGCTGCGGGCCCTCCCGGCGCTCGAGCAGGTCGTGCCGGCCACGAAGGAGCGCAGGCTGGACAGCGGGGAGGACGACGTCCGCGCGATGACGCTGCTCTCCGTCGTGATCGGGCTGCGGAGTGTCGCCTGGTTCGGGCTCCTCACGTTCGTGCCGCTGTGGGTCGTCTCGAACGGCGGGACGAAGGGGGAGGGCGGCCGGACACTGGCGCTGCTGCTCGTCTGCGGCGCCGTCGGGACGCTCGTGCTCGGCCCGGTCGCCGACCGCGTCGGCCTGCGGCGCACGCTCCTGGTCACGCAGGCGGCGCTTCCGTTCCTCGTCGTGACGTACGTCGCGGTGGGCGGCGTCGCGGGGACGATCGCGCTGATGCTCGTCGGGCCCTGTGTCGTGGGGACGTTCGGCGTGACGATGGTGCTCAGCCAGCTCTACCTCCCGCGCCACGTCGGGGTGGCGAGCGGCCTCTCGGTGGGCCTCGCGATGGGCCTCGGCGGGATCGCGGCGGTCGTGCTCGGCGCCGTCGCCGACGCGGTCGACCTCCAGACCGCGCTTTACGTCGCCGCGGCGGCCCCGGCAATCGGCTGCATCGCGTGCGTCATGCTTCCGCGGCCGGCGTCGTCGGCGCCGCAGCCGCAGCCGGAGCCCGCCCCGGCGGGGATCGTCTAACCTGGCGCCGAGCCGGTTGAACCGCCAGTCAACGAGGAGACCACACCGATGACCGCACAGGAGTTCTTCGCAGCGCTTCCCGAGAAGGCGGACCCGGTGAAGACCGCCGGGATGCACAACACGTACGTGTTCGACGTCGAGGGCGTGGGCCAGTGGACGGTCGCCGTCGAAGACGGGACGGTCAGCGTCACCGAGGGCGTCGGCGAGGCGGACTGCACGATCCGCGCAACCGAGGACACGCTCGTGAAGATCGCACGCGGCGAGGCGAACCCGACGACCGCCTACATGACGGGGAAGCTGAAGATCGACGGCGACATGGGCGCCGCGCTGAAGCTCCAGAAGCTCTTCTGAGCGGGCGCGCGGCGTTGCCCGCGCGGCGAATCGCCCCGCCTTGCCACGTCCACCCGAGGGTGTAGGGTCACGCCGTGGTCTGGGGTGTCCGCATCCTCGTCGCGTGGGCGATCAACGTCGTCGCGCTCCTCGTCGCGGACTGGCTCTTCTCCGGCTTCTCGATCGAGCGCTGGGGGCCCGTGATCTTCGCCGGCGCGGTGCTCGGCCTCGCCAACGTCTTCCTGAAGCCGCTCCTCACGTTCATAGCGCTGCCGCTGATCATCCTCACGTTCGGCATCGCGTACTTCTTCGTGAACGTCGTGGTGCTCCTGTTCACGGAATGGGTGACGCCGGACTTCTCGATCGACGGGTTCTGGACCTACGTGGGCGCGACGATCGTGATCTGGCTGGTGAACTGGATCGTCTGGACGCTGGTGGACTCGCTCGCGGGCGAGGCCCGCTGACGCTCGTAAGGATCTTCTGAAACCCGGCTTCGCGGCCCGCTGTACCCGGTAGGGTCGGCGCGAGTGGCCCGATGCCTCGCCATCGCCTCCGCGCTGCTCGCCGCAGTGGCTTTCGTCGTCACCGGCGTCGCGTCCGGCGCGCCCCGGCTCCAGGTCGGCGTCACCGACGACGCCTGGCTGATGTTCGGGCCCGGCACCGCCGAGGACCGGGCGCTGCAACTGCACGACATGGGGGCCGAGGTCGTGCGTCTGACACTCGATTGGCGGCGGATCGAGAGCCAGGAGGGCACCTTTGACTGGGAGCGGGAGGACGCGGCGCTGGAAGCGCTACGCGCCCAGGGCATCACCCCGATTCTCGTCCTGTGGGGCACGCCGAAGTGGGCGAACGGCGGCCGCGGCGCGAACATCCCACCGCGCTCCGCGGCGGACTTCGCAGCGTTCGCGCAGGAGGCGGCGACGCGCTACTCGTGGGTCCGGCGCTGGATCATCTGGAACGAGCCCAACCAGCGACGCTGGCTCGTGCCGCCCTCTCCGGCTCTCTACGTGACCCGGCTCTTGAACCCGGCGGGCGAGGCGATCAAGGACGTGATCCCCAACGCGACGATCGCCGGCGGCGCGACGGCGCCGCGCGGGAGCAAGGGAGGCACCTCGCCGGTCGCCTTCATCCGGGGGATGGGTCGCGCGGGCGCTCGCCTCGACGCCTACGCCCATCACCCGCATCCGCTCTCGCCGGCCGAGTCGCCGTTCAAGGGTGGCTGCGGCCACTGCGCGACGATCTCGATGGCGAACCTCGAGCGCCTCATGACCGAGACCCGCAAGGCCTTCGGCCCGCGCATCCGCATCTGGCTGAGCGAGCTCGGCTACCAGACGAACCCGCCGGACAAGATCCTCGGCGTCCGTTGGGGGACGCAGGCGCGCGACGTCGCGGAGGCGCAGCGCCGCGCGTATCTCGCGCCGAGGGTCGACATCTTGATCCAGTACCTCGTCCGCGACGAGGAGTCGACCTCCGCGTGGCAGAGCGGCCTCGAGACCGCCTCCGGGCGCCCGAAACCGTCGCTCCGGTCGTTCACCCTGCCCCTGGCGCAGGTCTCGCGGAAGGGCAGCTCGACGAGGCTCTGGGGGCAGATCCGACCGGGCGACGGAGCCCGCCAGTACGAGATCGAGCGATACGACAGCGGCACCTGGGAGCGCGTCGCCGCAGCGAGCACGGGTTCGCGCGGATTCTTCACCCGGACGCTGCGGGCCGAGCACGGCGATCGCCTGCGGCTCGTCGACCCGGCGAGCGCCGAGACGAGCCCGACGCTTGTCGTGGTCTAGCGTCGGCGCCCGTTATAGGCTCGGCCCGTGATCCGGTTCCTGGTCAGGACGCTGATCGCCCTCGTTGCGAACGCCGTCGGCCTGATCGTCGCTGCGATCGTGCTCGACGACGTGGAGCTCGATGCGACGTCGTTCGTCGTCGCGGTGGTGATCTTCACCGCGGTGTTCGTCCTGCTCCAGCCCTTCCTCGCGGTGAACCTCCGCCGGATGGGGCCGGGCATGCTCGGCGTGGTCTCACTCCTAGCGACGCTCGTGTCGCTGATCGTGACCGACCTCCTCACGGACGGGCTCTCGATCAGCGGTGTGCTCACGTGGATCCTCGCCGCCCTGATCGTCTGGCTCGTGGCGCTCGTGGCCACCCTCCTGCTGCCGTTCCTCGGGCTGAAGAAGTTCCTCGACGAGCGGCGCGCCTAGTCCGCGTCCGCGTCGGGAGCGGGCGCCCAGGCCGGGCGGCGCCGCTCGAGAAAGGCGCGAAGCCCCTCCTGGCCCTCGTCGCTCGTCCGCCGCTCGGCGATCAGTCGCGCGGTCTCGGGCCCGTCGGGGCGGTCGAGTACGAGGCGCTTGGCGTGACGCACCGCTCGTGGCCCCGCCGTCCGGAGCTCGCCGAGCAGGCGGGCGAGCGCCACCTCGAGGTCGCTCGTCACCTCGTGCACGAGACCGATCCGCAAGGCGGTCTCGGCGTCGAACCGCTCGCCCGTGACGAAGTAGCGCCGCGCGGCGCTCTCGCCGATCCTGCGGAGCGCATAGGGCGAGATCACGGCGGGCACGATCCCGAGCTTGACCTCCGAGAAGGCGAACACGGTGCCCGGGTCGGCGAGCACGATGTCAGCCACGGTGACGAGCCCGACGCCGCCGCCGAGCGCATGGCCGTGGACGAGCGCGACGACCGGCGCCGGGCACCGGTCGATCGCCTCGAGCATCCCACGCA